>Ga0066652_100001297_pt1 | contig 12837 bp, 8 predicted proteins | sample GraSoiAngelo_101_FD_71413 | JGI IMG/M metagenome (GOLD analysis project Ga0066652, IMG submission 71413) | Grasslands soil microbial communities from the Angelo Coastal Reserve, California, USA - 14_0903_02_30cm | ecosystem: Environmental > Terrestrial > Soil > Grasslands | place: USA...
TGATGGCGATGACACCGAGAGGATCGTAAGCAAGATAGCCGCGCTTGGCTTTCGCAGCCGTGCTGTGATGTGGAACGCGCCGCGTCCGCAGGGCGCTCTCCGCGTTCTTGGACCAGTATTCCGCCGAGTCAAGGGCAACGAAAATATCCGCGAACAGCGCTTCCACGCGCGGCTTCCCCGATTCACGCACAACCGCGTCCACCAATTCATTGCGCGAGGCCATAATCCGCTCGCGAAGTACGCGCAACTTCGCGCACCGATCACGAATGGGGAACTTTGCCCAATCCCGCTGGGCGAGCCGCGCACGGGAAACGATCTCCGGCAACAACGATGCCGGAGTCCTCTCAAAATGCGCGTGCACTTCCCCGGTAGCCGGGTTGACGGAAGGGAGCGTATCGATGGGAATGGCCGTCGCAGCCATAAGCGGGATTCTAACCGATTTTGAAGTTGGAAGGTGGCGCGTCAGTTCAGATCCGTCCGATTTTGCTCTTGTCGGCGGACCCTGAGCCGAAGTCCGATCTAGCGGTCGGACTCAAGGCTTGCCAAGCCGCCACGCCTCGTCGTGCTGCACCTCAACCATCACGAGACCTTGCGGTGGAACCGTTGGACCCGACTTCGAGCGATCGCGCAATTCGTACAATCGGTCAATGTCCGATGGGGCGAGCTTCCCGCGCCCCACATCGAGCAGCGTGCCAACCATTTTGCGCACCATGTAACGAAGGAACGAGCGTCCGCGAACGGTAAACACTAGTTCTTCGTTGTCCGCCGAGCGCACTAACTCCGTCGAAAAGATTTCCCGCTCGGTGTCCCTCTCTTTGTCGTCTTCTTCGGAACCGGTCGACGCCGCAAACGAGGCGAAGTCGTGTGTACCAACGAACCGGGCCGCAGCGTCCCGCATGGCCTCTTCGTCTAGCGGAAATGGGTAGTGCAGCACATAACGCCAGATCATGGGTGGCACGACTCTTCCGCGGTACAAGCGATAACGGTAAGTCTTGCCTCGCGCAGACCATCGAGCATTGAAGTCTGGGCCGACTTCCTCCGCGCCCACGATCCGAATCGCGGGCGCAAGCAACGCGTTCAGCGCGCGCTGAAAATCTTGCGCGGACAGGCGCGATTGGGTTCGAAAGCTGCCAACCTGACCGAGCGCATGAACCCCGGCGTCCGTCCTCCCCGTGCCATGCAAGACGACGTTTTCCTGCGTCAGGCGCCGCAGCAGTCCGACAATTTCTCCTTGAATGGTGGGCTTGTTTGCCTGCATCTGCCAGCCATGGAAATCTGTGCCGTCGTACGCGATCGTCAGCTTGAAATAGCGCATGGAAAGAAAGGTATCAGCTTTTAATCATCCGCGTTCAAAGGAGGGATTACGTTCCAGCAAGCTCTTGATCAGGACTAAAGCGCCGTGCGAACAAAACGGCTCCCCGGCTTCACGGCAACGCTGCCTTCGCGGCAGAGTGGGCAATCATCTTCCTCGTAGCTGGCGATCGGCAATTGAATCAGGGACTGCGTTTCCACTTCGAAGTCAATCTTTCCACCACTGCGGTCGATCAGCGCGCCGGCGGCAACCACGCGCGCGCCCGCTTCTTCCACGACGTGAATGGCTTCCTGCGTCGACCCGCCGGTTGTCCAAACGTCTTCGATGACTAGCACGTGCTGGTCGTGTGCGAGCGAGAATCCGCGGCGCAGCGTCATCATGCCGCTGGCATCGCGCTCCACAAAGAGCGCTGGCGTTCCGCCACCCAGTGAACCCTTCTGCTCCGGCAGCGCTCGCGCAACTTCCTGGCCAATAATGAGCCCGCCCATTGCAGGTGAAACGACAGCATCAATCCTGGCGTCCGAAAAAAGCGCCGCCAGCGCCTGCCCCAGCTTCTCAGCAAAACGCGGATACTGCAGAACCAGCGCGCACTGAACGTATGTGCCGCTGTGCAGGCCACTGGACAACTCAAAGTGGCCGTGGCGAATAGCACCCGCCGCTTCGAACATCTTCAGTAATTCTTCCCGTTTCAACATTCGGTCCAGCTAACTGACGCCAGCTCCTAACTGTCGAAGTGTCAGGAGATTAAGCCGCCGCCTCTCGCGTTGTCAAGAAAGAGGGCCCCTGCTAGACTGCTTCCTTCGCGCTGGTCCGCGCGGCAGAGCCTTCAGGACGGTTTCTGCATCCCAGGTGGGCCTGGCGCGACGCTGTCAGATTTCGGTCGTGGCCCCAAAACGGTCTGCTGCTTGAAACAAATTCCATTCTGCGAACGTTTTACAGAGTTGAGTACATATAACTGAAGCCCCTTGAGAGAGGAAACTTGAGGGTAAGGAGCACTATGAAGACGCTGTATGCTCGACCGCTATTGGCCGCCATACTGACCGCAACGCTCGTGGGGGGACCTATTTCGCCAGCCTTCGCACAGGATGCGCCGCAAAATCCCCAAGCAGCGCAGGCCAAGCCGGCCACGGCCATCGTGCCGGTCTCGCTTGGCACCGCGAAATACAACTACACCCGCGCGCCCAAGCCGTTTCCCAACCTGTTCGCTCCCTACAGCCCGATCAAGATCCCAGCGCCCGTTCTCACCAATTCGCCGCGAATCGACCAGCTCATCCACGAGGGCAAGATAGAGCTAAGCATGCAAGAAGCGGTAGAGCTGGCGCTCGAAAACAGCCTGGACATCGTGGTGCAACGGTATAACCCGTGGTTCGCGGACACCGGCATCCTGAAAGCAAACGCGGGGGGCTTTGGCGGCACTACTCCCGGCGCCGTGTTTGGCGGCTCCTCAGCGAATAACCCGCTGCTCAACTTCGATCCCGTTGTCACCACAGTCCTCACACTCGATGATCGCAAGTCCCCTATCAATAACCCTCTGACTTCCGGTACAGGCACGGGCATTTCCTCGCTTGCAGCCCTGGCTACCCACACGTCCATCTTCAATGTTCAATACGCCCAAGGATTCGCAACGGGAACCACCTTCTTCACGGCGTGGGATAACACGCGGAATTCGGCGTCCTTGAGCGCCAACCTCTTCAATCCCTCCGTGCAAACGACGATTTTTGCCGGGTTCCAGCAACAGTTGCTGAACGGCTTCGGGCGTTCCGTCGGAACGCGCAACATCCGCATCGCGAAGAACAACCGCAAGATTGCCGACTGGGCCTTCACCCAGCAAGCGATCACCACCGTCACGAACACCATCGCTGCTTATTGGGAGCTGGTTTTCGCCAGGGAAAACGTCAAGGTTCAGCAGCAAGCTGTGACGGTGGCCGAAAAGCTTTACAACGACAACAGGAAGCAACTCGAAATCGGAACAATGGCGCCGCTCGACGTCACCCGCGCAGAGTCCGAACTGGCCACCGATCGCCAGAACCTGATTGTGGCGCAAACCGTGCAACTTCAAGATCAGCAGACTCTCAAGAACGCCATCAGCAAGAATCCCCTGGCGCCTAATTTCGTAAACGTGGAGATCGTTCCCACGGACCTACCTTCGCGCCCGGAGGCCATCGAAGCTCCCACTTTTGAGGACGCCGTTAAGGAAGCATTTGCAAAGAGACCGGAATTGCAGGAAGAAGCGCTCAACTTGTTAAATGGAGAGATCGACCTAAAAGCCACGCGTAACGCCCTGCTACCAACCGCCACACTGACCGCTCAATACAGTTCGGTCGGACTTGCCGGTAACCAGGCACAGTTCACCACCGCTACTGTGGCAGGAGCTCCTGTCGTGGACGCAAACGGCAATCCCGTGCCCGGCGACTTTCTTCCTGCGACGCGATTCACGCCAAACGGCGTCGCGCAGGCCGGTTTCAGCGACGCCTTGAGCTCGGCCTTTCACAACAACTTCCCGGACTACCAGATATCGTTGAACGTGCAGATCCCCATCCGCAACCGCTCGGCGCAGGCGGACAATCAGCGCGCTATCCTGACGCAGCGTTGGCTCGAAGCGCAGTTGCAGCAAATGAAAAACGCTGCGCTGCTCGACGTCCGCAACACCTACATTGCCCTGACGCAGGACCGCGCCCAGGTCGATGCCGCCAGCAAGGCGCGCGAACTGCAGCAGCAGACCTTTGATGCCGAGCAGAAAAAGTATCAGCTGGGCGCGTCTACTGTTTACCTCGTCATTCAGACGCAGCGCGACCTCATCAACGCGCAAGGCACGGAACTTCGTGCTTTGGCCAACCTCGCCGAGGCCAAGGCCAATTACGAGCGCGCCGTCGGACGCACCCTCGAAGTCAATCGCGTCACCATCGCCGATGCCAAGACTGGCGAAGCGGAGCGCGAGACGCTTATCCCCGGCACCTTGCATGGACAAGTCGTTGGCACGGAGAAACTTTCGTTCAACACAGGCCAAAAGTAGGTCTCGCAGGCTACAATTCCTAACGGTCCGGACGCTTGCGTCCGGGCCGTTCTTTTTTGCTTTGGACTCGCGCTTCTTGGTTCCCTTTTCTGGTTACGGCATCCCCGCCGCACTTGCCCCTTCCCTACCTTTCGCATAGCATGGAATTCTCAGGCGATTTATATCGTTGCCTGATGCCGTTCTCGGGAGCAATGCGCATGAGCGAACAGCGCAAGGGATCCACACAAACCGTTCCGCCGTCAGAAGAGTCTTCCGCGCATCGCGAGCCCTCCGCCCAGGAACAAGCGTGGGAGAAAAACACTCTTCAGCCCGCGCTGGAAAAAAACCCTGAACGGCAGACCGAGTTCACCACGATTTCCGGGCATCCCATTCGCAGGCTGTACACCAAAGCGGATCTGGCCAATTGGGATCCCAGCCGCGACCTCGGCTTCCCTGGCGAACCTCCATACACCCGCGGCATTCACTCGACAATGCACCGCAGCCGTCTCTGGACCATGCGGCAGTTCGCGGGCTTTGGCACCGCCGAAGACACCAACCAGCGTTTCCGCTATCTCCTCGCGCAGGGCCAGACCGGCCTGTCCACGGCCTTCGACTTACCCACCTTGATGGGCTACGACTCCGACCATCCGCTCTCCGAAGGCGAAGTCGGCAAGTGCGGCGTGGCCATCAGTTCGCTCGCCGATATGGAAGTGCTTTTCGACAAGATTCCCCTCGCCGACGTCACTACCTCGATGACCATCAATTCACCTGCCGCGGTCATCTGGGCAATGTACCTGGCCGTAGCCGAAAAGCAGGGCGCCGACTGGAAGGAAATTTCCGGCACGCTCCAGAACGATATCCTGAAGGAATACATCGCGCAGAAGGAATACATCTATCCCCCTGAACCCTCGATGCGACTGGTGATTGACACGTTCGAATTCGGCGTCAAGAACACGCCCAAGTTCAACACCATTTCGATCAGCGGCTATCACATTCGTGAAGCCGGCTCGACTGCCATTCAGGAACTGGCCTTCACCTTGCGCGACGGCCTCGAATATGTCGAATGGGGAATGCACCGCGGCCTCCATGTAGACCAGTTTGTGCCGCAGCTTTCGTTTTTTTTCAACGCGCACAATGATTTCTTCGAGGAAATCGCCAAGTACCGCGCCGCACGCCGCATCTGGCACAAAGCGATGGTTGAGCGCTACAAATCCAAGAATCCGCGCTCCTGGGCCTTGCGCTTCCACACGCAAACCGCCGGATGCTCTCTGACCGCGCAGCAGCCCTACAACAACGTCGTGCGCACCGCGATTCAAGCCCTCGCCGCGGTGCTTGGCGGCACGCAATCGCTCCACACCAATTCTCTCGACGAAGCTTGGGCCTTGCCCACGGAATTCGCCGCCACCATCGCTCTTCGGACGCAGCAAATCATCGCCCACGAAACCGGCGTCACCAATACCGTCGACCCGCTCGGCGGCTCGTATTTCGTCGAAACTCTCACTAACGAAGTCGAGCGCGGCGCTCGGGAATATATCGACCGCATCGACGCCATGGGCGGTATGGTTGCGGCCATCGAGCGCAGCTACCCGCAGCGCGAAATCGCCGAAGCCTCCTACCGTTACCAGGTGGCCGTGGACAAAAAGGAAAAAATCATCGTCGGCGTGAACGATTTCGTAGCCGAAGAAAAGCCTCTCGACATTCTGCAAATTGATGAAACCGTCGCGCACCGCCAGGCCGCCCGCCTGAAGAAACTTCGCGCCGATCGCTCGCAAGCCGAAGTCGACCGCCGCCTCAATGCTCTCCGCGCGGCCGCCAAAGGCAAAGAGAACCTCATGCCGTTCCTTTACGACGCCGTGAAATCCTACGCCACCCTCGGCGAAATTTGCGACGCACTCCGCGACGTCTTCGGCACCTACGAAGAAGTCGCCATCACCTAACCCATGCCCGAAAAAAAAATCCGAGTCTTAATCGCCAAGCCGGGCCTGGACGGTCACGACCGCGGCGCGAAAATCATCGCCCGTGCCTTGCGCGACGCCGGAATGGAAGTGGTCTACACCGGCCTGCGCCAGACCCCGGAGATGATCGCCTCCGCCGCCGTCCAGGAAGACGTCGACGTCATCGGCCTCTCCATCCTTTCCGGCGCGCACAACACCATCTGCCCCCAGCTCATGAAACTCCTCCATGAGAAAGGCATGAACGATGTCACCGTTCTTGTCGGAGGCATCATCCCCGAAGCCGACATCCCCGCCCTGAAGCAATCCGGCATTGCTGAAATCTTCCTCCCCGGAACTTCTACACAAGACATCGTGGACTTCATCCACAAGCGCGTGGCGCTCTCTTAGTTTTCCCGACAGAACTCGAACGCAGAGTTCACAACCATCACTGCTTCCCTCCATCTTTTTGTCTCTGCTGATATTTCTGCCGCTGCGCGCGATGCATCTGCTTCCATTGCTCCTTTTGTTCGTGCCGCGCTTCGGGATCGACTTTCCTCCGCAGAAATTCCTGCTCGCGCATCAGTTTTCGCCGATTTTCAAGCCGCGCGGGATCGAGCGTTCCCGCATCCAGCGCTGCCTGCACCGCGCATCCCGGCTCCCCTTCATGACGGCAATCGCCGAATCGGCACTTCCCCGCCAGCGCGTTAATGTCCGCAAAAACTTGTGCAACGCCGTCTTCCGCGTCCCACAGTTGCATCTCGCGCAAACCGGGCGTGTCCATCAACAACGCGCCGGCCGGCAAAATGAACAACTCCCTGCTTGTCGTGGTGTGCCGTCCCCGGCTATCGCTCTCGCGCACTGGGTGCACTTCTTGCACCGTCTGCCCCAGCAGCCGGTTCACAATCGTTGACTTCCCTACTCCTGATGACCCCAGCAACACCAGCGTTTGCCCGGGCCTCAAAAACTCCTCCAGTTCACCAAAACCGTCGCCGGTTTTCGCGCTCACAACACACACGGCCGTGCCAACTGTGACGCGCTCCATCTCGGCCGCCCTCGCGCACGCTTCTTCGCAAGTGTCCGCTTTGTTCAAAACGATCACGGGCTTCGCTCCGGATTCCCAGCACTGTGCGAGGTACCGTTCCACGCGACGCGGATTGAAATCGTCGTCCAATGCCGACACCAGCAGCGCCGTGTCCACATTCGCCGCAATCACCTGCTCTTCTATTCTCTTCCCCGGGGACTTGCGCACAAACTTGCTCCGCCTAGCCAAAACCTCCTGTATCACCGCGGTCGTGCTCGGGTCATGTAGTTCCGCCGCCACCCAATCGCCCACCGCCGGCCAGTCCGCGCCTTCGTCTGCCGCGAGACGCAGCTTGCCGCTGGCTTCCGCCGAGCGTTCACCGAACTCTCCCGCGACGCACCAGAATTTGCGTTGCTGCGCAATCACGCGCGCCGGTACCGCAGTCTTCCAGCCGCCGCACTGCCAAAACGCCTCAAAGTACGAATTCCATCCCCAACCCGTAAGTGCTCCAGTAATAGACACGGAAAAATCCTCCCGGGGCATTCACCGCTTCGCGGTGAATGCCTGCTATTCGTGCAGCACACAGCTGCAGCTAGCGCCAAATCAAAACAACATTCGTTTTAATCGGTTGGAATTGCGGGAGGGATGCTGCGGTCAGTTTCTGCCAGCCGCGGAGACACACCCACCCGCGAGAACTTTGCTAGTAGTTCGCACAGGCGCCTCCGTGGCTCAAATTGGCCGTCCTTCCCTGGTCAGAAGAAGGCCGAGGTCAAATCATAGTTGCGAGAGTGGAACTCGTCAATCTGCAATTGTCTAAGGAGTAGGCCATTCGGAACATGTGTCACACCTGCGCTAGGTAACGGCTCCATTCCTTCGATTCAGCCAACTTCCTCAAAATGACATTGCGATGAACCAGGAATCGCTCCATGTAAGCACGCAGGAATAGCTGATCTACAATTTTGCCGAGAATCCCTATTGGCGACTGAAACTCAAAACGATCATTCATCTGAGTACCTGTTGGATGCTCCAAAAACTCGTGGTCGTGTTTCATGCTTTTGAATGCGCCCGCGACCATAATGTCCTGAAAATGTTGTGGACGATTGAATTCAGTCACTCGAACCGTCAGTCGTTGCCTTAGTCCCAAATGGCGAGCTTCCCAGGTCACTTCGTCGTTGAGGCCAATGAGCCCCGTGGTCACGCCTGCGATTGCCCGCTCGCTGGTTCCTTCCGTCGAGTCTTGGTGAGCATCAATGCTGCGGGCGAGATCGAACACCCTTTCCCTTGGCGCAGAAATCACTGTAGAAAGCTCGATGACTGGCATGACCGCCACGCACCCGTCTCACATCTAGGTTCGCTAGGCTAAATCGGCGGTGCTACTTCACAACCTTCCCGTCCGTGTCTCGAACCTCGACTTTGCCCAAATTCAGCTTCTTCATGTCCTCTTCGATCTTCGCGCGGTCGCCGACCGCAAGTACGATCATCTTTTCCGGCTGAATGTATTTCTTCGCCACGGCCTGCGCTTGCTCGACCGTCACCGCATTAATACGCTCCGGCAGCGTCGAAAAATAATCCAGCGGCAGATTGTACGTAAACAGTTCCGCGAACGTCGCCGCCGCTTCCGTTCCGCGCTCGAACCGTCCCGGCAGCGACCGCGCGATGGAATCCTTCGAGAGGATCAGTTCCGCCGGCGTCATTTGCGTGTCGCGCATGCGTTTCAATTCGTTGAACACTTCCGTTGTCGCCGGAGCGGTCACGTCCGTCCGCACATCGGAAAACACGATGAACGGTCCCGGCGACCGGTGATACCGGAAGAACGATCCCGCTCCGTACGTGTACCCATGCGCTTCGCGCAGGTTCATGTTGATGCGGCTCGAGAACAGTCCGCCGAGGTCCGTGTTCATCACTTCCACCGGCACGTAGTCCGGCGTTGATCGCGCCAAGCCCATTGAGAAGCACACCAGAGTCGTCTGTGGCGCCCCCGGACGGTCCACCAGAATCAGCTTCGCGTCTGTTGTCTCCGGAGTTGCCAGCGCTGGCGGCGCCGGCCGCCCCGACTTCCAAGCGCCAAACTGTTTTTCCAGTAGCGGCTTCAACGTTGCCAGTTTGATGTTCCCCGTCACCACCAGCGCCGCATCGTCCGGGAAATAATTCTGCCTCCAGAACTTCTCCAGGTCGTCGCGCGAAATCGCCTGGATCGATTCCGTCGTGCCGCTGTCCGGATAGCCATACGAATGCCGCGGCCCAAAGAGCGCCGACGCCAGCACCCGGCTCGCGAGGGAAAACGGCTCGTCTTTTTCCTGGACAATGCTGGTCAGCCGTTCCGAGCGCACTCGTTCCAATTCATCCTTTGGAAAGCTCGGGTGCAGCGCTACGTCCGCGAGCAATTCCAGCGCATCGGGAAAATTTCTCGTCAGCGAACGCGTGGAGATTCCCGTCGTGTCTGTCCCCGCTCCGGAACTCAGCGTCGCGCCCAGGTCCGCCGCGCGATCGGCAATTTGCAGCGCCGAACGGGTGGTGGTTCCCTGCTGCAGCATTCGCGCCGTCATACTCGCCAGTCCCGGACGATCCACGGGATTCACTCCGCTTCCCGCGTGCAAAACCAGGTCCGCCGCCACCAGCGGCAGTCCTGGCCTTTCGCTGTACAGCACCGTCAATCCATTCGACAGCTTGAATTTTTCCGGCACCGGCAAGTGCAGCGCGCCGGCAGGTCCAGGCTTCGGCGGTTCGTTCCTCCACACCGCGTCGACGTTCACCGGCTCGCCATTGTTCTTGGAGGGATCCTTTTCCGGCGCCTTCGGAGTCGCCACTTCGGCGCCCAAATCCTGCTTCCCCGGCACTCCATAAACCACCGCACGCTGATTCCCCTTGAGCTGCCCTTCCGCAAACGCCTGAATCGATTCGGTCGACGCATTTTCGTAGCGTGCAATATCCGCCGCAAGAAAATCCGGCGTGCCCAGAAAATGGTTGTAACTGTTCAAGCGGTCGGCAACTCCACCGAATCCTCCCAGCGTCTCAAGGCCTGCGATGATTCTCGATTCGATCACGTTGCGCGCCCGCATGAGCTCCTCGGCCGTGGGCCCGTCCTTCCGAAACGCATCCAGCTCCGTGTTGATCATTTTCTCGAGGTCCTCCAGTTTCACGCCGGCTTTGGCCGTCACCTGCACTTCGAACACGGAACCAAGAATCAGCGATTGCTGATTCACGGACACGTCCTGCGCAATCTGTTTTTCATACACAAGTTTCTTGTACAGTCGGCTGGACTTTCCGCCGCCGAGAATCGTTGCGGCAAGATCTGCCTCGGCGTCGCCCGGCTTGAAAATCGGCGAAGTTAGCCACGCCATGTACACGCGCGGAAGCTGCACGTTGTCCTGTATGACTGTTCGGCGCTCGGAAGTAATCGGCGGCGTGTGCGCCTTGATCTTCGGGACATCTTCTCCGCGCTTCAGTGGCCCGAAATATTTCTGCACCAGTTCGCGGGCCTTCTCCGGATCAAAGTCCCCGACAATCGCCAGGCTCGCATTGTTCGGCGCGTAGTACAGCTTGAAGAAATTCCGCACGTCTTCGAGCTTCGCCGATTGAATGTCCTGGTGCGAACCAATCACTTCGCCATAGTAAGGATGGTCTTTGGGAAAAAGTTGGTGGAATAGACCCTCTTCCACTACGCCGTAAGGAGCGTTTTCCACGCTCTGCCGCCGCTCGTTGCGTACCACGTCCTGCTGATTCGAAAGGTTCGCCTGGTCTAGTTTGTCCGGCAAGTAGCCCATGCGGTCGGACTCCAGCCACAGCGCCAACTCCAATTGATTCGAAGGCAACGTCTCGAAATAATTCGTGCGGTCGAAATCCGTGGTGCCGTTGATATCCGAAGCGCCCGCGGCTTCCAAATAATGAAAGTGCGAACTCCCCGGCACGTGCCGCGAGCCTTCAAACATCATGTGTTCGAATAGATGCGCGAAACCGGTGCGCCCCGGGAGTTCATTCGCCGGACCCACGTGATACCACAAATTTACCGCCACCATCGGCAGCCGGTGATCTTCGGAAAGGATTACTTCCAGCCCGTTCTCCAGTTTGTATTTTTCGAATTTCAGTTGCGGCACTGCGAGCGGCGCAGGTTTGGCCGCCGCCGGCTTTGCGCCTGCTTGCGATGTCGATTTGGTTGGCGCCTTTGCCGGCGGCGTCTGCGCCCCGGCCAAGCTTCCAAACCATACCAAAGCGGTCAAGCCAAACCTGGAAACAATCTTGTAACGCTGCCTCATCACGGAATCCTTTCGAGATTGCACAATTGGGCGTTCAGCCAGTGGACAGCACTCGCAGGTATCCTCAGTAGCCCCGCTGTTAGCTTACCTTGGTTCTGAACGAGCGCAAGTCTTTTGCGGATTTGAATCATGGGAAAAACCGAGGCCGTTCGCACAACAGACAGCAAACCTCGTATACTGTCTCACTGGTTCTTTGCGCTTTGTAATTGGAAATCATTTTTTGACAGCTTGTTGGTTCGCGAGGTCCACGCGTGTCTGCTTCGGTTCTGAAAACCGCCGCCAATCTCAAATCACAGGAATTTGAAAAGAACACCCGCCACATCGTTGATTTATTGACAAAAATCAAGAACGAGGAAGAACAAATCCGCCAGGGCGGCGGCGCGAAGGCCGTCGAATCGCAGCACAAAAAGGGGCGCCTGACCGCACGCGAACGCATCGCCAAACTGCTCGACCCCGGTTCGCAATTTTTTGAATTGGGAATTTACGCCGCTTACGAAATGTATGAAGAGTGGGGCGGCGCGCCGGGCGCGGGAACGGTGACTGGCCTCGCGAAAGTTTGCGGGCGTACGTTCATGGTGATCGCGAATGACGCCACCGTAAAAGCCGGCGCGTTTTTTCCCATGACCGCGAAGAAAGTCATTCGCGCCCAAAACATGGCCATCGAAAACAGAATTCCCACAATTTACTTGGTCGATTCCGCGGGAGTTTTTTTGCCGCTCCAGGAAGATGTTTTTCCGGATACCGACGATTTTGGGCGCGTCTTCCGCAACAACGCGGTCATGTCCGCGATGGGCATTCCGCAAATCACCGCCATCATGGGCATGTGCGTGGCCGGCGGCGCGTATCTTCCGGTGATGTGCGATCACATTTTGATGACCGAAGGCTCGGGTTTATTTTTGGCGGGCCCCGCGCTGGTGCAGGCCGCCATCGGACAAAAAACTTCCGCGGAAGACCTTGGCGGCGCGAAAATGCACGCCCAAATCAGCGGCACGGTGGATTTTCGCGAACCGGACGACGATGCGTGCATCGCGCGCCTTCGGGCGCTCGTGGACAAGATGGGAGCGCCCAACGCTTCGCCCTTCAGCCACGTGAAATCCCGCGAACCGCTATATTCCGGCGAGGACATCTACGGAATCTTTTCGAGCGATCCCGGCAAGCAATACGACATGCGGGAAATTATCTCCCGGGTTGTGGACGCCAGCGAGTTCGAAGAATATCGCGCGGAGTATGGCGAAACGGTGCTGTGCGGATACGCGCGCGTCGGCGGGTGGGCCGTCGGCATTGTCGCCAATCAAAAAAAACATGTGCAGACGCTGGCGCGCGGC
>Ga0066652_100001298_pt1 | contig 12836 bp, 17 predicted proteins | sample GraSoiAngelo_101_FD_71413 | JGI IMG/M metagenome (GOLD analysis project Ga0066652, IMG submission 71413) | Grasslands soil microbial communities from the Angelo Coastal Reserve, California, USA - 14_0903_02_30cm | ecosystem: Environmental > Terrestrial > Soil > Grasslands | place: USA...
GCCGCCACATGGCCGTCCACAGCTCGAAGTTCTTCTGCGCCGAGGCGAGCATGGCCTCGAACTCGAACGCGGCCTGGTAGCGGGCGCGCATCGATCCGGCGGCACCCGGGCCCTGGAGCGGTGGGGCAGTCATGCGCCGTGAATCCCGCGGAGAAAGGACATGTTCCAGAGGTGGCGACCGCGGGGAGATACGCCGGTCGGGATTCCCAGGCGCAACCTAACGGGATTCCCAGGCGAAGCCGGAGGCAAATCGAGAGAACCGCCGCGTCGCCGGATCGAGCTTCAGCACGCTCTGCGCGCCCATGCGAGGGGCGAATCCCCGCGCCGCCAGCTCGTCGATCCCGTCGGCGTCCGCATCGAACGCGACGAGCGACTCGTGCGTGCGGAGTCGCAGGTCGCGCACGCGCGCCGTAACCGCCTTGCCGTCCGGCGCGACGAGCAACGACCGCTCGTCGGTCCAGTCGAATGCCGAGGTGCGCGTCGTGACGACGACGACGGCGCGCCACGGACCGAAGCATCCACTCGCGGTGTCGCCTCGCACGGTGAGCTTGGCGGAGAGAGCGTACGGCGGCTTGAGCGAGTCCGTCACCCATCGCACGAGCGAATCGCGCACGACGGCGACACGCGCGGGCAGTTCCGCCGGCACGCTGTCGCGCACGCAGACGCCGGTGGCGGGCGGCGGCGTCTGGACGCTCGTGGTATCGGCCGGCACGAGCATGCGCGTCGCGACGCCGACGAGCGGCGTATTCTTCCGAAGCAGGGAGTCGGCTCGCGGGCTCGGGGCGAGCACCGCGACGGCGCGTCCATTCCAGACGTCGTACCTGACGATCGAGTCGACCTCTTCACCCCAGGTGCCGCGCACGCGGACGTGCGTGACGTGCGCGAGGGGACCGACGCGCTCGGCCACGCGGCGCACGAGTGCCAGCCGCGATGCATCCAGCTTGCTCTCGAGGTCGACGCGCCCGATGTCGAGGAGGAGGCGCTTGTTGCGGGACGCGACGAGGAACCGCTCCACCCTGCTCGGCGCGAACGCGATGCCGTCGGCCACGTTCTGTTCGGCCTCGGTCAACACGCGTGGCTTGGGCGTCGCGCGCCGAGCTCCGGTGTCGCCCTGCTGTGCGACGAACGAGGCGAACGACGTGCTGGCGACGGCTGACGACGGCGTCGTCGCAACGCGCTCCACGTCTCGCGCGGGCAGATGCGCGACACGCGAGTCGGACGCGCACGCCGCGGCGCCGAGCAGGACGAGGGGGAAGATCAGCCGAATGGAGCGCAGATCGAGCATTCGAGTCGAGAGGGGACCGCTCAGAGACGAGTCGGCGAGGGTAGGGGCAACGACCGTGGCACGAGGGCGGGCCGTGTCGTATGCTCCGCGCGCAATGTCGGCGCCACCACACTCCAGTCGCCCGAACGATCGATGACGGCGCCTGCGTTCCCATTCGCCGGCCTGGTGATCGCCCACGACGCCGGAGCGGCGGACAGTGCGCGAGTCGCAGAACTGGCGCTCCGTGTCGCCGACGCGGGAGCGTCGCCCGTCGTGGTCGCGCTCGCACCCGGCGTCGATGCACCGCAGGACGTGCGCGTCGTGCGCACGCGTGAGGCGGGCTCCGCAATCGCCGCGATCCGGCTCGGCATGGCGCAACTGACGAACACCGTGGCGCGCGCGGTGCTGCTCGTCCCGCTCGGCGCGGAGCGGACGTCGCTCGTCGCACTCCTGGCGATCGTCGATGCCGGGAAGCGTGACGAGCGTGCGTTGGTCGCGTTCTCGAACGCGCGCCTGGACGACGCCGTGCTCTTCGCACCGCGCGATGCGTGGCTCGAGCTGGTGACGGTCGGCGAGGGCGGTATGGATGCCGTCGCGGCGCGGCGGCGTGTCGTCCTGGTCGCCCCAGGTACCGGTTAGCACGGTTACGGTATGCTCGTTGCCCCTCTCGTTGGCCCAACGCCCTGACCACTGACAGGAGACGACGCATGGCGACCGACGGAGATCGAAAGAAGGACACGGACGCGAGGAGACACTCGTCCGACACCGAGCGCGATCGCGAGAGGATCGGCACATCCTACGGCGCCACCGAGCGCGAGCAGACGGAGGATTTGCGACGTCGCAGCCCGCAGGCGGATGCGAACGTGGCGGACGGCGGCGTGAGCGAGGAGCTCGAGCGCGACAGCGACTCGCCAGCGGACTGACGCGAGTCGCGAGCGTGTGCCTCAGCGGAATGGGTGCTCGACGCTGAGGTAGAGAAAGAGATCGCGCTCTCCTCGGCTCGGGCCGACACCGATCGGTACGCCGACGCCGGGGACGATCTGGACGTCGCGCGGAAGGTTGATCGCGGCGCGCACGCCGGGAAGGACGACGAAATGATCCTCCGCCGCGCGCGCGCCCGCGTCGCCGAGCGCCTCGGTGCGGTCCCACGCTGCCTCGAGCATGACGTTGAACGTGGGTGCGGCGAGCCAGATCGCGCTCGCGCCAGCGGAGACGGAGCGGATCGTGCCGCGTCGGCCGCTCGCGGAGCGCGCGCGCGTGACGGACGCTCCGGCGTTCCAGTGCGTGACGAGCGCGCGATCGACGAGGACGCTCAGAGGCAGGTTCACCTGCAGGCCCGGCCCACCCGCGCCAGTTCCCTTGCGCGCGCTGCCGGACGGCACCACGAGACTGAGTCGCGGCGCGAACCAGACCGGATCGTCATCCTGCCCCAGCACCTGGCGCCGGTAGTTGAGTGCGACGTCGCCGATCGATCCACCGGAGCCGTCGGACGATTGGAAAGGGAGCGTGTAGCTGAGCTGGTCGCGCTGTCCGCCGAGCGGCCACTCCTGCGTAAACGTCGCCAGCCATGCGCCGTCGCGAGCACGGCGGTAGTTGGAGATGTGCTGGACGACTCCCGCCTCCTGGTTGTACGCCTCCTCGATGAGGAAGCTGTTGTCGGAGATCGGCTTGGAGGTGGAGTCGGGTTTGGACTGCGCTGATGCGGGAATGGCCGTCGTGAAGAGTGCCACCGCAGTACCGAGTACGACGGACGTAGCGAGTAACCGGTATCGGTTGGAAGCTCCCGGAATGCGCTGATGCCACGAGACAGGGAGAGCGCGCTCGATTCGATTTCTTTTCCAGAATTGCACGTGCGCTGTGGTGTGGGGGAGCTCATCGGTCGAAGCGAGACAAAGTCGTCATCCAAGTCTCCGGGTCGTGCTCTCGAGGCGCCTTCCGGGAGCGTGCCACCGGTACTGGGTACTCGCTACGTCACTCCTACTCGGTCCTCGCAGTGGCAGGTCACAGCTCCAGCTCATAGAACTCCGTATCCACCATCTCGTCCGCACGGTACCGCTCGATCGGCACGAAGCCGAGCGAGTGGTAGAGGGCCCGCGCTGCCGTCATTTCCGCGACGGTGCCGAGGCGGAGGTGGTGGTAGCCGAGCGTGCGCGCGCGTGCGATGAGCGTCTCGAGCAGGGCGCGGCCGACACCCTTGCCGCGCCACGCACTGTCGACGTACATGCGCTTCACCTCGGCGATGCCGCCCGGGAGCGGGCGCAGCGCGACGCAGCCGATCGCGTCATCACCCGCCTGCGCCAGCCAGATCGCGCCGTGCGGTGCGACGTAGGGACCGGGAAGTCGGATGGCATCGGCGCGCATGTGCTCGATCCCCGGCATCGATGCGCGCTCGTCGACGTGGGCGAGCACGAGTCGTCGCGCCGCATCCACGTCGGCGGCGCTCGACACTTCGCGGACCTCGAACGCCTGCGTCAGTCCACGCCTCCGTCCTGCACCTCGTCGAGTACTCGAGGCTCGGAAGCCTCGTCGCCCGGAGGCTGACGCTCGCCCATGCTCGCGGTGAGGCCATCGAGCGCCTGCACGATCTCGCGCAGATGCAGGATCATCTCCGTCGCCTGCGGAGGCAGCGCATCGCCTTCCGAGACGGTACGAGCAGCGAAGTCCTCGAGCTGCCGCAGCTGAGCGAGTAGACCGGCGCGTCCGGCCGCGGCGTTCGCCGCTTCGTCGTGCGCGGGTTGCTGCTCGGCGTCGCCGTGCATCGCGTCGTCCATCATCACCGCGCCGTGAGGGTTTGACTGCCGGCCCACTGACGTCCTGCGCCGAGCGTGACCGGCGTCTGCACCGCCGCCGCCTCGACGCACACGAATCGCCGCTCGTCACCGGGCTCCAGATCGTCGAGCGCGGCGGCGCGCTCGCGTCCGGGGTTCCAGATCACCGCGTCGGGGAACCCCTCCATCTCGACGATCATCGAGCGGTCGCGCTCGCGGAGCTCCAGGCGTCTGGGCGCGCCGACGTAGACGCGGTCGACGTAGTCGCGCACGGGAAGACGCTCTTCGCCATCGGCGACGAGCTCGCGGTCACCGGACACGCGGTAGAGCGTGCCTCTCAGTCCGTGAATCTCCGCGTCGGCGACGTCGTGCACGCGCAGGTAAGTGTGCAGCGCCGCGGTGAAGCTGAACGGCTTTTCGCCGACGTTCTCGACGCGCAGGGTGATCGCGAGCTGTCGTGCGACGACGGAGACGGCGAGCACCGCCTTGAATGCGGCGTTCCAGATGGCGTGCGTCTCCGGGCTGTCGCGGAGGACCAGCTCCGCCTCGGCCATGCCGTCCGCCTCGCGGGCGATGCAGCCGATCGACCAGAGCGACGTTCGCGCGAAGCCGTGGCGCGGCAGCGGTCCTTCGGCGGCGAACTGCGGAAAGATCACGGGTACACCGCCGCGGATCGCGGCCGATCCGCCGAACTTCGATCGTGGGCTGAGGTAGAGCCGATCGTCGGCATCATCGGCGGGGCACCACGAGGTGACATGGGCCCCGTGCCGGTGGATCTCGGCAGTCGCCCCGTCTTCGGCGCGAAGCGCGAGCACCGGAGACACGGCGCCGGGCCCGCTGCTCTCCTCCGCGGGTGCCGCGGCCCCGCGGCGCTCGATCATCGCAGCCAGCGCTCGGCCAGCTGGATCAACCGCTCGTCGCCGGCGCTGCGTGCGCGGGCGAGGATTCGCTGGACGTGATCGCGAAGGCGGGGCTCACCCCAGTAGTAGCCTGTGGCCGCTTCGGCACTTTCCGTCTCGCCGCCTCGAGCTGCCTCGAGCAGCGCCTCGGCCGCGGCCGCATCGTAGCCGGGGTCGTCGCGTGCGGGCAGCCCGTAGCCACGTCGTGGTGCCGCACCACCGGCGTCCTCGTTGACGAACGCGCGCGACATGAGTCGCCTCCTTGCGCGCTAGAACTCGCGCTTCTTCATCTCGGCGAAGAGGTCCGCCGCGTCCGCGTCGGCCGCTTCCGTCGCTTCGTCGGCCGGAGGACGCGTCGCGTCGAGCGTCGCGTCGTACGTGCGATTCTTCTTCGGCTTCGCACGGGCAGCTGCGGCCTGGGTCTTCCTGAGGAGAGCCTTGAGCTGAGCCTCGTTCATCTGATGCACTCCGTGATCATGGTCGTGCGGGCGAGCGTCGATTTCAAGCTAGCATCCGTCCCCCTGCCCGCCAGGACGACCGATGGTGATGTACTCCGCGAACAACACATCGAGCGCGCGCTGCGGATCCTCGCAGATGCCCTCGTGCACGGGTGAGCTCTGCAGCACGTCCGAGCGTGGTGCAGTGAGCCAGTGGAAGCGCTCGGACGGCGGTGCGAGCGCCATCGGTCCGGCCGCGACGTCGCCGGCACAGATCGCCTCACACGAGCGCAAGTACCGGGCGAGCAGCTCCACATCGACGCCGTGCACGTGCGCCGCGAGGATCCGCTCGTCGGTGACCGCGCGCAGCGCGAGGAATTCGGCCGTGCGGGCATGGACCACCACGCCGACGTTGACGAACGCTCCGAGGTGCACCCTCGGTACGACGCGCAGCAGGGCGAAATCGTAATCCACTCGCAGGGCGCTCACCGGCGGGCCGAGAGATGGCGCGGCGGCTCGCGCCGGACCTGGCCCTGTGCCGCGATCGCCTCGGCCGCGAACGCGCGTGGGTGCATGAGCCGGCGCGTGAGGTACGTGCGATAGCGGTCGCGCGCATCCGCGGCGGACGCGAACTCCGCCGGCGCACCGGTGTGGTCGAGGTACAGGTCGTCGGGCACGGCATCGACCGCGGCGGCAATGACCTCCGGCGACAGGAGGGCGGCGCAGGCCGCGTCGGCGGCGGCCAGGTCGCCGGCCGTTGCCAGCAGCACGTGCGACCGGATGAGCGGGAAGCTCGTGACGGTGCGCGCATCGTCGACCGAGCTCCAGTCGTGATGTGCATACAGCGCGGCGCCGTGATCGATGAGCCAGGGCCCCCGCTGCCAGACGAGCACGTTCGGATTGTGCGCGGTTCGATCCGGATTGGTCGTGAAGGCATCGAGCCAGACGATTCGCGCGGCGAGCTCGGGAGAGACGAGATCGCCTGCGGCCACCCCATCGAAGTTGAAGGCGCCCTCGAGATAGCGCGCACCCACGTTCGTGCCGTGGCTCCGGCGGAGCAGCTCCTGGATCTCGGGATCCGGCTCACTGCGGCCGAACCGATCGCTCACCTCCACGAGTGCGAGCTCGGGAACGGGCAACTCGAGGTGCTGAGCGAGGAGGCCGACGATGAGCTCGGCGACGAGGACCTTCGCCCCCTGCCCCGCGCCCCGAAACTTCACGACGAAGAGTCCGCCCGCCTCCGTGTCCACCACGGCGGGGAGCGAACCGCCCTCGCGCAGAGGCTGCACGTACCGCATCGCGACGTGTCGGGCGAGGTGCAGCGGAGGCATGAGAGGGAGCGTCGGGAGGTGTGCTTGCGACGCCGGCAATGTGGAGTGCGCGTCGCGCGCGGGGAAGCGCGGTGTCAGCGATCGCCCTCGTGATCCGCAGCGATGCGGTCGCCGTGACTCGGTGGCGTGGACACGACGAGGAACTCGACGTCCGCGGCGCTCTCGTTGATGGCCTGGTGCGCCGCGCCGGGCGGCAGCTCGAGACCGGCGCGCGCGCCGAGCACATGGCGCGTGCCCTCGACTTCGAGGGTGAGCGTGCCCGAGAGCACGTAGAAGAACTGCCGCGCATGGGCGTGGCGGTGCCGTGCCTCGTGGGTTGCGGGAGGCATGCGCTCCTCGATCACGCTGAGCGAGGCGGAGCGGACGAGATGCCAGCCGTCACACGTGCCGCCCCAGACGTAGTGGTCGGCGGTTGGGCGCGAGATGGGGTGCATCGGGAGAGCCTGTTAGCCGGTTTGTCGGTTGACGGTTTACAGCCGACCTCGGGGCGCAGAGGGTTCCCGGGCCGGCCGTGAACCGTTAACCGTCCAACCGTAAAACCGTTAGTGCGCCGGCATGGAACCGGCACGATGATATTCGTCTTAAAGCAATGTCCTGCAAAGCGTTAACCCAAATCCAGACAATTTGACTCCGAGATGAATACCGAGTACTTTACTCCTGTATCGCCGTACGTTCGCGGGCGCGTGATGTTGCCGCACTCAGCGACGGTCGGGGCGCGCAGCGCACGCGGCGACGACAGCCTTACACCGTCGGGAGATTCGCTGTCATGAGTTCGTCTATCGAGACCCTCGTCAACCGCGAGTACGCGTACGGCTTCGTCACCGAAGTCGACGCCGATACGCTGCCGCCTGGCTTGAGCGAGGCGGTCATCCGGCTCATCTCGGCGAAGAAGGATGAGCCCGAGTGGCTGCTGGAGTGGCGCCTCAAGGCGTACCGCCGCTGGCTGACGATGAAGGAGCCGCACTGGCCGAACGTGACATACGGGCCGATCGACTACCAGTCGCAGTCGTACTACTCGGCGCCGCGGTCGGTGACGCCGCTGCAGTCGCTGGACGACGTCGATCCCGAGTTGCTGAAGACCTACGAGAAGCTCGGCATCCCGCTCAACGAGCAGAAGTTCCTCTCGGGGGTGGCGGTGGACGCGATCTTCGACTCCGTCAGCGTCGGTACCACGATGAAGGAGGAGCTCAAGGCGCACGGGATCATCTTCTGCTCGCTCGGTGAAGCGGTGCGGGAGCATCCCGAGCTGGTGCAGAAGTACCTCGGCTCCGTCGTGCCGCACTCGGACAACTTCTTCGCGGCGCTGAACGCCGCGGTGTTCAGCGACGGCTCGTTCGTGTACGTGCCCAAGGGGGTGCGGTGCCCGATGGAGCTGTCGACGTACTTCCGGATCAACTCCGAGGGGACGGGGCAGTTCGAGCGGACGCTGATCGTCGCCGACGAGGGCTCATACGTGAGCTATCTCGAGGGGTGCACGGCGCCGAAGCGCTCGACCAACCAGCTGCACGCGGCGGTGGTGGAGCTCATCGCGCTGAAGGACGCGACGATCAAGTACTCGACCGTGCAGAACTGGTATGCCGGCGACAAGCAGGGCCTGGGTGGCGTCTACAACTTCGTGACAAAGAGGGGTAAGTGTCTCGGAGCAAATTCTAAGATCTCCTGGACGCAGGTGGAGACGGGCTCGGCGATCACGTGGAAGTACCCGTCAGTGATCCTGCAGGGGGACAACTCCACGGGCGAGTTCTACAGCGTGGCGGTGGTGAACAACCACCAGCAGGCCGACACGGGGACGAAGATGATCCACATCGGCCGCAACACGAAGTCGAACATCGTGAGCAAGGGGATCTCGGCGGGACATGGGCAGAACAGCTACCGCGGCCAGGTGAAGGTGATGCCGAAGGCCACGGGAGCGCGCAACTACACGCAGTGCGACTCGATGCTGGTGGGCAACCAGTGCGGCGCGCACACGTTCCCGTACATCGAGGTCGGCAACAACTCGGCGCAGGTGGAGCACGAGGCGTCGACGTCGAAGATCGGGGAGGATCAGATCTTCTACCTGAAGCAGCGCGGGCTCAGCGCCGAGCAGGCGGTGAGCATGATCGTGAGCGGCTTCTGCAAGGAAGTATTCAAGGAGCTGCCGATGGAGTTTGCGCTCGAGGCGCAGCAGCTGCTCGGGATCACGCTGGAAGGTTCCGTCGGCTGACGCCGACGGAACCGTTCGTCAAACATCTTTTCGCAAATCTCACTTCATGCTCGAAATAAAAAACCTCCACGCCTCCGCCGGCGATCGTGAGATCCTCCGCGGGATCGACCTCACCGTGAACGCGGGTGAGGTGCATGCCGTGATGGGGCCGAACGGGTCCGGCAAGAGCACGCTCGCGCAGGTGCTGGCGGGACATCCGGCGTACGAGGTGACCGAAGGCTCGGTGACGTACGAGGGACAGGATCTGCTCAGCCTGGATCCCGAGATCCGCGCCCAGCAGGGGATCTTTCTCGCGTTCCAGTACCCGGTCGAGATCCCGGGCGTGAGCAACGCCTACTTCATGCGCGCCGCATACAACGAGATCCGCAAGGCGCGCGGCGAGGAGGAGATCGACCCGATCAGCTTCGCCGACCTGATGGACGAGAAGATGAAGCTCGTCGAGATGGACTCGGACATGCTCTCGCGCTCGGTGAACACCGGCTTCTCGGGCGGCGAGAAGAAGCGGAACGAGATCCTCCAGATGGCCGTGCTGGAGCCGAAGCTCGCGGTCCTCGACGAGACGGACTCCGGCCTCGACATCGACGCGCTGCGGATCGTGGCGCATGGGGTGAACTCGCTCAAGCGTCCCGACAACGCGACGATCGTCGTGACGCACTATCAGCGGCTGCTCAACTACATCGTGCCCGACTACGTCCACGTGCTCGCGGGCGGGCGTATCGTGCGCTCCGGTGGGAAGGACCTCGCGCTCGAGCTCGAGGCCAAGGGATACGACTGGCTGCTCGAAGAGGCGGTCGCGTGATCGAGTCGTACCTGCGCGGCTTCGAGCGGATCTCGGCGAGCGGCGGCGCAACGGCACCCGACTGGGCGCGGTCGCTGCGGCTGTCGGCGATCACACGCTTCGAGACGCTCGGCTTCCCGACGACGAAGAACGAGGACTGGCACTTCACCTCCGTCGCGCCGATCGCCGAGCGGGAGTTCGAGCTGCTCGCGCCTCCGACGCACGGCGTGACGGCCGCGCAGCTGGCGCCCCTCGCCTTCGGCGCGACGGACTGGCACACGCTCGTGTTCGTGAACGGTCGCTACGACGCCAAGCTCTCGAGCGCAGCGGCGCTGCCGGACGGCGTGACGCTCGTGCCGCTCAAGCAGGCGTACGAGACGCTGCCGCTGCTAGTGGAGCAGTACCTCGGCAAGGTCGCGACGTTCGAGGGGCAGACGTTCACGGCGCTCAACACGGCGTTCCTCGACGACGGTGCGGTGGTGCACATCGAGAAGGAGATCGAGGTCGCACGGCCGATCCATCTGCTGTTCGTGAGCGACACGAGCGCAGGCGCGGGGACGGCCCAGCCGCACAACCTCATCGTGCTCGACCGGTTCGCCAAGGCGACGGTGATCGAGAGCTACGCGGGGCTCGATGGCGCCGGCGCGTACTTCACGAATGTCGTCACGGAAGCCGTCGTCGGCGACGGCGCGACGCTGACGCACCTGAAGCTGCAGCGCGAGTCGGAGCAGGCGTATCACGTCGGCACGCTGGACGTGCGTCAGGCGCGCGACAGTCATCTCGTGTCGTTCAGCTTCGCGACGGGCGCAGCGCTCTCGCGCACCAACATCTACACGGAGCTCCGCGGCGACGGGTGCGGTGCGACGCTCAACGGCCTGTACCTCGGCGACGGCGAGCAGCACATCGACCACCAGACGCGCATCGAGCACGTCGAGCCGAACTGCTACAGCCGCGAGCTGTACAAGGGGATCCTCGACGGTTCGGCGCACGGCGTGTTCAACGGCAAGGTGTACGTCCATCCGGCGGCGCAGAAGACGGACGGCAAGCAGACGAACAACACCCTCCTTCTCTCGGAGAAGGCCCAGATCGACACCAAGCCGCAGCTCGAGATCTTCGCCGACGACGTGAAGTGCACGCACGGCGCGACGGTGGGCCGTCTCGACGAGACGGCGCTGTTCTACCTCAAGAGCCGCGGGATCGCGGCGCGCACGGCGCGGCAGCTCCTGACGTACGCGTTCGCCGCCGACGTGCTGGAGTCGATCGAGCTCGCCGAGGTGCGCGAGGGGCTCGAGGCCGCGACGCTGCGACGCTACATCGAGCAGAGCTAGGCGACGCGTGTCCGACCTCCAGGAGCTGTATCAGTCGATCATTCTCGACCACAACCGTCGGCCGAAGAACTACGGCGCGCTCGAGGGCGCGAGTCACCGTGCCGAGGGGCGCAATCCCGACTGCGGCGACGAGGTGAAGGTGGAGCTCGCGATGACGGGCGACCGCATCGACGAGGTGCGGTTCACGAGCGCTGGCTGCGCGGTGTCGCGCGCCTCGGCGTCGATCATGACGCAGAACGTCAAGGGGAAGTCGCGCGCCGAGGTGGAGCAGCTGTTCGCGACGTTCCACGAGCTGGTGACGGGAAAGCTGCGGCCGAGCGAGCAGGAGGCGCGCGGGCTGGGCGAGCTCGCCGCGTTCTCCGGCGTGTCCCGTTTCCCGATCCGCGTGAAGTGCGCGAGCATGCCGTGGCACACGCTGCAGGCGGCGCTGCGCGACGCTCCGCGCGCCTGACCGCGCGCGTGGGCGAGGGATTCGAGGACGTGGCGCCGCTGGCTGCGCTTCCCGTCGGCGAGCTTCTCGGTGCCGTGCTGACGGACGGCACGCCGGTGTGCCTCTACAACGACCGCGGTACGATCGGCGCCGTGCGCGACGTCTGCAGCCACGCGGAGTTCCCGATGTCGGACGGCATCCTGCACGGCGACGGAACGCTCGAGTGCGTGTGGCATGGCGCACGGTACGACTGCCGCAGCGGCGCGGTACGACGTGGACCAGCGACGGAGCCACTCGCCGTGTTCGACACGCGCGTCGACGGAGACCGCATCTTCGTCGCATCGCGCGCTCACCAGGAGCCTCACGCATGAGCACCCGCAATCCACGTCGAGCGGACTTCCCGCTTCTGGCCGCGAATCCGCAGCTGCACTACCTCGACTCCGCGGCGACGTCACAGAAACCCCGCGTCGTGCTCGACGCGATGCGGGCGTACTACGAGCGCGACAATGCCAACCCGCATCGCGGCGCCTACGCGCTGTCGGCGCGGGCGACGGACCGCTATCACGACGCACGCGAGCGGGTCGCGGCGTTCCTTGGCGCGTCGGACGCGGACTGCCTCGTGTTCACGCGCGGCACCACCGAGTCCCTCAACCTCGTGGCGACGGCATGGGGCCACGCCAACGTTCGCGAGGGCGACGAGATCGTCGTCACGGCTCTCGAGCACCACGCCAATTTCGTCCCCTGGCAGCAGCTCGCGCTGGCGCGCGGCGCACGGTTCCTCGTCTGTCCGTTGACGAGCGATCATCGCGTGGATCTCGAGGCGTTGCGCGCGATGGTCGGGACGCGCACGAAGGTCGTCGCGTTCAACCACGTCTCGAACGCGCTCGGCACGCTGAATCCGGTGAACGAGATCGCGCAGGTCGCGCGCTCGGTCGGAGCGCTCGTGGTCTGCGACGGCGCGCAGGGCGCACCACACCTCCGCGTCGGCTTCGATGCGCTCGACGTCGATTTCTACGCGTTCAGCGGACACAAGATGTGCGGTCCGATGGGAATCGGCGGCCTGCTCGGCCGCCGAGCGATTCTCGAGGCGATGCCGCCCTATCAGTTCGGCGGGGACATGATCGAGTTCGTGCGCGACGAGGACAGCACCTGGAACGCGCTGCCGCACAAGTTCGAGGCGGGGACGCCGAACGTGGGGGACGCGGTCGGGCTCGCCGCGGCGTGCGACTACCTCGACGCGTTGGGGCTCGAGTCGGTGTTGGAGCACGAGCGGACACTCGTGCGGCTGGCGATGGATCGATTGCGTGAGGTGGATGGCGTGTGCCTCTACGGCCCCTCACCGTCCGAGCGGAGCGGCGTGGTGAGCTTCACGATGGCCGGCATCCATCCGCACGACCT
>Ga0066652_100001301_pt1 | contig 12828 bp, 9 predicted proteins | sample GraSoiAngelo_101_FD_71413 | JGI IMG/M metagenome (GOLD analysis project Ga0066652, IMG submission 71413) | Grasslands soil microbial communities from the Angelo Coastal Reserve, California, USA - 14_0903_02_30cm | ecosystem: Environmental > Terrestrial > Soil > Grasslands | place: USA...
CGTGATGAGCGCACGGAGGCAGTAGTTGGCCTTCCCGAGACTCATGCCGAGGGCCGCGGCCACCTCGCGCTGAGTCACCTGGTGCTTGCTGCCGAGGAGACGCATGAGCTGCAGCTGCACGCGATCCCGGGGCGTGCCGGCGTCGGCCGTCCCGCCGCCGGAGCCGGCGGGCGTGACAGGGGCAGACGCCCTGATGCGATGAGAATCAGGCAATGGCGGGGGACGGATCAGATGGCTACGTTCAAGCGTTGAACGTACGCCCGTTCGTGCTTCTCGTCAACCGAACAGAGCTGATCTAAATCAATTCATGACAGTCGCTTCAGCGCCGATGATCGGGACTCGATATCTGCCCAGAACGTCGGCGGGTAGACCGTTCCAGGTGTGCACCAACTGCGTGATGGACACGACCGATTCGCGGATCACGTTCGACGCGGAAGGCGTGTGCGATCATTGCCGCAATTTTTACGAGCACACGCTTCCCAACTGGCACACGGACGCACGCGGGCGCGCGGAGCTGGACCGGACCGTGGACCGCATCCGGAAAGAAGGAAAGGGGAAGGACTTCGACTGCATCATGGGGATGAGCGGCGGGATCGACAGCTCCTACCTGACGTACGTCGCGAAGGAAATCCTCGGTCTGCGGCCGCTCGTGTTTCACGTCGACGCCGGATGGAACTCGCAGGAAGCGGTGAACAACATCGAGAAGCTGGTCGACAAGCTCGGGCTGGATCTCTTCACCGAAGTGATCGACTGGGAGGAGATGCGCGACCTGCAGTTGGCGTTCTTCCGCGCGGGCGTTCCGCACATCGACATCCCGCAGGATCATGCGTTCTTCGCGACGATGTACAACTTCGCGTCGAAGTACGGCATCAAGCACATCCTGACGGGCGCGAACTACTCCACCGAGTGCGTGAAGAATCCCAAGGAGTGGATCTACTTCGGCACCGACACGCGCCAGATCCGGGACATCCACACGCGCTTCGGCAATCGGCCGCTCAAGACATTTCCGTTGAGCAACATCCTGCGCCACAAGATCTGGCTCCGGTACGTACGCGGCATTCGCGTCGTGACGCCGCTCAACTACGTGCCGTACCACAAGGAAGACGCGATGCAGCTGCTGGTCGAGAAGTACGGCTGGCAGCGGTATCCGCAGAAGCACTTCGAGTCGCGCTTCACGCGCTTCTACGAGGGATACTGGCTCCCCGAGAAATTCGGGTTCGACACACGCAAGGTGCAGTACGCGAGTCTCATCCTCACGCAGCAGATGACGCGCGACGAAGCGCTGCGCCAGCTGGCGCAGCCCGCGTATAACCCGGAGACCATCGCGCAGGACTTCGAGTACATCGCCACCAAGCTGGGCATCAGCGTGGCGGAGCTGCGCGGCTACTTCAACGCGCCGAACCGGAGCTACAAGGACTACAAGTCGGTGCGCGGCGTCTTCGCGGTGGGTGCCAGGGCGATGAAGGCGCTCCGCCTCGAGACCGCGGTCAAGCGATGATCGCGCTGATCAACTACGGATCAGGAAACATTCAGGCGCTCGCGAACATCTACGGGCGTCTCAACGTGCCGTTCCTGATCGCTTCCACGCCAGACGAGCTGGCCAACGCCGACCGGCTGCTGCTTCCCGGCGTAGGCGCGTTCGACCAGGCGATGAACGAGCTGGATCGATCCGGGATGCGCGCCGCGCTCGACAGGAAGGTGCTGCAGGAGAAGACCCCGATTCTCGGGATCTGCGTCGGCATGCAACTGCTGGCGAACAGCAGCGAAGAAGGGAGCGCTCGCGGTCTCGGCTGGATCGACGGGGTCGTGAAGAAGTTCGATCACGCGAGCTTTCATCAGGCGACGCACCTGCCTCACATGGGCTGGAATACCGTCGAACCGGCGCGTGAGAATCGCCTCTTCGACGGCGTCGATTTCCGCGCGGGCTACTACTTCCTGCATTCGTACTACTTCGCCTGCGCCGACCCGGCGGACGCGCTCGCGGTCACCGAGTACGGCGATCGATTCACCTGCGCGGTGCAGCGGGACAACGTCTACGGTGTGCAGTTCCATCCGGAGAAGAGCCATCAGGCGGGCATCCAGCTGCTCAAGAACTTCGCGCTGAACTAGCGATGTTGCGCCCGCGGATCATTCCCTGCCTCCTCGTCCACAACAAGGGGCTCGTCAAGACAGTCAACTTCGGGCAGCCGAAGTACGTCGGCGACCCCGTGAACGCCGTCCGCATCTTCAATGAAAAGGAAGTGGATGAGCTGATCGTGCTCGACATCGATGCCACCGCCCAGCGCCGCGAGCCGGACTACGCGCTGATCCGGAACCTCGCGGCCGAATGTCGCATGCCGCTCGCGTACGGCGGCGGAGTGAAGACGGTCGAGCAGGTGGTGAGGATCATCAAGCTCGGCGTCGAGAAGGTCGCCGTCAGCTCCCTCGCGCTCGAGACGCCCGCGGTCATCTCCGAGATGGCGCGCTACGTCGGAAGCCAGAGCATCGTCGCGGTGCTCGACGTGAAACGCGACAAGTCCGGCCGCTACCAGGTGTGGACGCACAACGGCACGCGCAACACCAAACGCGATCCGATCGACGTCGCGCGTGAGCTCGAGCAGCGTGGCGTCGGCGAGATCACGGTAAACTCGATCGACCGCGACGGTGTGATGCAGGGCTATGACCTGGACCTCGCGCGCCGGGTGCGGGACGCGGTGACCGTTCCGATGACGGTGCTCGGCGGCGCCGGCAGGCTGGCCGACATCGGATCGCTGATCGGCGAGCTCGGGATCGTGGGCGCGGCAGCCGGAAGCCTGTTCGTCTTCAAGGGCGTGTACAAGGCGGTGCTGATCAACTATCCCAACCGCGCCGAGAAAGACGCGATCGCGTCCGCTGCACTTGGCGGAACGCGCGCGGGGCTGCCGGAGGCGCCGCCCCCCAAGACCGCGGCACGAGCTCACGCGTGAAGCAGATCCTCCAGTCGCTGCGCACCGGCGTCACCGAAGTCGCGGACGTGCCCGCACCGGGCGTGGCTCGCGGTGCGCTTCTGATTCACACCTCCCGCACACTGATCTCCGCGGGTACGGAGCGCATGCTGGTCGACTTCGGGAAAGCGAACCTGTTCGACAAGGCGCGCCAGCAGCCCGACAAGGTGCGGATGGTGCTCGACAAGGTGCGCACCGACGGCATCCTGCCGACGCTCGAGTCGGTGCGGAACAAGCTCGACCAGCCGCTACCGCTCGGGTATTGCAACGTCGGCGTCGTCGCCGAGGTCGGCAGTGGCGTTGCCGGTTTCGCCGCCGGCGATCGCGTCGCCTCGAACGGCAAGCACGCGCAGATCGTGAGCGTACCGACGAACCTGTGCGCGAAAGTGCCGGCGAACGTCACCGACGAGGAAGCCGCGTTCACGGTGCTCGGCGCGATCGCGCTCCAGGGCATTCGTCTGGTGCAGCCGACGCTGGGCGAGGCGGTGGTGGTCACGGGCCTCGGCCTCATCGGCCTGATGACCGTGCAGCTGCTCAAGGCGCACGGCTGCCGGGTGCTGGGCATCGACTTCGATCCGGCGAAGCTGGAGCTCGCGCGACAGTTCGGCGCGGAGACGGTGGATCTCGACGCCGGTCAGGATCCCGTCACGACCGCCCAGCAGTTCTCGCGCGGCCGCGGCGTGGACGCCGTGATCCTCACGGCGGCGACGAAGAGCAGCGAGCCCGTGCACCAGGCAGCGCTGATGTGCCGCCAGCGCGGGCGCATCGTGCTCGTCGGCGTGACGGGACTCGAGCTGTCTCGCGACGACTTCTACAAGAAGGAGCTCACGCTGCAGGTGTCCTCGTCCTACGGTCCGGGACGGTACGACGCGGGCTACGAGGAGAAGGGGCTGGATTATCCCGTCGGCTTCGTGCGCTGGACGGAACAGCGGAATTTCGAAGCGGTGCTCGACATGATGTCCGACCGCCGGCTCGACGTCGGTGCGCTGATCTCGCATCGCTTCGCGATCGCGGACGCCGAGCGCGCGTACGCGCTGGTGAGCGGCGACGCGAGCGAGCCGTCGCTGGGCATCCTGCTCGAATATCCAAGGATGACGCCTGATGCGGCCGCACGGACGCGCCAGATCGCACCGACGTCCTCCTCGCCTCGCAGCGGCGCTGTGGCGGTGAGCTTCGTGGGCGCGGGGAACTACGCCACCGGAGTGCTGATTCCCGCGTTCAAGGAGGCCGGCGCGGCGCTGCGCACCGTTGCGTCGAGCACCGGGGTATCAGGGGTGCATGCGGCGCGCAAGTTCGGTTTCGCTCAGAGCACGACGGACACGCCGAGCGTCTTCGCGGATCCGGCGACCGACACGGTCGTGCTGACGACGCGGCACGACAGCCACGCTCGCTTCGTCCTGGAGGCGCTCGCAGCGGGGAAGAACGTGTTCGTCGAGAAGCCGCTGTGCCTGACCCTCGACGAGCTGGCGGAGATCGAGCACGCGCGCGCGCAGGCGGCCGCAGCGCGCGGCGTCGCGCCGCGAGTGATGGTGGGCTTCAATCGCCGGTTCGCGCCGCACGTGCAGAAAGTGAGACAGCTGCTCGCCGGCGCCGTGGGCCCGAAGGCCTTCGTCATGACGGTGAACGCGGGCGCGATCCCGGCGGATCACTGGACACAGGACCGCGACGTCGGCGGAGGACGCATCGTCGGCGAAGGCTGTCATTTCATCGATCTGCTGCGCTTCCTCGCAGCCTCACCCATCGTGTCACACGATCGCATGCTGATGACGTCGCCGTCGCGCGACACGGCGACGATGCAACTGACGTTCGAGGACGGGTCGCTCGGCACCATCCACTATTTCGCGAACGGCAGCAAGGCGTTCCCCAAGGAACGACTCGAGGTGTTCGCGGCTGGTGGCGTCCTGCAACTCGACAACTACCGGAAGCTGACCGGCTTCGGGTGGCGCGGCTTCTCGTCAATGAAGCTGCTGAAGCAGGACAAGGGACAGCGCGCCTGCGCGGCCGCCTATCTCGACAGCGTCCGAACCGGCGCGCCCGCGCCGATCCCATTCGACGAGATCGTCGAGGTGAGCCGGGTGACGATCGCACTGGGGGCGTCCTGAGCCTGTCGTCCACACGCGGCGCGCGGATCGATGTCGTCGCCGGCGCGCGTCCGAACTTCATGAAGATCGCGCCGATCGTGCGCGCACTGGACGCGCACGCGGCCGCGGGCGGCGACCTGCGCTATCGCATCGTGCACACGGGCCAGCACTACGATGCGCGCATGTCCGCCGACTTCTTCACGCAGCTGGGGATACCCGAGCCGCACGTGAATCTCGAGGTCGGCTCCGGCACCGCGGCCGAACAGACCGCCGGGATCATGACGCGGTATGAGCAGCTGCTCATGGAAGACGTGCCGATGCTGTGCCTCGTCGTCGGCGACGTCACGTCGACCATGGCGTGCACGATCGTTGCGCGGAAGCTCGGCGTGCCGGTCGCGCACGTGGAGGGCGGCATCCGCTCCGGCGACTGGTCGATGCCCGAGGAGATCAACCGCGTCGTCACCGACTCGATCGCGAACTATTTCTTCACGACCTCGCGGACCGCGGGAGAGAACCTGCTGCGAGCGGGCGCCATGGACGATCAGATCTTCTTCGTCGGCAATACGATGATCGACACGCTGCTGGCGAACCTCGAACGCACGCAGCCGCCCGCGTTCTGGTCCGCGCTCGGGTTGAGCGCCGGCGCGTACATCGTGCTCACGCTGCACCGGCCGGCCAACGTCGACGACCCACGAAAGCTCGAGGCGCTGCTCCAGGCTGTCGGTGCCGGCGCGCGGGGCCTGCCGGTCGTCTTTCCGGTTCATCCGCGCACGCAGCGTACGCTGCGGCAGCTCGAGGGGCTCCCCTCGAACGTGAAGCTCGTGGACGCGCAGCCGTATCTGGAATTCATTCATCTTGTGCGGTACGCGAAGGCGACGATCACCGATTCGGGCGGAATCACCGAGGAGACGACCGTTCTCGGCGTGCCGTGCATGACGCTCCGCGACTCCACAGAGCGACCCGAAACGGTGGCGATGGGGACCAACGAGCTGCTCGGGACGGACCCCTCGGCGCTCGGTCCGGCGCTCGATCGGTTGTTCGCCGGCGGATGGAAGCGCGGCGCGATTCCCGAGCTGTGGGATGGAAAGACGGGCGAGCGCATCGTCGCGGTGCTCGCGCGTGTCCTGGTTCCCGGCCGCGACCGCGTCACAGTCTGACGTGAACGCGGCCGGAGCGATCGCGAAGGCGCGCGCTCTCGTCGCGCTCGGCGTGCGCAATCTGGTGCGCGTGGGCGTCTATCGCGCACAACTGCGACTCGGCATTCATCGGGCGCAACGGCTGCGCGAACCGCGAATGCCGACGGGCCCGTTCTACGGAACGTCGCCCGAGACACGTGCCGGTGCCTCCGGGACCGAGTCGGAGACGCGCACGCTTACGTACTTCGGCTGGCATCGCGTCGACGTACGTGATGGCGTCGCCTGGCACACCAACCCGTTCACCGGCGGGCGCGTGCCGGACGTATCGCGCCCATGGTGGTCGATCCCGGACTTCGATGAAAACGTCGGAGACATCAAGGCCGTCTGGGAAGCGTCGCGTCTGGACTGGGCGGTGACGCTCGCACGTGGCGGCGGCCGGAAACAGCTGGACGAATGGCTCCAGGATTGGTGCGCGTCGAATCCCGCGTACCGTGGACCGAACTGGAAATGCGGTCAGGAGACGTCGCTGCGGATCCTGCACCTGGCCGCGGGTGCGCTCCTGCTCGACACGGTCGCGGCGCCGACGCCGGCGATCCAGGAGCTCGTCGCGATCCACCTGGAACGAATCGATCCAACGATGGGCTACGCCGTCGGCCAGGACAACAATCACGGAACGTCCGAGGCGGCCGCATTGTTCGTCGGAGGGAGCTGGCTCGCCGCTCAACGCCACCCGCGCGGTGACAAATGGATGACGACGGGCAGGCGCTGGCTCGAGGAACGCGCAGCGCGGCTGATCGCGGACGATGGGTCCTTCAGCCAATACTCGGTGACGTACCATCGGCTGATGCTGGACACCTTCAGTCTCACCGAAGTGTGGCGGCAACGCATGTCGCTGCCCGCGTTCTCCACCAGGCTCATCGGCCGTATCCATGCTGCTGCAGGCTGGCTGTACGCTCTCGTCGCGGCGGAATCGGGAGACGCGCCCAACATCGGCGGCAACGATGGCGCGCATCTTCTGCAACTCGACGGCGCCGAGTTCCGTGATTTTCGTCCGAGCGTGCAGCTGGCGATGGCGCTCTTTGCCCAACGCCGGGCATACGACGCGCCGAGCGCGGATGCGTACCTCGGCGCATTCGGCGTCGCGAGACCTGCCGAAGTCCTGGTGCCGCCCTCGTCGCGGCAGTTCGACCACGGCGGCTACTCGGTCCTGAGGTGCGGCGACGCGTTCGCGGTCCTGCGGTATCCACGCGCCGTTTTTCGTCCGGCGCACGCCGATCCGCTGCACGTCGACCTGTTCGTGCGCGGCGAGAACCTCCTGCGCGACGGCGGAACCTTCAGCTACAACGCCGGCGACGAGTGGCTGTCGTACTTCGCAGGGATCCGCGGTCACAACACGATCCAATTCGACGACCGCGAGCCAATGCGTCGCGTCGGCCGCTTTCTCTGGGCGGATTGGCTGCGCTCGGCCGACGTGCGTTTCGCGGGCGACGCGACGCCGCCGCATGCCGGGGCTTCATACCGGGATTACGCGGGCGCGCGGCACGCACGTTCGGTCTCCCTCATGCCGGACTCCCTTCGGGTGGAGGACCACATCGCCGGGGTGCAGAGGCGCGCTGTCCTGCGCTGGCGGCTGCGGCCGGGCGCCTGGCAGCTGACGCGCGATACCGTGTCAGATGGACGCGACACACTGCGTGTCGCGGTGAATCGCGCGGATGTGAGATACGCCCTCGTGACGGGCTGGGAATCGCGGTATTACATGCAGAAGACGCCGCTCCCCGTGCTCGAGGTGGCAGTGGCTGGAGACGCCTCATTTTCGAGCGAATACCGCTGGACGCCCAACGCCTGACGGTGAAGCGATTCCTGGATGTGGCCCTCGTGCTCCTTGCCGCACCGCTGTGGGTGCCGCTGATCGCGGTCCTATGCGTCGTGGTGCGGCTGCGACTCGGTCGTCCCGTCTTCTTCCGGCAGGTGCGTCCCGGCTTGTACGGGCGCCCATTCGAACTGGTGAAATTCCGTTCGATGACGGACAGACGCGACGCCCGTGGGGAGCTGCTCCCTGACGCGGACCGCCTGCCGGCGTTCGGGCGCTGGCTTCGTTCCACGAGTCTCGATGAGCTGCCCGAGCTGTGGAACGTGCTGCGCGGCGACATGAGCCTCGTGGGACCCCGGCCCCTGCTGCTGGAGTATCTGTCATTGTACTCCCCGGAGCAGGCGCGGCGTCACGACGTGCGTCCGGGGCTCACGGGATGGGCTCAGGTGAACGGTCGCAACGCGATAGGATGGCCCGAACGCTTGCAGCTGGACGTGTGGTACGTGGACCACCGATCTCTGGCGCTCGACTTGCTGATCGCGTGGCGCACAGTCCGCAACGTGATCGGTCGCCATGGCATCTCCGCGGAAGGGGACGCGACCATGCCGAAGTTCACCGGCAAGTGAGCTATCCTTATTACCCGCGCGAAGATACAATCCAGTCCCTGCGACGCAGCACAGCCTTAATGAACGCGAGATGATCGGCACCCGGCAGAGAGCGGCACTCGAAAAACACACGGCATTGCTGGCGCTCGACGGCGGCTCGCCGATCCGACGCACGCCGATTCCGCCATGGCCGTGGTTCGACGAAGAGCTCATCGGCGCGTCGTCGCGCGTGCTCGTCTCAGGAAAAGTGAATTACTGGACGGGTGAGGAAGGGCGGAAGTTCGAAGAGGAATTCGCGCGCTTCGTCGGAGTGCGTCATGCGATCGTGCTGGCGAACGGCACCGTCGCGCTCGAAGCCGCGCTCAAGGCCGTCGGGGTGAAACCGGGCGACGAGGTCGTGACGACGAGCCGGACGTTTCTCGCCTCGGCGACCTCGGCGATCTCCGTCGGCGCGATCCCTCGCTTCGCCGACGTGGACCGCGACAGCCAGAACGTCACCGCAGGTACGATCGAAGCCGCGCTCACCCCGAAGACCAAGGCGATCGTGGCGGTCCATCTCGCGGGCTGGCCCTGCGACATGGATCCCATCATGGAGCTCGCCGAGCGGCGTGGCATCGCCGTGATCGAGGACTGCGCGCAGGCGCACGGCGCGACGTACAAAGGGCGGCAGGTGGGGTCCATCGGGCACGTGGCGGCGTGGTCGTTCTGCCAGGACAAGATCATGACCACCGGCGGCGAAGGCGGCGCTGTCACCACGAATGACACGCATGCGTGGGATCTCATGTGGTCGTGGAAGGATCATGGGAAATCCTACGACACGGTGTTCCGCAAGCAGCATCCGCCGGGCTTCCGCTGGCTGCACGAGCGCTTCGGCACGAACTGGCGGCTCACCGAGATGCAATCGGCGATGGGCCGCGTGCTCGTGTCCCGTCTGCCGGAGTGGGTCGCGAAGCGGCGGGCGCACGCGCACCAGCTCGACGTCGCACTGCGCGAACAACCGGCGATCCGCGTGACGCTGCCGCCGACGCACAGCCAGCACGCGTACTACAAGTATTATTGTTTTGTAAGACGTGAGGCGCTGCGCGACGGCTGGAGTCGCGATCGCATCATGTCCGCAATCACTGCGGAAGGCATTCCCTGCTTTAGCGGCAGTTGCAGCGAGATCTATCTCGAGAAGTGCTTCGTGGACGCCGGGCTCGGCCTCGCGAAGCGGCTTCCGGTCGCGCAAGAGCTTGGGGAGACGTCGCTCATGTTTCTCGTTCACCCGACGCTCGAACGTCCGGACATCGAAGACACGATCCAGGCCATCGAGAAGGTCCTCGCAAACGCAACCCGATGATGACTCCGAGAAAAGCCCGCACCTTTCAGGTCCAGCCACTGATCAAGAATCGGACGGCGCGCCGTCTGATCAAGGCCAGCGCGGATTACCTGATCGCGGCGGGCGCGCTGATCGCCGCGATCGCGCTGCGCTACGACGGATCGCTGCCGGCCGCGCTCTCGGCGCAGGTCATTCCGGCGGTGCTCGCCATCGCGCTGCTCAAGGTCATCATCGTGCTGCTCGTGGGCGACTACGTGCGGATCTGGCGGTATTCGAGCCTGAGCGAAGCGGTGGTCCTTGGTGCCGCGACGTTCGTTTCGGCGGGGATCCTCGTGGTCGCGCGGCTGGCGCACGTCAGCCCGATCTCGCTGTCCATCGTCGCCGTCGACGCCGCGCTCACGCTGCTCGGCATGGGCGCGCTGCGGTTCACGCGTCGCGTGCAGTATTGGCGCGCGCGGTCCGCCTCGCTGCCCGATTCTCAGAGCAAGCGGACGCTCATCCTGGGCGCCGGTGACGCGGCGGACTCGCTGCTGAGCGATCTGGCGCGGCAGCCCGAGGTGAACTGGAACGTGGTCGGCCTGCTCGATGACGATCCCAACAAGATGGGAGAGCGGCTTCGTGGATATCCGGTGCTCGGCCCGACGACGGCACTGGAGCAGATGATCTATCGCCACAACGTGGAGCACATCGTCATCGCGATGCCGCGCGCGGAGAAGACGACGCTGCGCAGCCTGATCACGCGCGCGCAGTCGTCCGGCGCGAGCGTGCAGGCGATTCCGACGTTCGAGCGCCTGCTCAGCGGCAGCCGCGGGGAGAAGCGCTTCGTCACGCTGCGCGACCTGCAGGACGCCGCGGAAGTGAAGCGCAGCCTGCTCTCACAGGTGATCCGCGACCGCGCCGAGTCGGACAAGGTCGTGCTCGTCACGGGGGGCGCCGGATACATCGGCGTCCATGTCGTGCGGAAGCTGCTGAACCGTGGATTCCGCGTCCGCGTGCTCGACAACTTCACGTACGGCGACGAGTCGCTCTCGAGCACGCGCTCGCATCCCCGCTTCGAGATGCGCGTCGGCGACATCTCCAGCGTGCGCGACGTCGTGTCCGCGGTGAAGGACGTGGACGCGGTCATCGCGCTCGCGGCCATCGTGGGCGATCCGGCGTGCGGCCTCAACGCCGAGGAGACGCTCAACCTCAACTACGAGAGCACGAAGATCCTGGCGGAAGCGTGCAACTTCTACGGCGTCGAGCGGCTGGTCTTCGCGTCCAGCTGTTCCGTGTACGGTGCCGCCCAGGACGATCTGCTGACCGAGCAGTCCGCGCTCAACCCGGTCTCGCTGTACGCCCGTACGCGCATCCTGTCGGAGGACGTGCTCCGCGAGCGGTGCGGTGACACGATCCCCGTGATCCTGCGCCTGGCCACGGTGTTCGGGTTGTCGCCGCGCATGCGCTTCGACCTCGTGGTGAACACGCTGACGGTCCGCGCGCTCGTGGACCGCCACATCCAGATCTATGGCGGCGACCAGTGGCGTCCATTCGTCCACTGCCAGGACGTGGCCGAAGCGTTCGTGCTCGCCGCCCTCGCCCCGAGCATGCTGATCCGCGGCGAAGTGTTCAACGTCGGCACCACGGCGATGAACTACACGCTCGAGGACGTCGGCAACATCGTGGCGCGCGTGGTCGGTCCGGACGTCCAGGTGGACACGGGCGAATTCAACGAGGACCGCCGCAACTACCGCGTCGCCTTCGAGAAGATCGAGCGCGCGCTCGGCTTCAAGGCGGAGTACTCGCTCGAGGCGGGGATCCTCGAGATGGTGCAGGCGATCCAGGAGTCGTCGAACCTGCGCGATTATCAGCAGGCGCGCTTCTCGAACCTCAAGCATCTCCAGGACCGCTTCAACAACACGCCGGTGCACGGGCTGCGCATCTCCGGCTCGCCGGCCATCATCCGCTCGTAGCGACGTCCTCGACGAGGTCGGCGAACGCCGCGCCGTGCGCGGCGCGGTTGAAATGCTCGCGCACGAAGACGGCTCCCCGCGCGCCCATCTGGCGCGCCGCGGCACGGTCCGCGGCGAGGCCCGCGATGGCGCGCGCGAGCGCGTCTGCGTCACCGGGCGTGACGAAGATGCCGGCGTGGGCACGCTCGACGACTTCGCGGATCACCCCGTCGATCGCGAGCACCACGGGACGCCCCGCCGCGAGATAGTCGAACACCTTGTTCGGGTACGTCATGCGGAACATGGCGATGTTCTGCAGCGTCGCGACGCACGTGTCCGCGGCGGCCAGCGTACGCGCCATGCCCGACTTCGGCCGCGAGCCGGCAAAGACCACGTTGGCGAGTGAGCGCTCCCGCGCGAGCGTCTCGAGCCCGCGTCGCGACTTGCCGTCGCCCACGAGCACGACGCGGATGTCGGGACGGTCCTGGAGCAGCTCCGCGGCGCGGAGAAGCGTTTCCAGGTCGTTCGCCGGCCCCATCACCCCGGCGTACATGGCGACGAACGTGTCGTCCGACACGTGCAGCCGCTCACGCTCGGCGCTGCGATCGCCTTCGGACACGTCCGCGAAAAAGGTCGGGTCCACCCCGTTGGGGATGAGCGAGATGTCGTCGCGCGGAATGCCCTGCTCGAGCAGATAGCCGACGTACGCGGGAGAATTCACCAGGATGCGGTCGGCGCGGCGGTAAAGAAACCGTTCGAGGCGCCGAGCCAGCCAGATCGCGACCGGGTTGCGCAGCTTGCGCATGTCGATGATGAACTCGGGCCAGAGATCGCGAATCTCCAGGAGAAACGGCTTGCGTCGCACCGCGGCGATGAACCACGCCGATGCGGCCTGGAAGATCGATGGCGACGTCCCCATGACCACGTCGACGTTGCGGACGCGCAACGCGAGCAGAAGCGAGGAGACCGCGAAGCCCACCAGGG
>Ga0066652_100001302_pt1 | contig 12827 bp, 7 predicted proteins | sample GraSoiAngelo_101_FD_71413 | JGI IMG/M metagenome (GOLD analysis project Ga0066652, IMG submission 71413) | Grasslands soil microbial communities from the Angelo Coastal Reserve, California, USA - 14_0903_02_30cm | ecosystem: Environmental > Terrestrial > Soil > Grasslands | place: USA...
CAGATCCGTCTCGATGCGCTCCACATGGGGGGCGCACGCACCCAGCTCTCCGCGACTCGCGGCCTCTTCACCCGCGACGCACGCGCCGTAGACACTGCTCACGCCCAACTGGCCGGCGCTGGACTTGAGGCCGTGCAGCGCGGCACGCAGCGCCGCAGCGTCGCCGCAATCCAGGGCCTCGCGGGCCTCGGACATTCGCGCGGGCGCATTGGCCACGAACAACTCGACCATTCCCCGCACGAGCTTCTCGCCGCCAAAACCGCGCAAACGGTCGATCGCGCTGTCGTCGACGAGTGTGGACACGTCCGCCATGCTTTCGAAAGTATGGCTCACGGATGGCGGGTGGTAGGTGAGACGGTAGGCGCGGTCATCGGAGGGTGAACCATCGACTGACCGATCGCACCTACCACCCATTGTTCCGTGACTAGTGCTCCGTGCGACGAACCGACGACTGCACCGTGGCCGCGAAGCGCGCCCAGTCCACGGCTTGCGCCTGCGGGTCGGGAAGCGCCGGGACCTGTGGTGCCGGCAGCGCCGGCTGTGCGGGTTCCGGGGGAAGGTTGATGACCGGAATCGCGGTGGTGGGGCGCAGCGACGGCGCGCGATACCCGGCGCTGACGGGCGCGAGCGACGGCATCATGAGATCGGTCACCATCAGCGCGAACTCCTCGCCCGCGCTCATGATCTGCATCGCCTGCGCGGCGTCGACGGCTTCGCTCACGCGGAAGCCACCGCCCTCGAGCAGCGCGCGCGCCATGCGACGCCACGCCGGATCGGCGTTCACGACCAGGATCGACGGCGGACCGCTGTGGTGCTGCGCCCGCTCATCGATGTTGTCGCCGATGACGCGCTCGATCTCCTGCAGCGTCGTCTCGCCGCGACGGACACGCGCGATGGCGACGTCACGCATCGGCGCCATGCCCTGCGCGATGGCCGCGCGCTGCAGCGCATGCGCGGTCGCGCCACCCGCGATCATGTCCGCGATGCTCGGCGTGATCACCGCCACTTCGATGAGCGGCAGGCGGCCGCGATAGCCGGTGTTCCCGCACTTCTTGCAGCCCACGGCGCGGGACAGCGGCAGCACACCGAAGCGGGCACCGAGCGACTCTTCCTCTTCCGTGAGCGAGCCGATGAGGGGCTGCGCGCAGTCCGGACACACGCGGCGGATGAGGCGCTGCGCCAGCGTGCCGCGGAGCGTCGTCGCGATCGTCTGGCGGTCGAGGCCGAGATCCAGCAGACGCGTGATGGAGCTCATCGCGTCGTTGGTATGGAGCGTGGCCAGAACCAGGTGACCCGTCATGGCGGCCTGCGCGGCGATCTGTGCGGTCTCGGCGTCACGGATCTCACCGACGAAGATCACGTCGGGGTCCTGTCGCAGGAGAGCGCGCAGCGAATTCGCGAAGGTGACACCCCTCTTCGGGTCGACCTGAATCTGTGTGATGCCAGGCAGCTCATACTCGACCGGATCTTCCACTGTCGAGATGTTGAGCTCCCCGGTTGCGATCTCGCGGATCGCGGAATACAGCGTTGTCGTCTTGCCCGAACCGGTCGGGCCGGTGACGATGACGATGCCGTCGCGGCAATTCAGCAGCTGGCGCAGGCGCGCGAGCTCGCGCGGCGTGATGCCGACCTCGTCGAGCTTGCGCGTGTTTTCCGGGCGGAGGATACGGATGACCGCCTTCTCCGCATCGCGCGTGGCGACGGTGGAAATACGGAGATCCACATACCGCCCATCGATGGCCACCTTGCTGCGGCCGTCCTGCGGGCGGAGACGATCGGCGATATCGAGCTTGCCGAGCACCTTGATGCGCGACACGACGCGATTCAGCGCCGCCATCGGCAGGTGCATGTACTGCCGCATCACACCGTCGACGCGGAAACGCACGGTCCCGCCCTTGAGGCCGGGCTCGACGTGAATGTCCGACGCGCCCTGCTGGATCGCGTCGCGAAGAATCAGGTTCGTGAGCTTGACGACCGGCGCCGAGTCGACTTCGGCAGCGCCGACCTGCTCAGGCTGCAGGTCCTCGACGATGCGGACCGCGTCGGCAACCTGCTCGTCGACGCTGCTGAGCAGCTGGTCGATCGAGCTGGTGGAGGCGTAGGCCTGCCGCAGCGCTTCATCGATGGCCGACGGAGAGGCGAGCTCGAAGATCGGCCGGCGTCCGGACGCAAATCCGATCGCGTGCTCGACTTCGATGTTGGTGGGATCGGAAGTCGCCACCACGAGATGGCGATCGTCTTCGCGGAGCGGGAAGACGTGATACTTGCGCGCGATGCGTTCAGGAAGGAGAGCGAGGGCGCGAGGTTCGGCCTTCTCGAAATCCGCTTCAGCGAGGCCGAAGGCGGCGGCGATGGAGCTGGCGAGCTCCGGGGCGCTCGAGCCGAGGGTCCGGGATGCGATCTCCCAGGAGTCGACGAGCGAAATGTCGCCGGGAATTACAAGCGAGTCCGCGCCCTTGATTCCAGCGCGAGCCGCAGCAGCAGCCAGCCAATGCATAGGTTTCTCTCCGGTGCGCAGGCTCCGTCATCGGACCCTGACCGCATCACCCGTTTTCATCTCTCCACCGGACTCCCCGGCGGAGATCTTAACCTAACAGCCGACCCTGCGGTATTCGATAGTCAGTTTCTTTACGTTCCTTACGGCGCCGTAATGATTCGGATCGAGCAGATCCGCAGTCATCCGACGGGCGAGGATTTAAGTCTTTTTTCGGCCCGTTGCGGTGACTGCGATCACACGGCATTACGGTCAAGCGGGCGGAAGGACCCGAACAGGGGCCCATTCATTAGATAGGCGACCGTCACCCCGCTGCCCCATCGCGCCAGCACCCCAGCAGTAGATGCTTCCGCTGAGCGCCAAGGCGCAGGTATGGTCGCCTTCGCCAGCGCTCAGGTTCTGGTAGAGCCGCCATCCCGCCACCGGCTGCGGCACAACCGCGCAGATGGTTTGCGTGGCGCATCGATGGTTCAGGAGCGCCGGGGACCGCCCCAGCTGTCCCAACTCATCTGCACCCCAGCAATACGCGCGTGCATCCGTTGCGATCGCGCACGTGTGAGACGCGCCAACGCTGACTTGCACGAATTCCAGCGTCGACGCGACCGCAACTGGTGTGCTGCTTGGCGTCGTGGATCCATTGCCCAGCGTTCCATAGGAGTTCGACTCCCAGCAGAAGCCGTCGTTGTCGGACGAGATCCCGCAGGTGCTCGCGGCGCCGACGGCAAGCGCCCGCAATGACGGCGCCTGAGTCACGCGCGTCGGCGTGCCCTCCGGCCGGACCACGTCGGCGCCGTTCTGGTGCGATACCCAGATAGCGCCCCAGCAGTAGACGCTGCCATCCGCGGTTCGCCCGCACGTGCGACGCACTCCGGCCGCGATGGAGGCGAAGCGTTGCGGCGTGGACACCGCCGTCGGGACGGCAGATCCGTTTCCCACCGTGAGCAGCCCGAGCTGCCCGTCGTTGTTCGCACCCCAGCACATCGCGACGCCGTCCGTCCGCAGCGCGCAACTGTGATAGCCACCGACCGCCACCTGCGTGAACACGTCGCTCGAGAGCGCCCGCACCGGGGTCGCGGATGCCCGTACAGCCGGATCGCCGAGCTGGCCGCGCAGGTTGTCGCCCCAGCAGTAAACCGCACCGCCTACGCTGATTCCGCAGCTGTGCAGCACGCCGGCGCCGATGTCCTTGAACGCCAGGCCACCGGACACTGCAACTGGCCGAGGCTCACACGGGATGGACCGGGTGGCCTGCCGACATCGCGTCGTGCCCTCCGCGACTCCGAGCTGGCCGCCCTCGTTGCTTCCCCAGCAGAAGGCCGTACTGCCGGCCAGCGCACAGGTGTGCTCGCGACCAGCGCTGACGGCGGTGAAGCCGCCTTGGACCGGGTCATCCAGCGTGGGGACGCCGACGCGTGGCACGTATGGATCCGAACACGCGATTGCCAGCGCGACAAGCCACGCAGAGACGGAGACCGCCCTACTCCCTCGCGTCATCGCGCCGACTTCCCGGTGCTATCCTTGCGGGTCACCTTGGAAAGATGCTTCTGAGTACCATCGGCCTGCTACTGCAGTTGCTCGGTGCCCAGCTGCCTGACACCGCCGCCGTGCTTCGCGCGGCGCGGACTGCGCAGGAGCGCTTCGAGTCGTCGCGGCGCGCGCGCCTGCCAATCGAATGGGGAGGCGGCAGCGGCGGACGCTGCGACGCTCGGATCGGCCGGTACTGCTACTGGTACGACAGCAGCGAGACGAAGCCGGTGCCGGAGTCGCGTTCGATCGTGGACGCGCGCGAACGTCTCATCGCCGAGCTGGACTCCGGCGCGCGGCGATCGCCGAAGGATGGCTGGATCGCCGGGCAGCGAGTGCGGTACCTGCTCGAAGCGCGTCGTGCCGACAGCGCGTTCAGCGCCGCGCGGCAATGCGACGCGGAGCACTCGTGGTGCTCGGCGCTCGCCGGCCTCGCGCTGCAGGTGGGGGAACGATTCACAGCCGCCGACTCCGCGTTCGCGGCCGCGCTCGAGGCGATGCCCGAACCGCAGCGCTGTGACTGGCTCGATGTGCGCGAGCTGCTCACCGCGCGGCTCGCGAAGCAGCTCGATCGCGCCGACTGTGCCGAACGGGCTCGGATCGGCGATCGTCTCGCCATCCTCGGACAGCCGTTGTGGATGACACCGGGACACGATTGGCGGACAGAGATCTTCGCCCGCCGCACCATGGCTGCGATTCTCTCGCACTCCATCAACCCGCACGGAACCTGGGGGGACGACCAGCGCGCGATGCTGATGCGTTACGGATGGCCGGAGTGGTTCACCCGTTCCGAAGCCGCGGGATTGTACGCGACGCCGAACGTCTCGGGGCACGATCGCGAGCCGAGCTATGACGTCTTTCCCGCCGTCGCGTCCGCGCGCGCGCCGAAGCTCACCGGTGACGTGTGGCGTCTGCGGGCGCCGCTCGCACAGTCGCGGTACGCGCCGCGACCGCTCGAACGCCTCGGAGCGCTGCGACACCAGCTGGCGCGGTTCCCCCGCGGTGACTCCATGCTGCTGGCCGTGCGCTACGCGACCGCCGATACCGCGCTGGACCGGGATTCCGCGGCCGCGGTGATGAGCGCGTTGGTGCGCGACTCGTTGCGGCGTGCGCCGCTGGCAGACTCGGGCGGCACGATCATGGTGCCCGCCGAGACGCTCATCGTGAGCGTCGAGGTGCTGGGACGGCGCAGTCGGCACGCCGAACGTGCGCGCTATTCGCTGGATCCTTTGCCCCGTGCCGGATCTGCCGTCCTGTCCGACCTGGTGCTATACGCACCGGACGCCGGCACCCCGCAGAGTATCGACGCCGTGCTTCGGCGGGCCCTTCCCGCATTGCGCGTATCCGCGCACGAGCCTTTCGGCGTCTACTGGGAGCTGGACGGCGTGCCACACGAAAACGCGGTGCTCAGCGTGACCGTCGAGCCGCTGCGTGTTGGCGCGATGCGTCGCGTCGCGGCGCGACTGCGGCTCGCTCCCGAGCTGGCACCCATTCGCGTGCGCTGGCAATCGATGGTGGCCGCGCGAGAGGCCGAGCACGTAACGCTGCGCATGCCCGCGAATGCACGCGGCGCCTATCGCGTGGTGCTCACCGTGCAGCAGGTGTCGGGACGGCAGCTGACGTCGTCGCGCGAGATCGAGGTAGTGCCGTGAAGCGGTAGCAGGGTTCGACGATCACTCGTCGACGCGCTCGTCCGGCGCGATGGAACGGCGACGATGCGAGCCGAAGAGGTTCTTCCTAGGCACGCTGCACATCCTCGGCGGAACGCCACCACGAGCGCAGGGCGGCCACGCGCGACCGGCTCGCAGCGCGCTCGCGCCGGACGCCGACGGCGAAACGAACGTTCGTCATGGATTCGAACGCCCGGTTGAACACCGCGGTGCCCTTCCCGCTCATCGTGGTCCCGGGGACCGCCCAGCTGACGCTGGCGCCCGGCTCTACCGGCTGCTCGAGAATCAGCCTCGCTCCCGCGTCGCTCATCTCCTCGAGGAGTCCGAGCCCGAGCTCGCACTCGGCCAGGTCGGCTGTGCACACGCGGACGGCCACTGGCAGCTGGACCTGGCGGCGACGGCCCAGGCGCACGTCCGACAGTCGCTCGAAGGCGTGCGCGAAGAATGGCACCGACTCGCGATAGCGCTTGCGCCAGAGTGGCACCGCGTGATGCGTGCAGTGGAGCTCGATGGCGTCGCGCGCCGGGATGGGAAGGTCGGCGAACTGCGCGCCGTGCACGTACACCGTGCCGAACCGCGTCGTGCGCTCACTCACACGCACGATCTCCGCTTCCACGGTGTGCTCACCCCCCGTGAGGCGCAGCGGGATACGAACCCGCGTGCCGGCGTCGAGCCGGAATGTAGACCGGAACGAGAACCCCATCGGATTGAGGTCCTGTGTCATCGCGGCACGCGGCGCCTCCGCCCCCGCACCCACGACCGCGACCTCGAGCGGCAGACTCTCGACGAAGCGATAGTCGTGGCGCTGCTGCCGGGACCGAATGCTCTGGCGCACCACCGAGAGCGCGAAGTACAGGTTCCAGAGCAGCCAGGCACCGTTCACCCAGATCGCTCCCGACCACGCGCCGCCGGGATAGCGGATCCAGCCGAAGTGCGATGCCGTCGCCGCCCAGATCAGCGAGAGAACGGACAGCACGGCGAGCGCGAGCTGCGGCGCATAGGTGCGGACCGGAACGTCGGTGACGCTCTTCGGCGTCACCGCGAACTTCACCGGCCCCCTGCGGAAGAAGCCGGAGAGCGCGAGGATGTACGTGAAGAAGCGCGTCATCCCATAGCGCTCCGAGTGCAGCAACCAGCCCGTGCCCCGCGAGAGCAGCTCGAAGGACAGGAGCGAGAGCACCATGTACGGCACGAGGCGCACGAGAAACGCCGAGTCGGCGACGTTGACCGGCAGGAATCCCGTCAGGAAGAACACCACGGGCGACAGGTAGAACACCAGCTTCTGCAACCCGTCGAGGTAATCGATGCAGGACGTGAAGTACTGCACGCGCTGTCCCACGCTCAGTCCCGGATAGCGCAGCGGATTCATCTTCCGCAGGATCTGCATGGCGCCGGTGCCCCAGCGCAGCCGCTGCACGTGGTATTGAGCAGCCGACGCCGGCGAGAGGCCATACGCCAGCGTCTCCCGATGGTAGCGCGACTTCCATCCGCGTCCGTGAAGGACGATGGACGTCTCCATGTCCTCCGTGACCGAGTTCGTCGAGAACCCGCCGATCTGCTCGAGCGCAGCGCGCCGGAACATCCCGCAGCTACCGCAGAAAAACGCGGCGTTGAACGTGTCCTTGCCCGGCTGGATGAGTGAGAAGAAGATGCGGTTCTCCTCCCACATGCGGTGCCCTTCGTCGTTCACGACGTGCGTGAACGAATCGGTGTTGTAGAAATCCTGCGGCGACTGGACGAACGCCACCGAATCGTCCGTGAAGTAGCCAAGCAGCCGGTCGATGGCGATCGGGAGCGGAACGTGGTCGGCGTCGAGCTGGAGGATGAAGTCCCCCGTCGTGACGGCCAGTGCGTTGTTCAGGTTGCCGGCTTTCGCGTGCTCGTTGCCCGAGCGGCGCACGTAGCCGATGCCCAGCTCCTCCGCCATCGCGCGCACTTCGTCGCGCTTGCCGTCGTCGAGGATGTACGTGGTATGCGGGTAGCGGATCGCCTTGGCGCCGATCGCGGTGCGCCGAACCAGCTGGAGGGGCTCGTCGTAGCATGTGATGTAGACGTCGACGATCCGGCCAGGCGGCGCGGCGGGTGGCTCGTTGTCAGTGAGCTTCCAGCACGTGAGCGTGAGCAGCGTCGCGTTGAGCACGCGGTACGTCTCCGCCAGAACCAGCGCGAGCGCGAACCACGCGGCGCCCCAGTTCAGCGTCGACGTCCACCGCCATCCGATCCAGTAGAGCGCGTACGCAAGCGAGACGGCCGCAACCAGGCGGATGGCGAATTCCTGCGAGGCTGCGCGGCCCTGAGAAAAAGCGGGCGTCTCCGTCGACGGCTGCTGCAACACGTGTAAACATTTTTGCTATTTCCATGCCCGTGTTCCCGGTCACCGTTGCTGAAAAAGCGTCTTCACAATGCCTTATACAGCGACCGCGACCGAGTCGCATCAGGGGTCGTTGCGGCGCACTGCACGGCGTCTTCGTCGGGGAGTCCGTGACTCGCGCGGCGATCTGGAACGGTTTTTTCCAGATGGAACCGCAATTGCGTTGGTTACGCGGCCGAGAAAGGCTAGTTCGCTGACGCAGAAAGACTTATCGGAGATCAATCATGCAAAGATTTGTACGACGCACGCTGCTGTGCACCGCAATCGGGATTGTGCTGGCGACGCGTCCGGTCGCGGCTCAGCAAGCATGGTCGACCACCACGTATGGTGTGGCAGAGTACGGCACAGAGGAGACGACGCTGCTGCTGGCGGGATTCAACACGGGCCCCGGTGGATACGGGCTGCATCCGCGCGTTGGCGCGCAGGCATACTGGCTCACGTACAATCCGACCAATCGCACGAACGTGACGTTGTTCAGGCCGTTCGTCGGACTCGCGAACAACTACCACGGCGGGAGCGTGAGCGCGAACGTCGGCTACGCGTTCATGAACAAGGACGTCGCGGTCCCGGTGTCATCCGGCGTGTCCGGTAAGGGCGTCGTCGTTGCGACGGACGTGGAGTACTGGGGGCCGAGCGCGCACAGCCTCGCGTACCAGTTGCTCGGGGCATACAACTTCGGCAGCGATAATCTCTGGACGCGCGGTCGACTGACCGTTCCGCTGCGGGTGACGAGCAATGGATCGTCCACGCGCATCGGCGGCGAGCTCGCGTTCCAGGACGGCGACCTCTATAGAGCGTGGCAGCCGGGCGGCGTATTGGAGTTCCACGACGCGCGTGGCCAGATCGTGATTCTCGGCGCCGGCGCGAAGCTGATTCAGGGCTCGAATACCGAGGCGTTCTTTCGCCTGGAGGGAGTGCTCCCCATCGGGCGATGATGCGCGTTGGGCATGACCGCGTGAAAAGAAACGGCGGCGCGCTCCTCGGGGAGTCGCGCCGCCGTTGCCGTTCAGGCGCTGGCACGCGTGGTCACGCGTAGGTCACGCACGCGACATCAGTTCGCGCTGGCAACCTGCACCGCGTTCTTCGCCAATCCGAGCGCGTACTCGGGCCACCACTGCCCTGCCTTCGGGCCGCCGTTGCACGTGCCGTCCGACTCGCCCGGCGTCTTGATCCACAGGAACGCGTCGACGAGCGCGTAGCCGGTCTTCGTCGTCGGAGCCGCGCCCAGCGACTGCCCGGACACATTGCACCACTGAGAGCCGCTCCCGCCGACGCCGTTGCGGCTGGTATCGATCACGTAATGCTTGCCGCCAACGAGCTTCGACAGCGAGTTGCCATAGGTGACGTTGCTGCTGGTCGTCTGGTAGTTCGACACGTTGAGCGAGAAGCCATCGGCCTGCTCGATCCCCGCCGACTGGAGTCGCTGCGCGACCGCGGACGGCGCCAGCCACTTCGAGTTGCCTGCGTCGAGGTAGACCACCGCGCCCGCGCTCTTGAGCGTGCGCACCGCGTCGGCGAGCAGCGAGTAACGCTCCTGCTGTCCGGCCGCCGGCAGACACGCCGCACCGGGAATCGCATCGGGCTCGAGGACCACGATCGCACGGCGGCCGCTCAGCCCGGCGGCGAAGCCACGGATCCATTCGCGATATGCGTTGCCGTTCGACGAGCCGCCGGCCGAGTAGCTGCCGCAATCGCGATTCGGGATGTTGTACGCCACGAGCACCGGCGTGCTCCCCTGGTGCGCTGCCTGGTCCATCGCGCCAGCGACCGCACGACGGATGTCGCCGCTCCAGCCGCCGAACCACTTGGCCATCGGCTGCTTCGCGATGCGATCCATGAGCTCGGCGTCTGCGGGACGCGAGCGGCGCCAGGTATCGGCCTGCCGCTTCGCCGGCGAATCACCGCTGACGAACAGGCGCATCCCAGCCAGGTTGTTGAGCTCGTTGACGACGCTGGGCGCCACTGCGACGGCGGCCTGGACGGCTGCCAGCGAGGCAATCGTCGCGATGGCGACGTTGCGGGAAACACGCGCGATGCGCGCGCGACCAGATCGATTGCGCTTCATTTGCACCTCTTCGGCGGTTCGGCCGGCGTCGCTTCTTGCGAAGCGCGTAGCCCCGGAACTTTGCGTCATCGCCTTTCGGCGACTTTGCCTTTGTCGAAGGTGCTTGCCGCGGCGCGAGCCGAGCAGTTCACCACGACCGGATCCTTTCCGGTCGTACACCAAATCAAATGGATTGTATCCAATGGGTCAAGTTGTTGTCTTGTAACGATTTACCGGACACAGCAGCACTCCGTCGCCGCGGTCTGTTTGCGCCCGCGGATCGCTTGCGGGGGTGCGCGCTTTGCATTCCAAAACGCACATGATATTTCCTCCCGTGCGCGCGCTCGGAGGCGCAGCGCTCCCCGTTTTTCTGCTCCTCGGCTCAGCGACCGCAGCTGGATGCCAGGCGGACAGCCGCGCACAGGGCGCAGCCAATAACGGCGCGGCAACCGCAGCCGCAGCAGGTACCGTTGGGCCCGTCAAAGCCGCGGCCGTCCCGATGGATGAGGAGCAGCGTCGTGTTCTGTCATCCGCAGCGAAGACCGCGTGGAGCTACGTCAAGCGCAACTACTCGGCGTCGAGCGGCATGGTGAAGTCGCTGGACACGTGGGAGTACGTGACGATCTGGGACATCGCCAGCATGGCGGCTGCCTACCACTCCGCGCACGGACTCCAGCTGATATCCGACAGCGACTATCACAACCGCATGACGCGGCTGCTTCAGACGCTGGAGACGACCGCGCTCTACGACAATGCCGCATTCAACAAGCTGTACGCCGCGCGCAGCGGCAGCATGGTCGACCGCGCGAACAACGTCTCGACGAGAGGCTATGGATGGTCGGCGCTCGATCTCGGTCGCTTTCTCGTCTGGATGGCGATCGTCACCAAAACCGATCCTGCACTCGCGCCCGAAGTGCAGCGTGTCATCGGTCGGCTGAAGCTGGATCGACTCGTCAAGGACGGCTACCTGATGGGCGCGAACGTCGACACGCGTGACCAGAAGCACCACGAGTACCAGGAAGGCCGGCTCGGTTACGAGCAGTACTCGGCGGAAGGCTTCGCGCTCTGGGGAGCGCGCGCGGAGCACGCGCTCGAATTCAGCGCCAACGGCACGCCGGTCGACGTGTTCGGTGTGCCGGTGCTGGCCGACAAGCGCGGGAGCGATCTCCTCACCAGCGAACCGTTCATCATGATGGGCATGGAGCTCGGCTGGACGCGTGTCGACTGGGAAGTGCAGGCGCGCAACGTGCTCGCGGCGCAGCGCGCGCGGTACAACCGCACGGGAACCATCACGATGCTCAGTGAGGACGCGGTGCCCGTGAAGCCCGCCTACTTCTATTACTATCTGCTGCACAGTGACGGAAAGGATTTCGTCGTGCGCACGCCGACGGGCGACCTCGATGCGTCATATCCGCGCTGGGTCAGCACCAAGGCGGCGTTCGGATGGCATGCGCTCTTCCCCAGCGATTACACGTGGTCTGCCGTGCGCGCCGTACTTCCCGCCGGCGCGTCCGGGAGCGGTTGGACGGCAGGCGTCTACGAGCGGTCCAGGCGCCCGACTCCCGGCTTCAACCTGAACACCGCCGCGATCGTGCTGGAAGCGGCATACTACGCGCAGCGAGGCTGTGCACTCATTCGCCCAAGCTGCTCCTGAGACAATGACCGCACCACACAAGCGCCGGCTTCCCGTCGGCGCTGAAGTCGTGCCTTCCTCCGGTGGCGCGCACGTTCGCGTCTGGGCGCCTAAGCGGCGACGCGTCGACGTGATGGTTGGCGACCGGGCGCACGCGCTGGCACGTGAGCCGGACGGGTATTTCTCCGGCGTCGTCCTGGAGGCGCGCGCGGGGACGCGCTACAAGCTCCGCCTCGACGGCGGCGCGGCGTTTCCCGATCCGGCATCGCGTCACCAGCCGGAAGGGCCGCACGCGGCCTCTGCGGTCGTCGATCCGTCGGCGTTCGCGTGGACCGATACGGCGTGGACGGGCGTGGATGCGAAGCGACTCGTGCTCTACGAGTTGCACATCGGCACGTTTACCCGGCAGGGCACGTTCGCCGCCGCGGCGAAGCAGCTGCAGGAGCTCGCGGACCTCGGCGTCACGTGCGTCGAGATGATGCCCGTCGCGGAATTCGCGGGGAGCTTCGGCTGGGGCTACGACGGCGTGGACTGGTTCGCGCCGTATCACGGCTACGGCACGCCGGACGACCTGCGCGCATTCGTGAATCGCGCGCACGACGTGGGCATCGGCGTCATCCTGGACGTCGTCTACAACCACTTCGGCCCGGACGGCAACTACCTGCGCGAGTTCTCGGATGACTACTTCAGCGCGCGCCACCGGACGGACTGGGGCGACGCGATCAACTTCGACGATAAGAACAGCGGGCCCGTGCGCGAGCTCGTGCTCGCCAACGTGCGACACTGGATCGATGAGTACCACTTCGACGGATTGCGGCTCGACGCCACCGACAACATCTACGACGACTCGCGCCCGCACCTGCTGCGCGAGATCGGCGGCGTGGCGCGCGACGCCGCCCGGGGCCGGTCCATCGTCATCGCATGCGAGAATGAAGCGCAGGAGGCGCGACTCACGCGCAGCGTGGACGAGGACGGCTTCGGCCTCGATCTCGCATGGAACGACGACTTCCATCACACCGCGCTCGTCGCGCTCACGGGGCGACGCGAAGCGTACTTCACGGACTATCGCGGTACGCCGCAGGAGCTCCTGA
>Ga0066652_100001304_pt1 | contig 12816 bp, 8 predicted proteins | sample GraSoiAngelo_101_FD_71413 | JGI IMG/M metagenome (GOLD analysis project Ga0066652, IMG submission 71413) | Grasslands soil microbial communities from the Angelo Coastal Reserve, California, USA - 14_0903_02_30cm | ecosystem: Environmental > Terrestrial > Soil > Grasslands | place: USA...
AATTGCGCAGCATATTGCTAAGGGAAAGGCCGCAAGTCGTTCATTTTCACAACACTTTTCCGCTGATCTCCCCTGCCGCCTACTACCCCTGTCAGGAGGCAGGAATACCAGTCGTGCAGTCCCTCCATAACTCCCGTTTCATGTGTCCCGCAGCGACCTTGTTTCGAGAGGGCAAGATTTGTCAGGATTGCCTGGGGAAGGTTGTGCCCTGGCCCGGGATCCTCCACTCTTGTTACCGCAACTCGTCTCTTCACACGGCTGCAGTGGCAGGGATGCTCACACTCCACAGACTGCTGGGCACCTGGCAGGATAGGGTGGATGCTTATATTGTTTTCACCGAGTTCTTCCGCCAAAAGTTCATCGAGGCCGGGCTGCCACGCGAAAAGATCTTTCTGAAGCCACATTTCCTCAGCACTGATCCCGGCATAAAGCAAAACGACGGGGACTACGCGCTCTTTATTGGACGGCTCGCGCCGGAAAAGGGAGTAGCAACTCTCTTGAAAGCTTGGGAGTCCTTGGGCCATGTCCCTTTGTGGGTTGCTGGCGCGGGACCGATGGAACAAGAAGTTCGCCGCTTTTCACAAACAGATCAGTCGATTCGTATGCTGCCGCATTTGTCCCAAAAGGAGTGCTTCGACGTGATCAAGGGCGCGCGCTTTCTGATCTGGCCATCGGGCGCTGAGACCTTCGGCCTGGTTGCCATAGAATCCTTTGCTTGCGGGACATCGGTGATCGCCTCCCGATCAAATGCCATGGCGGAAGTGGTGGAGGACAAGAAGACCGGGCTGCACTTCGAGGCCGGGAACCCTGAGGACTTGGCCGCAAAAGTTGAATGGGCCTGGACCCATCCTCGAGAAATGACTGCCATGGGCAGGGCCGCGCGCGAAGAGTACAAGTTAAAGTACACCGCGGAACAGAACTACAAACTCCTAATGGGGATCTATAGTCAGGCACAAAGCGCGACAGCATGGAAGGCAGCATGAAGAACACCGGCGTTAGTCACGGGACGCGTTATCTGGGGAAGGCTCGAGAAATGTGGCACTTTTTCAAGACCCAAGAGGGCTTCCGTCGAGCTCCCGTGCTAACAATCTTTCGGTCAGCTGTTTGGTACTGGAGATGCCTGTTGCGCATTGCAACGACCTTAGAGTTGCCGAGGTGGAAGGTGCGGATGTTCTTTCCCGCTCAACGGAAAGGATTCGGCAAGTTTATATATGCCTTTCGTGAATACTATGAGCCTGAACTGGCCTATTTGGAGAAAATCCTTTCGGCAGGAAGCGTTTTCGTCGACGTAGGCGCGAACTTCGGTGTTTATACGCTCGTGGCGAGCAAACTCGTTGGCGAAACGGGCAGGGTACTTGCTTTTGAGCCAACGGCCCAGTCCTTTGCAACATTACAACAGAACATTGCATTAGACCATTGCTCGAATGTACGTGCTTTTCAAGTCGCGCTAGCGCAGACAGGAGGCAAGGCGTGGCTTTATCACGCCAGGGACCCTGTGGGCAACTCGCTGGGCAAGGACCCACTCTGGCGGGACGAAGGCGAAGAAGTGCAAACAGAAACACTCGACAATCTACTTGAGGAGAAAGGCGTCGGCCGCGTGGACGCTATCAAGATAGACGTCGAGGGTGCTGAAGAATTGGTCCTTCGCGGGGCGATCAGGTGTCTTACCACCCAAAGCCCAATAATCATCTTCGAATTCAATCCGGGCTGCGCTGCCCGTCTCGGCCTTTCACCCAACGGCGCAAGGGATTTTCTGCAAAGCCTGGGCTACGAATTCGTCGTGCTCGCTGATTACGCAAGATCCAAAAACACGGAATTACGACCGTTGTACTTCAATATCATCGCGATTCCCAGCCAATCGGCAGGGAATTTCTCCCGTTCGTTTCCCTCATTCCGTGGGCAATCGGAAGTTCTAGGGAGAAAAGAGCCTTCGCAAGCACGGTAGTTTTTATGAGCAGGATTGCGAAAATGTCCAACGATAGGAAGCAGGTTAATCCCCTCAAGCCAGTGGCGCTGGACCAGTTGCCAGAGCAGCCTCTGGTTTCAATTCTCATATCGAACTACAACTACGGAGCATACCTGGGTGACGCCATTGAAAGTGCACTGCAGCAAACGTATGACAAATTGGAAGTCGTTATCTGTGATGACGGCTCGACTGACGGTTCCCCTCGCATCTTGGAACGGTATTGCTCCCGGGATCGGCGAATCAGGGTCGCCTATCAACCCAATGGTGGCCAGTCACTCGCTCTGAATACAGCTTTTCGCGAAAGCACCGGTGACATCATCTGTCTCCTGGACGCGGACGACACATTCATGCCTAACAAGGTAGAGCATGTTGTCCATTCCTTTGCCACTGCTCCACATTCGGGACTGACTGTCAACGCAATGCGAATCGTCAATGCAGCTAGAGAACCTTTGGGAGAAATTCCCTTTCTTCATCAACTTCCTTCAGGTTGGCAAGGCCCTTCTCTGTGCCTAAGTGCGCCACATTTCTTAGCCGCGATTCCTCCCTCCTCAGGTTTGTCTTTACACCGTTCTATAGCAGAAGCCATTTTTCCCCTTCCTTCCGATCTCACAGCCAACTCTGACGGGGTGATCCAGGTCCTCGCACCCATGATGACACCTATCGTGGCGCTCCGAACTCCCCTGTCCGAGTATAGAATTCACGGCCGTAACACAGCAGCTGTAAGTATATTTACTGAAGATAAAATTCAAAAGCTAGATCTCTGGAACAGAGAAATCTGGCGTGTTTGGCGCCGATACCTTGAGATGTGTTTTCAGCGGGATTCCGTGGATTGCATGCTTCCGTTAGAGATGGTCCCAACGCCGATGAGTTATGCATACGCACGCTTCCGTTCGGATGCTCGTTCCAAGGCCATCTACCGCAATGTTCCCCACGGCTATTTCGAAACTTTGCCCAGATTGTACCGATGGTTTTGGCGTGCGGCTAGAGTGATGCCCGATTGGCTATTCCGAAAGTCCTTTAACTTCGTATACGGGCAGACTCGCACGAAGATTATGCTCGGGAGAATTTTGGTCGCCTTGCGCAATGCGCGTTATGGCTACTAGTCACGCATTAGTTCGGGGTCAATGCCTCGGTCCTGTGTTGAGCAATCTGTAGCTGCCCGGGGCTTCAAGCGTCCATGTATCTGGAAGAGGTATGGGAAACATGTCGCAGAAAAGACAATTGCTCCGGAGTTTTGAGGCGAAATGGAACTTCCTCAGCGCCCAGCAAGCGTTTCACTTGGCTCCAGTGCGCACCACACTCCGCCTAGTCTCCTGGCGGATTAGGTGCCTGTTGGAAAAGGCGGCGATCGTAGACTTGCGGAGATGGGGCGTACAGATGTTCTTGCCTCCCCGCTGGAAAGGCGTCGCCAAACTCATTTATGCATTTCGCGATTATTACGAACCGGAGCTGGCCTATTTGGAAAAACTACTCTCCCCAGGAAAGGTCTTCGTTGATGCGGGAGCCAACTTCGGGATCTACACAGCGATGGCAAGCAAGACAGTGGGCGAGGCGGGCCGGGTGATTTCCTTTGAACCATCCGTCCGAGCATTTCCGGTGCTACGATATAATATCGCCATAAATGGTTTCAAGAATGTACGGGCTTTTCCCCTGGCCCTCACGGACAAGCCAGGAAGAGCGTGGCTTTATCACCATTCCGCTGTCGGTTCCGACGCGCTGGCCAAAGATAGTACTTTCGATCCACATGCGTATGCCCAGGAAATTGATACAGAATCCCTTGACAATGTGTTGCGGCGGACCCGGGTAGAGCGAGTAGACGTGATTAAGATGGACGTGCAGGGGGCCGAAGAGCTGGCCTTGCGTGGCGCAAATGACACTATCATTTCCATGCGCCCTGTGATCATGTTCGAGTTCCATCCGGAAGGAGCGATTAGTCTGGGCTTGGAACCGCATGGGGCTTGGAATTTTTTGGGGGGCCTCGGTTACGACTTCTTTGGCATAGAGCAGCAGGGAAGGGCTACTCGGCTGGTGTCTCCTCCTGTAACGATTGCAAACGTTGTTGCAATTCATAGGTCACAAGGATGAACGCTCTATTGTTCGTTCACGTGCGCGGATGTGACAAGAGCTCCTTCGAAATACGCGCTTTGCCAGCTGGAGGATTGCACACTTAGAAAGAAGCAAGGACGACAGTGAGAGTCCTCATTATAGGTTACGCCTGTATTCCCAACACGGGCGGTGAGACCAGTAATACTTGGAATTGGGCCTGGCATCTTTCGCGATTCCATGAGGTCTGGATTCTGGCCTGTCCTGGTGATCGTCCCGTTGCAGACTCATTTCTCGCAGAATGCCCCAACACACATCTCAAGATTCACTGGTTAGCTGTCCCCGGTAGGCTCAACCAATGGGTTCATCACACAGGTAACTTAGGTTTGGCAGTTCATTATTCACAATGGTTGAAGCTAGCCTATCTCAAGGCCATCGAACTTCATGAACAAATCGGCTTTGATATCGTGCATCACGTCAGCTTCGGCACGGTTAACGCCCCCCCTCCGTTTTGGAAGCTGCCTGTTCCCTTTGTGTGGGGGCCGGTCGGAGGAGCCCAGCGGGCGCCCTCTGCATTCCGTCATTACATCTCTTCTTTGTCGGGCTCCGAGATCCTTCGTAACATACGCGTCGCCCTTTTGCCTCTTTCTCCTTCCCTGCGTAGAGCAGCCATATCAAGCGCTATAATTCTTGCCACAAACCGCGAAACATACAGGCTTCTCGCAAAAGTAGGGGCCCGAAATGTCAGACTTTTCCTAGATTCCGGAATTCCGTCCAGTTTCGTCTCAAGACCGCAGGTTCCAAGACCAAGAGGCGCGCCTTTCACCTTGCTTTGGGTAGGACGGATGCAGCCCAGAAAAGCCTTACCTTTAGCGCTCGAGGTCTTGGCAGAAACAAAGGACCTAAACGCGAGACTGTTGATAGCTGGTGAAGGCGAAATGCGGGGGGGTTGGGAGAACTACGCGAAACGTTTGAATCTTGGCGATAAAGTAGAATTTCTCGGTCAGATCCCCTGGAATGAAATGTGCCGCTTGTATCAGAGCGCGGACGCTCTCCTCTTTACTAGCCTACGCGATTCCTTCGGTACACAAGTATTGGAAGCTATGGGCCACAGCCTTCCAATCTTGACTCTGGATCACCAGGGTGTCGGGACTTTTGTTCCGTCAGCAGCGGGAATCAAAGTGCCCGTCACTTCTCCACGGCAAACCCTGGCAGGCCTCGCGGACGGAATCCGGCGTCTCGCACTTTTCCCGAAAGAACGCAGAAAGATGGGGCAGGCGGCTCTCGCTTATGCGCAAACCCAAACATGGGAGAGGCGTGCCGAGCGCATGTCGAATCTTTATGCGGAAGTGCACGCGCATTCTAGCTCCAGTTGATGAACATCCCGATACCCCGATACCCAGGCTTTGTCCAGACATCTTTAGGACCCGTGCTATCATGTGCCATGAAGTTTCGTCGTAAACTCCGCTGGAACGCTGCATGTGTTCTTACCATGCCCGAAGCGCACCAATCCCCATTCAGATCTGGGACTGGCCGTTTATCATCCGCCACGGCTTCCCATTTATCTTCTTTGTTTTCATATTCTTGCTCACTCTTTTGCATAGCACAAGAATCTATCTCTCTTCTTTTCATAAGGTTACGCACTCTTCTGCAAAACCACGGGGGGTGGGGGTACCCCCTTCAGGCCCTCCTTTCCGTTCAGCAAGTTCCAAACTCTTTGAGGAGCTACCGCGCGGCCTGCCGGGCTGGTTCGCGGAGATTGCGCTAGCCATGGCATTGCGGAATCAAGCAACCCAAGCCCTTAAGGTCCAAGCCTGCTTCCCGGTTCTTGGGGTGCGCGTGGACGCTGTCCAGATCATAGACGTGGTCGCTCAGATGGAGGAATGGATTCGCGAAAAGGCGGGATGCCATTCCATCGCGGCGACCGGCATGCATGGCATCGTCGAAGCGCAGCATGATCCCGAGTTCAAGCAAATTCTAAAGGCAACAGATCTAGTGGTGCCAGATGGCATGCCGCTTGTATGGTTGGGCCGTCGCCAAGGACACCTTCTGCAAAGGCGCGTCTACGGACCAGATTTGCTCCTGGCATTTTGTGAACGGAGCGCCGAGAAGGGCTATCGCCATTTCTTCTATGGAGGTAAGCCTGGTGTCGCCGAGCGCCTCGCTGATAGGCTTAAGACTCAATTCGTAGGGATGAACATAGTTGGAACGAACTCGCACCCGCATCGACCACTCAGTCCGGCGGAAGAGGAAGAGATAGTTGCCATGATCTCCAGTGCTGCTCCGGACGTGCTCTGGCTGGGATTGGGTGAGCCAAAACAGGATCGCTGGATGCACGAACGCAAAGACAAGCTGCGCGTCCCTGTTCTAGTTGGCGTAGGTGCAGCTTTCGACATGCTTTCGGGGGGAAAGAAGCAAGCCCCGCGCTGGATGCGCGACCACGGCCTCGAATGGTTCTTCCGTCTAATGCAGGAGCCGCGCCGTTTGGGGCGGCGTTACTTGGTTTACGGTGCTCAGTTTATCGCTTATATTGTGCTTGAAAGCTTGGGATTGAAGAAATTCGACGCTAGCGGCAGCAGTCTCCAAAAGGGAACACAAGGCCACCAAGCGCGCACATAAACCTTCCTTTCTGCTCTTGTCGCTTCCTTCTACCTCAGGTCTTCACCTGCATTTCAATTCAAGGCTGCACCTTATCGACTGCTGCGCCCCTGCTTCGTAGTCTGCATTTGCCCAGTCTTCGTTTCGAAGTGGAGTCAGAGCAATCCAAGTGGAAAGAACTCGGTCCAAGGGGTTGATTCTAGGCGTTTTTGCATTCGCCATAACTTTTTTCTGTTTGCCGCACAATCTATTGTTGTTCGCCGCCAATCCGGTCATTTTCACTCAAGGCTCCCAGGAAGTTCGCCTCTCGCCGCAATCGGCAAATCAGAACCAGACCGCGCCTCCGCCAAACCTCGAAACTTCTGGAGATTGGAATCATCGGCTCAAGGAACTCCTGGATTCCAATCCATCGGCGCGGGCTCTAAGCGCCCAGGAATATCGCATCGGTCCGGAAGACGTTCTCAACATCAATGTCTTTGAGGCCCAGGAGCTGAATCGCGAAGTTCGCGTCTCGGCGGGCGGAGAAATTTCGCTGCCCCTGCTCGGTTCGGTGCGAGCAGCAGGATTAACTCCCCGCGAATTGGAGTTTGTCCTGCAGGAACTTCTTCACCGCACCTATATGAAGGACCCGCACGTGAGCGTGTTTGTGCGCGAGATGCAGAGCCATCCTGTTTCAGTGATGGGCGCAGTTCGACGACCCGGCGTTTTCCAGATCCGTGGAAGCAAGACGCTGCTCGAGGTTCTCTCTCTCGCAGAAGGTTTGGCCGATGATGCCGGCGAAACCGTCATCATTTTGCGAGGCGCGGCTTTGTCCGCGGAGCCGGATCCGTCCACGGATCACGCCGCTGCGTCGGATCCACCTTCTCCCGGCCCGCAAAGCCCCGGCGAAGCGAATGCCGCGTCTTCGCCCGTCAACGACAATCGCTCTGCGTCCGAAAGCGCCGTGCAGGTGAACTTGAAAGACCTTCTTGAGTCGTCTGATTCTCGCAGCAATCCGTTGGTTCATCCTGGCGACATCGTTAAAGTCACTCGCGCAGGCGTCGTTTACGTGATTGGTGAAGTTCGCAAGCCCGGCGGATTCGTCCTGAAATCAAATGAGAAAATTTCCGTCCTGCAGGCTCTGGCTTTAAGCGAGGGACTCACTCCCACGGCTTCGAAGGGGGCCGCGCGCATTATACGCACGGATCAACAAAGTGGTGAGCGAAAGGAGACACCGATTAACTTGGGGAAAATCCTGGCGGGCAAGGCTCCGGACCCCTTTCTCGGTCCAAAGGACATCGTCTTCGTACCTAACAGCGCCGCGAAGACTACCATGACCCGGGGAGTGGAAGCCGCAGCGCAAACGCTCACCGGTCTGCTTATTTTCCATTGGTAAGAATATGGACGACCAAAATCAAGTCGAGCTTTATGGTCGCGGCCATCGCGCTGATCGTCTCGATCGGCGCGGGCTCAGTGCCCTCGATACTCGGCTCGTAGAGCTGCCTGATTCCTACGAAATCCTGGAACCCGGCGAGACGCTCGACCTCCGCAGCTATGGGCGCATCCTTCGCAAACGGCTGCCGACTATACTGGTGGTGTTCTTGATTCTGTTTACCGCCATTCTTATCGCCACTCTCAAACAAAAGCCCGTCTACCGCGCTCAGGTCCTGCTGGAAATTCAGAAAGAGAATCCGGACATTCCGACCATCAAGGAACTCTACGAACTTGACGCCGTATCCGACGCCTACCTGAGGACGCAGTACAGCATCCTGGCCAGCGAAAGCCTGGCACGGCACGTAATTGACCAGCTCCAACTGGAGACTCTCCCCGAATTCAACTCTCCGAAGTGGTGGCAGTTCTGGCCAAGGAAGAAAAAATCTCCGCCTTCTCAAGCCCTCACAATCGGGCCTGCGCCCGAAGTCCGCGATCGCGAGCTATCCCAGCGAGTGCTTGAGCGATTTCAGGATCGCTTGACTATCGATCCTGTCAATCGCAGCCGCTTGGTAGCTGTTCGATTTGACTCACGCGATCCGGAACTTGCCGCGCGCGTTGTCAATACTCTTGCCTCGGATTATGTGGATCAAAGCCTGGAGGCACGCTGGCAAGCAACACAAAGAGCCGCGGACTGGCTTTCGCAGCAATTGGTGGGCGTAAAGGCAAAATTGGAAAAATCCGAAGATGAGCTCCAAAGCTATGCGCGCCGCAAAGGCCTGGTCTTCCTTGAAACCGATAAGGGCGCCAGCCAAAACGTTGCCAACGAGCGGCTGCAACAACTCCAGGAGCAGCTAACCAAAGCGCAATCTGAGCGATACGAAAAGGAAGCGCTTTACCGCTTGGTTCAAACGGGCGAGTTGGGTGCCTTGCCTGGAGTGTTCGAGAACAAATTGATTCAGGATTTGAGCGAACGTCTCGCGGAGCTCAAGCGTGAGCATGCCCAGCTGTCGACGACGTTCAGTCCCGATTATCCCCGTGTGAAGGAAATTCAGAGCCAGATCGACGAGATCGAGGCCTCGCTTCGTGACGAACGCCAGCGCGCCGCCGATCGCATCGCCAACGATTATTCCGCCGCGGTGCGCCGCGAGAACTTGGTTCAGCAGGCGCTGGACAACCAGCAAAAGCAGGTCAGCTTGATCGCCGAAAAATCAGTCCAGTACAACATTTTGAAACGCGAGGTCGACACAAACAAGCAGCTCTATGAAGGCCTGTTGCAGCAGTTGAAGGAGGCCGGCGTCTCAGCTGGCCTGAAGGCCAGCAACATCCGCCTCGTGGATTCCGCCGAACCGCCCGCGAAGCCTGTTAAGCCGAGAACGCTTTTGAATCTGTCGGTTGCCCTGTTTCTCGGTTTAGCCCTCGGCATTTGCGCCGCACTTTTTCAAGAGCGCATGGATGACACGCTAAAAGGCGATGATGACGTCGAGCGGCTGCTGGGCCTTCCTTCCTTAGCCCTGATTCCAGTTGTGGCCCCGGCGAATGGCAACCACCTTGGCATCCATAGATTCCTACCGCGAGACAAGTCTCTCGTTCTCGCAGGAAATGGCTCTGGCAAAAACTCGCGCTCCTGGCACCTCATTGACCGGGACGGTGCACAACATGCTGCTCTTGGCGAAGCGTTTCGCAGTCTCCGCACCTCGGTTTTGCTCTCGACTCCAGATAGGCCTCCGAGTTCTCTTCTGGTCACCAGCACGCAGCCAGCCGATGGCAAGACCACGGTAGCGTGCAACCTGGCCATTTCGCTGGCACAGCTTGGCCATAGAGTTTTGCTTGTGGATGCGGATTTACGCTCCCCCTCTTTGCATAAATTGTTTGGCATCGATCGAAGCCTTGGCCTGGTCAGCTATCTGACCGGCCAGCAGGATTGGCGTGCCGTGGTGCACCCCTCCGGCTCGCGCGGACTTGATCTCTTGCTTTGCGGCCCTGTGCCTCCGAATCCCAGCGAGCTTCTTTCCTCCCAGAGCATGGGGGCCCTGATCCGCTCGGCGAGCGCAGAGTACGGCTTTGTAATCCTTGACTCTTCGCCTATGCTTGCCTTGGCCGATAGCCGTATTCTTGCCCCGCTGGTAAATGGGGTGCTCCTTGTCGTAAGGAGCGGGACCACTCCTCGCGAGCAGCTTTTGCACGCGCAGTCTGGAATCCGCAGCGTGGGTGGCAACTTGATCGGCGTCGTGCTGAACAGCGTTGATATTCGCACCAACGGCTATTACAACTATGGCTCGTACGGTTCCAATCGCGGCGATCCGCCACAAGAGACGTTCGTCCCGACAAATCTCCATCTGCCACCCCAACAAAAAGCCAGCGATTGATCCATCGCGAGCCTTCCATGGTTCGATTTCTTGAAGCCGGCCTCATCGGTGCCGTGTGTGTGGCGGTTTTGGCTTTCGGCGGCACAGCCCCTTCCTTCTTTGCATTGACGCAGGTGATTATTTTCGGGCTTGGGGTCGCCTTCCTTCTGTCAAGACAGTTTTCGCGCGGCCCCTCTTTCCGAATTCCGGTTGCCAGCCCCCTTCTCCTGGTTGCGTTGGTTCTGCTGCAAATTTGCCCGCTTCCTGTTTCGCTGGCGCCCATGTTCGGAAGAGCACGCGACGAATTGCCCGCCGGGTCTTATTTCACCGTCAGCATGGCGCGGTATCAAACGGTCTCGCACCTCTTGCTCCTGGTCACCTATCTGACGGCCTTCTTCCTGACTTTGTTCCTTTGCCGAGACCGCAACGCGAAGAAGCGGCTTGTCTTTGCGCTTGTGTCGCTCGGAGCGTTCGAGGCTCTTTATGGCCTGATTCAATACCTGACTGGCTGGCAGCAAATTTTTACCTACGTTAAGAAATACTATTTGGAAGAAGCCACCGGCACATACATCAACCGCAATCATTTCGCCGGTTTCTTGGAAATGATCCTCCCGTTTGCCATGGTCCTAGCTTTGCGCTGGGCGCAGCTTTTATTGAAGGGTTTTTCCGGCGAAGCAGCAGTCTTCCGCAAATTTGTTTCACGGACCGAACTGGTGTCTGTCGTGTTCTGGCTCTTTCTTGCCATCCTGATCTTTACGGCCCTGATCCTATCGCGCTCGCGCATGGGAATCATTTCGGCCATCGTTTCATTACTTGCCATTCTGACGCTCGATAAGACATCCGCCATGCGTCCGCGAACCAAAGCCGCAGTCGCTGCGTTATTTTTTCTTGGTGTCCTCGCGCTCATCGTGTGGATCGGTAGCGATCCCGTGATGAGCCGTTTCGAAACGCTCGGCCGGGAATACACTCTCAGCGGTCAGAGCCGCGTTTCGATCTGGCACGATGCGCTCGGCTTGATTCGCCGCCATCCTCTCCTCGGAACCGGGTTGGGTTCCTTTTCCGTAGCTTATCCGTCCGTTCAAACCGCTTTTCTCAATCTCCTCGTCGACCACGCCCACTGCGACTACCTGGAAGTGGCCACTGAACTTGGCTTGCCCGGCGCCATTCTGGTGTTTGGCTCCATCTTCTGGGTCCTGGCCCGAACCGCGCATCGTTACAGGAAAGCGGAAGAACGTTTTGACAAAGCCATTTCCCTGGCTTGCGTTGGGAGTATCGGGGCCATTCTGGTGCATAGCGTGGCCGACTTTAATCTGTATATTCCCGCCAACGCATTGGTCTTCACCATTATTCTGGCGATGGCCTGGTCTGGCGCTCATCCCGAATCAGCGCCGCAAGGAGACAACCATTGAACACCGCAAATCCCCATTAGTTCGTCCTATTCCCGTCTTCCCGCCAACTTGACATCCAGTCATTCGCGTTGTTAACTCGCCCCGCGAGGAGGTTCTTTCCCATGACACTCAACGGGCGCATGGTCGCTTTAATCACTGCAACTCTGATGTTCTCTCGGAGCCCCACCCTATGGGCGCAGGAGGCCTCTCACAAACTCACTGTCATGGACGAGTTCCAGCTACAGCTTCCCACCGACCCACAAATCTCTCCCGACGGTAAGCGCATCGTCTATGTGCGCCGCTTTGCCGATCCCATGACTGACAAGCGCTACTCGAATCTCTGGATCATCAATGCCGACGGAACCGACCATCGCCCGCTCACCACCGGAAATCGCAGTGACGCGTCTCCGCGCTGGTCCCCGGACGGCTTGCGCCTGGCCTACCTCTCCGATGCCGACGGCAAACAGCAGATTTACATGCGCTGGATGGACACGGGCCAGACCGCGCGCATCACCAATCTCGAGCAAGCTCCAGACGCTATCGCCTGGTCGCCCGACGGGAAAATGCTCTCCTTCTCCTCGCTCGTTCTGGGGAAAGGACCGCATATCGCCGATTTGCCGGCCCCGCCCTCAGGCGCGAAATGGGCTGACCCTCCGGCTGCATACGATCGTTTGGTGTATCGCTTCAATGGCGCTGGTTATCTAAAGCCCGGCTTCATGCAAATCTTCGTCGTCGACAGCGAAGGCGGCGCGCCGCGCCAGGTCTCCAATGGAAATTTCCCCAATGGCGGCAACGAATTCGGCCCCTCGCGCGCCTCCTGGACGCCCGATGGCAAGTATCTGATCGTCTCCGTCAACCGCCACCCCGAATCCGATCACGCATATTTTGACGACGAGGTCTATGAATTCAACGTGGCCGATGGCTCGCTTCGTCCTCTGACCAATCGCAAAGGGCCGGACAATTCTCCTGCCGTCTCCCCCGACGGAAAACTCATCGCCTACACCGGCTACGATGACCGCTACCAGGGCCATCAAACGACCAAGCTTTACCTCATGAATCGCGA
>Ga0066652_100001305_pt1 | contig 12811 bp, 13 predicted proteins | sample GraSoiAngelo_101_FD_71413 | JGI IMG/M metagenome (GOLD analysis project Ga0066652, IMG submission 71413) | Grasslands soil microbial communities from the Angelo Coastal Reserve, California, USA - 14_0903_02_30cm | ecosystem: Environmental > Terrestrial > Soil > Grasslands | place: USA...
GAGATAGACCGTGACGAGCGCGCCGGTCAGGAGCGCCGCGGCCAACCCCGACTCGCGCTCCGCCAGCCCGACGAGCAGGATCGCGAGCGCGACCAGCCACACCCGCGCCAGCGTGGCGGCAGCGAGGAATCCGAGGGCTCTGCGGCGATCTCCGTCGGCGAGCGCGCGGCTCGCGCGGCGGTCGGCGGCAAGCTGGATCAAACGCTGGGCGACCCACGCGCCGGCGGCCACCGCGTAGCCCGTGAGCGGCCAACCGGCCAGCGCGAACACCGGGAGGGCGACGGCCAGCAGCGCGAGGTCGCCGTAGCGGAGCGCGAACGCGGTTCGACTGCCGCTGGAGACGCTGCTAGATCCGTCTATAGCGAGCGTGGACAAGGGCAAAACCCACCACGAGCCCCGCGAACAGCCCGACCAAGCCGGCGGGGACGGCAAGGCCCAGGATCGAGCCGAGCGCGAATCCCACCCCGGCGCAGGCGACCATCGCCCCCACCAGCTGGGCTCCCGCGGTGGCTGCATCCGCCCTCCCCGTCGGGCGTCGGCTCATCCGGGCTCTCAAAGTCGGGACGGGACAATCGATCTGACTCCAGAGGAAGAGATAGCCGCTCAGGACCGGCCGGAAACCGGTGCCAGGCGGCGAGCCGAATATATCCGAATTCCGGGCTCAGTCCTCCCGCTGCAGCGCCCCGTACTCCCCGGTGTCGGCGTCGACCGCCTCGAACTCCCCGGTGTCCGGGTCGACCGTGGGGAAGCTCCCGGTCTCGAGCTCGCGGGCGACGCCCTCGTCGATCTCCTCTGGCCGGGCGACGGGAACACCGCGACTGACCAGGTCCCGAAAGCGGGTGAGGCGGAGCTTCAGGATCTCGAGGACGTAGATCACGTAGACGCTGGCGGCGACGGCGGCCACCCCGCAGACCAACATCACCGCGGTCCAGGCCGCGTCGAAGTGGCCGTGGTTGTCGCTGTACGGAACGAATCGCAGGGCGAGCGCCAGCCCCGCCAAGACGAGTGCCCACCCGTACAGGTAGAGGAGGGTGCGCCGCTGTGAGAAGCCGACCCTCGCCAGCCGGTGGTGGAAGTGCGAGGTGTCGGCCCGGTACACCGGTCGCCGGTACTTGAGCCGCTTCGCGATGACGAACCCGCCGTCGAGGATCGGCACGGCGAGCACGATCAACGGGAAGAACAACGCGACCACGGCGTTGGTCTTCAGGGCGCCGAGCACGGCGACGCAGGCGAGCAGGTAGCCGAGCAGGTTCGAGCCGGTGTCGCCCATGAAGCTCGAGGCCGGCGGGAAGCCGTGGCGCAGGAAGCCCAGCGAGGCGCCCGCGGTGAGCGCGGCGAGGACGCCGGCGCCGGTTCGGTCCAGGGAGAGGGCGAGGATCGCGAAGGTGGCCGCGGCGATCACGCAGACACCGGCGGCCAGCCCATCGACGCCGTCGATGAAGTTGGTGACGTTCATCACCGCGACGAAGCCGAGCCCCGTGAGGAGGTGGCCAACCCTCACGTTTCCCAGCAGGGGAACGTGGTGGAGGAGCACGTGGTCGAGGTGAACGGGACCGATGAACGGCAGCGTGAAGTCGTTCACCCAGACGCCGTTGAACACCGGGATCGCCGCCGCGACCAGCTGTCCGGTCAGCTTCACGCCGGCGGGCAGCTCGAATACGTCGTCGGCCACCCCCACGGCGGCGATCACCACCGCCCCCGCGAGGATCGACCTGGTCACGGAGACCCACGGCAGGAACAGGACGCCGGCGACGAGCACCCCGGCCAGGATCGCGAGACCGCCCAGCTTCGGGGTGGGAACCTGGTGCAGGCTGCGGTCCCGCGGGTAGTCGATCGCGCCGATCCGTCGGGCCAGCCGCTCGGTGAAGGGAACCAGGAGGCCGGCGATCGCAAGCGCCACGAGGAAGGCGAAGAGCCCGTCGAGGGCGTCGGGTCTTCCGTTGATCAGCATCGCTGGGGAGCGGCGGGAACGGGCGAGTGGACGTATCGCTCAGCCCAGAGCGTGAATGCCATCAGGCCCCAGATCTGGCGACTCAGGTCGTCGCGCCGCGAGACGTGGTCGTCGATGAGCCTCGCGACGCGCTGCGGATGGAAGTATCCCTGGCGGCCCAGCGTCTCCGCGGAGAGGACCTCGCGCGCGAATGGCTCCAGCCCCCCGCGCAGCCAGGCGGCGAGCGGCACCGAGAAGCCCTGCTTCTTGCCGCGCACGATCGGCCGCGGAAGCAGCGGGCTGACCGCGCGTCGAAGCAGCCGTTTCTTGGCGAGCCCCCGAACCTTCTTCGAGGTCGGAAGGGCCAGCGCCAGCTCGGCCACGGCCGCGTCGCAGAACGGCACCCGGGCCTCCAACGAGTGGGCCATGCTCGCGCGGTCGGTCTTCACCAGGAGGTCGTCGACCAGGTAGATCCCGAGATCCAGGTCCTGGAGACGCGCCAGGGCCTCGGCGCCCTCGGTCTCCGCGTACCGGCGGCGATACAGCTCCACGGGATCGAGGATCCCGTCTCGATCGAGCGCGACCAGCTCGGTGCGGGCATCGCCCGAGAAGATCTCCTTCCATGCGTGGTGGCGCTCCAGCGGGGGAAGGTGGGCGGCCCGCACGAATCGCTTCGCCTTGTAGTCGAAGCTCGCCTTCGCCGAGGAGCTCGGGAGCCGCTCGATCGTTCGCCGCATCGCGCGGGCGAGCGGCGCCACGCGAGGCGCGAGCTGGTCGGCCACGTAGGTGTAGTAGCCACCGAACAGCTCGTCGCCACCCTCCCCGGAGAGCGCGACCTTCACCGAGCCGGCAGCCAGCTCGGAGACGAGGTAGGTGGGCAGCGCCGAGGAATCCGCGAACGGCTCGTCGAACGCGTCCACGAGTCGCGGCAGCAGCTCGGCCGCATCCGGCCGGACGACCAGCTCGTGGTGATCGGTCCCGTACCGCTGCGCCACGAGGCGCGCCGCGGAGAGCTCGTCGAAGGTGCTCTCCTCGAACCCGATCGAGAACGTGCTCACCCTCCCGGAGCTCTCCCCCGCCGCCAGGGCGGTGAGCGCCGAGGAGTCGACGCCGCCGGAGAGCAGCACTCCGACCGGGACGTCGGCCACCAGGTGAGCCCGCACCGAGTCCCGCAGGCGCTCGCGCAGCTCCGCGGCGAGCTCCTCGTCCTCCTCGGTGCGGACCTCCGCGGCGGCGACCGGCCGGGGGCGCGCGTAGCGGACCAGCTCGGGCTCGCCCCCGACAGTGCATTCGAGCAGGTGGCCGGGGGGGAGCTTGCGAGCCTCCGAGAAGATGGTCAGCGGGGCGGGGATCGAGTTGAAGGCCAGAAACGCCTCGAGCGCGCCCAGATCGACCTGGCGCTGAAAGCCTGGCTGGGCCAGGAGCGCCTTGAGCTCCGACGCGAATGACAGCGTCCCCCCGGCGACGCGGTAATAGAGCGGCTTGATCCCGAACCGGTCCCTGGCGAGGACCAGGCGTCGCCGCCGAGAGTCCCAGACCGCGATCGCGAACATGCCTCGCAGGGCCTCGACGAAGCGCGGGCCGCGCTCCTCATACAGGTGGACCAGCACCTCCGTGTCGCTCCGCGTGGCGAACCGGTGGCCGCGCCGCTCGAGCTCGACGCGCAGCTCGCGGTAGTTGTAGATCTCTCCGTTCTGGATCACCTGGGCGCCGCCGTCCTCGCTCGCGATCGGCTGGTCCCCACCCTCGAGGTCGATGATCGACAGCCGGCGCATCGCGAGGCCCGCCGGCCCGTCGATCACCATCCCCTCGCTGTCGGGGCCGCGATGAGCCATGGTTCGGTTCATCGCCGCGAGGGCGCCCCGGTCGGGTCCGGGGCCGCCGTCGAGGGAGACGAGGCCGCAGATCCCGCACATGAGGCCAGTCTATGGGCGGCCGTGCGTCGGCCCCGGCCGCGCTCGCCCGCGTGGAGCTTCCGATCCGACGGTCGGGGGCGCGCCGCAGCGCGTCCCGGGCGCTACGCCTCGGCAGGCCGGTCGCCCCGGCCGGCGAGGATCCTCAGGGTGACCCGCCATGCGGTCGCGGTCAACACCCGCAGATAGAGGCGGACGGACCGGTCGGCGATGTACTCCATGTCGTGGGCGAGCTTGTCCGCCCACGACTCCTCGCGCGTCATGCGCGTCTGCGCGAAGCCGGTGACGCCCGGCCGGATGACCAGCCGCTGCCAGTACTGGGGGACGCGCGCGCAGAGCTCGGCGAAGAAGGGCGGCCTGATCGGCCTGGGGCCGACCATGCTCATCTCCCCGCGCAGCACGTTCCATAGCTGCGGTATCTCGTCCAGGTGGGTGGCGCGAAGGGCCCTGCCGATCGCGGTCACCTCACGCTCGGTGCGGCGCGTGAGCTCGGGCCCGAGATACGGCCCGAGCCGCGTCTCGGCGTCCCTGGCGAGCGTCCGGAACTTGTACATCTCGAACACCCTCCCGGCCCGGCCCACCCGCTCGCCTCGGTAGAGGACCGGGCGCCCGGAGAGCACCCTGATCGCCACCGAGACCAGGGCAATGATCGGCGACAGCACCAGCAGGAAGAAACCGGCGATCAGCACGTCGAGGCCACGGAGCATGGCGTCGATCGGCCGGCCCTCGTACGCGTGGGCGATTCGCGCGTACTGCTCGGCCAGCGATTCGGACGCGGGCGAACCCGGGGCCCCTTCGCTCAGGGCGACCCCCTCGGATTCGACGGCGCGGGCGGAGGCACTCACTCGACGGTGCCAAGGATAAGGTCGACGAGCACGGAAGGGTCGCGGCGGGTGGGACGCCCGTCGCCGGCGTCCCGCTTCCTCAGCTCGAGTGCCCGTGGATCGGTCAGCGGCCGCAGCCGCCCGGAACGGATCAGCGCCTCGTCCACCCCGCCGAGCCGACCGCCGTAGGTCGTGTAGACGGGCGTGCCCAGGGCGGCCGCCTCGCGATTCATCGTCCCCCCGGCGGAGACCACCAGATCGGCCAGCGCGACCAGGCTCTGTGCCTCGACCGCGTGCTCGGCGACGATCACCGAGGGCAGCTCGAGGCTCCGCACGTAGGTCCGCTGCGCCTCGGTGCGGGGCAGGACCACCGCGTGCACCCCCGCCTCGGTCCCGAGATGAGAGAGCACCTGCGGGAAGAGCGGATTCGACTTTCGGTGGTAGAGGGAGACGTCGGGGGGAGGCCGAACGATGACCACGATTCGCCCGGTGTCGACTCCGAGCCGCTCGAGCGCCCCGGGATCCGGCTCGAAGTCCGCCAGGTAGTACTCCTCCTTCAAGCCCGGATATCGGAAGAGCTTCTCGGGACCGACCCCGAACCTGCGCAGGCGCTCGGGGGGCACCGCGTCGGGAAAGATCACCCGCGTCGCCAGCCGGCAGCCGATCCGATGCTGGGTGACCGCGTACTCGTAGTCGTGCATGTTGGCCTCGGGGACGCCGAGTGCCCGCGCGGCCATGGCCAGGTCGTAGGAGCCGTGGGCGAGCGCGAGATCGAATCCGCGCCCCCGCCCGAACCGCCGCATCCTCGGCGTCCGCTGCATCAGCCTGAACAGCTTCCGGGCGCGAGAGGCGCCGCCGTGCCGACCGATCGGCGTGTGCTCGATCCCGTGGAGCTCGAGCAGCTCCTGCGTCTGGGTGTACTCGCGCGACGTGACCTCCACCTCGTGGCCGGCGCTCCGGAGCCGCTCGATGATCGGTCGGAGCACCAGCACATGGGCCGGGGCGCTCATGTCCACCCACACCTTCATCCGGATCGCGCGCCGGAGGCTACCGGGGCCCCGTACGTGTGCCAGTAGAGGACCGGCCCCGCCCCGAACGCCCCGCGCCGGTTGAGCTCGAGCAGGGCGGCGGCGGCCTTCGCGGTGTATACGGGCTCGAGCAAGACCGATTCGCGCTCGGCGAAGAGCCTCATCGCTCGTTCGGACTGGGGCGTGGGGTGTCCGTAGCCGGCGCCGAGCCAGCGCCGCTCGATCGCGATCTCGCCGGCCGACACGCCGGCTCGGGCGACCGGCATCCCGTGCCTGCCGAGCAGGCGGATGGTCCGCCGAGCGAGCCAGGCCACCGTGCGTTCGCCGACCCGGACGACGTCGCTGACGAGCACGCAGACGACCTTCGATCGAAGCCCGGCCAGCTTCAGCCCCGCGACCAGACCCGCGGCGGTGCCCCCGCTGCCGAGCGGAACGACGAGGTGCGACGGCTCTGGAAGCTCCCCGCTCGCCACCTGATCGCGAAGCTCGAACGCCGCCTCGACGTACCCGACGCAGCCGAGCGGCACCGAGCCGCCGGGCAAAACGAGATGCGGCAGCTGGAGCGTTGGGCTCGTTCGCGCGGCGATCAGCCGGGCCCCGAGCAGCCAAGCATGCGCGAGCCCGGCCGCGAAGTGAAGCTCCGCGCCCGACTCGCGCAGGCGAGCGAGCTGGCCGCGAACGTGCTCCGATGCGGGCTGGGGGACCAGGATCAGCACCGCGCGCATGCCCAACCGCCGCGCGCACAGCGCCGTCGTGAGCCCGTGGTTCGTTCCGATCGCCCCTCCGGTGAGGATCGTCCGCTTCCCGCCCCGCACCGCGGGCGCGAGCAGCCACTCGAGCTTTCGCGCCTTGTTGCCCCCGAGCTCGCTGTAGGCGCCGTCGTCCTTGATCCACAGCGGCGCCCGCCCTCGCTCGGCGCCGAGCCGGCTGAGCTCGCGCACCGGCGTCGGCCCCCCGCCGAACGTGATCCGATCGAGATCGACCTCGAGCGTCACCGGCGGGGGACCATCTCCGCCAGCCTCGCTTCGGTCGCTAGACGGGAGCCGCGGAGAGCTGGGGATAGAGGGGGTGGCGCTCCATCACCGCCCGCGTTCGCTCGAGCAGGGCGTCCCGCTCGTCCTCGAACCGCTCCGAGAGGGCGATGCAGATCACCTTCCCGATCTCGCGCATGTCGTCCTCCACCAGGCCGCGGGTCGTCAGCGCGGGGGTGCCGATCCGCAAGCCGGACGGGTTCATCGGCGGGCGCTCATCGAACGGGATCGCGTTTCGATTCACCGTGATCCCCACCTCCTCGAGCCGGCCCTCCGCCGTCTTTCCATCGAGGCCGGTCGGCCCGAGGTCGACGAGCACGAGGTGGACGTCGGTCCCGCCGGTGAGAACCGAGACGCCGCCCGCGATCAGCTCGTCGGCGAGCGTCCTGGCGTTGGCGACCGTTTGCCGCTGGCGCGCGCGGAAGGGCTCCGTCTGCGCGATCCCCAGGGCGACCGCCTTCGCCGCGATCACGTGCATCAGGGGGCCGCCCTGCTGGCCGGGGAACACCGAGCGGTCGATGTCCTTCGCGAGCTCCTCGGTGCAGAGGATCATCCCGCTGCGGGGGCCGCACAGGGTCTTGTGGATCGTGGTCGTCGTCACGTCGGCGTGCGGGACCGGGTTCGGGTGCTCACCCGCCGCCACGAGCCCGGCGAAGTGCGCCATGTCGACCATCAGCCTTGCCCCCACCGCGTCGGCGATCTCCCGGAAGGCCGGGAAGTCGAGCTGGCGCGGGTACGCCGACCATCCAGCGACGATCACCTTCGGGCGGTGCTCGTGCGCCAGGCGCTCCACCTCCTCCATGTCGCAGCGCAGGTCCTCCCGCCGCACGTGGTAGGCGACGACCTCGTACAGCTTCCCGGAGACGTTCAGCTTCATCCCGTGCGTGAGGTGGCCGCCGTGGTCGAGCGCCATCCCCATGATCGTGTCCCCCGGCTCGAGCATCGCCATGTAGGCGGCGTTGTTGGCCGGGGCCCCGGCGTGCGGCTGCACGTTCACGTGCTCCGCGCCGAAGAGCTCGGTGGCGCGGTCGATCGCGAGCTGCTCGGCGACATCCACCTCCTCGCAGCCGCCGTAGTAGCGGCGCCCCGGATAGCCCTCGGCGTACTTGTTGGTGAGCACCGAGGCGGTCGCCTCGAGCACCGCCTGCGGGACGAAGTTCTCCGAGGCGATCATCTCGAGGGTGTTCTGCTGCCGGTGCAGCTCCCGGCGCAGGACCTCGGCGATCGCCGGATCGACCTCGTCGAGCGGAGCGGTTTGGTAGTCGTCGGGAAGCTCGCTCAGTGTCGTCTCCTCCATGGGTCGGGGGCCTCCTTCGTGGTCAGCGCTCAGGTTGACAGACGTTACGCCGCGGTGACGATGGAGCACGGGGGCGCCCGATGCGGTGGCCGCATCGAGACCGCGCTAGTCGTACAGGGCGACGAAGAAGTCCTCGTCGTGTTGGAGATCGCCGTCGAAGAGGATCGCGGTGCCGCCCTGGCACGCCGTCGTATCGCCGAGGAAAGCCTCCAGCGCCGCCCAACGGACGTGACGCTCTGCGGCCGCCAACCGAGCACCCGGCGCATCCGCGGCCGACCCTACCGCCCCCCGGCTTCGGCGTCCAGGTCGCTCGTCCAGGGTCGCTCGCCGCGCTCGACGGTCAGGATCTGGCCCACGCGCCGCTCGTGCCGGCCGCCCTCGAAGTCGGTGGCGAGGAATCGCTCCACGATCAGCCGGGCGTCCCCCTCCGCGAGGTGGCGGCCGGCGAGCGCGAGCACGTTGGCGTCGTTGTGGCGACGGCTCATCTCCGCCTCGTCGGCGTCGTGCGCGTTGACCGCGCGGACCCCGTCGACCTTGTTGGCGACGATCGAGACGCCAACCCCCGAGCCACACACCACGACGGCCCTCTCCGCCTCGCCCGAGGCGACCAGGCGAGCGGCGTCGGCGGCGTATCGCGGGTAGTCGGTCGACTCCTCGGAGTGGGTCCCGACGTCGACGACTTCGTGCCCCGCCTCCTCCAGGATCGGCGCGACCTTCCCCTTCAGTGCGAATCCGGCGTGGTCCGATCCGACGGCGATCCGCATCCGCCGGCGACGATAGCAACGGCCCAGGCCACACCCGCGATACTGGTTGGACGTGGGCGAGTCGAACGTCGAGGTGGTCCGGCGCGGGTTCGCGGCCCTCGAGGAGGGCGGCGTCGAGGCGCTCCTCCCGTTTATCCACCCGGAGTTCGAGGCCACCGCCCCGGCCGAGCTGTCGGCGGAGCCGGACACCTACCGGGGCCCGGATGGGATACGGCGCTACTTCGCCTCCTTCTACGAAGCGATGGACGAGGTCAACTTCGAGCCGGGGGAGCTGCGGCCGGTCGGCGACCGCGTGGTGGTCAGGCTCACCCTGCGCGCGCGGGGCCGGACGACGGGGATCGAGACCACTCAGAGCCTCGCCCAGGTATGGGAGCTGCGCGACTCCCGCGCGATCCGCGTCGAGAGCTTCGCGACGGTCGAGGAAGCGCTGGCCTCGGCGAGGTCAGCGCCCGACTTCCGCCAGTAGGCGGGCTAGGTCCGCGGCGCCGAGCGCCCCCTCCCGGAGCACGTCCCAGCCACCGCCGGCCTCGATCCCGGCGATGTCGATCACGGTCGAGGGGGCGCCGCCGAGCTCGCCGCCGTCGATGGCGAGGTCGGCGCCGGCGAGGATCTCGGGCTCGATCTCGCCGAATCGGCTCGGTGGCGGCTCGCCCGCTCGGTTGGCGCTCGTCTGGAAGATCGCGCAGCCGGCGCCCGCGAGCGGGCCATCGATCAACCGCACCCCGAGGCGCTCCGGGTCCTCACGGCAGGCAAGCGGGTAGAGCCGGCCGGGGTTTCGGACCACTACCGTCACCGGGCCCGGCAGGAGTACCCCGATCGCTTCGCGCGTGCGGTGGCCGAGCGTCGAGAGGAGCTCCCGCATCGCGAGCGGCGAGAAGAACATCACCGCCGACGGCTTTCCATCGTCGCGGCCCTTGAGCTCGTGGATGCGCTCGATCGCCGCCCGGCGCGAGGGGTCGCAGGCCAGGCCGTAGAGCGTGTCGGCTGGAAACAGCGCGACGCCACCGTTCGCAACGCAGCGCTCGAGCTCGGCGCGAGCTCGAGTCGGCCCGTCGCGCTCGATCGAGATCGTCGTCAAGCCCCGTCGATGCGGCCGAGGACGACGCGCGGGATGCCCGCGAGGTCCAGGCGCCCCTCCACCTGGCGGTACCCGAGATCCAGGAGCAGCTCTCCGACCGCCCCCGCCTGGCCCACGCCGACCTCGAGCGCCAGCGACCCGCCGGGCTCGAGCGCCGCGGTCGCCGCCGGGGCGACCACATTGATCGCCTCGAGCCCGTCGGGCCCCGAGACCACCGCCCCGCGCGGCTCGTGCTCCGCGATCTCGGGGGCGAGGCTCCCGAACTCCGTCTCCGACACATAGGGGAGATTCGCCAGCACGAGATCGAACCGCTCCCGGTCGGGGACGGTGCCGCGCGCGAACCGGACCCGATCGGCGAGCTCGAGGCGGTCGGCGTTCTCGCGAGCCAGATCGAGCGCCTCCAAGGATGTGTCGGTCGCGGTCACCTCGCAGTCAGGAAGCTCATCCGCGAGCGCGAGCGCGATCGCGCCGGACCCCGTGCCGACGTCGAGCGCGGTGCGAGGCCCGACCTCGAGCGCGACGTCGACCAGGAGCTCGGTCTCGGGACGGGGGATCAGCGCCCTGGAATCGACCGAGACCTGGATTCCCCGGAAGCCCTTGCAGCCGAGGATGTAGGCGACGGGCTCCCGACGAAGCCGCCGCCGGATCAGCTCCCCGAACCTCCTCGCCGCGGACGCGCCCACCTCGCGCTCGGGCTCGGCCGCAAGCGTCTCTCGCTCCCAGCCCGTGGCGCGGGCGAGGAGCAGCTCGGCGTCGAGTCGCGCGGATTCCACGCCGGCGGCGGTGAGCGCGTCCGTGGCCGCCGCCAGGGCCTCGCCGACCCTCCCAGCCGTCGCCGACCGGGTCATCGGGAGACCGCGTCCGTCTGCGCCTCGAGCCGCCGGCGCTTGTCCTCTTCGGCCAGGGTCTCGGTGAGCTCCCGGACGTCGCCGTCCAGCACGCGATCGAGATTGTGGACGGTGAGGTTGACCCGGTGGTCGGTCACCCTGCTCTGGGGAAAGTTGTAGGTGCGGATCTTCTCCGAGCGCTCGCCCCTGCCGACCTGGGAGCGCCGCTCGGAGGCGATCTCCGCCTGCTGCTCGGCGAGCTTCTGGTCGTACAGGCGCGCCCTCAGGACCCGCATCGCCTTCTCGCGGTTCTGGAGCTGGGACTTCTCGTCCTGCATCGAGACGGCGATCCCGGTCGGCCGATGCGTGACCCGGACCGCCGAGTCCGTCGTGTTCACCGACTGCCCACCGGGCCCCGAGGAGCGGTAGACGTCGACCTGGAGGTCGTTCGGGTCGATCTCGACCTCCACCTCCCCCACCTCGGGGAGCACCGCGACGGTCGCCGTGGAGGTGTGGATGCGGCCCTGCGACTCGGTCTTGGGGACCCGCTGGACGCGGTGGGTGCCGCCTTCGTACTTGAAGACGGAGTAGGCGCCGTCCCCCTTGACCGCGAACGTGACCTCCTTGAAGCCCCCCACCTCGGCGGGCGACTGCGAGATCACCTCCGTCTCGAAGCCGCGCTGCTCGGCGTAGCGGGTGAGCATCTTGAAGAGGTCGCCCGCGAACAGCGCCGCCTCGTCCCCGCCGGCCCCCGCGCGGATCTCGACCAGGACGTTCTTGGCGTCGTTGGGATCGCGCTCCACCATCGCCAGGCGGATCTCGTCGGCGAGCTCCTCGAGGCGCTCCGGGGCATCGGAGACCAGCCTCCTGAGCTCGGGATCGTCACCGTCCTCCGCGAGGAGCTCCCGGGCACCCTCGAGATCGTCGCGCAGCTTCGCGTACTCCCGGGCGAGTTCGTGAGCGGCCTGGAGCTCCCGGTACTCCCGGCCGACCTCGGCGTATCGCTCGCGGTCCGCGATCACGTCCGGGTCCGACATCTGCCGGTCGAGCTCCATGCAGCGGCTCTCGATCTGCTCGGCGAGCTGGGCGATCACGCCCTTAGTGTGACGCGTGCTGCGGGCCTAACACGCTTCCGGATCCCCCCGCCGGGCGATTTGACTGGCCGCCGGGTGGCGCCTATCGTGAACCCATGCGATCGGCTCGCCGCCTGTCCGCCGGCCTCCTCGTCGCCGCGATCGCCGCCGGCCTCGTCGCCCTCTCTCCGGTCACGGCCTCGGGCGGCCAGGGCAAGGCGACCACGTGCTTCGGCAAGCACGCGACGAAGGTCGGGACGAGCGGCAACGACACGCTCCTCGGCACGAGCGGTCGCGACGTGATCGTCGGGCTCGGTGGCAACGACCACATCCGCTCGAAGCAGGGAAGGGACTACGTCTGCGCCGGACCCGGTGACGACGTGATCCACGCCGCCGAGGGCGTCAACTACATGAATGGCGGCCCGGGGAACGACTGGCTCGACGGCCGGCGCGGGCCCGGCAACGTCTCGATCGGCGACCGCGGCAACGACCTGATCCAGGCCGAGGGGAAGATCGACGCCGGCCCGGGCAAGGACACGATCGAAAGCTTCGGATATCTCACTCCGTCGAGCTCGCCCTTCCCCGACGTCACCGACGGCGGCGGCGGCGAGGACAAGATCACAGGCGGGGACAACGCCGAGACGCTGAAGGGCGGCGGCAAGGCCGACCAGATCCTCGCCGGCGACGGGAACGACAACCTTTCCGGCGGGTCAGGCAACGACCAGCTCCACGGCGAGCTCGGCGACGACGACATCAACGGCGGATCGGGCACCGACGTCTGCGATCAGGGGCCGGGGACGGGCGCTGTCACGAACTGCCCGTAGCGCTGCCTAGGCCACGATCTCGATGTCGGCTTCGCGCTGCGCCTGCTCCGGGCTCTCGACCGCCAAAACAGCCTCGAGCGCGGCGATCGCCACCGCGAGCTGATCGCGGTCGGGCTCACGGGTGGTGAGGTTCTGGAGCATGAGACCGGGCCACATGACCGCCCGCACCCAGCGCTTTCGCCGGTTGCGGCCGGCCCACTTGATCACCTCGTAGGAGAGCCC
>Ga0066652_100001306_pt1 | contig 12811 bp, 13 predicted proteins | sample GraSoiAngelo_101_FD_71413 | JGI IMG/M metagenome (GOLD analysis project Ga0066652, IMG submission 71413) | Grasslands soil microbial communities from the Angelo Coastal Reserve, California, USA - 14_0903_02_30cm | ecosystem: Environmental > Terrestrial > Soil > Grasslands | place: USA...
ATCGACGGCACGCAGGTCGTCTCCAGCGGCGCCACCACCTACTCGTGGAACACCCTGGGCTACAGCAACGCCGCTCACACGCTCGGCCTCACCGTGCGCGACAACACCGGCGCCACCGCCTCGGCCACGCGCACCGTCACCGTGCAGAATGGCGGCGGCACGCTCACGGTCGCGCTCACCTCGCCCAGTCCCGGCGCGACGGTCCGCGGCACCGTGTGGGTCACCATCTGGGTGGACGGCGGCGCCACGGGGGCGAAGTCGTACACGATGACCGTCGGTGGCAGCACGGTGTGGAGCGAGAGCAACGCCGACCGTCCTGCGTCGCTGCCGTGGGTCACGACCGGCGGCACGAACGGAGCGAAGACGCTGGTCGTGACCGTGCGCGACAGCGCGGGCGCGACGGGCACCGCCAGCGTGACGGTCACCGTGTCGAACCCATGAAGCTCGTCACCACCATCGCCGGGCTGGTCACGGCGCTCGTGCTGGTCTCACCGGCACGCGCCGACCATCGCTACGGTCCGGTGTTCACGATCGATCCCGAAAATGCGGCGGCGCTGATCGCGCGCGGCGGTGTGGCAGCGATCGATCTTCGCCCGGAGAGCGAGTTTCAGACCGGTCGCCTGCCTGGCGCTCGCTCGGTGCCGCTCGCGACGCTGGCCTCGCGCACCGACGAGCTGCCGCCCGACGGCATGATCCTCCTCTATGGTGACGCCTCCAACGAGCGGCTCTTCCGCGCGTACCACTTCATCCGGGCCCGGCGCGGCGGCGCCGTGTACCTGCTCGACGGCGGCATCGATGGCTGGCGCCGCGTGGGCTATCCGCTCGAGCGCTGAGCGATGTCGCCGGAGCGAAGCCGCCAGCCCAGCACGCGCGTGCGCATCGTCGAGCGCCGCGAGGAGTGGAACGACGTCGTACGCGCGTTCGATCATTGCGACGCGCGCCACTCGTGGCAGTGGGGTGAGCTCCGCGCGCGGCAGGGCTGGACGCCGCTGCGCGTCGCCGCGTTCGCCGGCGGCGAATGCCTCGCGGCGGCGGCGTTCCTGGCGCGCCGCATGCGCGGGCTGGGCGTGGTCGTGTATGCGCCTCGCGGGCCGCTGGTCGATCCCAAGCGCAACGACGTCTGGGACGCGGCGGCGGCGCTGGCCGACGTCGCGCGAGAGCGCACGCGCGCGTTCATGGTCCGCGCGAGCCCCGCGGTGCTGCTCGACGACGCCGGATCGTGGACACCGCTCGAGGCCCACGGGTTTCGACGGCTTCCCGATCTGTGGTCGCTGTGGAACACGCCACGCAACGTGATGCGGCTGGATCTCGAGGGCGACGAGCGCGATATCCTCGCTCGCATGGCGAAGAAGCGTCGTCAGCACATCTCCACCGCGAGCAAGAAGGCCGTCAGCGCCGACGTCGTGCGCGGTCTCTCGGCCATGCACGTGCTGCGCGCTCTGATGCTCGAGCGGGGGGCGCACGAGCCCGTGATCGTCCCCTCACCGGAATACCTGGAAGGGCTCCACGCGCTGTTCGACGCCGACGGCGGCGTCGCCACCGTGCTCGGCAGCGTGAACGGTGAGCTCGCGGGCGCCGCGCTCGGTGTGCGCTTCGGCGGCACCGCCCATCTCATCTATGCGGCCATGACACCGGCAGCGCGCTCGCTGCCTGTGGGCGACCTGATGCACTGGGAATGGATCCGCTGGGCGCGCGAGGGCGGCTGTCGCGTGTTGGACCTCGGCTCGAGCTGCACGGACATCCCACCCTCGCCGACGCACCCGAACTACGGCATCTATCGCTTCAAGACCGAGCTCGGCGCCCGACTCTGCCTGTATGCGGGCTACTACGACCGCGTCTACTCCACCGCCGCGTATCACGTCGCACGCCGGCTCGAGCGGTGGACGCTGCGCCACGGTCGACGCTGCGCCGCGGCCATGCAGACTGCGTGGCGCGCCGTGCCCCGGTGGGCCACGCGCACGGCGCCGGTCGCCAGTCTGGGTCTCGCGTGACGGCATCGCGCTGTCCGCTCTGCGCGCATCCGACGGCGGCAGAGATCGCGGCCAGCGGCGAGGCGCGCCTCGTGCGTTGCGGCGCGTGCACACTGGCCTATTCGGATCCGCCGCCGCGGATGGACATCATCCACGGCGCGTACGAGCGTCTCTACGGCCACGACCTGGCTGTCGCGCGCGTCGCCGGACGCCGGCTGGCGGTCTTCTCGGATTTCTTCGAGCGCGTGCCGCCGAGCGGCGAGGCGCGGCTGCTCGACGTCGGCTGCGGCACCGGCGACTTCCTGCTGCTCGCGCGCGAGCGAGGCTGGCAACCGACGGGCATCGATGTCGCCGAGCGCGCCGCAGCCCGGGCGCGCGAGCGCGGCCTCGACGCGCGCACGGATTGGAATGGCCTGCCGTCCGAGACCTTTGCGGCCGTGACGCTGTGGAACGTCGTGGAGTTCGTGCAGCGGCCGCTCGAGATGCTCGCCGACGTCAAGCGCGTGCTCGTCCCGGGCGGCCGCGTCTTCGTGCGGACGCCGAACGAGCGCTTCCAGCTCGCGGCCTACCGCCTGCGCCGGCGCATCGCCTGGTGCACCCCGCTCGCGCGGCTGCTCGGTGACGCCTACTATTTCCAGCCGGTCATGTGGAGCTCCGCCACGCTGGCCGCGGCGCTCACGCGTGGTGGCTTCGTCGACGTGCGGCTCTGGAATAGCCGGCCCTCCGCGGGCGATCCCTACCATGTCCGCTCACCGCGCCGCGAGGCGGCCATGCATGCCGCCAAGCGGCTCGTCCACGCCTGCGCGCTCGGTGCGGGCGCCGCCACGCGGGGCCGCGTGCTCATCGGCTCGTCGATCTCCGCGCTCGCCCGCAAGCCCGCGTAACGCGTCGCAAGCCCGCATAACGCGTCGGCGCAGCGCCGCGCCGGCGCGGCGCCAAAGATCAGTGCGCGACGCCGGCCATCTGTGCGAGCTCGTCGAACGAGCGCACGACGACGTCGGCCGCGTCTGGCGGCGCGCCGTCCGGCGCGTACAGCACGGTGCGCATGCCGACTGCACGGCCGCCACCGATGTCGGAGGCGACGCTGTCGCCGACCATCGCGGCCTCGTGTGGCCGGCAGCCGAGCCGATCGAGCGCGATGCGAAACAACGGCGGCTCGGGCTTGCCGACGACCACCGGCCGCACGCCCGCGGCCACGCACACGGCCTGGACGACGGCACCGCAGCCCGGCAGAAAGTCGCCGTCCTCCAGCGGCAGCCGAGGATCCAGATTCGGTGTGACGACGGCGGCGCCGGCGGCGGCGGCCCGCGCGGCGGCGGCGAGACGCTCGTAGGTCAGGTCGAAGTCGTTGCCGACGGCGACGACGGTGGCGTCACGCCACGCCTTGACGTCGACGATCGTGTGACCGGCCGCCGCCACGACGGCGGCGAGCTCGGGCGCACCGATGACGAGCACACGCGAGGCGCCCCAGCGCTCGGTCACGACGTCGCCGAAGATCTCGAGCGGCGTGAGCGCGGGCTCGACGGGCGTGACGCCGAGACGGCGGAGCTTGGCCGACATCTCGGCGCCGCGCGCGCGCGAGTTGTTGGTGAGGTAGGCGACGCCGCGTCCGGCACGATGCAGCGCGGTCAGCGTGCGCGCCGCGCCTGGGTTCAGCCGCTCGCCCTGCCAGACGCAGCCGTCGAGGTCGAAGACGAAGCCGCGCAGCCGGTCGAGCAACCGCGCGCTAATCGCCGGCGGACTTCTTGAAATCGGCGATGGCGTCGCTGTAGACGCGCTCGGTCCGCTCGGCGACGCTCGCCCAGGAGAAGTGCGCCTCGACGCGGCGGCGCCCGGCCTGGCCCATGCGCCGGCGAGTGTCGGGATCGTTGAGCAGCCGCGTGAGCGCGGCCGCCAGCGCATCGGGTCGCGCGGGCGGCACGAGCAGGCCCGTCTCGCCGTCGACCACGACCTCGAGGATGCCGCCGACGGCCGAGGCCACCACGGGCGTCTCGCACGCCATCGCCTCGAGATTGATGATGCCGAACGGCTCGTAGACCGACGGACAGCAGAACACCGCGGCGTGGCTGTAGAGCTGCACGACGATGTCGTGCTTGACCATCTCGTTGATCCACAACACGTTCGGCATCGTCGCGACGGCGCGGCGCAGGCGCTCCTCGATCTCCGGCGTATCGGGCGCGGACGCGCACACGACGACCTGCACCCCCGCCGGCAGGCTGCGAGCGGCCTCGATCAGGTGGAAGATCCCCTTCTGGTCGGTGATGCGGCCGACGAAGAGCACGTAGGGCGTTCGCACGCCCAGGCGCTCGAGGTGATCGCGCCGATCGGTGCGGCGAAAGCGCTCGGGATCGATGCCGTTGTGGATCACCACCACGCGCGCCGGCTCGGCCGCGAAGTGCGCGAGGATGTCCTCGCGCATCTTGTTCGAGACCGCGATGACGCGATCGGCCGCCTCGACCGCGGTCTTCTCGATCCACGACGAGAGCAGGTAGCCCGAGCCGAGCTGGTCCGCCTTCCACGGCCGCAGCGGCTCCATGCTGTGCAGCGTGACGACGAGCGGAATGCGGTGCAGCGTGCGGATCCAGAGCCCGGCCATGTCCGCGTACCACGTGTGGGCGTGCGCGACGTCGGCGTCCACCGGATCGCGCGCCATCGCGAGGTCGATCGACAGCGTCTCCAGCGCCGGGGCGAAGCGCGGCTCGCCGTTCTTGTCGGCTCGGAGCTGCTCCCACGCCGTGTAGCCGCGCACGACGACGCCGTCGTCGGTCGGCTCGCGCTGGCCGAAGCAGCGCACCTCGACCTTCATCCGTCGCCGCAGGGCCTGGGTCAGTTGATCGACGACGACACCGGCGCCGCCATAGATGTGCGGCGGATACTCGCGCGTGAGCTGGAGGGCCTTCATGACGTCAGGATAGCGTACGTCCCTATGAGGGCTGCTCGTCTATCGGCGGCGGCGCCTCCTCGGCGCTGCGCTCCTCCTCCCAGCGCTCGAGCTTGCGGGCGACGGTGCGCACGTCGATGCCGAGGAGTTTGGCCGCCAGCGTCTTGTTGCCCCCGGTGGCGGCGAGCGTCGCGTCCATCAGGCGCTGTTCGACCTCGGCCAGCGGCGTGCCGATGCGCACCGAGACCACGCCCTCCGGCAGTGGCGTCGCCCCCGCGATCTCGGGCGTCAGATCGGCGACATCCATCTGGCTGCCGCGCGCCAGCACCACGCCGCGCTCGATCACGTTTTCGAGCTCGCGCACGTTGCCGGGCCACGCGTAGGCCTCCAGGCGCTTGAGCGCGTCGTCGGAGAGGCCGTCGAGCCGGCGGTTGTTCTTGGCCGCGTACACGCGCAGGAAGTGCTGGGCCAGCATCGGGATGTCCTCGCGGCGCTCCCGCAGCGGCGGCACGTGCACGGTGATGACGTTGAGGCGATAGAACAGATCCTCGCGGAACCGCCGCTCCTTCACCAGCTGCGCGAGGTCCTGGTTGGAGGCGGCGACGAGGCGCACGTCCACCTTGATGCTGCGCGTGCCGCCGAGACGGTCGAACTCGCCCTCCTGGATCACGCGCAGGATCTTCGGCTGGGTGATGGCCGAGAGGTCGGCCACCTCGTCGAGGAACAACGTGCCGCCGTCGGCGAGCTCGAAACGCCCCTCCTTGCGGCCGGCGGCCCCGGTGAAGGCGCCGCGCTCGTACCCGAACAGCTCGGACTCGAGCAGTGTCTCAGGCAGCGCTGCACAATTCACTGCCACAAAAGGCTTACCGGCGCGCCCCGAGCGCTCGTGGATCGCGCGCGCAAACAGCTCCTTGCCGGTGCCGCTCTCGCCCTGGATCAGCACGGTCGCCGACGACGCGGCCACCTGCTCGATCAGCATCATCGTGCGACGAAACGCCGGGCTGCCGCCGACGATCGCGCCCTCTCGCAGCAGATCGTCGAGCCGTTGCTGCAGCACCTTGTTCTTCTCGATCAGCTCGCGGCGCTCGAGCGCCTTGTCGATCAGCTTCAGCAGCTGCTCGCGGCGGAAGGGCTTGGTGAGGAAGTCGTAGGCGCCGTCCTTCATCGCCTTCACCGCCTCCTCGACGGTGCCGAAGGCGGTGAGGAGAATCACGTCGACGTGGGGCGCGATGGCCTTGGCCGCGCGCAGCAGCTCGAGCCCCGTGAGGCCCGGCATCTTCAGATCGGTGACGATCAGATCGATGTCGCCGGTCTGCAGCCGCTCGAGCGCGGCGCGGCCGTCGGAGGCGAGCAGCACGCGGTAGCCCTCCCGCGTGAGCGTGCGCTCGAGACTCTCGCGCAGCCCGGGATCGTCGTCGGCGACCAGCAGCGTGCGCTCAGGCACGCGCCACCTTCACCGGCAAGCGGACGGTGAACACCGCGCCGCCGCCCGGCCGATTCGCCCAGCGGAGCTCGCCGCCGTGTTCCTCGATGATCTGGCGCGAGATCGAGAGCCCAAGCCCCGTTCCCTGCGGCTTCGTCGTGAAGAACTGCTCGAACAGCCGCCCGCCCACCTCGGGAGCGATGCCCGGCCCGGTGTCCGCCACCGCGATCTCGACGGCGTCGCCGAGCGCCTCGCTCGAGATCGTCAGTGCGCCCCCGCGCGAGAGCGCTTCCTGGCCGTTCTTCACGAGATTCAGGATGGCCTGGCGGAGCAGCGCGCGATCGATCTCCATCATCGGGACGGCCGGATCGGTCTTCACGTGCATCGTGAGGCCCTGGCGGTCGGCGACGGGACGCACGAAGGCCGCCAGCTCTTCCACCAGCTGGTTGATCGACTCCTCCTCGAAGTGCGCCTTGGGGAAGCGCGCGAACGCCAGGTATTCCTCGGTCAGCGCGTCGAGCGTGTTGACCTGGTCGCGGATCGAGGTGACGAGGCCGCCCGCCTCATCCATGTCGGCGCCAGTGCGGGCGCGTACGATGTCGCCGAGCATCTCGGCGTTGAGCTCGATGGCGCTGATCGGATTGCGCACCTCGTGCGCGACCTTGAGCGAGAGCCGGCCCACCGTCGCCATCCGCTCGGAGACGAGCAGCTCCTGCTGTGCCGCCTGAAGCCGGCTCAGCAGGCCCTCGACCTCGCCGCGCGCGCGCCGCTCACGGTCGGCGACGATCCCGACGATCACCGCCGGCAGGCCGAAGAGCACCACGAGCAGCGTGACGCCGGTCCATCCGATCCACGGCGGCGCGAGCGAGGCGGCGGCGGCCATGAGGCCGCCTGCGGCGAGTGCGGTGACGAAGGCGATCCACGGCCCGAAGTAATACGCGTTGACGGCGACGAGCGGAAAGAACAGCAGGTAGAAGAGGCTGTCGCCGCCACCCGTGAGCAGCACCAGCACGAAGACGAGCAGCAGGTCGATGGCGAGCGCGCCGAGAAAGATTGCGCGCGTCGCGTGGGGCTGCACGGTGACCAGCGCGAAGATGCCGAGCTTGTAGAGCGCGAACCAGACGACGAGAGCGAAGAGGTCGATGTGTTGGCGCGGACGCAGCGGCACGAGACCGAGCGTGGCGAGGCCGCCCACCATGGCCACCGCGAGCAGCACGGCGAACACACGCTCGTCGCGCTCCAGCAAACTGAAGATTGCGTGCCATGGCTTGCGCTTGGCCGTCGTGGTTGCCACGCTCGCCGACTATAGCACGCCGTCATCGACGTCCTGGGCCACCGCACGGCTCTTGCGCCACGCCAGTACCGCGACCCACGTCGCGAGCGCGACGAGCGCGAGCAGGGCGAGCCAGCGCTCCACACGGTGCACGTCCTGGAGGATCGCGCCGAGCTGATCGGTGAAAAAATAGGCCAGCGAGAAGCCGAACGGCACACCGATCGAGGCCGCGGTCGCGTCGGCGAGGATGAACTTCCAGAACGGTACGCGGGCGATGCCCGCGGTGAGGAACGCCGCCGCGCGCAGCCCCATCACGTGGCGGGCGGTGAAGACCGTCTTCGCGGCGTGCCGCCGATAGGCGGCCAGCAGGACGTGCTCGCGTTGTTCGGTGAGCACGCGGCGCACGATCGACCAGTCGAGGATGCGCTCGCCCCAGTGGTGGCCGACCCAATAGAGGACGGAGTCCCCGACGAGCACGCCGAGGATGCACACGGGCAGCGCCACCCACGAGCGCATGTAGCCCTCGTGGGAGAGCGCGCCGGCGGCCAGGACCGGGAGCTCCTCGGGAACGGGCACGCCGAGTCCCCCGAGGAAGAGGACGATGAAGATACCGAGGTAGGTGAACTCCTCGATGAAATCATTGATCACGGCATGTATACTTTACCCGTCTGGTGCGGTCGCCGGTTCGCCGTGAACCCCCGCCCGCGGTCTCAGGCCGCGTCCCGGTTCTCCTTCCGAGTCCAGGGATCGCGACACAGTCGGAAGGCCACAAGGAGCGCTCCCCATGGCTGTCAAACTCTTCGTCGGAGGCCTCTCCTTCTCCACATCGACCGAGCGTTTGCGCGAGGCGTTCGCCGCATGCGGCAACGTCGAGTCCGCGAGCGTGGTGACGGATCGCGACACCGGCCGCTCGCGCGGCTTCGGATTCGTCGAGATGGCGACGAATGAAGAAGCCGATCAGGCGATCAACAAGCTCAACGGGACGAGCCTCGACGGCCGGACCATCCAGGTCGAAAAGGCCAAGAGTCCCGGTGCCGGCGGTGGCGGCGGCGGGCGCGGCGGCTTTGGCGGTCGCGGCGGCGGCGGCCGGCCCGGTGGCGGCTACGGCGGGGGCGGCGGCAGCCGACCCGGCGGCGGCGGCGGCCGCTGGTAGTTTTGCTATAACGGAGCCGGGATGGCCCCCGGCTCCGTCATCCTGCACACGGAATCCTCGGTCGGGTTCGGTGGGCAGGAGATCCGAATCATCGCTGAATCGCGCTGGCTGATCGCGCACGGCTGGCGCGCAACGATCCTCGGGCAACCCGGTAGCCGGTTGGTCACCGAGGCCGCGCGTGCGAACGTGCCTGTGCTGGCCGTTCGAATGCGCGGCGCCTGGGACGTGCTCGCTATTCTTGCGCTCCGACGCCACCTCCGCGCCCACGACGTCGCCGTCGTCCACACCCACTCGTCGGTCGATGCGTGGGTCGGCGGGCTCGCGGCGCGCTCGCTCGGCCTTCCGATCGTTCGGAGTCGTCACGTCAGCATTCCCATTCCGGGAAGCCGCGCGTTCGTGTACCGGCTCGCCGATCGGATCATCACCAGCGGTGAGGCGGTGGCAACGATCGTGCGCGGCGCCGGCGTGCCGGCCGAGCGCGTCGTCGCGATCGGGCCGGGTCTCGACACGACGCGCTTTCATCCGAACGTCTCCGGCGCCGGCGTCCGCACCGAGCTCGGCTTGCGCGGCCCCGCCGTCGGCCTCGTCGCCAACATCCGTGGCAGCAAGGGACACGCGTACTTCCTCGAGGCCGCGCGCTCCGTCCTGGCGCAGCGTCCCGACGCGCGCTTCCTCATCGTCGGCGACGGCATCGGCTTCGACGACGTGCGCCGCCGCGTGAAGGAGATGGGACTCGAGTCGCACGTCGTGATGACGGGCTTCCGCCGCGACGTGCCCGAGGTCATGGCCGCGCTCGACGTCCTCGTGCTGCCGTCGGTGAAATCGGAGGCGATGTCGCAGGTGATCCCGCAGGCCCTTGCGGTGGGCACGCCGGTCGTGGGCACCACCGTCGGCGGCACGCCGGAGCTCGTGCGCGACGGCGAGACGGGCCGCCTCGTCCCGCCGGCGGATGCGGCCGCCCTCGCCGACGCGATCCTCGACCTGCTGCGCGATCCCGCACGCGCACGCACGCTCGCGCAGCGCGGCCAGGCTCTGGTGCTCGCGGAGCACTCGATCGACGCGACGATGGCGCGGACGCTCGCGGTCTACGAAGCCGCGCGCGCGGCGCGCCGGGACACGTGATCACTCAGCCGCGCGGGACCGCGGCGCGAGCGCTCTCGGCGGAATCGTACAGATGGCACGCGACCTCGCGGCCATCGACGGTGGCGAGCTTCGGCTCGTCGGTCGAGCAGCGCGGCATCACTTGCGGGCAGCGCGTGTGAAAGCGGCAGCCCGAGGGCGGATCGAGTGGGCTCGGCACGTCGCCCGCCAGCACGACGTCGTCGCGCGAATCGTCGGGATGCGAGGGCAGCGCGGCGGCGAAGAGCGCCTTCGTGTAGGGATGCCGCGGCTGCGTGGCGACGATGCGCGCGGCACCGGTCTCGACGACGCGCCCGAGGTACATCACGGCGATCACGTGGCTCATGTGCGCGACGGCGGCCAGGTCGTGAGCGATGAAGAGGTAGGCCAGGCCGAGCTCGCGCTGCAAATCTCGTAGCAGATTCAGGATCTGCGCTCGGATCGAGACGTCGAGCGCGGAGACTGGCTCGTCGAGCACGATCAGTCGCGGGGAGAGCGTGAGCGCCCGCGCGATGGCGATGCGCTGGCGCTGGCCGCCCGAGAACTCGTGCGGAAACAGCTTGGCGGCGCGCGCGGGCAGGCCGACGAGGTCGAGGACCTTCCGCAGGCGCTCCCCCAGCTCGACCGCGGCCAGCCGCTCGTTGGTGACGAGCGGCTCGGCGATGATGGAGTCCACGCGCATCCGCGGATTCAGCGAGGCGTAGGGATCCTGGAACACGGCCTGCACCGAGTGTCGGTAGCGCCGCAGGCCCTCGGCGTCGAGCGTCGCGAGCGATTCGCCGTCAAAGCGGATCTCGCCGGCCGTTGGCCGCTCGAGGAGGAGCACGAGCTTCGCGGTCGTGGTCTTGCCGCAGCCGGATTCCCCGACCAGTCCAAGCGTGGCGCCGGGCTCGATGACGAACGACACGTCCTCCACCGCGCGCACGACCTTCCGCGGCCCGCCGAACAGGCCGCCGCGGACGGGGAAGTGCTTGACCACCCCGCGCGCCTCCAGCAGCGGCGTCATCCGTGCAACCAGCACGCCGTGCGGTGCTCGTCGCCGACGACGCTGTCGCGCGGCCGCTCGGTCGCGCATTTCTCGAGCCGCACCGGGCAGCGCGGGTGGAACGCGCAGCCCTCGGGTAGCGCCGCCGGGTCCGGCGGCTGGCCCTCGATCGCCGTGAGCCGCCCGTTCGAGTCGCCGAGCTTCGGAATGGACTCGATGAGCGCGCGCGTGTAGGGATGCGCCGGGGCGCCGAAAATGCGCCGCACCGGGCCCGACTCCACGATCCGCCCCCCGTACATGACGGCGACCTTGTCGCACATGCGGGCGACGATGCCGAGGTTGTGGGTGATGAAGATCAGGGCCAGGCCCTGCGCGCGCTGCAGCTCGCGCAGCAGCGACAGGTACTGGGCCTGGATGGTCACGTCGAGGCTCGTCGTGGGCTCGTCGGCGATGAGCAGCCGGGGACCGCACGAGATCGCGATAGCGCCGACGATGCGCTGGCGCATGCCGCCCGACAGCTCGTGCGGATAGTTGCGCACGCGCGCGTTGGGCGCCGAGATGCGTACGGCGCCCAGCAGCTCGCGCGCCCGCTCCCACGCCCCGCGGCGGCTCGCCCCCTCGTGGACGCGCAGCGGCTCGCCTACCTGGTCGCCGATGGTGAAGAGCGGGTTCAGCGAGGCCATCGGATCCTGCAGGATCATGGCGATGCGCTTGCCGCGGATATGGCGCATCTCGGGCTCGCGCTTCGCCAACAGATCCTCGCCCTCGAACCGGATGGCGCCGGCGATGATACGTGCGCCCGGCGGCAGCAGGCGCAGCAGCGACAGCGCCAGCGTCGTCTTGCCGGAGCCCGACTCGCCGACGATGCCCAGCGTCTCGCCGTCGCGCAGCGTGAACGACACGTCCTCCACCGCCCGCGTCACGCGCGTGCCCCGCGCGCTGACGTAGTGCGTGGTGAGGCCGCGCACGTCGAGCAGGGGCGTGTCGCTCATGCCCTCATCACAGGCTCGCCTCGCCTGCGGCTGCGGCTCGCAAAGCCATTACAGCTGCCGCAGCTGCGGGTCGAGCTTTACGCGCAGCCAGTCGCCGAGCAGGTTGGCGGAGAGCACCATCAACATGATGCACAGGCCGGGCAGCACGGTCAGCCACCAGTAGCCGGCCATCAGCCCCTTCTTGCCGTCGGCGAGCATGAGCCCCCACGCGGGCTGCGGCGGCGGCACGCCGACGCCGAGAAATGACAGCGCGGCCTCGGTGACGATGACGACGCCGAGCATGAGAGTGGCGAGCACGATGGACGAGTTCACCACGTTCGGCAGGATGTGGCGTTTCATGATCGTACGCTTGGAGCAGCCGGCCACGATGGCGAGGCGCACGTAGTCGCGCTCCTTGAGCGAGAGCACCTCGCCGCGCACGACGCGCGCGTAGCGCGTCCAGTAGACGAGGGCCATGATGATCACGATGTTGCTCGCGCTCGGCCCCACGATGGCGGCCAGGAAGATCGCGAACGTGAGCGCGGGCAGCGCCAGCCACGCGTCGGTCACGCGCATGATGACCTGATCCACCCAGCCGCCGAGGTAGCCGGCAAGAATCCCCAGCGTGGTGCCGACCACGCCGGCAAAGATCACGGCCGTGAAGCCGACGGTCATCGAGATACGCGCGCCGAAGATGAGGCGCGACAGCACGTCGCGACCGACGTGATCGGTGCCGAGCAGATGCGCGGTGCTCCCGCCCGCCTGCCACGCGGGCGGGCGGAAGCGCTCGCCGAGCAGCCCCACCTGGGGGTCGTGGGGCGCGATGAAGTCAGCGAAGATCGCCAGCAGGGCGAGCGTGCCGAGGATGACGATGGGGAAGGCCGGCAGGCCTTCCAGACGGGAGCGGAAGGAGGCCAGACGCCAGGCGACCGTGAGTGCGGCGGCGCGGCTACCGTTCATAACGGATCCTCGGGTCGATGACGGCGTACAGGAGGTCCACCGCGAGGTTGACGGCCACGATCATCGTGCCGCTGAG
>Ga0066652_100001310_pt1 | contig 12804 bp, 12 predicted proteins | sample GraSoiAngelo_101_FD_71413 | JGI IMG/M metagenome (GOLD analysis project Ga0066652, IMG submission 71413) | Grasslands soil microbial communities from the Angelo Coastal Reserve, California, USA - 14_0903_02_30cm | ecosystem: Environmental > Terrestrial > Soil > Grasslands | place: USA...
AATCCCGGCGAGAAGGGCAGCGAGACGTGGCCGTCTCCTGACGCTGCGATTCGCGGCGGCGCGGCGACGTGGGTGACGGGCTCGTACGATCCGGAGCTCAACCTCGTCTACTACGGCACCGGCAATCCGAATCCGGACTACTACGGCGAGAGCCGCAAGGGCGACAACCTCTTCACGAATTCGCTGATCGCGGTCGACGCTGCGACCGGAAAGCCGAAGTGGCATTATCAGTTCACGCCGCACGACACGCACGACTGGGACTCGAACCAGATCCCGGTGCTCGCGGATCTGACGATTGCCGGCGCGTCCCGTCGCGTGGTGATGCTCGCGAATCGCAACGGATTCTTCTACGTTCTCGATCGCCGCGACGGACGCCTGATCTCCGGGAAGCCGTTCACCGACACGACGTGGGCGCGCGAAATCGGAAAAGACGGGCGGCCGATCGTGCTCAACGACGGCACGAAGGACTGCGTCCCCGACATGTGGGGCGGGACGAATTTCAATCCACCGTCCTTCGACGCGTCGATCGGACTCTTCTTCGTCAACGTCCGCGAGACGTGCGCCGTATTCGTGCCGCAGAAGCCCGTACCGACGCCGGGGCCGCTGCGTCAGAACTTCGGCGGCACCGTCCGTATCGATCGCGACAAACAGTACGGCGCGCTTCGCGCGATCGATGCCGCAACCGGCGTCCGCAAGTGGGAGTTCCGCTATCCGTCGCCGACGATGGCCGGCGTGCTGTCCACGGCGTCGGGACTCGTGTTCGCGGGCGACAACGAGGGGAACCTGACGGCGTTCGACGCGCGGACCGGCGCGAACCTCTGGCGCTACCCGACCGGCACGCCAATCTGGGGCGCCGCGCCGATGACGTTCATGCTCGACAATCGCCAGCACATCCTCATTGCCTCGGGGACGACGCTGGTGTCGTTTGCGCTGCCGGATAGGTAGATTTGGTTTGGACGGTTGACCACAGCATGAACGAGGAGTAGCGTGCTCCCATGAGATCCAGAGTTCGCATCGCGCTCCCGGCGGCGGTCGCGTTGGTCGGGGGCATCGGATTGCGCGCGCAGGCGCCCCGGGCATCGATGACGACCGACGTCGTCTTCGCCAGGGACGTCGCGCCGATCCTGCAGCGCAGCTGCCAGGAGTGTCACCATCCGGACGGTGTGGCGCCGATGTCGCTCATGACATATGAAGACGCGCGGCCGTGGGCGAAGGCGATGAAGCTGCGGACCGGGCTGCGCAGCCAGCGCGGCGCGATGCCGCCGTTCTTCGTCGAGAAGAACATCGGCATTCAGAAGTTCAAGCACGATCCGTCGCTCAGCGACGAGGAAGTCGCGACGATCGCGGCGTGGGCTGACGCCGGCGCGCCACGGGGCAATCCGGCCGACATGCCGAGGCCGCTGAACTTCGACGACAGCGACAAATGGACGATCGGCGAACCGGATCTCGTGCTGAAGTCGAAAGAGATTCTCGTGCCGGCAGTACGTCCCGATTGGTGGGGCGACTTCGGTCTCATTCCGACGGGTCTCGCGGAAGATCGGTACGTGTCGGCCGTCGAAGTCCGGGAGATCAACGACATCCCGCACGGCGGCGCGACGAGCACCGTCGGCGGCCGCTATGTGTTCCATCACATGACGTACTCGAGCGTCATCATGGGCGAGAAGGGCGGGGCCGACGAGCTCGCGAGCAGCTGGCCCATTCACGAAGTCGGCCGCAACGCGGATATCTTCCCGCCGGAGGCCGGCCGGCTCCTGCAGGCGAATTCGGCGCTGTCGCTCAGCGCCGGCCACGTCCATTCGAACGGCCGCGAGACGAAAGCGCATCTCGAGTTCGCGTTCAAGCTGTTCCCCAGGGGCTACAAACCGATCTACCGTCGTTCGTCGCTGCGGCTCGGCAACGGCATCGACATCGACGTCAAGCCGAATCAGGCGAACCAGGAACTGCACGCGTACGCGACGCTGCAGGAGCATACGAAGATCGTCGCGTTCGAGCCGCACCTCCACGCGCCCGGGGTCCGCATGTGCCTCGAAGCGATCTGGGGTCACAACATCCAGACGCTCAACTGCGTCGGCTATGACCACAACTGGGTCAAGCAGTACGTCTACGAAGACGATGCCGCGCCGCTGCTGCCGAAGGGGACGATCGTGCACTTGATCGGATTCCTCGATACGACCGCGGCCAACAAGAATCCCGCGGATCCGCGGAACTGGGCCGGCGGCGGCCGCCGATCGATCGCGAACATGTTCATCGATCTCGGCTACTCGGTGTCGCTGACCGAAGATCAGTTCCAGGCGGAGATGGCGAAGCGGCGCGCGAAGATGAAGAGCCGCAACGATTACGACATCGGCTGCCCGCTCTGCTGGGCGCCGGCCCTTACGACAACGCCGACAACACCGACACCGGCGACTCCGGGCCGGCAGCAGCAGTGATGCGCGCGGCTTCGATCGCGCTTGCCGTCGCGATCGCCGTCGCCGCGCCGCGCGCGCAGATCCGCTTTACCTACAGCAGCGGCCAGCCGCTCTCGCCCGCGTACGAGGGCTGGATGTACAACGCTGACGGATCCGTCACCATGTACTTCGGCTACATGAACACGAACTGGCTCCAGGAATTCGACATCCCGGTTGGTCCGGACAACCGCGTCGAACCCGGTGGGCCGGATCAGGGTCAGCCGACGCACTTCTATCCGCGCCGCAGCCCGTTCCTCTTCACGATCAGAGTGCCGAAGGACTTCGGCACGAAAGAACTGATCTGGACGCTGACCGCGAACGGCAAGACGGAAAAAGCATATGCGTCGCTGAAGAGCGACTACGAGATCGACGCGCAGGTGATTTCAACCGAGGTCGGCGGCGACTTCGGCAGCCTGCGCGACGAGCTGCGCACGAACATTGCGCCGGAGCTCCGCGTCGAAGGCGCGAAACAGCGGACGTTGAAGGTGGGCGAGCCGCTGACGCTGACGGCTTTCGCCGGAGATCCCGACAATTTGCCGGCGCGGCGCGACGGCAAACCGCAGCCGCGCAACGCGAGCGGCCGCATGGGCGAAGTGCCGACGGCGCCCGCCTCACCCGTGCAACCCGCCCCAGCCGCCGCATCCGCCCAGGCCGCCCGGGGCGCGAGCAGCGCCGCCGCGGCGCTCTTCCGGCCTCCGACTTCGCTCGTCCCGCAGATGGGACCGGGCCTGCATTTCTCGTGGATCGTCTATCGTGGCCCCGCGGCGAAGGTGAGTTTCGATCCCGATCAGTTGAAGGCGTGGACCGACACGCGCGCGTACGCGAATTCGGCGTGGTCGCCGCCGTACTCCATTCCGCTGCCGCCGCCCGACGGCAAGTGGGTGTCGCGCGCAACGTTCGGCGAACCGGGCTCGTATGTCCTGCGCGCGGTCGCGAGCGACGGCGCCTTGTTCACTTACGACAACGTCACCGTGACCGTCGTCCGCTAGCGCGCTCGGCCTCACCACACCGTCATCGAATCTTCGAACAGCGCGGCGAGCTCGTCGCGGCCCGCAGGGCGCGGCGACAGCTTCGTCACGCGGTGTTGCGGCAGCGTCCCGTCGACGAGCGCCGGAATGTCCGACGTCGAGTAGCCGATGGCGCGCAGACCGTTGGGCGCGCCGAGGCGCTGCATGAACCACGCGATTCGATCCGCCAGCAGCTTGCCGGCGTCTTCCGCGTGAACGCCGCTCGTATCCGCGCCGAGCGCGGCCGCCGCCTCGAGGTGACGACGGGCGCCGGAGGTTGCGGTGAAGCGGAAGACGGCCGGCGCGTTGAGAATGACCGAAAAACCGTGCGGCACGAGCGCGTGATCCGCGCGATAGCCCGGCGCGCGATAGCTCTTGACGTTGCCGGACACGGGATACGACATTCCGTGCGGCAGATGCACGCCTGCGTTGCCGAAGCCGACGCCCGCGTATGATGCCGCGAGGAGCATCTGCGCCCGGGCGTCGTCGTCGCCGGGATCGTCGACGGCGCGCACCAGATACGACGCGACCATCCGCAGGGCCTGCAGCGACCAGATGTCGCTGATGGGATTGCTGCCCTGATATGCCGGACGCAGCGCCGGACGATCCGGCCGCGCACGATCGCTGAAGGGCATCGCCGTGTACGACTCGACGGCGTGACTGAGGATGTCGAGCCCCGTCGACGCCGCGACCTGCGGCGGCATCGTCCGTGTGTTGTCGGGATCGAGAAGACCGAGGGTCGGCTTCAAGCGACGGTTCGCGATGCCGGTTTTTGCGTGCAGCTTGCGGTAGTCGAAGATGCTGACGCCCGTCGTCTCGCTGCCGGTCCCGGCCGTCGTCGGAATGGCGATGAGCGGCTTCAGCGGACCGGGAACGGGAAGTCCCTTCCCGATCGGCGGGTTGACGTAGTCGAGGAAATCGGCGGGTGGGTACGTCGTGTAGAGATTGACGGCTTTCGCCGTATCGATCGTCGATCCGCCGCCGACCGCGACGAAACTGTCGTAGCCGCCCTGTCTGGCGAAGGCGATTGCGTCGAGGAACGATTCGTCGCTCGGCTCGACGCGCACGCGATCGTAAAGGGTGGCGCCGATGCCGTTCGACTCGAGCGAGTCCATGACCGTCTGAACGGGTGGCAGCGGCCGCAGGACCGGATCGGTGAGCACCAGCGCGCGCTTCGCTCCGAGATCCGCGAGGTCCATGCCGACTTCTTTCGTCACACCCGCTCCGAAGCGGATGCTCGACACGGCTATCTCGAACGCGGTTTCGTTAGCCATCAGCCATGAGCCCGTCTTTAATAGCACCTCGTCTTCAGTAAAGAACCTCGTCTTCGCCCTTCTCGGCGACCAGCTTTTTGAAGTGCTCGACGATCTTGTCGCGTCGCACCATTACCGCGTCGACGTCCATTTTCCGCAGGTGATCTTTGGTTACGCGCGCCACGTCGTCACGGTTGAGCGTCTTGAGCCGCTCGAGGAGCTGACGATCGCATTTGACCAGATCTTTCGGGTTGATCAGTTCGCCTTGCGCTCTGAATGCGCGGGTGAAGTCGATCATCCAGAGCTTCCAGTCCGGATCGATGAGCACGTTGGTCAGGTTGCGGTCGGTGTCGCGGACGAGGGCTGTGAACACGCGCATGCGGTGCATCTGATCGTTCCAGTGCGCCGTCGGCGGCGGCTCGATCTTCTTCGCGAGGCGCTCCTTCTCGTCCATTTTTGTCGGCACCCACCAGCTGATCGCGCCCTTCTTGCCGTTCCACGTCCGCTGGACGGTGACGGGCATCATCGAGTCCAGTCCGACGAGCTCCGCGATGGCGTACGCGGCCAGGTCATACTCGAACGAATCGATGAAATTCAGTTCGCTCGTCCCGTCGCCGAAGTCCATGCGCATTTTGTGCTCGTCGACGGCCTGGAAGGCGGCGTCGTGCTCGAGGGCTCCGTCCGACAGCCGCAGCTTCCACGGGGCTGTGATGCCCTTGCTCGTTTGCTTCGAGCTCTTGATCTTGGCGGTCGCCAGAAACTTCTGCATCTCGGCTTTGGTCAGCGTCGGCTCGGCGTTCGCCGGTGCCTGCTGCGCGCGAAGCGTGGGCAGGCAGGAAGACAAGACCATCGCCGCCGTCAATAGAGCCGCGCGGGCGGATCGCATGAAGAGTTTCTCCTTCTTTGGAAACGTCTGAACCGGGACCTGCGAAGGGTAGCATAGGCGCGTGACGGTTGTGGTGGGATCGAATTTCTACCGCGGCGACGCCTCCGTAACGCGCCGGCAGCAGGCCGCCGTCGCCGCGGTGACGGCGCTGAAAGGCGTCGATCCGATCAACCTCCAATGGACAGACGAGGCGGGCGCGGCGACAGAAAGAGAAATGGAAACGCTCGCGGTCCTGAGGCACGATTCCAAAACGGTGACCGGCCTGCCGCTGCGGCGCAAGCCGATCATGCCGGAGATCTTCGACGCTCTGGCCGCCGCCGCGTCGGCGCGCGGGTGCCGCTACTTCGCCTTCTACAACGCGGACGTCCTCGTCACGCAGGCGGCGATCGACGCAATCGCGGACGGAGGCCGGCAGTCGTATGCCTTTTCACGGATGGATTTCGACGGCGAAACGGGCCAAGACTCGGGTCTGATGCCGAACGGCATCGACATGTTCGCCTTCGACGTCGCCTGGTGGCGCGCGGAACGCCGCCGATTCCGCGACTACATCCTCGGCGAGTGGTTCTACGATCCTGTCTTTGCGTCGCTGATGATGCGCTATGGGGACGGGCTGATCCTGAACCGGCACGGCGAGATCCGCCACGAGATCCACGGGCACCGGCCGCCATCGGGCGCCGCGGCCGAGTACAACGGCTACCTCGCCGCGCTCGACTCGCCGTTTTTTTCGATGTGGGCCGGCTATCGCGCGCGGCTGGACGAACTGCGCGCGCGCGGTGCCGGCGAAGGCGAGGAGCGGGCGCTTCAGCGCGAGGCGTTCGCCCGGCCGATCACGGTCGGAGCGGCCGCGTATCACGCGGGCCGCTGCGCCAGGGCGTTCGTGCGCTATCGAATGACGAATCGTGGACCGTGCAATGCCGTCACACTCGGCGCCGCGACAGCAGAATCACGATGACCACGAGCAGCAGAATGCCGAGCCCGCCGGAAGGGTAATAGCCGTAGCCCAGACCCGCGGCGTAAGGCCACGTCGGCAGCGACAGAATCATCAGCGCGATCACCAGCGCGAGCAGCAGACCCACAGACACCTCCGCCATTCCGCTATCGCAAAGTCCCGGCCAGTACTTGACGGGCTTGGTGGATGAGCAAATCGGAATCGCAGGGCTTGGCGAGCACGTGCGATGCGCCGGCGCCCCGCGCGCGATCGACATACTGACGATCGTCGTAGCCGGTGATCGCAATCACCGGAATCGACGCGGTCCGTTTGTCGGCGCGAAGCCGGCGGAGGAGTTCGATGCCGTCGATGCCCCGGACGGCGATGTCGGTGAGAATCAGCGACGGCTGCAGTTCGAGCGCCTTCTGCAGCGCCTGGAGTCCGTTGTGCGCCTGGTGGGTCTCGAAGCCGCCGCGTGAGAGCGCGTCAGCGTAATACTGCCGCGTCTCCGGATCGTCTTCGACGACGAGCACGAGGGGCATCAGCCCGATATTAGGTGCCGAATGAATTTGCACGCAAGCTGGGCCGCGCCACCTCGACCGTTTCATGTCGGCACGCGGCCGGGGGGGTAGGGCGCTCTGGCGTAACTCTTGAACGCGTACGGCCGAACATGCCCGGACAGACCGTCCGCGTCGCCGCGCTTGCGGATCTGCACTGCACGAAGACGTCGCACGGCGCGTTCCAGCCGCTGTTTTCCCGCATCGCGGACGCGGCCGACATCCTGCTGCTCGCCGGCGACCTTACCGACTACGGACTGCCCGAGGAAGCACAGGTGCTCGCCAAGGAGCTCACCGCGCTTCGTGTCCCCGCCGCCGCCGTGCTCGGCAACCACGACATGGAATCGGGCAAGGGCGACGAAGTGCGGAAGATCGTCGCAGACGCCGGCATTCACGTACTCGACGGCGACGGCGTCGAGCTGAAAGGCGTCGGCATCGCCGGTGTGAAGGGGTTCGGTGGCGGATTCGGTCAGCGCGCGCTCGGGCCGTGGGGCGAAACGATCATCAAGCAGTTCGTGCGCGAAGCGGTCGACGAAGCGCTCAAGCTCGAAGCCGCATTCGCGCGGCTGCGCCGGACCGAGAGCCTCGTCGCGCTGCTGCACTACTCGCCGATCGCCGCGACGGTCGACGGCGAACCGCTGGAAATCTATCCGTTCCTCGGATCGAGCCGGCTCGAGGAGCCGATCGGCCGCTACCCGGTCTCGTTCGTGCTGCACGGTCATGCGCACCGCGGCCGGCCGCAGGGAGCGACCAAGAGCGGCGTGCCGGTCTACAACGTCTCGATGCCGCTGTTGACGCGGACGTTCACGGATCGCCCGCCGTTCCGGGTCTTCGAGGTCACGGTCGCCGAATCGGCCCAGTCGATGCCGGTGCCGCAGCTGGCGCTCGCCGCCGCGCGCCGCCGCGCGACCGACGGCGGCGGATCCTGAGGAGCCTGATGGAGACCGCGACCGTCGGCTCGCTGCGCGACCCCGCCGCCGACTTCTATATCGAGGCGCTGACGAAGCTGCAGAACACGGGCATCCCGTTTCTCGTCGGCGGCGCGTTCGCGTTCTCGTACTACACGCACGTGCCGCGTCACACGAAGGACATCGACGTCTTCGTCAAGCGCGAGGACTGTCCTCGCGTGCTCGAGGCGTTCGAGCGCGACGGCTACCGCACCGAGATGCCGTTCCCGCACTGGCTCGGCAAGGTGAAGGCCGACGGCCACCTGATGGACATCATCTTCAGTTCGGGCAACGGCGTCGCGCGCGTCGACGATCTCTGGTTCGATCACGCGCCGCGCACCAACGTCCTCGGCCTGATCGTCAGGCTCTGTCCCGCCGAAGAGATGATCTGGTCGAAGGCGTTCATCCAGGAACGCGAGCGCTTCGACGGCGCCGACGTGCTCCACCTGCTGCGCGAAACCGGGCCGGCGCTCGACTGGCCCCGGCTGCTGATGCGGTTCGGCGACTACTGGCGGGTCCTGCTCGCGCACCTCGTGCTGTTCGGATTCGTGTATCCCGACCGTCGCCAGAACGTTCCGCAGTGGGTCATGGAGGAGCTCGTGCGCCGGCTGACGGTCAGCCGTCCGAATCTGCAGAGCGACATCTGCTACGGGACGCTGCTGTCGCGCGAGCAGTATGAGCACGACCTGCGCTCCTGGAAGTACCGCGACGGCCGCGAACAGCCCGACGGCCCGATGTCGAAGGAAGAGATCGACATCTGGACGCGCGCCATCGGCCAGCCGGTCGATAAGGATTGATGGATCTGTGATTGCTACGTGTTCGCGCGGAGGAGCAGATGCGCAGACTCGTCGCAATCCTCGTCATCACGTTTCTGGCCGTGCCGATCGCCGCGCGGGCGGACGAGGGCACTCATCGGTTCGTCAAAGTCGTCGTCGGCGCCGGCGCGCTGGTGACCGGCGTCGCCGTCATGGCGACGTCGAGCAAAACGACGACCGTCAACTCCGCCGTGGGAACGTCGGAGACATCCGAGTTTTCGAAGAGTCAGCTGATCACGGGCGCAGCCGTCGCGGGCGTGGGCGGCATTCTGTTGTGGGACGGCCTGCGCGACCATGACCGCAATCGGCCCTCGACTCAGGTCATCGTCTCGCCGGGCAAAACGCGGGGGATCTTCATTCGCCGCGTGTGGTGACCGCCTCGCACCGCCGCCTGAGGAACCGGCGCTCGGGCTCCGACACGCCCTCGCACTCGAGCGCGGCTTCGTAACTCCTCGCCGCTTCTGCCGTCCGTCCCAGTTCCGCAAGCAGTTGACCGCGGACCGCCATCAGCAGATGGTAGTGCCGCAGCTTCGGATCGCGTCCAAGCCGCTCGACCGCGGCCAGTCCGTCGGCGGCGCCGCGGGCCTTCGCCACCGCCACCGCACGATTTAGCGCGACCACCGGCGACGGATCGATCGCGGCGAGCTGATCGTAGAACTCGAGTATCAGCGCCCAGTCCAACATCTCCGGCGTCAGGGCGCGGGCCTGTGTCGCGGCGATCGCCGCCTGCGCGTGGAACGCGGACACTTCGTCGCCGTTCATCGAGCGGTCGAAGTGACGGAAACCCAGCGCGATGAGCCCCTCGTCCCATAGCGCGCGATTCTGATCGTCGAGCAGCACCAGGTCCCCGGCTTCGTCGACACGCGCGGGGAAGCGTGCCGCCAGCAGCGCCATCAGCGCAACGAGCGCATGCGCCTTCGGCGTTGCCAGCGTCGTGTCCGCGATGAGCCGTCCGAGCCGGATCGCTTCCATGCACAGATCGCGGCGGATCAGCTCCTCGCCCTGATGCGCCGCGTAGCCCTCGTTGAACATGAAATACAGGACATCGAGGACCGCGTCGAGCCGTTCGCCGAGGACGCGGCCGGTCGGCAGATCGAGGGTCAGGCGGCGTTCGCGGATCTGCCTTTTGGCGCGGACGATCCGCTGCGCGATGGCCGCCTCGTCGGCCAGAAACGCGCGCGCGATCTCACGGATGCTGAAGCCTCCGACCGTCTTCAGGCTGAGCGCCACGCTGGCGTCGCGCGCGATCTCCGGATGACAGCACATGAAGATCATCCGCAGCTCGTCGTCGCGCAGCCGATCGTCCACGTCGGTTTCGCCGGTGGCGCTCACGGTTCCCGACGCCGTGATCTCGGCGACGATGGCGTCGGTCTTGTCGCCGAAGGACCGATCGCGGCGGACGGCGTCGATCGCAATGCGATGGGCGACGGTGTAGAGCCAGCCGGCGGCGTTGACGGGAACGCCGTCGAACGGCCAGGTCCGCAGCGCGCGAATCATCGCTTCCTGCACCGCATCCTCGGCCAGCGTGATGTACGACGGACCGAGCACGCGGGTCAGGCGAGCCGTCAGCCGGCCCGCCTGCTGGCGAAACAGATGCTCCACTATCGGTGCAGCGTCAGAAGCCATCAGCCATCAGCCATCAGCAACGGTGCCATCGCACTACGTTCCCCACACCTGGCGCACTTCGATCGTGCCGCCGTATTCGAGGTGCGGATGGCCGAGCGCGAGCTTGACGGCCTCGTCGTAGTTCGGCGCTTCGATCGTGTAGTAGCCGCCGAGCACTTCTTTCGTCTCGCTGTACGGGCCGTCGACGATGCGCGCCTTGCCGTTCGCCGACCGAATGACGCGTCCCGCGTCGTCGCCGAGGCGGTTGGAGTCTTTCGTGAACGGCTTCGTCCGCCAGGCGCGGTACTTCTCGATCGCCTTCTGCATTTCGTCGGGACTGATTTTCGCCCACTGCTTCGGATCGTCGTAGAGCAGCAGCATGTAGAGTGACATCGCGAGCTCCTTTACTTCGCGGCGCGCGTGTAGCGTGCGCGCTCGGCCATCGATGGCCTTCCGTTCTCGAAGAACTGCCAGTTGTTTCGACGTGATCCGCGTTGATGAAGCCGAGGTCGCCGTCGCGATGATACATGGTCGTCATCACCGGACAGTCGCCGCCGGTCTCGCGCTCGAGCAGCGCGGATCCCTTCTTCAGTGATTGCTCCTCCGCGATGGAGACGAATCGCCGTTCCGCGAATCGACATTTCGGGTAGAGTCTTGCCGGAGCGGCACTTATGGCGCGAACGCGACGTCGATTCCTGAAGCAAGCCGCGGCGGCACTCGTTCCTGCAGCGGTCAAAGCCCGGTCAGACACGAGTCAGATCCCGGTCAGACCGCAGTCAGACCGGGGTCAGACCCCGAATACCTCGTATACGGTCGACCGGCCCGGCTCGGACTTCATGGTCGACGTGATCAAGTCGCTCGGCTTCGAATACGTCGCCGCGAATCCCGGCTCGTCGTTTCGCGCGCTTCACGAATCGATCATCAACTACGGCGGCAACGCGAAGCCGGAGCTGCTGACGTGCTGTCACGAGGAATCGTCGGTTGCGATGGCGCACGGCTACGCCAAGATCGAAGGCCGGCCGATGCTGGTCATGGCGCACGGCACGGTCGGTCTGCAGCACGCGTCGATGGCGATCTACAACGCCTACGCCGACCGCGTCCCCGTCTACATCATCCTCGGCAACATCCTCGACGCCGCCTTCCGCCGCAGCGTCGTCGAATGGACGCACAGCGTGCAGGACGCGGCGTCGATGGTGCGCGACTACACCAAGTGGGACGATGCGCCGGTGTCGCTCGCGCACTTTGCTTCGTCGGCGGTGCGCGCCTACAAGATCGCCATGACGCCGGCGATGGGGCCGGTGATCCTCGTCGCGGACGCGACGCTGCAGGAAGAGCCGATCCCCGCGCACGAGCGTGGCAGCCTCCGCGTGCCGAAGCTGTCGGCCGTCGCGCCGCCGGCCGCCGATCCCGAGGCTATTAATAATGTTGCGCGGCTTCTCGTCGCCGCCGACCATCCCGTCATCGTCGCCGGCCGCTGCGCGCGGACGCCGAAGGGGGCGGACCTCCTCGTCGAGCTCGCCGAGCTGCTGCAGGCGCCGGTCCACGATCGGCCGTTCCGCTTCCGGATGAACTTCCCGACACGCCATCCGCTGTACGGCGCCGGCACGATCGCCGACGGCGACCTCGTCCTCGGATTGGAGGTCAGCGACTTCTGGCAGGCGACGCACGCGCAGACGCCGGTCAACCGTACCGGGATGGAATCGCGGCCGACGACGAAGAGCGGCGCGAAGCTGATCACGATTTCGTCAGGGGACCTCGTATCGAAGAGCAACTATCAGGATCTTGGTCCGTACGCCGACGTCGATCTCGCCGTCGCCGCGGACGCCGAAGCGAGCCTGCCCGCGCTGATCGAGGCGTGCAGGAAGCTGATGACGGCCGATCGGAAGCGCGTGTTCGACGACCGCGGACGGACGTTCGCGGATGCATCCGCGAAGGCGGTGCAGACGACGCTCGACGAAGCGGCGTGGGGCTGGGACGCGAGCCCGATCACGACGGCGCGCCTCTCGGCGGAGATCTGGGATGCGGTGAAGAAGGAAGACTGGTCGCTCGTCAGCGACGTGACGTTCCTCAGCTTCTGGCCGACGCGTCTGTGGGATTTTCAGAAGTACTACCAGTACATCGGCGGCCAGGGCGCGTACGGCATCGGCTATGGCGCGCCCGCGGCAGTCGGCGCCGCGCTCGCGAACCGGAAGCACGGACGCCTGACGGTGAACATCCAGTGCGACGGCGATCTCAACTACGCGCCCGGCGTGTTATGGACTGCGGCGCACCACAGGATTCCGTTGCTGAACATCATGCACAACAACCGCGCGTATCACGAGGAGCGGATGTACATCCAGATGTTCGGAGCGAAGTTCAA
>Ga0066652_100001311_pt1 | contig 12803 bp, 13 predicted proteins | sample GraSoiAngelo_101_FD_71413 | JGI IMG/M metagenome (GOLD analysis project Ga0066652, IMG submission 71413) | Grasslands soil microbial communities from the Angelo Coastal Reserve, California, USA - 14_0903_02_30cm | ecosystem: Environmental > Terrestrial > Soil > Grasslands | place: USA...
GCGCCGTCGTAGAGACCGGTGGCCATGCTGTCCTTCTCGAGGACGGCGTCGGCGTCCATCACGACGAAGCCGTCCTGCCACAGCTCGTGATACCGCGGCAGCATGTCGATGCCGTGCGAGTCCACGCCGCGGAGATCTGTCCGCACCATGAGCTCGGCGGTGACGGCCGCGCGCTCGCGCGGCATCTTCATCGCGCAGAGCGCGTCGGCGATGAACGCGGTGAGCCGCGTATGATCGACGACGACGGAGGTCTCGGCCATGGCGGGAGTCTCCTTCAGGACGGCAGGCCGGTGATCTTGATACCGGCGTTCTTGAGCTTGTAGCGGCGATTGATGGTCGCGAGCAGGGCGGTGATCCCTTCGACCGGGCCCGCGTTGGACAAGGGACCGACGTCGATGACGCGCAGGCCCATCGAGCGACCGAGCTCCGTCACGACCGTCTTGGCCTCGACGTCGGCGCCGCACATCAGCAGGTCGCTGTCGATGTCGTGCTCGGCCTCGGCCAGCTCGTGGGCGGCGATGTGGTGGAACGCCGCGACTACCTTCGCCTCCGGCAGCAGCGCCTGCACTTCCTCCGCGGACGAGCCCGCCGGCGGCGGCGTGAACAGCCGCGGGCCGCCGAAGCTCAGTGCGACCACGGTGCTCACGACGACCTTGCCGCGACACGCCTCGCGCGCCGGCGGCAGCGTCGCCGCGAGACCCGTCGCCGGCAGCGCGATGACCACGACGTCGCCGAGCGCAGCCGCCTCGGCGTTTGCCTTGCCGACGATCGTCAGCTTCTTGGTGCGCTCGCGCAGCTCGACGGCTTTGTCGTGCGCGCGCGCGGCGTCGCGCGAGCCGATGATGATCGCGTGGCCCACCAGCGCCCAGCGCGTCGCCAGACCGGAGCCTTCCTTGCCGGTACCGCCCAATATTGCGATGTTCATTTGTAGCGGGGTCCGTGTGCTCGGCTATGACCGAGGGTGGGCTTTTCTAGATGGGGGTTGGCTCCGCTCAACGGCGTCGGTTCGAGTGCGCGCAGTATCGACATGTCGTCATCCTCAACGGAATAAATCACGCGCCGGATCGCGCAGCAGGCTCTTGCTGCCGATGCCGTCGTCGGGGGGCAGGACGAGGCCGCGCACGAGGGCGGCGGGGACGCGGTCGAGCTTGCCCATCACCGGCTCCGCGGCCGAGGCGAGTTCGTCGGCGAGCGCGAGGACGGTCGCCTGCAGCGGTCGCCCTGCGGGATCGCGCTCGCCGAGATAGCTCTTGAGCGGTGCGAAACCCGCAACCCCGATCGCGATGTTGGTGAGGCCCTCGCGCCACGGCCGCCCGAACGTATCGGCGATGACGACGCAAACCTCGCCTCCGGCCGCCGCGGAGAATCGCTCTCGCAACGCGTGCGCCGAGCGGTCGGGATCCTCCGGCAGGAGGGCAACGGTGTCGGCCTCGACGTTGGACTGGTCCACCCCCGCGTTCGCGCAGACCCAGCCGTGATGCGTCTCGGTCACGAGCACGCCGCGATCCATGCGGACGACGCGACGCGACTCGCGCAGGATGACTTCGACCAGTCGCGCGTCCCTGCCGAGACCCGAGGCCATTGCGACGGCGACCGCCGACGGCGTCACGTCCGTGAGCTTCAGCAGCCGGCCTTCGGCCTTGGAGACGATCTTCTGGCTGATGACGGCGAGATCGCCCGGCGCGATCGGCGTCGACTGCCGCGCCGCCGCGACGAGCACCAGCGCGGCGACGTCGTCGCCGGGCCGGACCTCGCCGATGCCCTCGATGCCGATGACCTCGTAGCGCACGGTCACGAGGCTCGCGGCACGCCGGCCGGCTGCACGCGGCCGTTGGACCGCCACGTCGCGACGAGTCGCGCGCTGACCGTCGCGCCCGGCGCCGCGAGCAGCGCGTCCAGATCGTCCGGCGCGTCGACGTCGAGCCCGAGGCCGGGCAGCGAAACGACACGCGGCTCGAGGCCGCGCGCGCGGGCGGCGGCCAGATGATTCTCGAACGACGGCTCGCCGAACGTGAGCGGCATCGCGTCGGGCGGGGCCAGGGCCGCGCCGTTGGTCCCCAGCCCGGAACGCGAGGGCGCGAACGCGGGCGCTCCCGGCGCGGCGGCCTGCACGAGACGCCGGATCTCGTCGGCGGTCACGCACGGCACGTCGCCTGGAATCGTGACGAACACGCGCGCGCCCAGACGCGCGGCCTCCGCTTGCGCGCGCGCCACCGCCGCGGTGTGCCCGCGGTTGGCGTCCTCGACGAGCGGCTCGGCGCCGCGTGCGCGCGCCAGTGCGCTGACCGCCGGCTCGCGCGTCACCACCCAGACGCGATCGAGTCGCGCCGCGGCGAGCGCGGTCAGTACATCCTCGAGCATCGCGGCGGCCAGCGCGGCGCGCTCGGCGACGGCCAACGCCGGCACCAGGCGCTGCTTGGCGTTGACGAGATCCTTCACGGGCACGGCGGCGACGAGCATGCCGCCTATTGTAGCGGGAGCCGCGCGCGCGCGGCGTCCAGCACGGCGCGCGCCAGCGCACGCTCGCGCTCGGCGTCCGGCATCATCACGTCGGTCGGCACCGCTCGCACGCCGAGCGCCGCGAGCTCCGGCGCGCACGCGGCATCGTCGCGGGCGACGAGCAGCGTCTGCAGCCACGGCGCGTACGCGTGCGCGATCCCGACCGGCGAGACCGGCAAGCCTCGCGCGCGCATCAGCGCGCCGGCGGGTCCGCTGACGGCGGCACCGCCGACGATCGGGCTCACGCCCACGACGGGCGCGCGCGCGGCGGCCAGCGCGTCGGCGATGGCGCGCACAGCGATGATCGGCCCAACGGAGGTGACGGGATTCGAGGGACAGACGACGACGAGGTCGGCCTCGCGGATCGCCTCGACGACGCCGGGGGCGGGCCGCGCGCGGTCGGCGCCGTCGTAGTCGATGCCGACGACCTCGGCCTGGCATTTGTCGCGGACGAAATACTCCTGGAAGCCGAGGCGGCCCTCGGGCGTGCGGATCGTCGTGCGCACGGCATCGTCGCTCATCGGCAGGAGCCGCGCCGCGACGCCGAGCGTCCGGCAGAGCTGCGCCGTGATCGCCGACAGCGACTGACCGTCGCGCAGCGCGCGTGTGCGCACGAGATGGGTCGCGAGGTCCCGGTCGCCGAGGGTGAACCACGTCGGCGCCCCGTAGACGGCCATCGCCGAGAGGCAGCGAAAGGTCTCATCGGCCCGACCCCAGCCGCGCCCGGTGTCGAGGACGCCGGCGAGCGCGTACATCACCGAGTCGAGATCGGGCGAGACGCGCAGCCCCCACACCTCGGCGTCGTCGCCCGTGTTGACGACGACGGTCAGCGCCGAGGCATCGAGCGCTGCTGCGAGACCACGGAGCAGCTTGGCCGCACCGGTGCCGCCAGCCAGTGCGGCGACGCGCACGCGCGCCTCAGTTCGCCGCAGCTTCGCGCAGCGTCCAGAGGGCGCTGCCGCCGCGCCACGCATAGAGCCCGACGCCGGTGCGAGCGGCGAGCGGCGCGGGCAGCGTCACCTCGGGCACAGGGATGAAGCCGAACCGCACCCACACGCGGTCGAGCCCCTGTGGGCGCGCGAACACCGTCGTGGCGCCGAGCGCGGTGGCGTGATCGAGCGCCGCGGCGAGGAGCTGCGCGGCGACTTCGAGCGGATCGTCTGGCCCGTCGTCGGTGCTGACGACCGGCCCGTGGAGCAGGAAGTCACCGCGGTCGCGCTCCGCGGCGACGGCACCGACGAGGCGCTCGCCGCGCACGCCCGCCACGTACGCGCCCCACGCCAGCACGAGCGGCGTGGAGGGCCAGGCGACGGCGGCGAAGTCGAAGAGCGCGCGGGCCGCCGCGGGATCGGGCAGGGGCCGATATCCGATGCCCTGCCAGACCCGCGGGAGCGTCGCGGATGCGAGAGACGGCGCCGAGGAGCGTCGAGTCTCTGGAGAGGAAGCGTCGAGGTCCGGGGCCGGGCGGCGGGACCTACTTCTTCCCAAGCACGGCGTCCTTCACGCTCTTCGCGAGCCGGAACTTGCACACGCGCTTGGCCGGGATCTTGATCGGCTCGCCCGTCTGCGGATTGCGGCCCATCCGCGCCTTGCGGTTCGCCAGCACCAGTTTCCCGAAGCCCGGAAGGACGAAACCGTTCTTCGCTTCCTTGCACGCGAGCGCCAGAGTCTCGTCGAAGAGCTCGACGATCTGCCGCTTCGAGAGATTGGTCTTGCCAGCGAGGTGCGCCATGACTGCGGACTTGCTCATCATCTTCGCCACAGGAGATCCTCCTCGATCGAGTGGAATGTGGAGTGAATTAATACCACAGCGCGACGTGCACGGCTACCGGTCACGGAAGCGAAACTCACCCGAAGCGATCAGACGACGGTACGAGCCGAAGCGCGCCTCGGCGTCGTCGATCGCGTCGAGCGGTGAGTCGACCGTCTCACCCTCCGCGTATCGCTTCACGATGCGATAGAGCGTGTCACGCTGGGCGGGCGCGCGCCCGGCGTCGCGGATGAGCCGCACGATCTCGCCGGGACCGACGAGCTGTCCGTAGCCCGCCCCCGCGGAGGTCGAGATCGACTCATTGATCAAGGTCCCTCCGAGGTCATTGGCGCCCGCGTCGAGCAGCAGCTGCGCGAGCTTCGGTCCCTCCTTGACCCACGACGCCTGGACGTTCGGGATCACCGCACCGAGCATCACGCGCGCCAGCGCGTGCATGCGGACCACCTCGGCGCCGGTGGCGCCCGGACGCACGCCCGGCACGAGCTGCTTGGCGTACATCGGCGCCTCCGAATGGATGAGTGAGAGCGGAACGAATTCCGTGAAGCCGCCGGTGTCCTTCTGGATGGCGCGCAGCAGGGCAAGGTGACGCACCCAGTGCTCCGGCGTCTCGACGTGGCCGTACATGATGGTGGAGGTGGTGCGGATGCCGAGCGCGTGGGCGGTGGTGATCACGTCCACCCACTGATCGACCGTGATGCGGCCGCGCGCGATGCGATCGCGGATCTCCTGAACGAGGATCTCCGCGGACGTTCCCGGCAGCGTCCCGAGCCCCGCGTCCTTCAGCTCGGCGAGATACTCCTTGATCGGCATCCCCGAGCGCACCGTGCCGTACAGAACCTCCTCGGGCGAGAAGGCGTGGATGTGCAGCGTCGGCAGCGCCGTGTGGATCGCTCGCGTGAGGTCGATGTAGTAGCGGCCGTCGAGCTTCGGCGGGAGCCCCGCCTGGATGCACACCTCGCTCGCTCCGAGGTCGGCCGCCTCGCGCGCGCGCCGCACGACCTCGGCGATGGGCAGGAGGTAACCTTCCTCCTCGCGGTGGTCGCGGCTGAACGCGCAGAACCCGCAGTGCTTGATGCAGACGTTCGTGAAATTGATGTTGCGGTTCACCACGAACGTCACCGTGTCGCCCGCCTGCCGGCGACGGAGCTCGTCGGCGGTGACGGTCAACGCGAGCAGATCGCGGCCGGCCGCCTGCGCGAGCCGCTCGGCGTCGCGCACGGAGACCTCGCCGCCGGCGAGCGCGCCGTCGAGAATGCGGCGCACGTCGCGCGAGGCGCGGTCGAGTGTCGCGCCGGGACTACCAGCGGCGCCAGTGCTCATGCGATTGCCTCACGAGCCCGTCGGTGTCGACGAGCGCGGCGACCCGCGCGCGGAGCGTCTCGTCGAGGAACTCCGGGCGGGCGGTGACGTTCGGGTAGATGGCGAGTCGCTCGCGCAAGACGAAGCCGGCGCTCTCGGTGGCGCGACGCAGCTCGACGAGGCCGGGCCACGGCTTCTCGGGATTGATGTGATCGGGCGTCAGCGGCGAGATGCCGCCCCAGTCGTTGAGGCCGGCGGCGAGCAGCTGCGGATACAGACGCGGACTGAGATTCGGCGGCGCCTGGAGCGCGACATCCGGCGGCAGCACGAGCCGGGCCACCGCGAGCGCGCGCAGCAGCGCGTCGAACGTGGGCTCGGGCGCGTCGCGCATCGGAATGAACGGCTTGGCGCGGAAGTTTTGCACGATGACTTCCTGCACGTGGCCGTAGCGTTCGTGCAGATCGCGGATGGCGACCAGCGCGTCGGCGCGCTCACGCGGTGTCTCACCGATACCGATCAGGATTCCCGTGGTGAAGGGGATCGCGAGCTTGCCCGCGAGCTCGATGGTCTTCAAACGCCGGCGCGGCACCTTGTCGGGCGCGCGATGGTGCGCGCCGCCGGGCGCGAGCAGCCGCTCGGACGTCGTCTCGAGCATCAGGCCCATGCTCACGCTCACCTCGCGCAGCGCCGCGAGATCGCGCTCGGCCATGAGCCCGGGATTGACGTGCGGCAGCAGCCCGGACTCGGCGAGCGTCGTCGCGCAGACTTCGCGCACATACGACAGCGTCGTGCGGTGCCCGCGTGATTTCAAGAATTCGCGATGCTCGGCGAAGCGCGCCTCCGGCCGGTCGCCCAGCGAGAACAGCGCCTCCTTGGCGCCGAGTCGCGCGCCTGCCCGACACAACGCGATCACTTCCTCGGGCGTCATCGTGTGGGCGCCGGGCTGTCCGGGATCGCGGCGGAACGTGCAGTAGCCGCAGTCGTCGCGGCACAGCGTGGTGAGCGGCACGAACACCTTCGCCGAAAACGTCACGACGCGCCCGTGCGCGTCACGCACGGAAGCGGCGCGGGCGAGCAGGTCGTCGAGTCCCTCGGGCGCCCCCTCGATGAGCCGTACGGCCTCGTCGTGGGAGATCATGATTGTAGCGAGGGCCGCGAGGTCGCCTTGCGCCGTGGGTGGCCTGTCTTAGATGCGGCGTGGCTCCGCTCAACGGCGTGGCCGAGTTTTCCTCTGATGTCCTGGGCGAAGCGCTCCATGTTGGTGAGCGCGGCCCTGAGCTCGGACACCGTCGGATCGAACACGAAGTGCGTCACGCCCGCGGCCGCGTACGCGCGGATGTCGGCGATCACGTCGGCCGCCGTCCCCTGAAAGAGCGGCCGGTCACCGCCGGGCGACTTCGCGCCCCGCGGCCGAACCTCCATCGGCACGCGCACCGTGAGCTCGATGGACTTTGGATCGCGTCCAGCCTGCTGCGCCCACCCGCGCAGCTCCTTCGCACGCTTCGCGTACTCGTCGGGGAACAGCAGACCCGGTGGGCGCAGCGCGATCGGATGCCAGGCGTCGCCGAGCGTGGCCGCGCGTCGCACGGCGGCGTCCGTGTGACCGCCGATCCAGATCGGGATCCCGCGGCGCTGCGCGGGCTTGGGCAGCGCATGCACGCCGCGCATGCTGTAGTAGCGTCCCTCGAACGTCACCGGATCCGTCGTCCACGCCGCGCGCATCAAGCGGAGGTACTCGTCGGTCACCGCGCCGCGCGCCTCGAACGGCGGCGCGGCCAGCGCCTCGAACTCCTCGCGCAGCCACCCGACGCCTGCGCCGAGGATGACGCGCCCGCCCGAGAGCCGATCGATCGTCGCGAGCATCTTCGCGACGAGCACGGGATTGCGATAGGGGACGACGAGCACGCTCGTGCCGAGACGGATGCGGCTCGTCACGTGCGCGAGCCAGCCCATCGTCACCAGCGGCTCGAGATAGTCTTGCGCGGCGCCGCCCGGCAGCTGCCCCGTCGTCGAGTACGGATACGTCGAGCGGGCCATCGACGCGGGAAGCACGACGTGATCGGTGACGAACAGCGACGAGAAGCGCAGTGACTCGGCTTTCGTCGCGAGTTTGAGGATCGTTTCCGCGCCGGCCAGCGGACCACGGCCGGGCAGCGAGAAGCCGAATTCCATGGCGGCGCACATCGTAGTCCACGCATGCAGCCTTTGCAATCGCGCGGGCCGCGCGCGCTGTGTATGTCATGATGGGCCATGCGCGCGCCGACGGGGCGAGACATGTGGCCGAAATGTATGGCGGGAGATCAGCGCGGGACGCGCGAGGTCCTACTTGATCCGACCCGCGCATCGATGGCACCCTTGCGGCTGCCGTAACGATCACTGTTCCATGCGCCTTGCCTCGAAGATCTTCCTCACGTCGTCCCTGGTGATCCTGGTCCTGGCCGGGGTCGGGGCGCTCAGTCTGGGCGCCGTCGGACGCCTCGTCTCGGTCAATCGTGAGATCACGACCCAGACCGTGCCTGCGCTGCGGGTGACCGGCGGCCTGCGCGACCAGATGATGTCGCTCGCGCGGCTCGACGCCCGCTACACGGTCTTGCGCGACGCGCGCTACGCGGCGGCGTGGAACGAGGGCGCGGTGCGGGTCCAGGCGGACTTCGCGCGGCTCCGCACGCTCGTCCGCACGTCGCGCGAGCGGACGCTCCTCGGCGAAGCCGTGGCGGCCTTCGAGGCGTACCACGCCGAGGTGGTGGCCGATCACGACCGCACACCGCGCGGACGGACGCTGGCGGAGCCGCGCAGTCGTGTGCTCGGCGAGCGCGTCGAAGAGGCGCTCGAGCGGCTGTGGGAGGCGACGTACGCGCGCGTGGTCGGGGCCCAGGCCGAGGCCGCCCGCCTGGAGGCGCGCACGTGGACGGGCGTGCTGCTCGCGCTCGGCGCGGCCGTGGTGCTGGCGCTGGTCGGCACCGCGGTGCTGGCCCACCGGATCACGCGCTCGCTGCGACGACTGTCGGCGGCGACGACGGCCGTGGCCGCCGGTTCCTATCGCGAGCCGATTCCCGAGGCACGCGACGAGATCGGCGCGCTCGCCCGCTCGTTCAACGCCATGGCCGCGCAGCTGCGCCGGATCGACGAGACCAAAGAGGAGTTCTACGCCACGCTTTCGCACGAGCTGCGATCGCCGCTGACCTCCGTGCGCGAGGCCGCGCACCTGCTGCGCGACGGCGTGCCGGGCTCGCTCAACGCCAAGCAGGCGCGCCTGGTGACGGTGATCGGCAACTCGACCGATCGGCTGCTCCGGCTGGTCAACCAGATGCTCGAGCTCTCGCGGCTGCGCGCGGGTGTGTTGCCGCTGGCGCGCGAGCGCGTCGACGTGGCGCGCGTGGTGGGTCGTGCCGTCGAGGAGCTCCGGCCACAGGCGGAAGAGGGCGGCGTCGCGCTCACGCGCGAGCGCGTAGGCGATCAGTTCGAGGTGCGCGGCGACGAGGACCGCCTCGCGCAAGTCGTGGTGAACCTCGTCGCCAACGCCGTCCGCTTCACGCCGCGCGGCGGCCGCGTCACCGTACGGCTCATCGACGCGGGGCCGGAGATCGAGATCCAGGTGGAGGACACGGGCGTGGGGATCCCCGCGGCCGCGCTGCCGCGCATTTTCGACTCGTGGCGACAAGCGCACATCGATCGGGGCGGCACCGGTTTGGGGCTGGCGGTGGTGCGGGGCGTCGTGCTCGCGCACGGCGGTCGTGTCACCGCGGAGTCGCAGGAGGGCAAGGGGAGCCGATTTACGGTTCTCCTGCCGCGCGAGCCGTGAGTCGACGCGCGCTCGCGAACGCGCTGGGCGTGCTGCTGCTGGCGACGACGCTCGGCGGCTGCGCGTCCTCGACGTGGTGGCCGTTCCGCCCCGCCGCGATGCTGCTCATGCGCGCGGACCGCGCGGCCGACGAGCTCCGCTTCCGCCAGGCCCTGGCGCTCTATGACCAGTTCCTCGCGAGCTATCCCGACGACCTGGCCGCGCCGCGCGCGCTCGAGAGCCGCGACACGGTGGCCGCCATCGTCACCACCCGCGACGAGCTGAGCCGGCTGCGCAGCGAGCTGCGCGCGCGCGAGTCCGAGGCCGCCAAGCTGCGCGACGAGGTGGCCCGCCTTCGCCAGGAGCTGACGTCGCGTCAGGCGGAGAGCGACAAGCTGCGCGCCGACCTCGAGAAGATGAAAGAGCTCGACCTGCGCCTGGAGCGCAAGACCCGATGACCAGGCGCGTGCTGGTCGTCGACGACGACGCGGCCATCCTCGAAGTCCTCGAGATGCGGCTCATCGCGATGGGGTTCGACGTCACCGCGACGCGCGACCCGCAGGCGGCGGTGTCCGCGCTGGACGGCGAGCGTTTCGAGCTCGCGCTGCTCGACCTGCGCATGGAGCCGATGGACGGCATCCGGCTGATGGAGACGCTGCACGCACGCCAGCCACGGCTGCCCGTCCTGATCATGACCGCGCACGGGACCATCGAGACGGCGGTGGACGCCGTACAGCGCGGCGCGTTCGACTACCTGACCAAGCCGTTCGTGCGCGACGAGTTGCGCGCCAAGATCGGCCGCGCGCTCGCCACGCGACGCTGGGCGCGTGACCGGGAGCGGCTCTTGGCTGTCGGCCAGACGCTCGCGTCCTCCGGCGTGATGGAGCGCGTCCTGGACGCGGTCGCACAGGCCACCGTGGAAACGACCGAGGCCGAACGCTGCGTGGTGTTCCAGCTGCAGCACGGCCGGCTGTTGCCGATGGCCAGCGCGGGCTCCCCGCCGCCCTCGTGGTCGGCGCTCGAAAGCGCGGCTCGCGCGGCGATGGACAAGGGCGTGCCGACGACGTTTCCGGGCTCGGAGACGGGCGCGATCGTGGCCGCGCCGCTCCTCGTGCACCGCGGGCCCGCCGGCGCGCTCGTCATCGAGACACCCTCACGCGTGGAACCGACCGACGACGATCTGGAGCTGCTCGCGCTCTTCTCGTCGCAGGCCGCGGTGGCCATCCGCAACACCCACGAGCTGGAGCGGCTGCGCAGCGGCGCGCTCGCCGCACTCGGACGGATGGCGACCCAGGTGGCCCACGAGCTGAAAAATCCGCTGGCGGGTCTGCGCCTGTATGCACGTCATCTCGAGCAGCGCCTGATCAAGAACGGCGACGGCGAGGGCGCGGGGCTCGCCCAGAAGGTCTCGAGCACCGTCGACCATCTGGCGGCGGTCGTGTCCGAGATCACGGCGTTCGGCCGCCCGCCGGAGCTGCACCGCGCGCCGGTCGCGCTGCACGCGCTGCTCGACGAGTGCGTGTCGTTCGCGCAGGCGCGCATCACGACCGCGGACATCGAGATCTTCCGCGTCTACGATCCCAGCGCGCCCGCGCAGGCCATGCTCGATGCGCGCGAGCTGCGCAAGGCGTTCCTGAACCTGGTGCTCAACGGGCTGGAGTCGCTCGCGCCCGGCGGCCGGCTCACCGTGACGACAGCGTGGGCGCCGGACGCCAAGACGCTCACGGTGACGATCGAGGACACCGGCGGCGGCATGGCCGACGAGACGCTCGCGCGCATCTTCGATCTGTTCTTCACCACCAAGCCGCAGGGCACGGGCCTCGGCATGGCGATCGCGCGCTCGGTCATCGATCTGCACGGTGGCGAGCTCACCGTGCACAGCGTGGTCGGCCAGGGCACGCGTATCGTTGCGCGCTTGCCGCTGGAGCCCGTGCCGGCGCGTGAGGGAGCGGCGTCGTGAGCCGCCAGACGGTGCTTGTGGTCGACGACGAGGCGTCGATTGCCGATGGGCTGCGCCTCACGCTCGAGTCGGAGGGCTTGAGCGTGCGCCTGGCGGGCAGCGTGCGCACCGCGCTGGCGGCGGTGGCGCAGACGGACGTCCAGGCGGCGATCGTGGATCTCATGCTGCCGGACGGCGACGGCCTCACGCTCACGCGCGAGCTGAAGGCGCGCGACGCGGCGATGGAAGTCATCGTCATCACCGCGTACGGCTCCGTGCGCAAGGCGATGGAGGCGACGAAGGGCGCCGGCGCCTTCTACGTGCTCGAGAAGCCGTTCGATCCCGACGAGGTGGTCGGCCTCGTCAAAAATGCGCTCGAGCACCGCAAGCTCGTGGTGGAAAACACGGAGCTACGGCGGCGCCTCGCCGATCAGTCGGCGGACAGCGAGATCCTCGGCTCGGCGCCCGGCATCCAGCGCGTGCTGGAGACGATCGCTTCGGTGGCCGACGCGGACGCCAACGTGTTGATCCTCGGCGACAGCGGCACCGGCAAGGAGCTGATCGCCAACGCCCTGCACGAGCGCTCGAGCCGGCGCGACGGCCCGTTCGTCAAGATCAACTGCGCGGCGCTCCCCAAGGACCTGATCGAGTCGGAGCTGTTCGGCCACACGAAGGGCTCGTTCACGGGCGCGACGATGGAGAAGGTCGGGCTGCTCGAGGAGGCGCACAAGGGCTCGCTGCTGCTCGACGAGATCACCGAGATGCCGCCCGACCTGCAGGCCAAGCTGCTGCGCGTGCTCGAGGAGCGCGTGGTCCGGCGCATCGGCGGGGCGAAGTCCATCGCCGTGGACTTCCGGCTGTTGTCGTCGACGAACCGCAATCCCGAGCAGGCGGTGAAGGAGGGCTCGCTGCGCCAGGATCTCTACTTTCGCATCAACACCGTCACCATCGCGGTGCCGCCGCTGCGCGAGCGCCGCGAGGACGTGCCGATCCTCGTGCGCGCCTTCCTCGACCGCTATCGGGCCAAGCACCAGCGCGGCGCGGACGCGATCGAGCCGGAGGCGTACCGCCGCCTCTTGTCCTACTCGTGGCCGGGCAACGTGCGCGAGCTGCAGCACGCCATCGAGCGCGCCGTCCTCGTCGCGCGCGGCAAGGAAATCACGCTCGCCGACCTGCCCGAGTCGCTGCAGCACGCGGCGGGCGAGGGCGGCGGCGCGGCCATCGCGCCTTCCGAAGTACCGGCGGGGTCCCTCGAGGAGATCGAGCGCGCGTCCATCCTGAAAGCGCTCGAGTCCACGCGCTGGAACAAGCAGGCCGCCGCGGCGCTGCTGGGCCTGCGGCGGCCCACGCTCTACTCCAAGATGCGCAAGCACAACATTCCGCAGCGCCGACCGTAGGCCCCGCATACCGCCGACCCGGCTCCCATCGCCCGAAGCCTGAGCACACCGCACGGCACTGCCCGAACTTTGGGCACGAAGCGCGCCCACGCCTGGCGTAAGGCCGCGAGATTACGC
>Ga0066652_100001312_pt1 | contig 12803 bp, 10 predicted proteins | sample GraSoiAngelo_101_FD_71413 | JGI IMG/M metagenome (GOLD analysis project Ga0066652, IMG submission 71413) | Grasslands soil microbial communities from the Angelo Coastal Reserve, California, USA - 14_0903_02_30cm | ecosystem: Environmental > Terrestrial > Soil > Grasslands | place: USA...
GGACACCGTGGTGACCGTGCCGCTGACCTTCATTGCCACCACGGAAGCGATCTCCCAGGCCGGGGCCCGGGCGGATTTCGTCGACATCGATGAGCGAACGTACACGATGGACCCCGAGGCGCTCCGGACGTACCTCGAGACCGGGTGTACACCCGACCCGATCACCGGCCGTCTCGTGAGCCATCGCACCGGGGGCCCGGTCACGGCCGTGGTCCCGGTGCACTTGTACGGGCAGATCGCCGATATGGATCCGATTCTCGAGCTGGCGGCCCGGTACGACCTCATGGTCATCGAGGACGCCTGCCAGGCGCACGGCGCTGAATACTTCTCGACGAAGGAGGGGCGCTGGCGGAAAGCCGGATCGATGGGTCGGGCCGCGGCGTTCAGCTTCTATCCCGGCAAGAACCTCGGCGCCTGCGGCGAGGCGGGGGCGGTCACCACCGACGACGAGCGGCTGGCGCAGCGCTGCCATCTGCTCCGCGACCACGGCCAGTCGAGGAAGTACTTCCACGACAACGAGGGATACAACGGCCGCCTCGATGCCATCCAGGCGGGGCTGTTGCTCGTGAAGCTTCGGCACCTGGCGAAATGGAACGAGCAGCGGCGTCAGGTGGCGTCCCGCTACGACGAGCTCTTCGCCGACGCCGACGGACTGCTCGTCCTCCCTCACGTGCCGTCGTGGTCGCGCCCGGTCTACCATCTCTACGTCGTACGGGTTCCAGACCGGGACGGGCTCCAGAAGAGCCTGGCCGCGGCAGGCATCGGGACCGGCATCCATTACCCGATTCCGCTCCATCTCGCCAAGGCCTATCGGCATCTCGGCTTTCGGCCCGGTGACTTTCCCATCGCCGAGCAGGCAGCCGCTCAGGTGCTTTCGCTTCCGATGTTCCCGGAGCTTTCCCCAGAGCCTCAGTCAGAGGTGGTGAGATGGGTACTCACGTCCAGAAAAGCGGCAGGCGGGCGGATCCACGCACCGGAAACGGCACGTCGGCAGCGAGCATGACCGAGTCTGCGACCGTCGTCGTCGTCGGGCTGGGCGAGATCGGACGACCTCTGCTCGAGCTCGTGTCCCGACACGCCAGGGGTGTCGGAGTGGACGTCCGCCCTCCGACGGAACCCGTGCGGCCCGTCGACATCATGCACGTCTGCTATCCGTTCGAGATCGAGGACTTCGTCGGCGTGACCGCCCGTTATATCGAGCGCTTCGCCCCCGGCCTGACGATCGTCAACAGCACCGTGGCCGTCGGGACGACACGGGCCATCGCCGACCGTACGGGCGCGGCCGTGGTCCACAGCCCGATTCGCGGCAAGCATGTGCGGATGCTCGAGGACCTCCTCGGTTACACGAAGTTCGTGGGACCGATGGATCAGGCATCGGGCAAGTCTGCCGTCGAGCATTTCGAGTCGCTCGGGATGCGAACGCGCCTCCTGTCCGAACCCGAGGCCACGGAGCTCGCCAAGCTCACGGAGACGACGTATTTCGGCCTCCTCATCGCGTGGGCTCAGGAGATCGAGCGCTACTGTGATCGACTGGGCCAGGATTACAACGAGGTCGTGTCCTTCTACGAGGAAATCAAATACCTACCTCCCGTCAAATATTTTCCGGGAGTCATCGGTGGCCACTGCGTGATGCCGAACATCGAGATCCTGAGTCGCGTGGTCCCGTCGGAGGTCCTCACGACGATTCGCTCGTCGAATGGCAAGAAGGCCGAGCGAGAAGCCCGCAGGGCAAGAATGGAGTCAGGCTGACCGTGCTGATGACGCGTGCGTATTACGTTCTCAAGCCCTCGATACCCGGGAAGGTCCGGCTCGCGGTTCGACGCCTTCGAGCCGAACGATTGAGCCGGCGGCTGAGCGGCGTCTGGTACATCAATGAGACGGCGCGTACGGCCCCCGATGGCTGGCCCGGCTGGCCGGACGGCAAACAGTTCGCCTTCGTCTTGACCCACGACGTCGACAGCAAGAGAGGTTTCGATCGCTGCCTTCAGGTCGCCGAGATGGACCGGCGGCTCGGGTTCCGCGCCTCGTTCAACTTCGTCCCCGAAGGCCCCTATATCGTGCCCGCCTCCCTTCGCAACTCCCTCGCCGGCAAGGGATTCGAAATCGGTGTCCACGACCTCCGGCACGACGGGAAGCTGTACGTGTCTCGCGAGGGATTCACGGCCGGCGCCCAGAAAATCAATCACTATCTGGCGGCCTGGAAGTCGGTGGGGTTTCGCTCCGCGTTCATGTTCCACCAGCTGAGCTGGCTCCGGGATCTCGATATCGTCTACGACGCCTCGACGTTCGATATCGACCCGTTCGAGCCACAGCCCGACGGCGCGAACACGATCTTCCCGTTCTGGGTCTCTCGAGACGACGGGACCGGGTACGTCGAGCTGCCGTACACGTTGCCACAGGACTCGACACTGTTCGTGCTGCTGCGGGAACGGTCGATCGAGACGTGGAAACGCAAGCTCGAGTGGGTCGCGGAGCACGGGGGCATGGCCCTGGTGAACGTGCATCCCGACTACATGAATTTCGATGGCCGGCCCGCGTCCTCGGAATACGGGGCGCACCTGTACCAGGACTTCCTCGAGTACGTGCGCGCCCGCTACGGCCGCCACGCGTGGTTTGCGCTGCCCCGAGACGTGGCGGCGTACGTGCGTCGTGAGGGTGTCCTCCCTCGACCACGCTTCGCGGCGTCCGACCCACTGTCGTCGACGCCCGAACGTGGCCGCATCTCTGGCGCCTGGCGTCTCCGGGGCAAGCGGGCGGCGATGGTCGTGTTCTCCTATTACCCGGCCGACCCACGCCCCCGGCGAGCGGCGGAAGCCCTCGTCAACGAAGGAATGGAGGTCGAGGTCGTCTGTCTCAAGGACGGAGAAGCGAAGCGACAGACGTTGAACGGCGTCAAGATCCTCCGCGTGCCCATGAGGCGCCGTCGTGGCGGCATGTTCGAGTACGTGTTCCAGTATGCGGTGTTCGTCGTCCTGTCCCTCGCCATCCTCGCCGTGCGGTCGATGCGGCGCCGCTACCACGTCGTCTACGTGCACAACATGCCGGACGTCCTCGTCTTGAGCGCTCTCGTCCCGAAGGCCCAGGGCGCGAAGGTGATCCTCGACCTGCACGATCCGATGCCCGAGCTGATGATGTCGATCTTCAATCTTCCGCACGACAGCCTGCGCGTGCGGACGCTCGAGCGACTGGAGAAGTGGAGCATCCGCTTCGCGGATCTGGCGCTCACCGTGAACCTCGCCTGTAAGCGCCTGTTCGTCTCGCGCAGCTGCCCTCCGGAGAAGGTTCAGGTGGTGATGAATTCTCCCGACGAGAAGATCTTCGGCGTCCGGGCACCGCGCCCGGCGCCGCCGCCGCCGCGCGCTCCGGGCCAGCCGTTCGTGATCATGTATCACGGGTCTCTCGTCGAACGAAACGGCCTGCAGCTCGCCGTCGATGCGCTCGCGCGGGTGCGACGCTCGGTGCCGAGCGCCGAGCTCCGGATCTACGGGCCGTCGAGCCCGTTTCTCGAGCGGGTGATGCAGTCCGTCCGCGCCCAAGGCCTCACCAGCGCCGTGCAGTATCTCGGGCCGATCCGACTCGAAGATATCGTCGGGGCGATCGAAGACTGTGACGTGGGGGTCATTCCGAATCAGCGAAGCGTGTTCACGGAGATCAATACGCCGACCCGCATCTTCGAATACCTCGCCGTGGGCAAGCCCGTGATCGCGCCGCGGGCGGGTGGCATCCGAGACTACTTCGACGAAGAGTCGCTGATCTTCTTCGAGCTCGGGGACGTCGCCGACCTCGCGCAGAAAATCGAATATGTGTTCTTCCACCCCGCGGAGGCGGCCGAGATCGCCGGGCGAGGACAGGACGTCTATCGCGCCCACGCATGGCGGGCGGAACGACAGACGCTCGTGAATCTCGCGGCCGACCTGGTGAGCCGCTGAGGCCGGCGACACCGCCGCGAACGAGAGACCATGGATCAGTCGCGCTCCCATCCGCCGTACGTCCTGATCACGCCCGCTCGGAACGAAGAAGCCTTCATCGAGAAGACGATCGAGGCCGTGACTCGGCAGACCGTCCTCCCGATCCGATGGGTCATCGTGGACGATGGCTCCACCGACGGTACAGCCGAGGTGGTGAGGCGGCGGGTCGCACGGTACCCCTGGATCGAGATGCTCCAGATGCCACCGCACGGCCAGCGCAGCTTTGCGGGCAAGGTGTACGCCTTCAATGCCGGCTACCAGCGAGTCAAGCCCCTGGCGTACGAGGTCATCGGCAACCTGGACGCCGATATCTCGTTCGACCACGACTACTGTGAGTTCCTCCTCAGCCAGTTCCGAGACGATGCTCGTCTCGGAGTCGCGGGCACGATCTTCGAGGAGGACGGCTACAACTCCGGGAGCGACGGCTTCGAAGGGGAGACCCACGTGCCCGGCGGCTGTCAGCTCTTTCGGCGCCGGTGCTTCGAGGAGATAGGAGGCTACATCCCGAATCCCGCGGGCGGCATCGACTGGATCGCCGTCACCACCGGCCGGATGATGGGCTGGAGAACGCGCTCGTTCCGGGAGAAGTCGTTCTTCCATCATCGGCACCTGGGGACGGCTGAACGCGGCAGGCTTCGCTCGGCGTTCTCGTACGGCGAGAAGGATTATTACCTGGGCGGGCACCCCCTGTGGGAGCTCTGCCGGGCCCTCTACCGGATGTTCAAGCGCCCCTACATCGTCGGAGGCCTCGCGGTGGGCGCGGGCTACGTCTGGGCGAGCCTGCGCCGGATCGACCGCGCCGTGTCGGACGATCTCATGCGGTTTCATCGCAAGGAGCAGATGGAAAAGTTGAGAGCCATCGTGCGGGCCGCCCGGACGTTCAAGCGCATCGACACGTTCCGGGTCACGCCGAGCGAGGCCGAACGATGAAGCAGACCGCCGTGCCCGGCACGATGCAACGCCTGCCGTTCGACGGGGTCCGCGCGGCCGTGCAGCGGTTCGTGGCGTGGCTCGAGCGCTATGGCGAGACATCCTACGATCATCAGAGCTTCTTCGCGGGGCGGCTGGGGCGGGGCGCCAAGCGGCTCTATTACCGGAAGCCGCGCCTGGGAGCGCTCGCGGTGGCGCCGATGGTCCTCTGCGAGGCGTTCGTGCCGGGAGCGCGCCGGCTCTTCTGGATCCCGCAACGGTTTCCCATCGCGGATGCGCACTATGCGATGGGCTTCGCCGCTCTCTCGCGGGTGCTCCGAGAGCCGCGGTACCACCGCCGCGCGGTTCACTTCCTCGAGGTGCTCGACCAGACACGCTGCCCTGGATCCGAGCGTGACGGCTGGGGCTACCCGTTCGACTGGGAGACGCGACAGGGGACCATCGAGCGCGGAACGCCGCTCATCACGACCCTGGCCTACGTCTACGAGGCGCGCCGGGACGTCCATGCGGTCGACGGCGACGAGCGCTGGCGGCAGGGGATGCGATCGATCGCGCAGCACGCGCTCGTCGATTACCGCGAGATCGCGACCTCCCCGCGCGCGGCGAGCTGCACGTATACGCCGAGCCCGGAGGACGGGGGCGGCGTCGTCAACGCGAGCGCGTACCGAGCCTTCCTCCTCACGCAGGCCGGCGTCGATTTCGCGGAGGCCGCGTACCTCGAGGCCGCTGATCGGAACCTGAATTTCGTCCTCGACGCGCAGAACTCCGATGGCTCCTGGTGCTATTCCGTCGACGGTGAGCGGGACTTCGTCGACCACTTCCACACGTGCTTCGTCCTCAAGGCCCTCGCGAAGATCGAGGCGCTCACGGGGGCGTCCCGCTGTACGGAGGCCATCGAGCGCGGCGTCGCCTATTACGTCCGGCACCTGTTCGACGAGCAGCGGCTGCCAAGGCCATTCGCCAGGGCGCCTCGCCTCACCGTCTATCGGCGCGAGCTCTATGACTATGCCGAGTGCCTCAACCTCGCCACGCTGCTGCGGGGGCGCTTTCCCGAGCTCGACGCGGTGCGGGCGACGGTCCTCCGCGATGTGCTCGATCGCTGGCAGAAGCCCGACGGCTCCTTCCGAACGCGTCAGCTCCTCCTGGGCTGGGACAGTGTGCCGATGCATCGCTGGGCGCAGGCGCAGATGTTTCGCAGTCTGTGCGTGCTCCTCTCCGACGACCTCCGGACGTCGCACGATCGCGCGGCCCGGCGCCATGAGACCGTTCCCTTCGCCGGAATATCCATGACGTCGCCGCGGGACACCCGAGGCTAACGGCAACCATGTGCGGGATCTGCGGGCAGTACAATTTTGCGACGCAGGAGCCGGTTCGGCGTCACGACGTCGAAGCGATGACGAGGACCCTCGTTCACCGCGGTCCTGACGACGAGGGCTACCATGTGGCCGGCCCGCTCGGACTCGGGTTTCGGCGTCTTTCCATCATCGATCTCGCCGGCGGCCACCAGCCGATGTCGGATCACGAGGAGTCGGTCTGGGTGGTCTTCAACGGTGAGATCTACAACTTCCAGGAGCTGAGAAGCGAGCTGGAGGATCACGGCCACAGCTTCCGGACGAAGTCGGACACCGAGGTCATCGTCCACGGGTACAAGCAATGGGGCGACGACGTCCTCAATCGCCTCAACGGGATGTTCGGCCTGGCGATCTGGGATGCCCGAAAGCGGCGGCTGGTGCTCGCGCGGGACCCCTTCGGGATCAAGCTCCTGTATTACAGGATCGCCGGCGGGCGCCTGGACTTCGGCTCCGAGATTCGTGCCCTGCATGCCGCGACGCCGGCTCGGCGCGAGATCGACGCGACCTGTTTGAATCTCTTCCTTCGCTACCGCTATACGCCCTCGCCGTACACGCTCTTCAAGGACGTCCGAAAGCTCGCGCCGGGAACGAAGCTGACGGTCGAAAACGGCTCGTGCCAGGTGAGTCGATGGTACCGGTTCAAGCCTCGACCCTTCGCCTCGGCCAAGCGCGCCGACGAGGCCGCAGAAGAGCTCCTGACCCTCTATCGAGATGCCGTGCGCCGGCAGCTCATCAGCGATGTGCCCGTTGGCCTCCTCCTGAGCGGCGGCATCGATTCCGGAATGCTGCTCGCGTTGATGAACCTCAACGGGAGCTCCTGGCCCACCTACACGGTGGGCTACGGATCGAGCTTCGCCGATGACGAGCTGGCCGATGCGGCGGCGACGGCTCACGCGCTCGGCGCCCGACACACCAGCATCACCATCAGCCGCTCGACCTTCGAGGAAGCCCTGCCGAAGATCGTCGCCGCCCTCGAAGAACCGATCGCGTCGTCCTCGATCGTGCCGATGTATTTCGTCTGCGAACGGGCGCGCCGCGACGTCAAGGTCGCGCTGGTCGGCCAGGGGCCTGATGAGCTGTTCGGCGGGTATCGTCGCCACCTCGGCGTTCGCTATCGGCCGCTGTGGGCCCGGCTCCCGAGCTGGATACGGACCCCGGTGTCCTCCACGATCACCGCGCTGCCGAGAAACGAAACCCTGAAGCGTGGTGTGTACGCGCTGGCCACTCCCGACCGCATGCAGCGATATCAGCGGGTCTTGTCCATCCTGCCGGGGAGCACGATCGACGAGCTGTTTCACGACGGACTGCTGGGCCCGGACCCCGGCGACAGAATTCTCGAGGCGTGGGGGGATTTGAGGGAGCTCCTGACCGAGACCGACGAGCTCGGCGGTTTGCAGTTCCTCGAGGTCCGGTCGACGCTCCCGGACGAGCTGCTGATGTATGCCGACAAGCTCTCCATGGCTCACGGTCTCGAGCTGCGCGTCCCGTATCTGGACAGAGAGATCGTCGAATACGTCGAACGACTGTCGGCCACCTTCAAGGTCCGAAACGGATCCCAGAAATGGCTGCACCGGCAGGTGTGCCGGAGCCACCTCCCGCCGTCGGTCCTGAAACGGCCGAAGCGCGGGTTCGCCGTCAATGTCGTGGACCGGTGGTTCCGTGACGCCGCCCACACCAGGATGGCCGATGTCTTGACGGATCCCCAGTCCAACATCTATCGGTATCTCCGGCAGCCGGTGGTCCGCGAGCTGTTCGAGCAGCACGCCTCGGGTCGTCACGACAACCACAAGATCCTGTTCAGTCTCGTGCTCTTCGAGGAATGGCTGCGCGCGCAATGACTCGGGATCGACGATGATCGGCGTCATGGCGAATCCTGCCGACCACGGGGTGGTCCGCGAGTTCTTCGAGCTCTTCAAGACGCCGTGGGAGCTGTATCGGCCCGATCGCCGCTACGAGGTCGTGCTCTGTGCGGGTGAGGACCACCTGGGCGACGTCCGCGCGGATCTCGTGCTCGTCTATGGCGGCGACGAGGTCGCGTTCGACGCCGACGCGAAGACACCCGTCGAGTCACGGCGCACGAGCACGATGCTGTCCTACAAGGGCCGTCGGATCCCGATCTACGGGAGCTGCCTCACGTTTCGGTCCGAGCGGCTCAGCCTCACCGACGAAGCGTCGCAGCAGCCGGCGGCCGTCGTACTGCCGTCCGGCGACACCGTGCGGGTGCGAATCGGCTATGACCTGTTTCGCGAGATCGGCACGGTCCTCACCGTGGGTCAGCCGCCGGCGAACGCCGACATCCCGGTCGTGGAGATGCACATCGAGCTCTTGCGGGATCTCGTCATCGAGTATGCGGCCCCGCTGGTCGAGATCCCGCCGGTCCCGGACGGGTGTCGATTCATTGCCTGCCTGACTCACGATGTCGATCATCCGTCGATTCGCCGGCATCGGCTCGACCACACCATGGTGGGCTTCCTCTACCGAGCCCTCGTCGGCTCGCTGATCGACGTCTTCGCCGGGCGAGCCTCCGCGCGCCGTCTGCTCACCAACTGGGCGGCCGCGGCCAGGCTGCCGCTGGTTCACCTGGGGCTCGCGAAGGACTTCTGGTGGGACTTCGACCGTTACCTCGAGCTCGAAGCGGGCCTGGGCTCGACCTTCTTCGTGATTCCCTTCGAGGGCGACCCGGGAAGAACCGCTCGGGGTCGCGCCCCGGGGCGGCGGGCGTCGCGGTACGGGGCGCGTGACATCGCGGACCGGATCACGCGATTGGCGTCGGCGGGCTGTGAGATCGGCGTTCACGGCATCGATGCGTGGCGCGACAGCTCGAAGGGGCGCGACGAGCTCCACGAGATCGCTCGAATCACCGGAAGCGCGAGCGTCGGGGTCCGGATGCATTGGCTCTATGCCGACGAACACTCGCCGGCGACGCTCGAGAAGGCCGGCTTCGCCTACGATTCGACGAGCGGCTACAACGGCACCGTCGGCTATCGGGCCGGGACCACGCAGGTCTTCAAGCCGCTCGACGCGATACGTCTGCTCGAGCTCCCACTGCACGTGATGGACACCGCGCTCTTCTATCCCGCCCATCTCCATTGTTCCCCCGCGGAGGCCCGACAGCGACTGCGCGGCATCATCGACAACGCGCTCCGTTTCGGAGGCGCCGTGACCGTCAACTGGCACGATCGGAGCCTCGCGCCCGAGCGGCTGTGGGGCGGCTGTTACGTGGAGCTGCTCGACGACCTGAAGCGTGCCGGCGCCTGGTTCGCGACGGCGTCCCAGGCGGTGGCGTGGTTCGTCAAGCGGCGGGCGGTGGTCTTTGATGCCGGCGGCAGCCTGCGCGCCACGGCACCGGTCGACACCGACGACCACGTGCCCGACCTGCGCCTCCGGATCCACCGGGTGCGAGAGCCCCGGCGCTTCAGCGGAACGGCCACCGAGGCTGCGCGCGGCCCGGTCGACGTCGCCGTGCGTGACACGCTCGACGCCTGCGTGCCGATCTGAGGGGGACGTCCATCGTGGCCGAGCACATCACCGTCTGCATCTGCACCTACAAGCGGGCCCGGCTGCTCACACGCCTGCTCGAGGGTCTGCGTGATCAGGAGACGGGTGGGCGGTTCACGTATTCGGTCGTGGTGGCCGACAATGACCACCTGCAGTCCGCCAGGGAGCTGGTGGCCGAGTTCGCGGCGACGTCGAGCCGGCCGATCACGTACTGCGTGGAGCCGCGCCAGAACATCGCCCTGGCCCGGAACGAGGCCCTCGCCCACGCGAGCGGCGATTTCGTCGCGTTCATCGACGACGATGAATTTCCGAGCCCACGGTGGCTGCTGACGTTGTTCGAGGCGTGTCACGAATACGGCGTGGACGGTGTGATCGGACCCGTGCACCGGCACTTCGACGAGCAGCCGCCGAAGTGGATCGTCAAAGGCAGCTTCTACCAGCGGTCGACGTACCCGACCGGCCGCGCCATCGATTGGCGGATGGGACGGACCAACAACGTCTTGCTGAGGCGACGCATCCTGCCGGCCGGCGCCCCGGTGTTCAGACCGGAGTTCCTGACGGGAGAAGACCAGGATTTGTTCCGGAGGATGATCGAGCGAGGGCACGCCTTCGTGTGGTGCAACGAGGCGGTGGTGTACGAGGTCGTGCCGCCGGTCCGCTGGCGACGCACGTTCATGTTGCGGCGAGCGCTGCTGCGCGGCAAGGTCTCTCCGCTCGATCCGAGCTTCGGATCCCGGGATATCGTCAAGTCCCTCGTCGCCGTCCCCGCCTACGCCGCGCTGCTGCCGTTCGCGCTGGTTCTCGGGCACCATAGATTCATGGCATGCCTCGTCAGCCTCTTCGATCACCTGGGCCGGCTGCTCGCGCTGGTCGGCATGAACCCGGTCAGGGACCCGTACGTCACCGATTAGCGCCCGCACAGCCATGGCCGGCCATCAGAGTTCCGAGAGCATCGATGTCCTGGGCGGGGGGCAGTCGCGACCGAGCGTGACGTCCGTGCCGGTCCCCCTGGCATCCCGCATACGCGACAAGCTCCGTGACCTCGTGCTGGAGCTGCGCCGTCTCTACTTCATCTGGGTCTGGCGGATGGATATCGGAGAAGGGACGGCGATCTCGCTGAGCGCGAAGCTCGACAAGACGAATCCGCGGGGCGTCCACATCGGGAAGTACACCGTGGTGACGTTCGGCGCGGCCGTCCTGGCTCACGACTACGTCAACCAGCGCGATCGCGACGTGTACATCGGGAACGACTGCTTCATCGGCGCCCACTCGATCATCCTGCCCGGAGTGACGATCGGGGACAACTGCATCGTGTCCGCGGCGAGCGTCGTCGCACGCAATGTCCCCGCGAGATCGCTCGTGGTCGGCAACCCGGCGCGCATCGTGGAGAGCAACCTGAAGACCACGCATTACGGGGTTCGGATACCACGCGAGCCACCCGAGACCTGAGCGCGCATCGTGCAACGAAAGATCCCTCAGCTCGACGCCGTTCGCGGCGTGGCCATCCTGCTCGTGCTCCTGCACAACACGAGCATGAAGTACCCGTCGCTGTACCTGCAACAGGTGTTCGCCAACGGGTGGATGGGCGTCGACCTCTTCTTCGTCCTGTCCGGACTCCTGATCACCGGGATCCTCCTCGACACGAAGCACTCGCCCGGCTACTTCACGAACTTCTACGCGAGGCGGTGCCTGAGGATCTGGCCCCTGTATTACTCGGTGATCGTCCTGATGTTCGTCGTCGTTCCGGCGCTGCGTCCGTCGGAGGCCCAGGCCATCTTCGACAGGTCGTCGCCCTGGTGGGCCTACCCGCTGTTCCTTCAGAACTTCCTGGTGCCGCATCTGACCATGGCCACGGGACTGCTCGCCGTCACCTGGTCGCTCGCCATCGAGGAGCAGTTCTACCTGGTCTGGCCCTGGGTCGTCCGGTACTGCTCGACGGCTCGACTGCGTCGTCTCGCGATCGTCGTGATCTGTCTGTCGCCGGTGCTGCGCTACGGTCTGTCCCGGTACGGCGTCGATCTCTACCCGAACACCTTCTGCCGCCTGGACGGCCTGATGGCCGGCGCGCTGCTCGCGGTCGTCGTCCGCGCCGACGGCTTTCGCCCGTCGCGATACGTCCGATGGGCCGCGGTGGTGCTCGTCGTCGCGGTGCCGCTCGCCTTCGCGCTCGAAACGCTCCACGCCCGGTGGCTGGTCTTCTCCCTGACCTCCGTGGCCTCGGCCGCCTTCGTGTATCTCGCGCTGTTCTCCGCGCGGCGGTGGCTCCAGGCGGCGCTGACGACCCGCTTCATCGTGTACACCGGCGCGATCAGCTACGGCCTCTACCTGCTGCACAAGATTCCCGTCGACGTGGCCCAGGTGCTTCACCTCGACCGGCATCCCGCGCTGGCATTGGCGATCGTGCTCGCGGCGAGCTACGCCCTGGCCGCCGCCTCGTGGCGCTGGTTCGAGCAGCCCTTCCTGAGGCTGAAGCGATTCTTCGAGTCGACGCCGGTCCGCGCGGAGCGCCTGCCGCGCCAGCTCGTCCTCGCCCCTCACGCACGAGAACTCGAATAGGGAGGAACCGAATGCCCATCAAGCCGACGGTGATTTCACTGATCCAGCAGATTGCCGAGGACGAAAAGAAGACGTTGCCGCCCTTGACCGACGACCTCGTGTTGCTGGAGTCGGGGCTCGATTCCCTCGCCATCGCGATCCTCGTCGCCCGGCTCGAAGAGACGCTGGGCATCGACCCATTCACCGACTCCGACGACGTCGCCTATCCCGTCACCCTGGGCGACTTCATCAGGTTCTATGAACGGGCCGCGCAGACCCGTGAAGCCGATCCGAGCCGGGCTCGCTGACGCCGCCGGCACGTTGATGAGCCAGCATGCGTAACGTCGTCGTGACCGGAGGCAGCCGCGGTCTGGGCCTGGGCATCATCCGCCGCCTCACGGCCGAGGGCTACGGCGCCGTGGCCGTGGCGCGGCACATGAACGAGCAGCTCGCGGCCACGATGGAACAGATCGACCAGGCCCGTCCGGGGGCGCTCCAGTTCATCCCGTTCGATCTCGCG
>Ga0066652_100001314_pt1 | contig 12796 bp, 10 predicted proteins | sample GraSoiAngelo_101_FD_71413 | JGI IMG/M metagenome (GOLD analysis project Ga0066652, IMG submission 71413) | Grasslands soil microbial communities from the Angelo Coastal Reserve, California, USA - 14_0903_02_30cm | ecosystem: Environmental > Terrestrial > Soil > Grasslands | place: USA...
TTCGCGGGCGGCGATCTCCCCGCCATCTACAATGCCGTGCGGATTGTCTCCGAGAAGGGGGACGCCGGCGACGTCATCGACGTCATCGCCGAGGTCGAGCAGCACCTCGGCGAGAACCGCGTGCGCACCGTCGCGATGAAGGCGACCGACGGCATGCGCCGCGGCATGAGGGTCGTCGACACCGGCGCCCCGATCTCGATGCCGGTCGGCACCGCGACGCTCGGGCGCGTCATGAACGTGCTCGGCGAGCCGGTCGACTTCCCGGATCGGCCGATCAACGCCAAGGAGCACTGGTCGATCCACCGCAAGGCGCCGTCGCTCGAGGACCAGTCGACCGAGCTGCAGATGTTCGAGACCGGCATCAAGGTCGTCGACCTGCTCGAGCCGTACCTGCGCGGCGGCAAGATCGGGCTGTTCGGCGGCGCCGGCGTCGGCAAGACGGTCATCATCCAGGAGCTCATCCACAACGTCGCGATGAAGCACGGCGGCGTGTCGGTGTTCGCCGGCGTCGGCGAGCGCACGCGCGAGGGCAACGACCTCTGGCTCGAGTTCCAGGAGAGCGGCGTCATCAACATGCAGGACCTCGAGAAGTCCCGCGCCGCGCTGGTCTACGGACAGATGACCGAACCGCCAGGCGCGCGCCTGCGCGTCGCGCTCAGCGGCCTCACGGTCGCCGAGTACTTCCGCGACGCCGAGAAGAAGGACGTGCTCCTCTTCATCGACAACATCTTCCGCTTCACGCAGGCGGGCTCGGAAGTGTCGGCGCTCCTCGGCCGCATGCCGAGCGCGGTCGGCTACCAGCCGACGCTGCTCACCGAGATGGGCGAGCTCCAGGAGCGCATCACCTCGACCAAGAACGGATCGATCACCTCGGTCCAGGCGATCTACGTGCCCGCCGACGACTACACCGACCCGGCGCCGGCGACGACGTTCGCGCATCTCGACGCCACCACCAACCTGTCGCGCGCGATCGTCGAGCTGGGCATCTACCCGGCGGTCGATCCGCTGGCGTCGACCTCGCGCATCCTCGACCCGCGCATCATCGGCGACGAGCACTACAACGTCGCCCGCGCGGTCAAGCAGGTGCTGCAGCGCTACAAGGACCTGCAGGACATCATCGCGATTCTCGGCATCGACGAACTGTCGGAAGAAGACAAGCTCACGGTCTCGCGCGCGCGCAAGATCCAGAGGTTCCTGTCGCAGCCGTTCTTCGTCGCCGAGCAGTTCACCGGCCTCCCCGGCAAGTACGTGCCGATCGCCGAGACGGTGAAGAGCTTCAAGGAAATCGTCGACGGCAAGCACGACACGGTTCCCGAGCAGGCCTTCTACATGGTGGGGACAATCGAGGAAGCGCTCGCCAAAGCCGAAAAGATGGCCAAGGGATAAGCGGGATGGCGTTACCCACGTCGATCGAACTCCAGATCGTGACCCCCGACAAGGTGCTCGTGCGCGAGCAGGTCGACGAGGTCGAGATCCCCGGCACCGAGGGCTACTTCGGCGTGCTGCCGGGGCACACGCCGATGCTCGCCTCGCTGTCGGTCGGCGAGATGTGGTACCGCAAGGGGCAGGAGAAGGCCTATCTCCTGCTCGCCTACGGTTTTGCCGAGGTCCTGCCCGATCGCGTGACCATCCTGGCCTACCTCGGCGAGCGCGCCGAGGACATCGATCTCACGCGCGCGGAAGAAGCGAAGCGCCGCGCCGAGGCCCGCCTCGCCCTGGTCAACCAGGACATCGACTACGAGCGCGCGCGCACCGCGCTCGTCAAATCGCTCGCGCGTCTACAGGTGGCGTCGCGCAGCCAGTTCGCCGGCCGTGTCGGCCGGCAGCGTATGCCCCCGCCGCAGGCCTGATGCAGGTAGGATCGGGCCAATGACGAATGACGAATGCCCAATGCCAAAAGCATCCGACTTTGACATTCGACATTTGACATTTGGCATTTGCAAATGAAGCTGTCCTGGGCCGTCCGCACGGACCCCGGTCTTCGACGCAGCAGCAACGAGGACAGCTACTGTACCAAGCCCGAGCTCGGCCTCTTCATCGTGGCCGACGGCATGGGCGGGCACGTCGCTGGAGAGGTCGCCTCGAAGCTCGCCGTCGAAACCATCCAGACCTTCATCGCCGAAACCGCCGGCGCCGACAAGAACCGCACGTGGCCGTTCCCGTTCGAACCGGCGATCAGTCTCGAAGGGAATCGGCTGAAAGCGGCGTTCCGTCTCGCCAATCGCCAGATCGCCAACGCCATGGCCGACTCCGCTGAACTGCGCGGCATGGCGACCACCGCGTCCGCGGTGCTCGCCGGTCCGACCAGCGCGTGCGTCGGCCACGTCGGCGACAGCCGCGTCTACGTGCTCCGTGACGGCACCCTCGCCCAGGTGACCGACGATCACTCATGGGTCGAAGAACAGGTGCGCGCCGGGACGATGACGACGGCGGCGGCGCGGCAGCATCCGTGGCGCAACGTCGTGACGCGGGCGTTGTCGGGCGGCGGCGATCCGGACGTCGACACTGTGGAGCTCGCGCCGCAGCCGGGAGAGCGTTACCTCCTGTGCTCGGACGGCCTGTCGGGTGTCGTCGCCCACGAGGCGATCGCGCGGATGCTCGGAGAAAACGACGGCGGTCTCGATGGCGTCTGCGCGCGGCTGATCGCCGCCGCGAACGAGGCCGGCGGGCCGGACAACATCACCGTCCTCGTTCTCCAGGTAGATGCTCCATAACCTCGCGCAGCTGCCGCGCTACCGGGCGCTGATTCAAAGTCTGGTCGCGCGCGATCTCAAGGCGCGGTACCGCGGGTCGGTCCTCGGGTTTTTCTGGTCCTTCGTCAACCCGCTCCTGTTTCTCCTGGTCTACACCTTCGTGTTCACGGTCGTGCTGCCGGCATCGCACGATCCGCGGATCGAGCCGTTCTCGCTGTTCATGTTCTGCGGCATCCTCCCGTGGACATGGTTTTCCACCTCGCTGGCGGAATCCGCGGGCGTGCTCATATCGGGCGGCAACCTGATCAAGAAGGTGCTGTTTCCGGCGGAGATCCTGCCCATCGTCAGCGTGCTCGCGAACATGGTGCACTTCCTGTTCGGGCTGCCGATCCTCGCGATCTTCCTCCTCTACTCGCTGCCGAGCGGGCGCCTCCATGCGAGTGAGCTGGCGCTGTTCCCGCTCGTCGTGGCCATCCAGTTGGTGTTGACGCTGGGCTTCGCCCTGCTCCTGTCGGCGCTGACGGTGCACTTCCGGGACATTCGCGACATCCTGTCGAACCTGCTGACGTTCTGGTTCTTCGCGACGCCGATCCTCTACCCGTATTTCCTGTTCCAGGACGCCGCGGGCCAGGATCTCTGGCAGGGCAAGCTGCTGAAGTTCAATCCGTTCACCCATCTCGCCATCAGCTACCAGGAGATCCTCTTCTTCAACGGCCCCGTGGGGCACCTGCCATTGCTGCTGGCCCTGGGCGCGATCTCGGTCGTGTTCTTTCTCTTCGGCTACTGGGTGTTCGACCGGCTGCGCGACACTTTCGCGGAGGAAGTGTAGTGAGCGAGGTGCGAAGCGAGATGCGCGAGGCGCGAATGGCGATCGAGGTCAGCCGCGTCTCGAAGATCTACCGCCGCTACAGCCAGCGCAAGCAGTTCGCGACGCTGAAGAGCGCGCTGCTGTCGCGCAGTCTGATCAAGAACCTCACCCCCGACGAGACGTTCACGGCCCTGAACGACATCACCCTCACCGTGCCGAAGGGGCGCACGCTCGGGGTCATCGGCAGGAACGGCTCCGGCAAGAGCACGCTGTTGAAGCTGGTGGCCGGCATCACCAAGCCGTCGGAAGGGACCGTCAAGGTCGACGGGCGGATCTCGGCGCTGATCGAGCTCGGCGCCGGTTTCCATCCGGAAATCTCCGGCCGCGAGAACGTGTTCATCAACGGCATCATGCTCGGGTTGACCAAGCGGCAGATCACCGAGCGGTTCGACGAGATCGTCGAGTTCGCGGAGATGAAGGACTTCATCGACGCACCGGTGAAGACCTACTCCTCGGGCATGTACATGCGGCTCGGGTTCGCGGTGGCGATTCACGTCGACCCGGAAGTGCTGCTGGTCGACGAGGTGCTGGCGGTCGGGGACGAGGGCTTCACGCACAAGTGCCTCGACAAGTTCGCCGAGTTCAAGCGCCGCGGCAAGACCATCCTGCTCGTGACGCACTCGCTCGGCATGGTCGAGCGGTTCTGCGACGAGGCGCTGTGGCTCGACGCGGGGCGGGTCAAGGGATCGGGCGACCCCAAGCGGATCGTCGGCGCCTACATCACCGACGTCGAACGCCAGGAGGAACGCGAGCTCGCGGCGACCGACGCGCGCGCCAGGGAATCGGCCGCCGTCGCCGTCGTGTCGCCCGACGAGCCGGCATCGGCCGTCCTTCCCGACACGCCGATCGAGACGGCCACCGGCCCGGCCGACATGTTCCGCGCGGCGGAAGGCCGCTGGGGATCGCGCGAGGTCGAGATCACCGAGGTCATCCTGGCGGCCGCCGACGGCACCCCGGGCCACGTGTTTCACTCCGGCGAGCCGCTCGACGTGAAAATCCGGCTTCGCGCGCCGCTGCCGATCGACGACTTCGTGGTCGGTCTCGGGCTGTTCAACGCCGAGGGCGTCTGCTGTTACGGCACCAATACCTACATCGAGGAACTGACGCCCGAGCGTCTGCACGGCGATGCCGAGGCGGTGTTTCGCATCGCCGCCCTGGATCTGGTCGAGGGCACCTACAAGCTCGACGTCGCCGTCCACAAGATCGACGGCTATCCCTACGACTACCACCGCCTGCTGCACACCTTCCGCGTGAAGTCGCGCGCCAAGGACGTCGGCATCTACCGCCCGGCGCACACCTGGCGCTTCACCGGCGACGTGCGCTTCAAGAAGACTCCCGGATGACGCTCGACCCCGCCGCGCTCGCGGCATTCATCGCGCAGGCACGGGCCGCGGGCAAGCGCGTCGTCTTCACCAACGGCGTCTTCGACATCCTGCATCCCGGCCACGTCCGTTACCTGAAGGCGGCGCGCGCGCACGGCGATCTCCTGATCGTCGGTCTCAATTCCGACGCGTCGGTCCGCCGCAACAAGGGTCCCGCCCGCCCGATCAACCCCGAGGACGAGCGGGCCGAGCTGTTGACCGCGCTCGAGTGCGTCGACGCCGTCTCGATCTTCGACGAGGACACGCCTGGCGACATCATCCGCCGCGTGCAGCCCGACATTCTGGTCAAGGGCTCGGACTGGCCCGCGGATCAGATCGTCGGGAGGGATACCGTCGAGGCGCGGGGGGGTCGCGTCATCCTCGAACCGGTCGAGCAGGGGTACTCCACGAGTTCGATCATCGAGAAGGCTCGCCGTTCCTGACGCGCGCCGACGGGCGCTGGTGTAGGGGCGGCTCGTGAGCCGCCCATCACGTGCGGGCCGGCGAGCCGCCGGGCGGTTCACGAACCGCCCGACACAGCCGCGTCCCCCATCATGCGATAATTGACGGTTCCGGCACGTCATGAGCTCCTCGACTTCCAGCTCTCTCACGCTTCGGGCCTTGTTCAAGACGGCCGCCGGCCGCCTCGGGCTGGGTGTGCCCGGCAAGGGGGTCAGCGGGTTGACCGCGCCGGCCAAGGCGCTCTTCGCCGCCGCCGCCGCCGCGCGCAATCGCGTGGTGGTCGTCGTCCCCACCGACGCGGACGTCGAGCAGTTGGTATCGGACGCGCGGTTCTTCCTGACGGCTCTCGAAGGCGTGTCGGACTCCGACGCCGCGAGCGCCGTCCTGCCGTTCCCGTCGCACGAGATCGACCCGTATCGCGGCCTGTCGCCGCACTTCGACATCGCCTCTGCCCGCGCGCGCACGCTGCACGCGCTCGGCACAGGGACCGCCCGGCTGGTCATCGCCTCCGCCGCCGCGCTGCTGCCGCGGCTGAGCGCGCCCTCGCGATTCAAGGCCACCGGGTTTGTCTTGCGCTCCGGCGACGAGATGTCCCCGATCGACCTCGGCGACCGCCTGGCCGAGGCTGGTTACACGCGCCAGGATCCGACCGACGAACCGGGCGAGTTCTCCGTGCGCGGCGGCGTCGTCGACTTCTATCCCGCCGGCGCCCGCCATCCGCTCCGCCTGGAGTTCGTCGGCGACACGATCGAGTCGCTCCGCACCTACGATCCGGGCACGCAGCGTTCGATCGAACCGATCGACCAGGCGCACATCGTCCCGCTGCAGGAGCTGCTGTTCCTTCCGCCTGAAGGCGGAAGCCACGAGGGGCACGAGAGCGCAGGCGGAAGCCACGAGATGGGTGGCGAGCCGATCCCGGAAGAGACGCCCGATCGGAGCGCGACGTTCATCGACTACATTGCCCACGCGCAGCCGGCGCTGCTCGTGTCGGAACCGGACGAGGTCAAAGCCGCGCTCGTCAAGCAGCGCGAGCAGATTGAGGCCAGCCATGCCGAGGCGGTGCGCAAGAATCAGCGCGCGGCCGAGCCGGACGCGCTGGTCGTCGGATGGGACGACGTCGCCCCGACGCTGGCGCGCGCGACCGCGCTCGAAACGCTCGCGCTCGGAGAGGAAGACGCGGTCCGCCACATCGCTACGCAGCCGGCGATGGGGTTCTCGGGGCGCATTCCCGACTGGGTCGCGGAGCTGCGCACCGCGCGCCAGGCCGGGGAGACTGTCGTCTTCGTCGCTCACTCCCAGGGACGCGCCGAGCGCGTGGTCGAGCTGCTCGCCGACTACCAGGTGCCGGCCGCGCCGATCGAGCGCGGCGAAGATGCCCACGCCACGGCGGTCCTCGTCGCCGTCGGCCACCTCTCCAAGGGATTCCGCCTTCCCGGCGCCGGCCTCCAACTGTGGGCCGAGACCGACGTCTTCGACGAAGAGCGCCAGACCCACGAGAAGCGGCGCTCGGCAACGCGAACGTTCCTCTCCGATTTCCGGGATCTCAAGATCGGGGATCTGATCGTCCACGTCGACAACGGCATCGGCGTCTTCGTCGGCCTCAAGAAGATCGAGGTCGGGCTCGACACCCAGGAGTTCATGGAGCTCCGCTACGCGGGTGAGGACAAGCTCTTCGTCCCGGTCGAGCGGCTCGATCTCGTCCAGAAGTACACCGGCGCCTCGCGTCCCGCGCTCGACAAGCTGGGCGGGACGACCTGGGAAAAGGCGAAAACGCGCGTCAAGAAGCAGATGCGCGACATGGCGGAGGAGCTGCTCAAGCTCTACGCCTCGCGCAAGGCCATCCCCGGCCACGCGTTCAGCCCCGACAGCCACTGGCAGCAGGAGTTCGAGGACGCGTTCGAGTGGGATCTGACGATCGACCAGCAGAACGCCGTCACCGACATCAAGCGCGACATGGAATCGGCGACCCCGATGGACCGCCTGCTGTGCGGAGACGTCGGCTACGGCAAGACCGAAGTGGCCATGCGCGCCGCGTTCAAGGCGGTCATGGACGGCAAGCAGGTCGCCGTGCTGGCGCCGACCACCGTGCTCGCGTTCCAGCATCTGAAGACGCTGAAGGATCGCTTCGCGGCGTTCCCGGTCCGCACCGACATGGTCAGCCGCTTCCGCACGAAGGCCGAGCAGAAGGCGACCCTCGAGGATCTCGAAGCGGGCAAGGTCGAGATCATCGTCGGCACGCACCGGCTGCTTTCGAAGGACGTCAAGTTCCGAGACCTCGGCCTGCTGGTGGTCGACGAGGAGCAGCGTTTCGGCGTCGCGCACAAGGAGCGGATCAAGCAGATCAAGAAGCGCGTCGACGTCCTCACGATGACCGCGACGCCGATTCCGCGGACGCTCAACATGTCGCTCGCCGGCATCCGCGACATGTCGATCATCGAGACGCCGCCGAAGGATCGCCTGTCGATCCAGACCAACGTCGTCAAGTTCGACCAGGAAGTGATGCGCCGCGCCATCGGCAACGAGATCGAACGCGGCGGCCAGGTCTACTTCGTCCACAACCGCGTCGAGTCGATCTATTCGATGGCCGACCTCCTGCACCGGCTGGTGCCCCAGGCGCGCATCGGCGTCGGCCACGGCCAGATGAGCGAGGACGCGCTCGAGAAGGTGATGGTCGACTTCGTCGCGCACCGCTACGACGTGCTCCTCGCGACGACGATCATCGAGAACGGCCTCGACATCGCCAACGCCAACACGATGATCATCAACCGCGCCGATCGCTACGGCCTGTCGCAGCTCTACCAGTTGCGCGGCCGCGTCGGGCGGTCGGACCGCCGCGCCTACGCCTACCTCCTCGTCCCGCCCGAGGACAACCTGTCGCCGGTCGCGAAGAAGCGGCTGGCCGCGATCCGCGAGTTCAGCGATCTCGGCAGCGGCTTCCGCGTCGCCGCGCTCGACCTCGAGATTCGCGGCGCCGGCAACCTGCTCGGCGGCGAGCAGAGCGGGCAGATCGAGGCCGTCGGCTTCGACATGTACATGAAGCTCCTCGAGCAGACGATCAAGGAGCTGAAGGGGGAGGAGATCGAGGACGAGGTCCGCGCCAACGTCAACCTGCGCGTCGACCTGCGGATCGACGAGACCTACATCCCCGACATGAACCAGCGCCTGACCGTCTATCGCCGGATGGCGGGTGTCCGCACCGAGGACGAGCTGCGCCGGCTCATCGAGGAGGTGCGCGACCGCTACGGGCCGCCGACCCCCTCGATCGAGAACCTGGCCGAATACGCCTACATCCGGCTGCTCGCCGACCGGGTCGGGCTCGAATCCATCGACCGGGAAGGGCAGCTCGTCGTCTTAAAGTTCAGACCCGAGGCGAAGATGGACCCGGGCTGGCTGTTCCGCGTCATCCAGGAGCGCAAGGACGTCCAGCTCACCCCGCCGGCGACCCTGAAGCTCGACATGCGCGTGGGACCCGCGGTTTCCTCCAAGAAACGGGGGACGGCGGCCTCGTGGTGGACGGCCAGGGCGACCGCCGGGGAGGTCACCTCCGGGTTCAGCCGGGACGAGATTCTTCGCCCGGCGAAGGAAGATCCACGCGCCGAGGGGGGGGTCTTCAGCCGGGTGTCCGGTCTCCTCCGCGACTTGAGCGAGGGCGTTCAGATACGCTAAGATATTGAAAATAATGAAGAAAAAGCTTTTCGCGGCGGCGATCGTACTTTCGGCCTCCGTGGTCGTGCCGATGCGCGCGGAGATCATCGAGCAGGTGCTCGTGAAGGTGAACGGCGAGATCATCACGAAGACCGAGCTCGAGGCGCGGCAGGTGTCGGCCCTCCGGCAGCGCATGCAGGGACAGCAAGTTGATCCCGAAACGTTGAAGAACGACGAGACGCTCAAGAAGGCGCTCGCCGAGCTCACGCCGCAGCTCCTCGTGAACTCGATCGACGAGCTGCTGCTCCTGCAGCGCGGCAAGGAGCTCGGCCTCAAGCTCGGCGACGATCAGTTCAAGGCGGTCGTCGCCAACATCCGCAAGGAGCAGGGACTCACCGACGAGGCGAAGTTCCAGGCCGCCCTCGCGCAGGAAGGCATGACGATGGACGACCTGCGGAAGCAGCTGGAGCGCCAGATGCTCATCGAACAGGTCCAGCGCCAGGAAGTGGGATCGAAACTCTCGATCACCGAAGAAGAAGCGCGGCAGTATTACGCCAGGCACCCGGAAGAATTCACCGAGTCGGCGTCGGTGACGCTGCGCGAGATCTTCGTCGACGTTCCCGCGGAGTCCGGCGGCGTCAACGTCGGCAAAGACGACGAAGCGAAAAGCCGGATCGAAGCGATCCGCGCGCGCGCCCTGAAGGGTGAGGATTTCGCCAAGCTCGCCGCCGAGGCCTCGACCTCCCCCTCCAAGGCGAACGGCGGCCTCATCGGACCGTTCTCGCACGCGGACATGTCGCCGCAGCTGCTCGCGCTCGTCGAGAAGATGAAGCCGGGCGACATCACCGCCCCGATTCGGACGCCCAAGGGCTACCAGGTGTTCAAGCTCGAGGCGATGAAGGAAAAGGCGCTTCAGCCGTTCGACTCGGTGCGCGACCTGATTGGCGAAAAGGTCGCCGGGGCGCGGACGCAGGTGGAAATGCGCAAGTTCCTGGCGCGCCTGCGGTCGCAGGCGCTCATCGAGTGGAAGAACGCCGAGCTGCAGAAGGTCTACGAGAAACAGATCTCCGCGGAGCCGGCGGGAAGCCCGCAGTAGGCAGTAGATCGCGATGCACGACGCGCCGGCATGGTACGCCGTCTGGACCCGCTCCAGGCATGAGCAAGTCGTACGGGATCAACTCGAACGCAAGGGTCTCGAGGCGTTCCTCCCGACGATTACCCGCTGGAGCCGGTGGAAGGACCGCAAGAAACAGGTCGACTGGCCGCTGTTTCCCGGTTACTGCTTCGTGCGGTTCAACGGCGCCGAACGGCTGCCGGTCCTCAAGTGCACGGGTGTCGTCAACATCGTGTCGTTCGACGGCGACATCGCCGCGATTCCCGAGCACGAGATCGAAAGTATCCGGCGGCTGATCCAGAGCGATCTCCAGTTCGACCCATGCCCGCTCATCCACGAGGGGATGATGGTCCTGGTCACGCACGGCCCACTCAAAGGGGTCGTGGGGCGGCTGGTGCGGAAGGGATCGCACGCGCGGCTCATCCTGTCGGTCGATTTGATCGGGCAGGCGGTCAGCGTCGAGGTCGATGCCGCGGACGTCAAAGCGTATTAAATGAAAATCGGATCCATTGATCTCGCGCCGGCGTTCGGGCTTGCCCCGATGGCCGGGATGACCGACACGGCGTTTCGCCGCCTGGTGAAGCGCCGCGGCGGCTGCGGCCTGGTCGTGACCGAGATGGTCAGCTCGGAAGGACTGGTACGCGGCATCGATCGCACGCTCGAGTACGCCGAGTACACCGAAGAGGAGCGGCCGGTCTCGATCCAGATTTTCGGCGGCGAGCCGGAGAAGATGGCGGCGGCCGCGCAGATCGTCGAGGGCATGGGCGCCGACATCGTCGACGTCAACATGGGCTGCCCGGTCGCGAAGATCGCCAAGCACAACGCCGGGTGCAGCCTGATGCGCGAGCCGGCCCACGCCCAGGCGATCGTCGCGGCGATGGCGAAGGCCGTCAAGATCCCGGTCACCGTCAAGATGCGCGCCGGCTGGGACGCGAGCGAGATCAACGCGCCGGAGCTGGCCAAGCGAATGGAAGACGCCGGCGCGTCGGCGCTCACCGTTCACGGCCGCACCGCGGCGCAGTCCTACACGGGATCCTCGGACTGGGCGTTGATCGATCGCGTCGCCGGCAGCGTTCGGATCCCGGTCTTCGGCAGCGGCGATTGCGTCGAGCCGTCGCAGCTCGTCGAAAAGATGCAGGGCAGCCGGGTGGCCGGCGTGCTGGTCGGCCGCGGGGCGCTGCGCAACCCGTGGATCTTCGAGCAGGCGGCGGCGCTCGCCCGCGGCGAGACCGCGCGCGAGATCACGCTCGAGGAGCGCGGCCAGTTCCTGCTCGATTACATCGACTTGCTGCAGCACGAGCGCACGGGTGAGGCGGCGGGGTTCCGCCACGTCGCGCCCGCGTCCATGCCCGCCGCCCAGGACCCGACGCCCGCGCGCAGCGAAACCGCGCGAGGCCACGATCGCTGGGTGATCAACAAGCTGCGCGCGCTGAACTCCTGGTATACCAAGGGTCTCGACAACGGCTCGCACCTGCGCGTGTCGGTCAACGCCGCCGAATCCATTCCCCGCCTCCGCGAGATCATCGTGGAGTTCTTCTCGGCCGAGCTCGCCGCGAAATAGCCGCGCCCGCCGCCTACGCGGACGGGAGCTGCGGCGTGAACTCGTAGTCGTACGCGAGCGCCGAGGCCGTGGCCGTCGAGAACAGCGTGCCGAGCGCGCGGTGGGCCGGGGCCGTCAGGTAGCGCTTCAGCGCGTCGACGTCATCCACCTCGACGATCAGGGCGAACCCGTAGTCCGTTGCCATCGTTTGTTCGTAGCCGGGCATGCCGTGCTTCACGCGTGTGCCGAAGCGGAAGCTGCGGATCTCCGGCACGTTCGCCGCGGCGTGCGCGAGCGTCAGCAGCGCCTCGTGGCGCTGCTCGTCGGTCAGGTCGGGACGCGGCTCGAGCAGGACGATGTGCGCGATCACTCCTCGTCCTTCTTCTTCGGCGGCCTGGGATTGGTGCGCTCCCGCCGCAGGTTGTCCTTGAAGCGCGCGCGCTTCACGTCGCGCGGCACCTTGAAGCGATCGCGCGGATCCTTGTGCTGGCCGCCGGGCCGCCAGTCTTTCCCGCGCCGGTCGGGTCCTCTGTCGGCGGGGCGGTCGCCCGGGGGCCGGCCTTCGCCACTGGGCGGTCGAGGCGCGCGCGGCCGATCGCTCGGGGGGCCATCCTTTTTCCACTCTGGTCGCGGACCGCGGGCGTCAGGCCGCGGCTTGTCTTTCCACGCGGGCCGGCCGCCCTCGCCCGAGGGCGGGCGATCGGAGCGCGGCTTGTCGCGCCACTCGGGCTTCGGCCCGCGTGGTCGATCGCCTTGCGGCCGATCTCTCCATTCCGGCTTGGGTCCGCGGTTCTGCCACGCCGGCCGGCCGCCTTCGGCTGACGGGGGCCGATCGAACTTCGGCTTGTCCTTCCACGCCGGGCGACCGCCTTGACCGGAAGGCGGACGGTCGAAGCGCGGCTTGTCTTTCCACGCGGGCCGACCGCCTTCGGCTGAGGAGGGACGATCGAACTTCGGTTTGTCTTTCCACGCGGGGCGGCCACCTTCGGCGGACGGTGGACGGTCGAAGCGCGGCTTGTCCTTCCACGCGGGGCGACCGCCTTCAGCGGAGGAGGGACGATCGAACTTCGGTTTGTCTTTCCACGCGGGGCGGCCGCCTTCAGCTGAGGGGGG
>Ga0066652_100001316_pt1 | contig 12783 bp, 9 predicted proteins | sample GraSoiAngelo_101_FD_71413 | JGI IMG/M metagenome (GOLD analysis project Ga0066652, IMG submission 71413) | Grasslands soil microbial communities from the Angelo Coastal Reserve, California, USA - 14_0903_02_30cm | ecosystem: Environmental > Terrestrial > Soil > Grasslands | place: USA...
CAGGCGGCGGTCGCGCTCGACCGCGCCCGCGTGCACACGGCCGCCGTCCGCCGCGCCGACGAGCTGGGCGCGCTGCTCCGCGCTGCGCGCACCGTCATGGCCGGCCTCGATCCGCGGGCGACCCTCGAGCAGATCGTGCACGACGCGGCCGGCATCGCCGGCACGCCGCACGTCAAGGTGCTGGTGGTCGATCCCACGACGCGCACGCTGCGGGTGGGCGCGCTGACGGGCTGCCCGGTGCCGCCCGACTTCTCGCTCGCGCTCGGCACCGGCTATTCCGGGCGCGTGGCCGTCACCGGCGAGCCGCTCTTCGCGGCCGACGTCGCCGACGACCCGCGCAACACGCTCCGCGAGCGCGACCGCGACGCCGGCATGCTCACCTTCCTCGGCCTCCCGATCCGCAGCCGCGACCGCGTGTTCGGCGTGCTGAGCTTCAACACCACGACGCCGCGACGCTACTCGCCGGCGGAGCTGGAGTACCTCGGCTCGTTCGCCGACCTCGCGGGCATCGCGCTCGACAACGCGCGCCTCTACGACGAGGCGCAGCAGGCGCTCGCCGACCTCAAGGCCGTCCAGCAGAAGCTGGTGCAGGGCGAGACGCTGCGCGCGCTCGGCGAGCTGGCGGGCGGCGCCGCGCACCATCTCAACAATCTCCTGACGATCGTCGTCGGGCGCGTGCAGCTCCTGCTGCGCGGCGCGGAGGACGAGCGGCTGCGGCGGCCGCTCGCGATCATCGAGAAGGCGGCCAAGGACGGTGCGGAGGTGGTGCGGCGGCTGCAGCAGTTCTCGCGCACACACCAGCTCGGGCGCGCGCAGCCGCTGAGCCTCGACGACGTCGCGCGCGACGTGCTCGGCCTCACGCGCGGCCACTGGCAGGACGGCGCCCGCGCGCGGGGCGTGAGCATCGAGGTGGAGAACCGGCTCGCCGGCGCGACGACGGTCGACGGCAACGCCGCCGCGCTGCGCGAAGCCGTGACCAATCTCGTCCTGAATGCCATCGACGCGATGCCGAAGGGCGGCCGCCTCACGCTGGAGACGCGCATCGACGGTGACCACGCCGTCCTCGTCGTCGCCGACACCGGCATCGGCATGTCGGAGAGCGTTCGCCTCAAGGCGCACGAGCCGTTCTTCACCACCAAGGGCGTGAAGGCCACCGGACTCGGCCTCAGCGTGGCCTACGGCATCGTGCGCAGCCACGGTGGCGAGCTGGGCCTCGACAGCCGGGAAGGGCACGGCACGACCGTCACCCTGACCCTGCCGCGCGCCGCCGTGCCGCCCCCGACCGCACCCCCGGCGGCGCCACCGCGGACGGGTGCGCTACGGCTGCTCCTCGTCGACGACGAGCACGAGGTGCGCGAGGCGCTGGCGGAGATGCTCCAGAACCATGGCCACACCGTGCTGACGGCCACGGGCGCCGACGAAGCGCTCGCGCGGTTCGAGAGCGAGCCCGACCTCGACCTCGTCCTCACCGACCTCGTCATGCCCGGCCGCACCGGCTGGGACGTGGCGGCGGGCGTGAAAGCGCGGCGGCCGCACGTCGCCGTCGGCCTCATCACGGGCTGGGGCGATACGACCGACGTCGACGAGGCGCGGCGCGCGCTGGTGGACTTCGTCGTCGAGAAGCCGGTGACCGTCGAGGCGCTGCAGGAGGCGGTCGCGCGCGTGCGTGACCGCTGAGCGTCGCCGGTCGCGGCCCCTCACGTCTTTCTGGCGCGCACGAGCAGACAGAAGGGGCGCCGCCGCTCGTCGACCCAGTCCGGCCGCCGCCTCAGCTGCTCGGCGTCGGGGACGGGCTCAATCACCCGCTCGATCGAAAGTCCCGCGTCGATGAGCCCGTTGAGGAGACTCGCCAACGTGCGGTGATACTTCCGCACGCCGTCCTTGAACCAGTGCTCCTCGCGCAGCCCCTCCTCGGCGTAGGCGTCCACCGCCCAGTGCAATAGTCGTCCCGCCTCGTCCCGGATCCAGCCCTCGGTGCCGGCGCGAGTCAGATAGACCGGATGCTCGGTCGAGTAGACGAGGATGCCATCCGGGACGAGCCAGCCGGCGATGCGCCGGACGAGCCCGCGGTAGTCCGCGACGTAATGGATGGCGAGCGAGCTCACGACGAGGTCGAAGCGACCGGACCCGAACGTGGCCTGCTCGATCGCCTCGCGCACGTACGTCAGGCGCGGATGGCTCCGCTCGGCCCGGGCCAGCTCGAGCATCCGCTCGGAGAGGTCGACGCCGATCACCTCGGCGGCACCACGCTCGGCGAGATGGTGCGCGAGCTGGCCTACGCCGCACCCGAGGTCGAGCACGCGGCGTCCCGAGACGTCGGGAAGGAGCGCCATGAAGCTCGGATACTCGAACGCCTTCGTCCAGCCGGCGCCGAAGCGCTCCAGCCGCGAGTAGCCCGCGAAGAAGTCCGGGTCGTCGTAGGTGTTCTGCGGCGGCGGGTCCGCGCTCATCCCGGTTTCGGCGCGAGCGCGACGGCGGCCGCGCGCACCGCCTTCACGATCCCGTGGTAGCCGGTGCAGCGGCACAGGACGGCCGAGATTCCCTCGCGCACCTCGTCCTCGCTCGGCGCCGGATTCACGCGCAGCAGGTCGAGCGCGGTCAGCAGCATCCCCGGGGTGCAGAAGCCGCACTGCAGCCCGTGATGCTCCCGGAACGCCTCCTGGAGCGGGTGCAGCCTTCCGTCGCGCATCAGTCCCTCCACGGTCGTGATGTCGGCGCCGTCCGCCTGCACGGCGAGCATCAGGCAGGAGCGCGCGGCCTCGCCGTCGACGAGCACGGTGCAGGCGCCGCAGATGCCGTGCTCGCAACCGACGTGGGTGCCGGTGAGGCCGAGGTCCTCGCGCAGGAAGTCCACGAGCAGCTTGCGCGACTCGCAGCGGCCCTCGCGGGCCGCGCCGTTGACGGTGAGACGAACGTCAGCCACGCGCGGTCTCCCGCGCGCGCCTCAGCGCGCGCGCCGTGAGGACGCCGGCGAGGTGCCGCCGATAATCGGCGGAGGCGTGGAGGTCCGTGTCGGGCTCGACCAGCTCGCTCGCACGCCGCGCGGCGGCCTCGATGGCCGCGTCGCCGAGGCCGTCGCGCTCGAGGATCTGCTCGCACTCGCTCAGCCGCCGGGGGACTGGCCCCGCACCCGCCGTCGCCAACCTCGCCGTGACGCGCCCGCCGCCGCGCCACAGCGCGGCCGCCACGCCGACGATCGCGAAGTCGCCGTGGCGCCGCGCGAACTCCTCGAACGCCCAGCCCGCGCCCTCCGGCATCGCCGGCAAGCGCACCTCGGTGAGGACCTCGTCGGCGGCGAGCGTCGTCGTGAGGTAGGTCTCGAAGAGCGCGGCCGGCGCCAGCGTGCGCTCGCCCTTGGGTCCGCGCGCGACGACCTCGCCGTCGAGCGCCGTCAGCACGGCAGGGTACTCGGCGGAGGGATCGGCGTGGGCGATCGAGCCGCCGATGGTACCGCGCGAGCGGATGGGCAGGTGCCCGACCCAGCGCGTGGCCTCGCGCAGCAGGGGCAGCCGCCGCGCGACGACGGGCGAGAACTCGATCGTGCGCTGGCGCGTCATGGCGCCGAACCTCACCAGTCCATTCTCGTCGCGGATGTAGGCGAGCGCCCTGATGCGGTTGAGGTCTACCAGCGCCGCCGGCCGGGCCAGGCGGAAGTTGAGCAGCGGCACGAGGCTCTGGCCGCCCGCGAGCACCTTGGCGTCGCCCCCGTAGCGCACGAGAAGCGCGATGGCCTCGTCCAGCGTCGACGGCGCGTGGTACTCGAACTTCGCGGGCTTCACGTCTTCTGCGCGTCCCGGATGAGGTGCCACAGACTGCTCGGCGTCATCGGAAGCTCGGTGATGCGCAGGCCGAGCGGGGCCAGCGCGTCGCTCACGGCGTTGGCGATGACGGCGGGCACGGTCATGGAGGACGACTCGCCGAGGCCCTTGGAGCCGAGCGGCGTCAGCGGCGAGGGCGACACGACGTGCGCGATCTCGATCTCGGCCGGCGCCTCGGAGGCCGTCGGCACGAGGTAGTCCATGAAGGTGCCGGTGAGGAACTGGCCGTCCTCGTCGTACTTCAGCTCCTCGTAGAGCGCGCCGCCGAGGCCGTGCAGCGCACCGCCGTAGATCTGCCCCTCGGCGATCATCGGATTGATGATCGTGCCCGCGTCGTGGACGGTGACGTACTTGAGGATCCTGATCGCCGCCGTCTGGCGGTCGACCTCGACGGCCATGACCTCGGCGATGAAGCCGTAGGTGTTCGACGAGTTCACGCGGTCCTCGGCGTCGACGGCCTTGCTGACCGTGAAGCCGAACACGGCGGTCGCCTGCAGCCCCGGCTCCATGCCCTCGGGCAGCGACTCGGTGTTCCAGTGCGCGCGCCCGGCCAGGTCCTTGACCGAGTACGACGGGCCCTTGCCGGCGCGCGGCCGCACGGCGCCGTCGCGGAACTCGACGTCGGCGACCGGCCGCTCCATCAGGTGGGCGGCGTAGTCGACGAGCTTGGCGCGCAGCTTCCGTGCGGCCAGGGCGACCGCGCTGGTGCCCACGGAGCCGAAGCGGCTCGAGTAGGTGCCCGACGAGATCGACCAGACGCGCGTGAACGTGTCCATCTCGTCGACGACGGTGACGTCGTCGGGCGTGAGCCCCAGCTCGTCGGCGACGATCTGCGCGACGATCGTCTGGTGCCCCTGCCCCTGCGGCGTGGTGCCGAGGATCGCGGTGACGCGGCCGAGCGGATCGACCTTGATCGTCGCCGAGTCCACCGCGCCGGACTTCGGCAGGTACTCGGGCTTGGCGCGGAACTGGGGGTCGAGCGCGGTGGCGACGTAGCCCATGTTGGAGACGGAGGGATCCACCGCCAGCGCCACGCCGATGCCGAACCAGCGCCCGGCCGCGCGCGCCTTGGCCTGCTCGCGCCGCAGCTCGTCGTAACGCGCGATGCCGATGGCCTTGTCCAGCGTCGCGGGATAATCGCCGCTGTCGTAGTAGCCACCCGTCGGCGTGCGATACGGGAATTGCTCCGGCCGGAGGAGATTGCGCCGGCGGAGCTCGACGGGGTCGAGGCCGAGCTTCTCCGCGAGGCGGTCCATCATGCCTTCGGTCTCGAAGTAGAGGTGGCCGCACGCGTAGCCGCGGTTGGGTCCGGTGAGGCTCTTGTTGGTCATCACCACAGAAGCATCGACTTCGAGATGCTGAAAACGGTAAGGACCAACGAAATTACCGGTCGGACGAAAACTGCAACCCGGCTCGGGACTGCGGATGTAGCCGCCGACGTTGTCCAGCCACTTGAAGCGCATGCCGAGCACGGTGCCGTCCGTCTTCGCCGCCACCTCGCGGTACGCGATGCGGTCGGTGCCGCTCGACGAGGCGAGGAGATGCTCGCGGCGGTCCTCGATCCACTTCACGGGCACGCCGGCGTGCTTCGACGCCAGCGCGATCAGCGCGATGTAGGGGTAGATGCTCGTCTTGATCCCGAACGAGCCGCCGATGTCGGGCGGCACGATGAAGCGCAGCTTGTTCTCGGCCAGCCCCAGCACGCGCGCGGTGAGCGGGTGCATGATGAACGGCCCCATGAAGTTGGACCAGACGGTGCAGACGCCGTCGAGCTCCCATCGCGCGATGATGCCGTACGTCTCGATGGGGGTGGAGCCGTACTTCGGGAAGCGGAAGCGCTCGCGCAGCACGACCTCGGCCTCGCGGAAGGCGCGGTCCGGATCGCCGTAGACGAGGCGGCGGTGACCGGCGAGATTCGTGCCGGCCTTCTCGTGGAGCACGGGGGCGTCGGGCTCGAGCGCCTTCTCGGGATCGATCACGGCGGGCAGCGGCTCGTACGCGACCTCCACCAGCTCCGCCGCGTCCTCCGCCAGATAGCGGTCGCGCGCGACGACGACGGCCACAGGCTCGCCGACGAAGCGAGCCTTGTCGGTGGCGGCGCAGTAATAGTGGACGGGCGTGGTCACGCCGACCGCGAACGGCTTCGTCTCCTTCGCCACGTCCTCGCCGGTGATCACGGCCACCACGCCGTCGGCCGCGAGCGCCTTCGACACGTCGTAGCCGAGGATGCGCGCGTGGGCGTGGCGCGAGCGCACGATGGCCGCGTGGTGGACGTTGCCGACGGGCGGGTGGTCGTCGATGAACGTCCCGCGTCCGGTGAGGAGGCGGAAATCTTCCACGCGCTTGACGGATTTGCCGATCCAGCGCTCGCTCATGGCAGGCGTCGCACTCTAGGCAGGCGGGAATTGTCCTGTCAAGCCGCGCGCGCAGTGCCTTGACATCGCTCGCTCGCGGGCCGATGCTCCCGCGGCGTCGGCAACCACGTGAAGTCGTCCCACCGCCGAGCCCGAAAGGGGGCACCCATGAGGCTCCGCACACTTCCGCTCCTGCTCACGCTCGCGCTCCTTCTCGGCCCTCTGATCGTCGGCATCGCGTCGTCCGAGACGAAGGTCGGCTCCAACATCGACGTGCGGACGATCGTCGCGGTGAAGATCGCCGAGGTGGAAGCACAGAAGCTGCTGCCGCCAGGGTGGCAGGTCAATCCGATCGCGTCGGGACCGAATCAGGGCGCCACTCTGACGATGACGTTCATCGACCAGCTCCTGAACCAGGATCCCGAGGGCAAGCCCGCGGCGGCGGCGAGCACCCGCACGCTCGCCTTCGGCGTGCCGGCGAAGAACGCGACGACCGGCGCCGCCGGCAACAACGTCGTCCGCACGTTCACGACGAATCCCGCCGGGCCGCCAGGCGCCTACAAGGTCGGCAAGCTCGGCTCGATGCGGCTGGAGCAGTCCATCAAGGCGACAGACAACGAACCGGCGACGGTCTCCGAGCGCTGGGAAGTGCGCGACCAGTCGGGCGGGACCGTCACGCTCGCTCTGGAGTACACGCGCGCGCTACCGGCGCGGAACAAGGGCGAGTCGAAGGTGTATGGCGGGCCGGATCCGAACTTTTTTAGAATCTATCGGACGGACGCCGGCGCCGACGTACTCCGCAGCACGGCCACGGGCGTCGACCGGGTGAAGAAGGTCTCGCTGCGCGTGACGATCGCCGACCTCAAGAAGGCATTCGACGGCAGCGAGCAGATCGTGAGCATCACGGCGATCCCCTGGTACGTCCGCGAGGTGGCGCTGCCGTAACGCAGTCCCGAGGAGCGCCCCGGGTTCCCCGGGCGCGACGAGCGTTGGGGGGTGTGGGGGGCCATCTCGGGGCCCCCCACGCCAACAGGTGGCGCTACCGTAACGCCCGCTGGCCGGCGCCGCTCACCACGGCGCCGGTGATCGTCGCCAGGCGCTTGGCGAGCGGCGTGTTGCGGCTCCGGCCCACCCGTACCTCGCCGTCGATGACCACGGCCGAGATGCCGGGGATGTCGCCGCGCGCGATCGCGGTCAGCGCGTCGGGCGCGAGCGACGCCGCCGGCGCGTCGCAGACGACGAGGTCGGCCGGCTGACCCACCTCGAGCGTGGCCGCGCCGGCGAGGCGAAAGGCGCGGGCGTTGTTGCCGGTGGCGAGCGCCAGCACGATCTCCGGCGCGAGGTCGCCGAGTGACGCCAGCTCGCACACGCTCTTGAGCACGCCCATCGGCATCACCCCCGTGCCCGTCGGCGTATCGCTGGCCACGCACACGCGCGCCAGCGCGTCGGCCTCGCGGGCAAGGCGCAGGATGAACAGCGCCGATTTCAGGTTGCCCGCCTGCACGATCTGCAGCGCCATGTCGGTCTGGCGGACGATCGTTCGCAGCCCGTCCTCGTCGAGCGACGTCGTCCCGCCGTTGACGTGGCCGCAGACGTCGGGCCGCAGGTGCAGGAGCACGTCGTGGCTGATCGGGCTGGAGCCGGGGATCGAGTTGCCGCCGCTGTGCGACATGACGCAGAGGCCGTGCTTCTGCGCGCGGCGCACCTCCGGCTCGCCGTCGCGCGGGTGGGCGTAGCCACCGAAGCCGTACTTGGCGTGCCGCACGCCGTGCCTGGCCATCTCGGCGAAGTCCTCGTCGGTGAGGCCCGGCTCCAGCACGACCGAGCCCGCGTTGACCTTCATGCCGTTGGGATGGAAGTGCTCGAAGCACTTCGCGGCGGCGATGGCGAGCGCCTTCGATGCGGCGGGATCGTGCGGGCGCCCGGGCGCGTGCACGCCCTCCCCCGCCGAGACCACCGACGTGATCCCGCCGTGGACGTAGGAATCCAGGAAGTCCACGGTCTTCTGGCGCGGCGTGTAGTCGCCGAGCACGACGTGGCAGTGGGAATCGACGAGGCCGGGAATGACCGTGGTGCCGCGACAGTCGATGACGACGTCGGCACGAGCGGCATGGGTCCGGGCGGCGGCGCCCAGCGCGGTGATCCGTCCGTTCTCTGCGAGCACCGACTCGGCATCGCCGCGCGGGGCCGCGAGCACACCCGTCGCCAACGCGCCGATGTTGACCAATCCGAGCGTGGGCAACGCTAGTACTCGCCGAGGCAACGGTCGACGGTCGCCTTCGCCCGCGCCCAGTCGTACGAGCGGAACATGCGGGTGTTCACGATCGGCTGCGCGGCGGAGTAGAACATCTCGTACTGCAGCTGGCGCCCGCCGAACTCGGTCCCCACGAAGTCCCAGACGAGCTTCAGCAGCTTCACGCGCTCGCGGGCGCTCGCGGTCGCCCCGCGCATGAACTTCTCGAGATCCGCGCGCGTCTCCGGGCTGCTGAACGACGCCTCCGACGACGGCAATTGCTGGAAGGCGCCGCCGGCCAGCTCGCGGATCGCGCGGAGCATGTCCACGATCAGCCGACGCTGCAGGCTCATGCCCGCGTAGACGTACTGCGGATGCGGCCGCGCGACCCCCTGGAGGATCAGCGGGTTGCGCTCGGCCGCCTGCACGAGCGCGTCGAAGGTCGCGCAGAGCGCGGCGATGTCGCCGCCGAGCGAGGCCTGGGCCTCCGGCTTGCTCGAAGCCGCGTGCACCTCCAGCAGCTTCAGGGCCAGCCCGGCCATGAACTCGAGCTTCACCGTGAAGCGCACCAGCGACTGGAAGTTGGCGAGCGTGTGCGACGGAGACTCGTGGAACTGCGCGTTCACGAGGTCGACGCTGCGATAGACGAAGACCTGCTCCCACGGCACGAAGACGTCGTCGAACACGATCGTCGCGTCGACCTCGTCGAAGCGCGAGGAGAGCGGATAGTCGAAGACGCTCGTGGTCCCCTGCGCGTAGGGCCGGCGCGGGTAGACGCGGAGGCCGGGGGCGTTGACCGGGGTCACGAAGGACAGCGCGTAGTCCTCGTCGCCGGGAACGAGCGGGGTGATGTACGAGATGAAGAGCCAGTCGGCCAGCACGGCGGAGGTCGTGATGCCCTGGGCGCCGCGCACGACGATGCCGCCGTCGCGCTCGGCGGCCACGCCCGGATAGAGGAATGGCGCCGGCTGCCGGTGCGCGGGCTGCGAGCGGTCGATCTGGAGCGGCACGATCCCGTAGGCGACGTACAGGTCCTCGTCGCGCGCGCGCTCGTAGAAGCGCACGACGTTGTCGCCGAAGCGCGTGCCGCCGCGGTCGAAGAGCTGGCGCCAGCCCGCGAACGCGCTCAGCACGCACGCGACGTGGTCGGGGGTGCGCCCCATGAGGCCGTAGGACGGCTCCGCCCACAGGCGGTGCGCCCGCCGCCGCGCGCCGAGGTCCTCCGCCGAGCGCGGCACGAGCCACATCGTGCTGTGACGGCGGCCGGTGGCCGGATCGACGTAGGTGGTGGCCGACTGCGCCTCGGGCGCGCGCGCCAGGTCCCACGTGTGGGCGACGCGCCGGATCGGCTCGGCGAAGGCGGGATGCTTGGTGACGTCGCCGACGCGCTCGCCGTCGAGGAACACCGCGCGTCCGTCGTCGAGGCTCGCGAGATAGTGGTCGCCGCTCCGCATCGCGGCAAACCTTGCCACACCCACCGCGTAATGACAAACCGTTCCGCCGATGATAGGGTCTCGCCCGTCGTGGGCCGGCCGCCGCTCGTCGTCGTCTTCGTCGCCATTCTCGTCATCGCGCTCGGCGAGCTGGGCGGCGCCGTTCTCTCGCAGCTCCGACCGGCGACCGCGCGCTGGGCCGCCGCCCGCGTCGCCGCCAATCCGCAGGCGCACGGGCTCACCGGCGCCGCCGAATACGACGAGACGGTGCGCGCGCAGGCCGTCTTCGCCACCGAGGCGGGGCTGTCGTTCTTCCACACGCACGCCGAGGGCACCGGCCTCGTCCTCTTCTTCGCCGCGACGCTCGTCGCGAGCCTCGTCCGACGCCGGGCGACGCGCGCGGCGCTCTACGCGCTGCTGACGATGGGCGCCCTGTTCCCGCTCGGCTACCTCGTCTACGCCTTCGCGGTGCTGCGGCTCGGCCGCGACGCCGGCGTCGAGTTCGCGGAGGCGTGGGTGCTCACGCCGCTCGGCTCGTCCGCGATCCTCGGCCTCATCGGCCTCGCCGTCGTCCTCGCGAGCCCACGCGGCGCACCGGAGGTTCCAGCGGGGCGTTAGCCCCGTTGGCGCCGATGGAGTCGTGGAGGCTGCCGCCGCGCGCCGTCCTCCTGGCCGCCGTCCTGCTGCTCGTCACCGCCGAGATCGGCGGCGCCTCGATGTCGCGCTACAAGCTCGAGCTGGCGCGATGGGCCCGGACGGGAATGCTCGCCCACCCCGCCGTCCACGGCCTCGTGGGCGTGCGCGACGTGGACGAGCAGGCTCTGGACGAGGCGCTCTTCCGCTTCGACACCGGCCTGCGGCTCTTCCACATGCACGCGGAGGGCATGGCCCTCGTGGTCCTCGCCACCACGACGGTGGCCGCGACGCTGGCCCGGACGACCGTCACCCGGCGGGCGCTCATCGTCCTTCTCACCGTCGGCGGCGTCGGCTATCCTCTCGGCTACCTGATCTGGAGCGCGCTGATCCCGTCCTACGGCGTGGAGAGGGGCAAGGCCATCGCCGAGTGGCTGGTATGGATTCCGTTCGGCGGCGCGACGATCGTCGCGCTGCTGTGGCTGGCCGCGCTGACCGCCGCGCGCATGCTGCGGCGATGACCCCGCTCCGCGCCGTCGCCCTCGCCGTGCTCGCGGTCGTCGCCGGCGTCGCGCCCGCGGCCGCCCACCACACGGGCGTCTACGCGCCGAAAGACAACGCGATCAGCGCCAACTTCAAGCAGCTCAAGTTCTCGCTGCAGGCGGGCAGGTTCGACGTCGCGCTGCGCCTCTACGACGAGGGGGCGCTGCGCGCCGAGATGCGCGCCCGTGCCGCCGCGCTGCCCGCCGGGCTGGAAGCGCGCACGCGCGCGGCGCTGGCCGCACACGACGCCGGCGAGGCCGAGCGCGGCCTGATGCTCTTCTTCGTCGCGCTCGCGCGGGACCTGGCGCGGGAGGCCGACCGGCGGCTCGCCGCCGGCGCCGCGGCGGCCGCCGTGGGTCCGCGCTTCCTCGAGGCGATCTGGCGCTACTACAACCTCGTGGACTTCGCCGTCGGCCAGCGCGACCCGCGCGCGTCGGTGGCGATGCGTCTCGCGTACGACGACGCGGAGACCCTGACACGTCCGGCCGCGGCAGCGCCCGATCCCGCCCGGCTGCGCGCGTCGTTCGGTCGCATCGCGCAGATCCTGTCCGGCCTCATCGACACGACAACAACTCCCCAAAGGAGGGACTCATGAGACGAATGACCTGGCTCGTGGTGCTGGTGACGCTGGCCGTCGCCGGCACGTGGATGGCCGCGCCCGCGCTCTCGCAGTCGAAGGTCGTCAAGATCGGCGACCTCGGCAGCAAGGTCGGCGTCTTCGAGGGCTACGGCAAGTACCAGACGATGGGCATGCAGCTGGCCGTCGACGAGCTGAACGCCAGGGGCGGCGTGCTCGGCCACAAGGTCGAGATCGTCTCCGAGGACGACGAGACGAAGCCCGCGCCGGCCGTGCGCAAGGCGGAGAAGCTGATCCTCCAGGACGACGTCAAGCTGCTGGTGGGCGCGGTGTCGAGCGGCGCCACCATGGCCGTCATGGACGTCACCAAGAAGCACAAGACGATCCACTGGAACTCGGTGTCGTGCGCCGAGTTCATGCGGACGACGAAGTTCCACAAGTACTACTTCAGCAACCAGCCCGACTCCCGCATGCAGGCGAACGGGCTCGCCAGGTACATCGTCGACAGGATGGGCAAGAAGGTCTACATCTTCTACACCGACTACGCGATGGGGCAGTCGGACGGCCGCCAGTTCAAGACCGCGCTCGAGAAGCTCGGCGGCGAGGTGGTCGGTGTGGCCGGCGCGCCGCTCGACACCAAGGACTTCAGCCCCTGGTTCGGCGCCATCAACCAGTCGAACCCCGACGTGCTCTTCGTGGCCTTCGCCGGCACCGACTCCCTGCGGCTGATGACCCAGCTCCACTCCTTCGGCATGACGAAGAAGTACAAGCTGGCGGGGATCGACTGCTTCCTGCTGCAACAGGATCTGCCGGCCATCGCCGAGCCGATGGAGGGGTTCGTGCAGCTGAACCACTTCTCCCCGCACAACCCCGACAAGAACATGCAGGCGTACAACGAGCGGTTCAAGAAGAAGTTCGGCACCGACGCCAACATCGCGGCCGGCTCCTACGACGCCGTCCTCTTCTGGGCGGCCGCGGTCGAGAAGGCCAAGTCCTTCGATCCCGACAAGGTCGCCGACGCGCACGAGGGCATGTGCCGGGACAATACGCACATCGGCCGCCAGTGCATCCGCAAGGAGGACCACCAGGTCGTCATGGACATGCACCTCTACCAGGTGAAGGGCGGCAAGAATCTCCCGATCGCCCGCATCGCCGGCAACGACTCGATCGGCGAGGCGATGGTCGGCAAGGA
>Ga0066652_100001318_pt1 | contig 12779 bp, 12 predicted proteins | sample GraSoiAngelo_101_FD_71413 | JGI IMG/M metagenome (GOLD analysis project Ga0066652, IMG submission 71413) | Grasslands soil microbial communities from the Angelo Coastal Reserve, California, USA - 14_0903_02_30cm | ecosystem: Environmental > Terrestrial > Soil > Grasslands | place: USA...
CATTCTCGGTCGCCGCGCATATCGAGCCTGCGATCATCGTCGTCGATGAGGTGCTGGCCGTTGGCGACGCGGCCTTTCGCGACCGATGCCTGGGCAAGATGTCCGAGATCGGGCGCCACGGCAGGACGGTTCTCTTCGTAAGCCACGATCTGGGCGCCGTCAGTCGGCTCTGCCGGCGGGCGCTGTGGCTGGATGCCGGTCGAATTCGCGCCGAGGGACCGAGCAGCGAGGTCATCGACAGCTATATGCGCTCGACGGCGCGGCCCGCCGCGCGACTCGACCTGCCGCCTCCTGAGGTAGAGCACCCGGCTGCTGTGACCAACGTTTCGTTGACCAGGTGGGATGGAGAGGCGGTGGAACGCCCTCAGCGCGATGAGCCCCTGGCGATCACCGCTCGCGTTGAGGTTCGCGAGCACGTCCCCGGTCTGGATCAAGCGTTCTGGGTGACCAACTCGAGCGGCATCGTGGTCTTCGATGAGCGTTGGTTCGAACGGGCTGACGATCCCGCCGCTCTCGGCCGGCCGGGGTCGCGGACCATCACACTCAAGTTGCCGCCACTGTTGCCGGCTGATCGGTACGTGCTTGGCGCCTGGCTGGGAACGGAGCACGAGACCTTCCTCTGGCGGGACGTCCTGAGCTTCGAGCTCATGCCTCGTCCCGATGACCGGAGCGAGGCGATCACTCGGCAGCGGGCGGTACAGGCGGAGGTCGTATGGGAGACGCGAGAGCTCGGTTCTTGAGCACCGGAGCCGGTGCCGCGCAGACCTTGGCCGTGTCGGTGATCGTCCCGACGATTGGCCGGAACGAGCTTCTCGGGCGGTGCCTTCGATCCGTAGCCGCTACCGCCCCCGGGCCGCAGGAGGTCCTGGTCGTCGACCAGAGCGGCGCTGACGGCGTCCGGAGGCTCGTCCAAGGAATTGACCGCGCCCTCGTGGTGCGCTCTCAAGGTCGTGGCATCGCCCTGGCCATGAATGCCGGTCTGGCCGAGGCGCGGAACGAGCTCGTTCTGGTCACCCACGATGACTGCACGGTGGACCCGGATTGGATATCCACGGCGTGGGAGCTCGCGGTCGCTGAGCCGAGGGCCCTGTTCACCGGACGGGTGCTCCCGGCGGGCGATCGGAAGCGCGTACCGTCGGTGCGCACCGATCCGAGGGCGAAGGCATGGCGCGGGACTCACACGATCGGCGTCCTCTACCCCAACAACATGGCCTTCAGCCGATCGATGGCGTTCCGCCTGGGCGGGTTTGATGAGCGGCTCACCAAGGCCGCCGAGGACAACGACTTCTGTTACCGATGGCTGCGGGCGGGGCACTCGATCCGCTACGAGCCGGAGCTCGTCGTCCATCACCACGACTGGCGCTCGGCGCGCGAGATGCGGCGCCTTCGCCTTGGCTACGGCCGAGCGCAGGGAGAGTTCTACGCGAAGTTGCTGCGCCAGCGTGATCGCAACGTGCTCGGCTGGTTCCGCTCCGACGTCGCCGATCTCGGGCGAATGCTCGCCGGGCGGCTGCTGAGGCGCCGGGGTGGCCCCAGGGATACAGGGCTCGGCTACCTCGCGGGCCTTCCGATCGGCATCGCGAGCGGCTGGCGACGCTTCGGTCCTGATTCAGATGCCGGGGGCCGGCAGTGACCGGCGCCGAGCTCTCCGTCGTGATCCCCACGATCGGGCGTCCCGAGCTGATCGGGAAGACGCTCGAGAGCCTGGCGGCGTGCGAACCGCGTCCCGCAGAGGTGATCGTGGTGGATCAGAGCGGCGATTCGGCAACGGCCGCGGCTGTGAGCGACGTCGAATTGCATGACGTCCGAGTGGTTGCGTCTCGCGGCCGCGGCCGGGGGCTGGCGCTGAACGAGGGGCTCGACCGTGCCTCGCACGAGCTCGTCCTCGTTGTAGACGATGACTGCACGGTCAGGTCGGACTGGGTCACCGTGGCCGCGGCGGCAATGGCGGAGGACCCTGGCGGAATCGTCAGCGGCCGGGTCTTGCCCGCGGGCGGTGACCCGCGCATGGTTCCGTCCACGATCCTCCTTGATGAACCGCGCAGCTACGAGGGAGGCACGCATTACGGCGCGCTCTATGGCGGCAACATGGCGTGTCCCCGAGCCGCGGTGAGCGCGATCGGCGGCTTCGACGAGGCCATCCTCCCGGCGGCCGAGGACTGCGACTTCTGCTATCGCTGGCTTCGCTCGGGCGGGCGCGTCAGGCACGTACCGGAGCTGGTCGTCTGGCACCATGACTGGCGGAGCCCGGAGGAGCTGAAACGGCACTACGTCGGCTATCACCAGGGTTTGGGCATGTTCTACGCGAAGCACCTGCGCGCGGGCGATCTCCGAATGCTCCGCTTCCTCGCGGCCGACTACTACGAAGCCGTGAAGAGTCTCTATTCCCATCGGGGCGACGGCACGCCGCGATGGAGTGACCAGCGCCGAGGAGTGTGGGAGGGAACGCCGCGCGGACTTCGGGCTGGCTGGCGGACGTTCTCGAGTGCCGGCGGAAAGCGCTTAGCGCATGGCTGGCCCTAGCCGGGTCGCTTCGTTGCCTTACCGGCGATCAGCACCTGATAGCTCGGGTCCCGAACGTCGAGCGCCGAGCGCTTCACGTCCTTCGTGGTCAGCCCGTAAAGGAACGCCGTCGCCGTGAGCACGTTCCCATATGACTCGACCACCACGTCCTCGGGACGGAACGCCTCTTCCAGGAGGCGTCTCGTCGAGAGGGTTGTGAATCGCCAATAGTCGCCCCAGAGGTCCATGTCGGGCCGGCAGATCTGGGAGATCCCGGGAACGGTCACGAGCAGCGTTCCGCCCGGCCTGAGCATCCGGTGAAGCGTCTGGACGGCGGCGTGGACGTCGTAGATGAGGAGAAGCGTCTGCGTGCAGATGACGCAGTCGAAGGCGTCCGAGGGGATTCCGGTCCCATCGCTCAGGTCGCCGACGATCGTTGCCTTGACGTTGTCCGCAGAGACGTCGAGCACGTCGATCTGATCGATCGCGCCGGGGTTGCCGAAGGTCCTCACGTACTCCTGCTCACCGACCTCGAGGACGCGTCCCCGAATCACCGCCGGGGCGTAGCCCTCCACGCCGGCGTGACGCGTGAGGAAGTCCTCGATGTAATAGCGGTCGATCGGCTGACCGCGATCCAGCCCGAACGAGTCGCTGATGGGCGTCAGGCGTCCAAGGCTTCCGAAACGCACCAGTCCGATGGGGGGCCAGGCCGTCACCCGACGGAAGAGTGGGAACAGGCGTTCCTGGGCGGCCTCCGGAAGCACCCTCTGAGCCGCTTCGCGAAGCGAGTCTCGTTTGGTTCGTCTCGCCACGCGCTCAGTTTGACCGAAGGCGCTCAGCGCTCGTGCGAGCGGCTTCGCAGATACAGGGCGGGGCCCCGCGCCGCTTCGGCAAGCACCCTCCAGCGCGGTGCTCGACCTGAGTCGTCTGGAGGACGGCGCCACGGACGCGGGCGGTGGCTAAGCGCCTCGGCGATGTGTCGGAGCGTCCTGCGGCGAAACTCTGGCTCCTCGACGAGAAGCAGGCAGAGATAGGCGCTGTAGCGCCGTGTGCCGGCGAGCCGGCCTCGCCACGGAAGGGCGTCGATCGGGCTCTCGTGGCGCACGACGGCTTGGGGCAGGTAGAAGATCGCGTGACCATCGCGCACGATCTCGAAAAAGGCGAAGAGCTCCTCGGCGCCGCCCAGCGGAGCTCCCACGCCGAGCGACTCGCGAAAGCGCATGCCCGATTCGAAGACCGCGCGCTTGAAGACCATGTTGCCTCCGAAGCCGAGGCCGCCGAAGTTCGTCAACTCGAACCAGTGGGGGTTGCTGCGATCGACCCGGAGAGGGGCGTCGCCGACATCAAGCAGCTGAGACTCGGGCGAGGAGTGCGACGACATCGGGAGGATGCGTCCGGTCGTGGCGCCCACAGCCGGGTCCGTCAGAGCGTCGGCATGACGGTGAAGCCACTCTTGTTCCGCCACCGCGTCGTCGTCGATGAACGCGATCAACTCCCCACCGGCGGCCTCGACGCCCGCGTTGCGGGCTCGGCTCAGCCCGGGGCGGGGTTCGCGCAGGTAGCGGGCTCCCGCCCGCCCCGCGACCTCCTCGGCCTCCGAGTCCTCGGTCGCGTTGTCGACCACGACGATCTCGTAGCTCGGGTAGTCGAGTTGCGCCAGCGACTCCAGGGAGCGCCCGAGCATCGCCGGCCGGTGGCGCGTGCACACGATTACCGAGCAGGCCGGCACGAAGGGCGAGGCAGTATAGCCACGGGTCCTGCCTCCAGCCACCCCGCCGAGTGGAGTGGCCAGTTGGGCGCTCAGGCTGCGTCGTGGACTCTGGACGGCGCCGTCAGAAGCATCCAGGCGATCCGCAGGGCGAGCTCGCCGTTGCTCATGCCGTCGGTTGTCAGCCTGCCCACGAGAAGTGAGTTCGAGGCGGGCGTGACGGCGATTGGATCGGCGGTGAACGCGAGTTCATAGCCGGCTCGGCCCGCGGCATCGGCGACACGAGGGTCCGCTGAGCCGTGTGGGTAGGCCAGGGAGTGGATGCGTCGCCCGGCCGCGTCTTCGAGGTCGCTACGGCCCGCCTGTAGGGCGCGTTCCAGCTGAGCGTCGTCGAGCCCGCGAAGGTCGTCGTGGCGGCGCGTGTGAAACCCCACATCGGATCCGGCCTCCACGATGGCGGTCACGTCGTTACGGCGAAGCCCTGAGTCGGGAGGGTCGGGTCCGGCGAGCGCTAGGAGCTCGGAGCTGACGTCGTCTCGCTCGCTGGGCGTGAGGGCTTGGATGGTCGCGGCGACCTCGTGAATGTCCATGTCGCCGGCGTCAATGTTGGCCTTGACCGCTTCGGGCAGGAGGTCGGCCACCTCCGCGAGGCTTTGGCCGCGGCTCACCACGCGTTGAAGTCGCTCCCACCAGAAGCTCTCGGGTGAGGCCAGCGCGGATCCACAGAGGAAGAAGGTTGCGGGTACGTTGGTTTCCCGGCAGATCGGCATCGCGTAGCGGGCCTGCTGGGGCAGATCGTCGTCGAAGGTCACGCAAACGGGAAAGCGCTCACCGCGATGTCGCGTTCTCACCGCCGACAAGAGGGTGGAGGTGGGCACGAGGCCGTGATGCCGGTGTAGGCGGCGAAGCTGCCGGCGGAACCGCTCCTTCGAGATCGGCGGGATGAGTTCGCACGCGGGATCGCCGTCGCGTTCGTCGACCGCGTGGTAAAGGAGAACCACGCCGGCACGACGCCTCGTGAGCCTCAACGCCCAGACGAGGGGCGGCGCGAGCGTGGATCCGAGGGCGCGCCACGCCCAGGAAGGCATCGAGGACGTCTCTCGTGAGGCCCAGCTCGGCACGAAAGGGCAGCCTAGTCTCGGCGTGCCGGTGGCTAGGGTGATGAACGTGCAGGCGGATCGATCGTCTGATTCGGTTACGGTCGTGATCCCGGTCTGGGACAACTACGTCCACTACCTCCCCGAGGCCGTGGAGAGTGTGGGGAACGATCCTGGGGTCTCGATCCTGATCGTCGACAACGCTTCCCGTACTCCAATACCGGAAACTCCGGGCGCCTCGATCTTCCGCTCACAGTCACGCCTCAACGTCGGCGGGATCCGGAACCTGGGGCTCAGCCGCGTCACGACGGAGTACGCGCTCGTGCTCGATGCCGACGACGCTCTGCTTCCCGGCACGCTCGAGTTTCTCCGTTCGCGGCTCGCGGCCAATCCCTCGCTCTCGGTATGCGCGGTGTCGATCCTGGACGGGGAAACCGGCGAGCGCCATCGGACCCCACGGCGGTTCGTGCCGGCGTTTTCCCGCTGGCGACGCGCCTTCGCGCTTGCGGACTGCGTCTGGTCGCTCTACCCGATCCAGAGCTGCGCGATGATGCGCACATCCCAGGCACGCGAGGCTGGCGGCTACGCCGACGCGAGCTGGGGGGATGACTGGGTGCTCGCGGTCTCACTCGCGTTCCGCGGCCGGGTCGAGGTCCATGATCGGTTGGGTCGCTTCTATCGCGCCAATCCCGACTCCATCTGGCGTCAGCCGCGTCGCTCGCGTGACCTGGTCGCGAGCGCGCGCCTCGTGCGCAGACGGATCAGGGATGATCCCGCGATCCCGCAGTGGACGCGCGCCATACTGCCCGCCGTTGCGGCTCTACAGCTATTTGCGATCTACGCGCTGCGCCCGCTCTACCTGGCGGCCACGAGGATGGCTGGGGAGCATTCGATGAGCAAGACGAGAGGGCCGCATGATCGGACCCCGGATAGGGTGCTCGACCGATGATCGGAGGCGTCCGGATGCTGGTGACGGGCGGGGGCGGGTTCATCGGCTCCAACCTCGTCGAGCGCCTTCTACGAGGCGGGGCAAGGGTCCGCGTGCTCGACAACTTCGCCACGGGGCGGCGCGAGAACCTGATCGACGTGCTCGGCGACATCGAGCTGATCGAGGGGGACATCCAGAGCTACGAGCGGGTCCACAACGCGGTGCGCGGCTGCGAGGTCGTCTTTCACCTAGCGGCCCTGCCGTCCGTTCCGCGCTCGATCCAGGACCCGCTGACCAGCAATGCGTCGAACGTGATCGGCACCCTCAATGTGCTGCTGGCCGCTCGCGACGAGGGAGTGCGGCGTGTCGTCTACGCGTCGTCGTCGTCGGTCTACGGCGCCAACCGCGAGCTCCCGAAGCGCGAGGAGATGCCCGCGGTGCCGATCGCGCCCTACGCGGTTGCGAAACTCGCGGCCGAGAACTACTGCCGGAGCTTCTCCGAGGTGTACGGCCTGGAGACGGTCTCGCTTCGCTACTTCAACGTGTTCGGGCCGCGCCAGGACCCTCTCTCTCAGTACGCGGCCGTGATCCCCAACTTCATCACTGCGCTCATGCGGGGAGAGCCGCCGGTCATCTACGGGGACGGCGAGCAGTCGCGCGACTTCACCTACGTGGAGAACGCCGTCGAGGCGAACCTCCTGGCCGCCGACGCGCCCAACGTCCGCGGCCAGGTCTTCAACATCGCGTGCGGCGAGCGGATCAGCCTCAACGAACTGGTCACCGAGTTGCGAAGCCTCACGGGCCGCGACCTCGAGCCGGTGCACGAGCCCGCCCGCCCCGGTGACATCCGGCACTCGCTCGCGGACATCTCACGGGCGCGCGAGGCCCTGGGATACGAGGTCAATGTCGACGTGCGGGAGGGGCTTGCGCGCACGAACTCGCACCTCGATCGTCCCGATATCGTCCCGGAAAGTCAGTCCGTTTCCTAACAATAAGCTGTGAAAAGCGGGTTAAGGTTGGCGCGTCCGGTTGCGAAGCCGCTGACGCTGCCGATAGGGTGACTATCTCCTTGGGGGACTCCGGATAGGTAGCGAGGGCCAGTTTGATCAACCTGATAACGGGCGGGGCTGGGTTCATCGGCTCTCATCTCGCAGACGCACTCGTCGCGCGCGGCGACGAGGTGATCATCCTCGATGACCTGAGCACAGGCCGGCGCGAGAACGTCGCCCACCTGCTCGAGACCGGCCGAGCCGCTCTGGTCGAGGGATCGACCTCCGAGCAGCGATTGGTGGGCGAGCTCATGCGGGGGGTCGATCGCTGTTTTCACCTCGCCTCCGCCGTCGGGGTGCAGCTCGTCTGCGAGCGGCCGCTCGAGACGCTGCTGCGAAACGTCCGTGGATGCGACGCCGTGCTGGGGACCGCGGCGAGCCAGGGAGTGGCGCTCCTCTTCACCTCGACCTCCGAGATCTACGGAAAGAACAGCCACGGTGCGCTTCACGAGGAGTCCGACCGCCTCCTCGGCACCCCGGCGAAGGCGCGCTGGAACTATGCGAACGCCAAGACCTTCGGCGAGATGCTCGCCTACGGGTACCACCGCGAGCTGGGCGCCGAGATGGTCGTCGCCAGGCTTTTCAACACCGTCGGCCCCCGCCAGTCCGCAGCCTACGGGATGGTGCTCCCTCGGCTTGCTCGCCAAGCGCTGACCGGCGAGCCCCTGACCGTGTTCGGCGATGGCTCGCAGTCGCGCTGCTTCGTCCACGTCGACGACACCGTCGAGGCCCTCGTCGGATTGGCCGGCCGTAGTGCCGCCGGTGGCGGGACGTTCAATGTCGGCTCGTCGCGCGAGATCACGATCCTCGAGCTCGCGGAACGGGTGGTGGAGCGTGCCGAGTCCACCTCACCGATCGCGTTCGTCCCCTTCGAGGAGGCATACGAGGAAGGATTCGAGGAGCTCGGGCGAAGGCAGCCCGACACCTCCGCCGTTGAGGAGCTCATCGGGTGGGCGCCCTCGCGCACGATCGAGAACGCGATCGACGACGTGCTCGCCTACCAGCGCGCGCTGTTGAAGGACCGGACGACCGCCTGAACCGATGCACGGGTTCCCCGCAGGCATCCAGGCGATCGTTTCGCTGGCGCTCGCCGGCATCCTGACGGCAGCCATCACCCCGCTCGCGATTCGCCTTGCCCTGCGTACGAGCTTCCTCGACCACCCCCTGGGCTACAAGCAGCACTCCGCGCCCACCCCGTACCTCGGCGGACTGGCGGTCATCGCCGGCGCGTTGGGCGTCGCCGTCGCCTTCGACGGCGACATCGCCGGCTTCGGGGCGATCGCGCTCACAGCGCTTGCGCTCCTCGTGGTCGGGACCGTCGACGATCGGATCGGCTTGGGGGTCTTCGCCCGGGTTGTCGCCCAGGTGGCCGCCGCGCTCGTACTGTATTCCGCGAACGTCCGCTGGGACGTGAGCGATTCGGCGGCGCTCAACCTGTTCGCGACCCTCGTGTGGGTGGTCGGGCTGACCAACGCCTTCAACCTGATGGACAACATCGACGGCGCGGCCGGGACGGTGGCGGCCGTCGCCGCGGGCGGGACCGGGATCATCGGTGCCGTTGACGGCGACAGCGGGTTGACGATCTTGTCGTTCGCGCTCTGCGGGGCTTGCCTGTGCTTTCTTCCGTTCAACCTCGCCAAGCCGTCGCGGATCTTCCTCGGAGACGGCGGGAGCATGCCCATCGGCGTGATCGTGGCGGCGATCACCATGCAGTCGCCCGACGGCTCGCTCGGCTGGGCGTCGCTCCCGGCGCTGGCTCCGCTCGCCGGCCTGCCGATCTTCGACACTAGCCTCGTCGTCCTCTCCCGCTACCGGCGAAAGGCGCAGATCCTGAGCGGCGGGCGCGACCACCTGACCCACCGCCTGCTCGGGCGGTTCGGCTCAGCCCGCTCGGTGGCCCTGATCCTGGCGAGTGCCCAGGCGGCGCTGTGCGCGCTGGCGATGCTTCTCGACAGCCTGTCCCCGGAAGAGGTCGCTGCGGCAACGATCGCGTATCTCGCCTGCGGCGTCGCCGCCCTGGTGATCCTCGACAGCCCGGTCTGGCTGCGGCACGTCGCGAGCGAGCAGCTCGCCTGAGCGAAGGCCGCCGCCGCGCTCAGCGCGCGGTCTCGAAATCGAAGCGGTCCAGGGCGGTCGCTTTTTCCCGTGCAAGCCGCTGGTAGAGCGCGGCGATCTGATCGACCATCGTCTCGGCGCGGAACGCCGGGTCCACGAGCTCTCTACCCGCGCTTCCCATCCGGGTTCGAAGCTCGGGATCGGAAAGCAGCTTCGTCACCGCGTTGGCCAAAGCCTCGGGATCGCGTGGGGGCACGAGATAGCCGGTCTCGTTCGGTACGACCACCTCCGGCGCCCCGTCGAGGTCGACCGAGACACACGGCTTGCCCATCGCCAGCGCCTGCGGCAGGGCCCGAGCGATGCCCTCGCGCAGGGACGCGTGGACGAGGACGTCCATCGCCGAGAGCATCGCGGGCATCCGCTCGCGCGGCACCAGGCCGGCGAAGACGAAGTTCTCCTCCACGCCAGCCGCGCGGGCCCGCTCGCGGACGTGCGCCTGGAGGGTTCCGTCTCCCACCAGCAGGAACCTAACCCTCGGGTGCGCGGCGGCGATCCGGGGAGCCGCGTCGAGGAGCTGCTCGTGGCCCTTCAGCGGGAAGAGACGGGCCACCTTTCCGACCACCGGGGCGTCCTCAGGTATGCCGAGCTCGCGCCGGACCTCGGCGCCCGTGCCGTTGTGGTCCAGGAACCAGTCGAGCTCCATGCCGCTGTAGATCGTCGTGAAGCGCTCGCGCGGGGCGATCCCCTCCTCGATCGCCTTCTCGCTGATCGCGTCGGCGACCGAGATGTAGTGGTCAGTGAGCGGCGCGCACGCCTTCTTGATCGCCCACCAGGTCCGGTTGACGATGCGAGGCTGGTAGTCGTGGAAGACGAGGCTGTGAAGGGTGTGAACGACGAGCGGGGTGCCGGCGAGCTTCGCCGCGATTCGTCCAAGGACGCCCGCCTTCGAGGAGTGGGTGTGAACGACGTGGTACCTGCGGGCGCGGATCAGCCGGTAGAGCTTCGCGAGGGCCCGCCAGTCGTCTGTGGGTTTGATGCTTCGAGCGAGTTCGGGGATCACCGCCAGATCGACGGTCCCTCTGGCCCGCTCGAGCAGGCTGCCCTCGGGCCCCGCGTCGACCCCGCTCGCCAGCGTCGCCTCGTACTCCGGGCGGCGGTCGAGGCCCTGAACGGTCAGGAGGGTGTTCTCCTGCGCGCCGCCGACGATCATCCGCGTGATCACGTGGAGCACCCGCATCGAGCGCGGATCGGGCTGCGCTTCACCCATCACCGACACTGCCTCAGGTCCGCGCGAAGAGGATCTGGTCGCGGGCGAGGTCGACGAGCTCATAGCGGTCGATCCCGGCCTCCGCGAGAACCGACTCGACCGCCCCGGGCGGGTACAGGAAGAGCGGACAGCGGTTGAGCTTGAAGCGACCACGGCGCACGAGCGCCTTGAAACCGCCGGCCTTGGGGAAGCTCGCGACGATCGTTCCCGAGGTCAGTGCCTGCATCCGCCGAAGGTGTTCTGCGGGATCGGGCACGTAGTCGAAGTACCCCATCGCCGTGCAGCAGTCGAAGACCTCCTCAGAGGCCACCTCTGAGCCCGGGAACTGCGCGACCCGAAACTCGCACCTCTCCGCTACGCCGGCGCGCTCGGCGTGCTCCCGTGCGAGCTTGAGCATCGTCGGCGCGACGTCGAGCCCGGTGACGTGCGCGGCGCCGCGGAGCGCGAATGCGATGCAGTAGCGCCCTGAGCCGCAGCCCACGTCCAAGATCCGCTTTCCCTCGAGCGGCGCGAGCCTCTCCAGCGTCAGTTCGAACCGCTTTCGGACGACCGCGCGCCAGACCTCGTCCACGAACTTCGCGAACGGGCCCTTCTCATCCTCGTAGATCGCATCGAAGCGCTGGGCGTCCGCGTCGAAGTGCGTGCGGACGCGCTCCTCAACCGACACCGAGCACCTCGCGCATCGGGGCGAACCTGAACTCTCCGAGCAGCCGCTCGAGGCGCCGCTCCGTGGCGCGCAGGTTCGCGTAGTGGGTCACGGCGATTCGCCGAGGAAGCTTGATCCTGGGGTGATCGGGATCGAGCTCCCACGGATGGATGTAGAAGACCGCGGGGTGCCCGGCTCGATTGATCGCGGCGATCCCGCGTCGGGTCACCGAGTAGGGAAGCAGGCGGAAGTAGGCGCCACCCGCGATCGGGAGGTTTCGTCCGCCGACGCGCCAGGTGGAGATGGGGAACTCGAACAGCGACCCTCCGTTCACCCGGTGGGGCCACTGCGGAGCGTCCGGGATCCCGTACCGGTAGTTGGCGACGGGAAAGATGCTCGAGTCGTAGCGGATGCCGAGCTCCGCGAGCGTGTCGAGGGCCCAGAGCGATTCGCGGGTGATCGAGAAGTACGGCGCCCGGTGGCCGATCACGTCCGCGCAGCCGCAACCCGCCAGGAGCTCTAGGGAGCGCCGGATGTCCTCGCGGAACTCATCCTCTCCCTGCTCGTAGACGAACCGATGCGAGCAGCCGTGGGTTCCGATCTCGTGGCCCGCGGAGCGGATCCGGCTGACAAGCTCGGGCTGCCGCTCGGCCACGTCGCCGAGGACGAAGAACGTGGCGCGCATGTCCCGAGCGTCGAGGATCTTCAGGAGCCGGTCGGTGACGGGACCGAGGCGATCCGCGAACTCCCGCCAGCGGCTGGGCGGCAACTCGATCCCGTGGTACCAGTCCTCCAGATCGACCGTGAGCGCGTTCGTGATCACGCGTCGATAGGCCGCCGAGGCATCCGGCTAGCGCGGTTCGCCGGTTTCCTCGCGCTTGGCAGACCGGCGAATGAGCCGGCGGAACGCCCCCTGCCCATTGGAGGAGGCTGGCTGCGGCTCGGGGGCGAAGTCGTCCCCAGGAAGCTGGTCGTCCGGGGTCACGTACTCCTCGTAGCCGTACAGGCCGCCCGCCCGGGAGCCGGTCGCCACGGCGCCGAGGATCGCCCCGTGCGCGGTCGAGATCACCTGGCGGGCCTTGGAAAGCGCATCGCGCGCCGTGTAGTCGAGCCGGGCGACGAGGATCGTCCCCGAGACGTCGTCCAGAAGCGGTAGGGCGTCGCTCACGACGAGGAGCGGCGGGGCGTCGATCACCACGATGTCCGCCATCTCCGTCAGCTCCGCAAGCACACCCTTCATCCGATCCGAGCTCAGCAGTACCGACGGGTTGGAGGGAGGCGTGACGGCGGGCAGGATCCGCAGCCGTCCTCCTGTGAGTCCCTCGACGTCCGTCAGAGCCTCGCTCACCTTTCGGTCCTCCAGCAGGACGCCGTCGAGCCCGATGCTCGCAGGCACCCCCAGCCGCCGGGCGAGCTGGCATCGACGAAGGTCGCCGTCCACAATGATCACGTCCCGGCCGTCTTGGGCCAAGGCGATCGCGAGATTCGCGGCCACCGTCGTTTTTCCGTCGCCGTGAGCCGGGCTCG
>Ga0066652_100001321_pt1 | contig 12773 bp, 11 predicted proteins | sample GraSoiAngelo_101_FD_71413 | JGI IMG/M metagenome (GOLD analysis project Ga0066652, IMG submission 71413) | Grasslands soil microbial communities from the Angelo Coastal Reserve, California, USA - 14_0903_02_30cm | ecosystem: Environmental > Terrestrial > Soil > Grasslands | place: USA...
AGTTTCTGGGAGGAGGCTGAGGACGTCCTTGAGGTGTACCGGGAGGTGTGGCCGGCGCCGGCTCAGCTGCTGATGAAGCACTGCGTTGTGCGCTTCCTGTTCGAAGTGGAGGGGCACGCATTTCAGTATCTGTGGGAGCAGCGCCTTCATCAGCAGACCGAGGCACTAAAGGCGTTCGGGCGGCCGATACTCGGCGGAGGACTGCGATTCGTGATGCCGGCGCCGGACGGCAGCCAGCAGCCGCTGTTGGAGGTGAAGGTCGAGTCTTTTCTTTCGAACCCGAAGCAACTGTTCGTGGAAGTGGATGCCAAATGGAGCAATACTCCTTCGAATGAACTGGATCCACGCCAGATGCTGACCGAAACAACGGAGTACGTCGATGGTCCTGTCCTGGATTTCTTACAGTCGGAGAATGGCAATGACTGACCTTGCACTCGCGGCGGGTGCGGTACTCGTCGCCAATTCGGACCCAGTACGACCGGAGCCGGACGTCTACAATCCGACCCCTGTGTTTGCCCTCGTAGCGAATAGCCCACTCCAACGTTTCGACCTTGATGTCACCGGCGTGTTTTTGACTCCACGAAAGGAGTTCGTTGTGAGCGTGCGGGAGATTCAGCGACACGTGCACCGAACAATTGTCTCGGCGGAAACGATGGATATTCTGCCGCCTGAGTTGTCGCTGTCGTATGAGCTCGCGGTCGCTCTCGGCCGTCAACCGACGTCGCTCGTCGGCGATGACTCGCCAGACGTTGACCTAGGCTCGGCGCTCTGACAGCACCGGCACCGCAGCCGATTTTTGCTGCACACGTCGCCCGGAAGTTTTTTCAGGGCGACGTTTTTATTGGTGTTGAAATCCACGAGCGGTTGGGCTCCCGTCCGTTGCAAACGACAACGGGCCCCGTCATGCTCGTCACGCACGGATGCGAGATAGACAAGCCCGGCGTGGACGTTTTCCTCGTTGCGAGAATTCGATCGCTCACCGAGCTAACCGGCGGATTGCCAGGTGATATCAAGAACGGCAATGCGCGTAGCGCGATGTACATCGGACCCGTCGCGTCTCTGCAGGACAGTTTCGTAGATTTTCGTTATATGCACCGCGTGCTGCGTGCCGATCTTGAACGTGCCAATTTGGAAAACAGGCGCATCGCATCGATGACCGTCGATGGCCGCATTGCCCTTCAGGTGTTTCTCCATCGCTTCCACACGCGTCGCCGTCCCGGCGACCCACTGCCCAACGATCCAAACGACATCTGATTCCTAAGCGTGCTTCTCCCGCACGTTGCCGTCTGGCGCAGGAGCCGCCAAGCTCCGAAGATGTTCCTTCGAAAGGTGTGTGTAGCCCATCGTCGTGCGCAGGTCTGAGTGCCCGAGCCCTTCCTTCACGTGCACCGGATTCGCGCCTGCGGCCAGCCACGTCGTGACTCGGCGGTGCCGCCGGTCGTGACGGTGGAACGCGTCCGGGATGCCGCTGCTTTCGCTGCTGTGTCGAACGCGGTGCGCGCCGACGTGGGTGTCGCGGATCATCAAAGCGTGGGTCTCACCTTAGGGCCGGACAATAGTCCTCCTCGCCATGTCTACATAAAGGGCTGGCCAGCCAACGACGTGGACGAGCTCGACAAACGCAGGGCTCTCGTAAAGCTGGCGGCCAGACCGTTGCTGCATCCCTTAGTCAGCCTCGTTTCCGTATGCATCATTCAACATCCGCGGCTCGTTCTCATGCCGGACGAGTTGGAACCGCGTGCTATGGCTATCGCCGAAGATGTCTATGTAAGTGATCAAGCCAACTAGATACACTTCTTTCGTGCGGGCCATTATTTCGTCGCCGACATCCTGCGACGCTGGCGAGAAGCCGGATGCGGTGAAACCCAGAGTGGAACGCCCACCAACAATCGTACGCGAGCGGTATGCGTCCGGACCGAACTCCTTCAGAGGCAGTGGACCGGTGGGCGGAAAGGGAGAAACCTTCAGCTCCGCTACAATCTCGACGCTGTAGGCAGGTGTCTGACCGGAGTTGTGGTATTCGACGCGGTAGTAAGCGGCATACGGCCGCGGTGGAATGATCCTTTGGGTGGGGCTCGGTGTGGCCTTCACCGAAAGTATCGAGATGTATGCGCGGAGTTCGCGCTTTGCGGTGAGCTCCTGATGAGCGAGAGTCTTCTCGCTCGCATCTTTCGCATCGACTGCCATTCGTTGCGTGGCCCGCCAAAGCCGGAACGTGTATCCCGCTACGGCGACCGTGCCCAGCGCAAGAAGTAGCGTTAGCCCAGCCAGGACTTCGGTCGCGAACGCGGTTCGCGCTTCATTGTCAGCTGCTTCTCTCTCGTAGTTGCGCCGCGTTTGGCCTGTCTCAGAAGTCCGGGCCGCCACGGCCAAACTGTCGGAGTGGGACAGTCTAGCTTCCGGCGCATGGGCGGTACTATTTGGTTGTTGCTGTCCGACCGCCAGCGCTGTCGCAAGCAGGAGCGGGAGCCCGATTCGCCTCATGGCCTCGAACTTACCTTCTGAGCCGGCCTGCGGAATAGCTAATAGATCTGGCCCTACCCAAGGTGCTACGAGGAGATTGCCAGTCAGTATGTGAAGAGCTCTAGGCGAGCCAACCTTCTCCACCGAACGGGTCAGCGACGATGATCGCCGAAATCACGTCACTTGCATGAGCCACCCACCCGAGCAGAACCTTGCGCTTGATGCCAATCGCGAGCTCGCCGGCGAGATTGGCATTCTGTTGAGCGCGTACGCGATTATTGATCTGTATGTGCTGCATATTTTTTCAGTTGTGTCGGGAATGAGTAAAGACAAGGCCGACCGAGCTTTCACGAGCGTCCGCAACAAAGAGCGCATAACTCGTATTCGCAGGATTATTGAGTCGTCGAATCGAGCTGAGAAACAGAAGGAAATCGCGATAGTGGATGACATCGACCGCGCCAACACGATCAGGAACCGGTACGCTCACGCCATCTACACGAATGTGTCCGACTATCCAACGGACTGGGTCATGAGTCTCTGGCTGAGCGACGGTCGAAGCAGGCGTCATGAGTACTACGACCTCTCGATGGACATCATCCGAGCCGACTCCGCTTTCGTTAGAAAGCTCGTGGTGAACGTCGGACATTTCGGTCCGCTAGAACGGCCGGAGGAAATCGCACGAAGGTGGCACGACCACCAAAAGAAGCGCTGGGAGGCTTCACGCCGTCGAACCATCGATGGCAGACAAGGCGAGCCGAGCGAACGCGAATGATGAGAGCCGGGAGTGTGGGTGGCTCATCCCGGCGCCGGCGTCCAATTTCACAACGACTTACGATGCACCGCCACACGCATGATGAGGGCAGGAGAGCTTGAAAACCGGTGGTCGGCAGAATTGGAGGTTTGAATTTCTAGCACACCGCTCCGATCTCTAGGCCCACGGCCGTCTTCGCAAGAGAGCCTTTTCTTGGCACCCGCGTCGCGCTCGCTTGGTGAGGCGGTTTGTCAAAACGCTCGATTTACCCACTCATGGAGCTGCTGTCTTAAGGTTCTTTAGGTCGAGGCGATTTGCACCTGTCCTTCGCTAGCTGCATATTGCCGAGCTAGCGGCACATTCCGTTGATCACAAGGGTCACCACTTCACCTGCGTTGAGCGTGCCATGAGCTACAACGCGACGCTCGCAGTAGAGGCTTTGAAAGCCTTGGCGTGGCCAGTTTTTGCGGCCATTGCGCTGATCGTTCTGCGCCGTCCCCTGATCGAGCTTGTCGCCCAGTTGGTGAGAAGAGCGACAAAGGTGTCCGTATTCGATGTCTCGATAGAGCTGGTCGCCCTACCCGAGCTCCAGCCATCATGGTCCGCCGAAGGCGCGGACGTGCGGAGCCTTACCTCATCAATGATCTTCGACAGTCCATCGCGAGCGCTTTTCGAAGAGCTTCTAAAACCCGTACAGGCGGAGTACGCGATCATCGACCTCAAGTCAGGTCAGGCATGGCTGACATCGCGCCTCTACATCTTCGCTGTCATTCTTGGCGAAGTGAGAGGATTGCGAGCCTTCGTCTTCCTGGAGACCACGCCGTCGACGCGCAGGAAGTTCGTGGGTGTAGCGACACCCGCGAATGTGCGCCGGGCGCTCGGACGACAGTACCCGTGGTTCGAGGAAAGCTTTGCGCGGGCGTGGTCTAGTCTGTATGGACTCAAACCGACGGGTGCCAGCGCGTCCAGTTTCTCGAATCTGGCCTCTCCACTTGCAGGGACGCAGCTGCACCTCACGCAGGGGTTAGTGCGACAATTCATAGACAACCTGCAGCGCCCGACTAATCCGCCGGCGCCCGAAAATCGGTCGTATCTGGAGATAAGTGGGCCGCCGAAGGTATGGGAGCGAGCCAGCTGGATCGACGCTGAAATCCTCGAACGCGATCTCGAAGGCGTGCTGGAATGCGCCTGGGTGAATGGGGCGCCTGATGCGCCACGGCAGCTCCTGTCCGAGAGCGTGGCCCGACGAAACGCCTCCTTCGTTGCCCTCCTCGAAAGCGATCGCCGCTTCATCGGTCTTGTCGATCGCACCGCACTGCTCGCCCAGATGGCGACTGCTTCGCCGTTGCGAGCTCCGAGTCCCAGCGCGACGTAACCAAGCGGTCCACCCGTAAGCCGGCGCGTTGATGGCAGTTATGACCACTGAGATTTCTTTTTGACTCGTGTGCCCTGACGCGGGTTGTACTACCGGCGCAAATCACGCGTTCGATGCCGGCCGCTGCGCCGCAGCTCCAACCCCATGACCGCATTCGGAGGCATCATGCGTCACCATCCTCTCGTCCTCGCCGCGGCGCTCATCGTCGCCGCCAGCTGTTCCGACGAGCCGCGCCCCACGGCGCCGCTCTCGGTCGCCATCTACAAGCAGCGCTCTCAGTCCGCTAACGCGAATGGCGGCAACTTCGGTACACCGATGCGACCCGGCGAAGAGGTCATGCCGGCCGGCATCGTCAACACGTCGGAGGCGGTGGGCAACGCCGTGTTCCACCTCAGCGATGACGGCCTGACGCTCGAGTACAAGCTCATCGTCGCGAACATCGACAACGTGTTCATGGCACACATCCACCGCGCGCCGGCCGGAACGAACGGCGGCATCGTCGTCTGGCTCTATCCCTCCACGACTCCGAACGTCACGGCCCCGCTCGGCGGCGGACGGACGCAGGGCGTCATCGCCGAGGGAACGATCACCGCGGCGAACTTTGTGGGCTCTTTGGCCGGGCATCCCATGTCGGACCTGCTCACCCTGCTCGAGACCGGCGGTGCGTACGTGAATGCGCACACCAACGACGGAGTGGCTCCGGTGAACACCGGGCCGGGCGACTTCCCCGGCGGCGAGATCCGCGGACAGGTGGAAGCGCGCGGAAACAACAAGTAGCGCGCACACGACGACGCGCCCCGACCGATCCGGCCGGGGCGCGCCGTGCCTGACACGCGTGCTGCCTCAACGCGTGCCGTGCTTCCTAGAAGTACCTCAGGCCCAGCGAGATCGGCATGTACCACGTGTACGCGCCGTCCGTCTGGATCGGGTTCCACCGCCACTCGAGGAACATGTCCTGGCTCCCGATGTGGAAGTCCGTTCCCACGCCGAAGTTCCAGCTGAATTTCGTGCGCCAGCTTTCCGACGGCAGGCGATAGCATGACACTTCGGTCGGATCGTTGTTATCCGCGAAGCCGCACGCCTGGACGTTGTCGAGCTCGTCGGGCGTCAGCGCGTCGAGCGGCTGCACGAACAGGTTGTTGTCATCGGCCACGGTGGCCATGCGCTTGAACGAGTTGAATCCGAGTCCACCGATGCCGTAGAGGCTCCAGCCACCGATGTTGGCCTTCGCCTTCAGGTCGGTGGAGAACTGCCACATCATCGGTAAACGCGTCCCGACCAGCGCCAGGGGCAATCCCTGCTCGCGGCCGACCTGCGTGTACGAGGTCGTGAAGCGCGCGCCGAACCAGCTCGTCCGCGGCTCCCAGCCCACCAGCCCACCGGCGTGGTAGCCGTTGGTCTGGATACGATCGATCTCACCCGTGGGGCCGGTGCCACCCGCAAAGATTCCCCAGTAGAACGGGCCGGTCAGTCGTTGTGGAATGATCGGAACGGGAGGCGTGAGGGTCACGGTGTCGATGCGCGGCACCTCGACGCGTACGGTGTCGCGCGTCGTCACGTACACGGTGTCGACGACACGTTGCGGCGGTGCTTCCACTTCCCCCTTTGACACGGTGATGCGCTTGTCTGACGTGGTGCGACGCAACTTTGTCGTGTCTTGCTGCGCCGACAACGAGGTTGCGACAGTCGCCACTGCGACCGCGAGCGCGAGCGAACGCATCGTGAGCTGACGAACGGGCATAGCGATTCTCCTCTCAGAATGAGCTTCACGGTCGGAGGCCAGCAGTCGGTCTCCGTATTGACGGCACGAGCGATTTTTTCCTTACGCTCCGGTGCACACAGTCTGACTGCGGCTGCGTGCACCGAGAGATGAGCGCTCAGAAGGTGCTTGTACTGCTTCACCAGGAGTTTCATGCACCGTCCCGAGATCACTTCAAGTCGGGTGCGCGCCGCCGTCCAACACGCGCTTTTTCGCGTGAGACCTTGGTCCCATCCAATCGGGATCGCGCGGCGAGGAGACGGACCGCCACGATCACCACGCGCGCGCACGAACCGCGGTCGCCTGCCTGTGGTCGCCTGGTTCGGGGTCGCCTAGTCGCGCGGTCTGTCGTCGCGCCGACGCGGGCTCGCGAATGTCTTCCCGCTTTTCGTGCCGGCTGTCGCGGGCGGCGTCGGCATTTCCGGCGTCACGTCCCACACCCGCCAGAGAACGCCTTTCGAATCGGTGGATTCGCGCGTCGGCACGCAGCGGTCTCTTGCAGAAGTCACGCCGCCGCACGGTCAGAGATTCGTGAGGGTCGTCTCGTACGCGAGGAGATACTCCGACAGGCGCTTCCGCCGGTATTGCATGATGAATCTCGGGTGGTCCAGGCCGCGAAGCTCGCCGAAAAATCGGTGCTCCGCGTTCAGCCGATGGATGAACTTCAGGTTGGCTCCCGCTCCGAGAATCACCGCGACGTCGCTCCGGGCGCCCAGCGCGATCTGCTGCCGTAGTGTCCTGACGATGAACGGCGTCACCGCCTGCGCGAGCTTCGGGTCATCGTAGTAGTTCATGTTGACGCCGCCCGCCGTGAATCCGAGGGGGCAGATCGCCGAAAGGAAGAATTTCGCGAAGAACCGCTCCGGTCCGCCGAGATGGCGGATGACGTCGAACACGAAGACCGATGACAGCTCGCGGCGACGCCCCAGCGCGTTCTCGATGCCGCAGAAATCGCTGAGCGCGACGGGATCGGTGAATGTCACGCCGGTCACGCCGGCGCCGAAGCGCCCGGGATTGATGCCGAGGATCAGCGTGCGCTGATTGTTGTCACCATAGAAGCGCTGCGCGAAGGCGCGCACGTATCCCATCACGCGGCGCTCGCGGTACGGATTCATCACCTCGACACCGCGAGGGACGCGTGGCGCGCGAAGCCTGGAATAAAAGTCGATCGCCCGGTCGGCGAACGTCGACACCTCAGCGCATTCCGCGCTGACTCAGCGCTTCCCGCACAAGCGCCTCCAGCACCATCGTCCTCAGGTCGGTGGGATCGCGCTGCGACTGCTGGGCGAGCGCAATGAACACATCGCGGGCCGCCGGCGCGTTCCCCGCCATCAGCTCCGCGGTCACCATGCCGTCGCGCAGCAGATCCGGCCCGAGCCAGAAGCTGCCACGTTGCGCATCGGCCATCAGCAGGCTGCCTGCCCGCGCGACGCCCGGATAGTCCCAGGCCGCCAGCGCGTGGAGGTAGTCGACGGCCGCCTTTGCTTCCGCCGGCGCTTTCACGCGACGCATATAGCCGTAGATGTCGCGGTAGAACGCCGAGTCGATCACCCCGGCGCTGCCGCCGTGGAGATCCGCTTCCATCAGCGCCACCGCCGACGTCCACGCGCGCCAATCCACGGGAGCATTGCGGCTCACCAGTGACTGGCGCAGCACCTGGTTTCGAAACGCCGCCTGCGTGACGCCGACGTCGGGCGCCGTCCGGTGCGCACGCAGCGTTGCCGCACGCGCCGAAGCCTCGAGGCGCGGCACGCCGGCGATCGCAATCTGCGTCTCGTCCACGAATCCGCTGCGCGCGCCGGCGATCGCCAGGCTCGGGCTGAATCGATCGGCGGAGAGGTACGCGAATCCCGTGGCCGAGCTGCGCATGTACATCGCCCGTTCGGCGTTGAGGTCGAGCACGGGATAGAAGTCCGAGTTCGGCGCCGCGCTACGGGCCAGCGCGCCGAGGGCGCGGTGGTCGGCGACGCGAAGCGACTCGAACAGCTGCGGCGTGAGCGGCGTGACCCGGGCCAGGTCTTCGACGAGTCCCGGGAAACGCTGTACCACGCTCCAGTCGGGAAGGGGCAGCTCTGGTTTCCGCGATGCGATGATCACCACGTCGTGGTTGGACGTCGCGAAGACCGCGTACGACGCGAAGTTCCGGTCGAGCGCCGCGACGACGCTCAGCACCAGCCCGTCATCGATCTCGCTGACGTGCAGCCACTGCGCGAGGATGCCATCCTCGGTCAAATGCCGCGACAGGCCGCCGTAGAACTCCGTCGTGAACAGTCCCGAGATGCCTGCGACCCACGGATTCGACGGCTCCGACAGAATGAGATCGTATCGGTCGTTGGCCGCTGCCAGATACGAGCGCGCGTCGTCGATCGCGAAGGTCGACCGCGGGTCGTCGAAGACGCGCCGGTTCGCGGGATAGAACAGGCGCGACGCGCGGAGCATCTCGGGTTCGATCTCGATGGTGACCAGCCGTTCGAGCGACGGATTGGCGAGCAGCGTGTGCGACGACATGCCCGACCCCTGTCCGATGACCGCCACGGAGCGCATGTCGGGACGAAACGCCAGAGGAATCACGCCCAGCAACGTCTGCGTCGACGCGTTGTGCGTGAACGGCATGCGTGGCTGGTCGGGCGCGACGGGCTTCATCCATTCCGGTCCGAGCGACGCGTCGGGCTTGCCGTTGGTGGCGAGGGACAGGCCGCCGGTCATCTGGATGCGGCGCACGCTCACGCTCGCAGTGCGGCCGTCGCGGTAGAACACGACGTCCGCCGACCCGGGCGCCTGCACGAAGCCGTAACGGTACACGCCACTCGTGAGGGTCGTCCGGTCGAATCTGCTGCCGACGAGAATCGTGAGCACCGCCAGCGCCGCCACCCCCGCCAGCGCCATCGCGCGCCGCGAATATCGCGTGGCGTGCGCGCGCCGGTCCTCCATCACCAGCAGCACACCCAGCGCGATGTCGATGCAGCCTCCGAGCACGAGCAGCCACTTGAGACCGATGAGCGGCATCAGCGCGAGACTTGCGACGCTGACTCCGATGATCGACCCGAGTGTATTCACACCGTACACGCGGCCGATGGCGCGTTCGCCGGCGCCGGTGCGGAGGAGCAGGCGCGTGATCACCGGCAGCGTCATGCCGGCGCAGAACGTCGCCGGCAGCATGACCGCGAGACACAGCCCATACCGGAAGACGCTCATCGCGTCGTAGCCGGCGTCCGAGCGCGCGAACACCGACATGGCGTTCGCCATCCAGCCGAACGTCGCGAGATAGACCGGCAGCGTCGCGATCGCGAGCGATCCCATCGCGAGTTGGACGACCGCGAGCAGCCGCACCGAGCCGGAATCCACGCGGGTCCGTACCCACAGCGCGCCGAGCGCGAGACCGAGGATAAAGGCCGAGAGCATCAGCTCGAACGCATGCGTCGCACTGCCCAGCACGAGGGATAGCATCCGAACCCAGGCGATCTCATAGATGAACGACGCCACCGCGGTGCCGAATGCCACGAGCAGCAGCAATCGCGCGACTCTCGGCGGCCCTTGCGACGCTTCGCTCGCCGCCGCCTCGAACTGCGCTGGCTGCGTCGCGGGCTCGGGCGTCCGGCGCGCCGCCAGGAACACGACGAGCGCGACGACCATGTTCAGCGTCGCCGCGACCACGAGCGTGCCGGGCAAGCCGGCCAGCGCGACGAGGTAGAATCCGGCGACGAGCACTCCCGCGGCCGCGCCGAAGCTGTTCGTGAAGTACAGCAGGGCCAGCGACCGTCCGCCCCGCTCCGGCGCGATGCGCACGACGCCGGCGCTCATCAGCGGGAATGTCGCGCCCAGCAGCAGCGATTGCGGAAGGATGAGAAGCGCGGCGATCGCCCACTTCCCCGTCATCTCGAGCACGCCCGTGCCGAGCGCCGGGAAGAGATGCTCGTACGCGTACGCCGTCGCTCGCAGAAAGGCATCGTGGAAGACCAGCCCGATGATTCCCGCGGCCAGTTCTATGCCCGCGTACCACAACAGCGGTGATTTCATTCTCGCGGACCGCTCACCAACGAACAGCGCGCCCACCGACATGCCGCCCATGAAGATCACGAGCACGATGACCTGCGCATACGCGCTGTGCCCGACGAACAGACCGAGGTAGCGGGCCCAGATGGACTCGTACATCAGTCCAGCCGCCCCGCTCAGCACGAAGACGGCGTAGAGGAGATTCAGCATCCACGTTCGACTCGCTAGCCGCTGTCGTGGTAACGAGTTGAGGCGCAGCGACCAACTGCCTAGATTGCGTCGTTCGTCGTCGGCAGCGGCGGCGCGCACCTGGGAGAGATGGCCGAGAGGCTGAAGGCGGCGGTTTGCTAAACCGTTATACGGGGTTAAACCCGTATCGAGGGTTCGAATCCCTCTCTCTCCGTAGACAGGCTCGTCCTTGGCGATGAGTCTTTTCTTTTTGCAGTCATTCTGAGCGAAGCGAAGACTCTTTCTTGATCATCGAAGATCCTTCGCTGCGCTCAGGATGACAGTCGAACAATGACCGACCGTCTCCGTTTCGCTCCTTCCCCGACCGGCTACCTGCACGTAGGAGGGGCGCGCACGGCGCTCTTCAACTGGCTCTACGTGAAGCACTACGGTGGCCAGTTCCTCCTGCGGATCGAAGACACCGACAAGGCCCGCAGCACTGAGGCAAGCACCCGCGCGATCTTCGAGGGCATGGAGTGGCTGGGCCTCTCGTGGGACGAGGAAGTCGTGTATCAGGGTGCGAACCTCGAGCGGCACCAGCGCGATGCGAAGCTCCTGCTCGAGCGCGACACGGCCTATCGCTGCTTCTGCACGCCTGAGGAGCTCGATCAGCGTCGCAAGGATGGCGAGGCGCGCAAGGAGGTGTTCCGCTACGACCGTCGCTGCGACCGGCTTTCCAAAGACGAGATCGCGCGGCGCATTGCCGCCGGGATGCCGCACACGATCCGCTTTCGTGTGCCTGACGATCAGTCCACGACGTGGAACGACGTCGTGCATGGCGACATCACCTTCCCCAACAAGGACATCGACGACTTTGTAATTCTCCGCTCCGACGGAACCCCCATTTATAACCTCGCGGTTGTCTCGGATGACGTGGCCATGCGCGTGACACTCGTGATGCGCGGCGACGACCACATCTCCAACACGCCGAAGCAGATCATGCTGTACCAGGCGCTCGGCGCGGCGCTGCCGAAGTTCGGCCACCTGCCGATGATCCACGGCACCGACGGCAAGAAGCTCAGCAAGCGCCACGGCGCCACGGCCGTCGGCGACTACCAGCACATGGGCATCCTTCCGGAGACGATGCTGAACTTTCTCGTGCTGCTGGGCTGGTCGCCCGGCCATGACCTCGAGGTGATGTCCCTCGAGGACATGGTGCGCCTCTTCACAATCGAGGGACTGTCCCGGAAGGCAGCCATCTTCGATCCGAAAAAGCTCGAGTGGATGAACGGCCAGCACCTCAGTCGCGTGACGACCGAACGCCTGCTGCCGGTGGTGTCAGCCGCGCTCGCGCAGGCCGGGCTGGTGAAGGCCGAGGACGTGGACCGTCGGCGCGACTGGTTCCTCAAGCTCCTCGAGCTCCTGAAGATCCGCTCCCGAACGATCGACGACATCGTGCAGCAGGCGGTGCCATACCTGCGCGACGACATCGACTACGATCCCGAGGCGGTGGCGAAGCAGTGGAAGGACCGGGATGCGGTCAGGCTGTTGTCGGCCACGCGCGATTGTCTCGCGAGCGTGGAATGGACATCCGCCGCGATGGAGGAGTCCCTGCGTCAGCTCGCGGAATCGCTCGGGACGTCCGGCGGGAAGCTTTTTCAGCCACTCCGCGTCGCATTGACGGGGTTGACCGTGAGTCCCGGCATATTCGACATCCTGGAGATCCTCGGCCGGGAACGGTCGCTCGCGAGGGTTGATGCCGCCGTCGAGTATCTGACGAAGCGGGACGCCGCCTGACTCTTTGTAACGGCACCCGAACTGTTGGTTGACCGCTTCGGTGGCGGTTCCCATATTGGCGACAAACACGTGAGTGCCGAGCCGGACTATTCGGCTCGCCCCACCACGTCCTGCGAGATCGGCATATGCCGGAGCAGCTGACCCAGCTCGAGCGACGCGTCTATCACTACATGATAGACTTTCTCGCCGAGAACACGTACCAGCCCAGCATTCGCGAGATCGCCAAGAAATTTCGCATCAAGTCCACGAAGACGGTCTCGGACTTATTGCACGCGCTCGCCAACAAGGGCTACATCGAGCGCGATGAATCGCGCTCGCGCGGTGTCCAGCTGCTCGGATTCGCCGCCGCCGGCGCCACGCAACCGGTGCCGTACTACGGCAAGGTGCACGCGGGCGAGCCCGCGCTCCTCGCCGAGCATCGTCTCGGCTACATCACCTTCGATCGCCGCTTCCTGCCGAGCGAGGAC
>Ga0066652_100001322_pt1 | contig 12759 bp, 10 predicted proteins | sample GraSoiAngelo_101_FD_71413 | JGI IMG/M metagenome (GOLD analysis project Ga0066652, IMG submission 71413) | Grasslands soil microbial communities from the Angelo Coastal Reserve, California, USA - 14_0903_02_30cm | ecosystem: Environmental > Terrestrial > Soil > Grasslands | place: USA...
TCGTACAGGTGTGCCCGCCCGAGCGCGCAGAGGTCGGCCCGGCCGGCAAGGATGATGCTGTTCACGTCGTCGTAGCCGCTGATGGCGCCAACCGCAATCGTGGCGACGCCGGCCACGTTGCGGATCCGGTCCGCGAATGGGGTCTGGTAGCTGCGACCGAAGCTCGGCTGCTCCTCAGCGAGAGTTTGACCCGTCGATACGTCGATCGCGTCCACACCATGGGCGGCGAATGCGCGCGCGACTGCGACCGAATCTTCGGCGTTCAGCCCGCCCTCGTACCAGTCCACCGCCGACACGCGCACCGTCATCGGCCTGGCCGCGGGCCACTCCGAACGGAGCGCATCGAACACCTCGAGGGGGTAGCGGAGCCGGTTCTCCAGGCTGCCTCCATACTCGTCGCGACGCATGTTGGTGAGCGGCGAGATGAAGCTCGCCAGGAGGTAGCCGTGCGCGCAATGCAGCTCGAGAAGGTCAAAGCCGGCGTTCACCGCCATCCGCGTCGCGGCGACGAACTGGTCGCGGACGAGGTTCATGTCGGCGCGCGTCATCTGGCGAGGGACCTGGCTCACCGGCAGGTAGGGAAGAGGCGAGGGGGCGATCAGGTCCCAGTTGCCAGAGTCCAGCGGCTCGTCCATCCCTTCCCACATGAGCTTGGTCGAACCCTTGCGGCCGGAATGGCCGAGCTGGATCCCGATCTTCGCCGGTGTTTGCCCGTGCACGAACTCGACCAGCCGCTTGAAAGCAGCCTCATGCTCGCGCCTGTACATTCCGGCGCACCCCGGTGTGATGCGCCCTTCACGTGAGACACAAACCATCTCCGTCATCACCAGCGCCGCACCTCCCAGCGCCTTGCTGCCCAGGTGCACCAGGTGGAAGTCGCCGATCAAGCCGTCTTCGGCGGCGTACATGTCCATCGGCGACACGATCACCCGATTGGCCAGCTCGAGCTCGCGCAGCCGGATCGGAACGAACATCGGCGGCGCCGGCCGGCCTCCTCCGTTGAACCAGCGGTCGACCTCGGCCACGAACTCGGGATCGCGCACCTTGAGATTCCAGTACGTCACGCGCCGGCTGCGGGTGAGCAGGTTGAAGGCAAACTGGAGCGGCTCCTGGCGCGTGTACTGCGAGATGTTCTCGAACCATTCGAGGCTTGCCTGCGCGGCCCTCTGCGCGCTCTCGACCACGGGCCGTCGCTCGGCTTCGTAGGCGACCAGCGCTGCATCGACGGTCGGGTTTTCGTGCAGGCACGCTGCCAGTGCAAGCGCATCCTCCATCGCGAGCTTCGTCCCTGACCCGATCGAGAAATGGGCGGTATGGGCGGCGTCCCCGACCAGGAGCAGGTTGCCGTCCCGCCAGCATCGCGTGCGCAGGGTGGCAAACCGGATCCAGCGGCTGTTGTTGGCGAGCAGAGGCACTCCCCGCAGCGCGTCCGCGAACACCTCTGCGCAGAAGGCGATGCCCTGCTCGTCGCTTTCGCCTGGTCTCCACGAGCGTTCGCTCGCGTCGATCTGGCCGCTGCGCGTCCAGCTGCCCTCCTCGAGCTCCACGATGAACGTGCTCATCGAGTCGCTGTACGGATATGCGTGGGCCTGCACGACTCCGATATCCGTCTCGGCGATGAAGAACTTGAAAGCTTCGAAGACCAGGGGCGTACCCAGCCACATGTAGCGCGCGCGCCGCACATCGAGCTCAGGCCGGAAGACCGCAGCCCGCGCAGCTCGAGTCAGGCTGTTGACGCCGTCCGCGCCGACCACCAGGTCATGTGAGCCGCGCAGCTGCGCGAGCGGCGGCGCCGGCTCGCGGTAGTGGATGGTGACCCCGAACTGCTCACACCTCTCACGCAGGATCGCCAGCAGCCGCTGCCGGCTGATGGCGGCGAATCCGTGCCCGCCCGAGGTGAGGACCTGCCCACGGAAGTGCACGTCGATGTCGTCCCAGGTCGCGAAATCTTGGGACAGCCGCTCGTAGAAAGCGGCGTCTGCGTGTTCGATGCCGCCCAGCGTTTCGTCGGAAAAGACGACCCCGAACCCAAAGGTGTCGTCGGCGGCATTTCGCTCCCAGACCTCGATCTCGTGCTTCGGGTTCAGGAGCTTGACCAGCGTCGCCAGGTACAGCCCGGCCGGCCCGCCACCGATGATCGCGATGCTGAGGGCCGGCTTCGAGGCCCTCAGCTCCTTTCTCGCAGCCGGAACCGCTGCAGCTTGCCGGTTGCCGTCCGCGGCAGCGCGTCCGCGAACTCGATCGCCCGCGGGTATTTGTAGGGGGCGATCTGACTCTTGACGAAATCCTGCAGCGTCCGGGCCGGCTCCGGGCCGAGCTCGGCGCCAGGCTGGAGCACGACCACCGCCCTCACCACCATGCCCCGCTCCTCGTCGGGTGCGCCGACGACCGCCGCCTCGGCGACGGCGGGATGCCGAAGCAGCGCTTCTTCGACCTCTGGGCCGGCGATGTTGTAGCCCGCGGACACGATCATGTCGTCCGCCCGCGCCTGGTAGTGGAAGTAGCCGTCGCCGTCGCGGATGTAGACGTCGCCGGTGACGTTCCATCCGTCCTGGACGTAGGTCGTCTGGCGGTCACCGCGCAGGTAACGGCAGCCGGTCGGCCCCTTCACCGCCAGCCGGCCCAGCTCGCCATCGGCGACCGGTCTGCCGTCCGGGTCCTGGACCTCGGCAAGGTAGCCCGGCACAGCGCGGCCGGTGCTGCCGGGGCGGATTTCCTGAGCGGCGGCGGAGATGAAGATGTGCAGCATCTCGGTCGAGCCGATGCCGTCGATGATGTCAATCCCGCATGCGTCGTGAACAGCCTCCCAGGTCGCCTTCGGCAGCGTCTCACCCGCCGACACGCACGCGCGCAGCGAGCTGACGCGCGCTTCACTGAGGTTCGGCACCATCGCGCGATAGGCGGTGGGAGCCGTGGCGAGCACGGTGATGCCGTGGCGTTCGACCGCTTCGAGCAGGCGCGGCGGTGAAGGCTGTTCGAGCAGGTAGACCGCAGCCCCGCACCTGAGCGGGAAGACGACACTCTGCCCCAGCCCGAACGTGAAGGCCAGCGGAGGGCTCGCGGCGAACAGGTCGTCGGGGCTCGGCTGCAGCACGTGGCGGGAGAACGTGTCCGCGATGGCGAGAACATCACGATGAAAGTGCATCGTCGCCTTCGGCTTGCCGGTCGTGCCGGAGGTGAAGGCGAGCATGCACACGTCCTCGGCGGCGGTCGCGACGTTTTTGAACTTGGGCTCTTTGGTTGCCGCAACCTTCGTGAGGTCGTCCGGGTCGTCGCCCCCGTAGGTAAAGATCTGGAAGCCGTCGGGGGCGGCGGCGTCCAGGTCCTTGATGAAGCGGTGGTCGCAGATCGCCATGGTCACGGCGGCGATATCCACCATCGTCTCCAGCTCACTCGACCGGAGCAACGGCATCGTCGTCACCGCGACTCCGCCCGCCTTGATGACGCCGAACCAGCTCGCCACAAGCCATGGATTGTTGGGGCCACGGAGCAGCACCCGGTTGCCTGGGAGAAGGCCCATCTCGTGCACGAGCGCGTGGGCGACCTGGTTGGACCTGGCCAGGAGGTCCGCGTAAGACCATTCCTCCGTGTCGGTCACGATGCACCGCCTGGCGCCTGCCCCGGCCAGGACGTGGCGGTCGAGAAGGTCGGCAGCGCAGTTCAGCGACGGCGGGTACTGGAGCTCGGGAAGGGTGAACCGAAACTCCGGCCACGTCGCTCGGGGAGGGAGGTTTTCCCGGGTGAAGGTGTCTACATGCGCCGATCGTGAGACCTGCGTCAAATGCCCTTCGACATACTACCTTCATGCAGCCGACCGGCCGGCCTCAGAACGTCAATCCCGAAGAGCTCGCGCCGGCCCGTGGTTTCTCCCACGCGACCGTCGCCGGCGACACGGTCTGGATCGGCGGCCAGCTCGGGTCGGACAAGACCGGCAAGGTCCCCGAGCCAGGCGACGTCGTGGCCCAATTCGCCCGCGCGATTCGCAACGTCGCGATCGCGTTGCGGGCAGCGGGCTGCGTGCCGGAGGACACGGTCAAGCTCACGTACTACGTCACCGACCTGAAGCTGTACCAGAAGAACCTGAGCGCCATCGCGACTCCTTACCGCGAGGTGTTCGGCCGTCACTATCCGGCGTCGACGCTGATCGAGGTCAGCTCCCTTTTCGACCCGGATGCGCTGATCGAGATCGACGCGGTCGCGGTGCGCCGGACATGAAACGGTGGGAGCACTTCGACTACGACGAGCATGAGGGCGTCGCGACCCTCACGTTCTCGAGGCCAGAGCGGCTCAACGCCCTGACCTTCGACGTGTACGCGGACATCCGCGACCTGACCGATTCGCTCCGGCGCCGCCAGGACATCCGCGTGCTGGTGATCCGCGGCCAGGGTCGCGGATTCTGCTCTGGCGGGGACGTCGATGAGATCATCGCCGAGCTGATCAAGAGGGGCACCCGCGACGTGTACGAGTTCGCACGCATGACTGGGGCGTGCGTGCGCAACCTGCGCGAGATTCCGCAACCGGTGATCGCTGCGGTCAACGGCGTCGCCGCCGGCGCCGGCGCGGTGCTCGCTGCCGCGGCCGATATCCGCGTCCTGGCCTCCTCAGCGAGCTTCCGTTTTCTCTTCACCAGCGTTGGGCTTTCCGGTGGCGACATGGGCATCTGCTGGATGCTCCCGCGCATCGTTGGCCTCGGCCGTGCGATGGAGACCCTTCTGCTCGGGGGCAAGATCACAAGTCAGGAGGCCCTCTCGTGGGGCCTCGCGTCAAGAGTCGTCGCCGACGATGAGCTCGACGCTGCGGTGGCCGATTACGTCAAGCGATTGACGGAGCTTGCCCCGTGGGGCCTGGCGATGACCAAGGAGATGGTCAACCGGGCGGCGTCCACCGACTACTCCAGCGCGATTGAGATGGAGGCGTTCACGCAGTCGCTGCTGATGACGGCCGAGGACTTCCGCGAGTTCCACGCCGGCTTCACGGCCAAGCGCAAGCCCGACTATCGCGGCCGCTGAATCGACCCTTTGACAGGTCCCTGATCGCGCGGCGGCGTCGCCGGCCAGGACAACAGGCGATTTACAGATGCCAGGCCACACCTATAGAGTTGCCTTGCGGCACGGGTCGCTGTGGCGGCGCGGGTCGATGGCGCGGGGCAGGAGGGCCATGATCGTGGTTCCCAGAAGTCGCATTTTCTACTCCCATCTGGGCACGCGTCCGCGCGTTCTCGCGCCGGTCCTGATGGGCCAGATGGCGCGGCCCGCCATCAGCGTGGGGGACGCGCTCGCGACATCCCCGGGAGGATCAGGTCACCTGCTTGCGCTCGTCGAGATCCGTGCCGGCCGTGACAACGAAGTCTTCGCGCAGGAGCAGCGCCGGCGAGACATGCTCCGCTGGGTGGCGGGGTTGGAGTACAGCGGTGATGTTCGCCGCCGTCTGAGCGTCACGCTGCGTATGACCGCCAACGTGGCGAGCAGCATTCGCGATGCGGTGGCCGAAACCGAGGCCACGAGCCTCGTGCTCGAATGGCCCACGGTTTCGAGTGCACGCCGCCACGGATTGAGCGACCTGACCCGTCAGCTGCTGCCTGATCGCGGGACCGATATCGTCTTCGTCCGCTCGAAGGATCCGAACCGTGCGATCGCACCACGGTCGATCATGGCGTCGATTCGCGGAGGTCCGAGTGCTCGGGTGGTCGCATCGACTGCAGCAGCGCTTGCAGATGCCTACGGCAGCTCACTGACCCTGGTGCACATCCAGACGGATTTGCAGCACCCAGACCGATCACGAAGGGAGTGGGAGTCTTTCGAGCAAATTGTCGAGGAGATGCACCGTCCGTCGACGGTGGTCCGGGTGCATCGTCACGAAAATCCAGCTGCCGGGATCCTGGAGGAAGCCGCGGGTCATGACCTCATCATCATCGGCTCGCGGCTCAGCACGTCGAATCCCAACGTCGTGATGGGTCGCGAGCTCCTGCGCATGGTGCGCCAGCTGGATTGTCCGGTGGTGATGGTGAGGCCAAAGCCGTTGCCGCCGTCCGAATCTGCGCACCCGATTGCGGCGAATGGTCACCGCGCGTGAGCTCACCGGAGCCAACGCCTGCGCTGCAGGCGATCGGCCGCGACGCGGCGAGGCTCTTGGGTCAGTTCTCGCCGATCATTCTCAGCAATCGGGCCCCGGTGGAACCCCGGTCCGGTGGCCAGCTGGTGTCTGGGGCTGGGGGTCTGGTCAAAGCGCTGACATCGCTGGCGAACGCCACCAAAGCCTCCTGGGTGTCCGCTGCGCGAACCGAGATCGAGCGGGAGCTCGCGGCTTCGGGCAGATCGCTCGGCTCGGACGCCAACGCCGACCAGGCGTTCCCGATCTTCTTCGCGCCCACCGACCCAGCTGCGTACGACCTCCATTACGCGGTCATCAGCAACCCGCTGCTCTGGTTCGCGCACCACTACCTGTGGAACATCGCGATCGAGCCGGTTGTCGACCAGAGCATCTACAAGGCCTGGTTCGACGGTTATCGCGTCATCAATGCCGCGATCGCTGAGCGTGCTCTGTCGATCAGTCGCCAGCTGCCTCGCCGTCCGCTGTTCCTCACCCAGGACTATCAGCTGTATCTCGCTCCCGAGCACATCCGATCAGCCCTGCCCGATGCTGCGATGCAGCACTTCATCCATGTTCCATGGCCCGAACCGAGATACATGAAGGTGCTCCCCGCAGCGATGCGGGAGGGGATTTTCAAGGGCCTCCTGGCCAATGACATCATCGGTCTCCAGACCAGCCTCGACGTGCACAACTTCCTGCGATGTTGCGTCGAGCTGATGGGACTGCGCGTCGTCGAGGCTGAGGGAGCCGTCCTCAGCGGAGGTCGGGTGGTTTGGGTTCGGGCGTACCCGGTCTCCATCGACGTGGACGCGATGCGGCAGCTCGGCGAATCGCCGGCGGTCCGCGAGCTCGAAGCCGAGGTGGCGGTCTGGCGTCCGGAAAAGCTGATCGTTCGAGTGGACCGGACCGATCCCTCCAAGAACCTGATCCGAGGCTTCCTGGCGTATGAGCGGTTGCTGGAAGACCATCCCGAATACCAGGGCCGGGTCACCCTGTGGGCCTTCCTACAGCCGTCGCGACAGGACGTCGACGCCTACCGGCAGTACCTGGAGCTGGTGCGGTCGACCGTTGCCCGGATCAATACCCGGTTCGGTAACGAAGCCTGGGAACCCACCCGGCTTGACCTTGGAGAGGACATCCATCGCGCGCTGGCTGCCTATCGGTCCTATGACGTATTGCTGGTAAATCCGATTCTCGATGGCATGAACCTGGTGGCCAAAGAGGGACCTGTCGTCAATCAGCGTTCGGGAGTGTTGGTGCTTTCCGAGTCGGCCGGCGCTCACGAGGAATTGGGCACGCACGGGGTCAGCATCAATCCGTTTGATGTCGAGGTGACCGCGCGAGCCATCCATCGAGCGCTGCAGATGAGCCCTGCGGAGCGGGTCGAGCGATCTGACGCGATCAACCAGATAGTCGCCACCAACGATGTCGCTCGCTGGATCCGGCATCAGCTCGAAGACATCCGTTCCATCACGCCGGCGTTCCGCGGGCCTTTCGAACCCGAAGGACAGTCAGCCGGACGAGGTCCCGGCGCGCAGAGAACGGGCCGCCGTCGCTGAGTTCGGATAGAGGATGATCGATGGCGAGATGGACATCGATCCGGCGGTGCCGCCGAGCGGTCCGGGCTGCGCGGAATGCGTCGCCTCCGGAGGCTGGTGGTTTCACTTGCGTCGCTGCGCGCGCTGCGGCCACGTCGGTTGCTGTGATTCGTCGCCGTCCCAGCACGCAAGTCGCCATGCGGCCGATACCGGCCACGCGATCGTCCAGAGTTACGAGCCCGGCGAGGACTGGTTCTGGGACTACACGACCGAGGACTTCCTGGATGGGCCGGAGCTGGCTCCGCCCCGCCATCACCCGCTTGAGCAGCCAGTGCCCGGGCCCAGCGACCGCGTCCCCCGAGGGTGGGAGCAACAGCTCCACTGACGGCCGCGCGTCCTCTTCTATATGTGCGGTCGGTGCGGTTACATGTTCGGGCAGTTGTGGGTCGTCGATCCGCTGGATGGGCTCGGATTCGGTGACGGTGTCGCCGCGAACGCCGGCGCCGCGAGCACGAAAGCCGCGATAGCGACCACCGCCAGGATCAACGGCAGGGCCAAGCGTCGAAGCCAGGACGTTTTCGGTGTTGGCGGCATCGGTGGCGTGATCTGCTCACTTTGCTCAGGCACCTTGATCGGACACCTCCTCAGGTGATTCGCGCTCGGGCACGCGCACCTTTCACTGTTGCACGCCAGGCTGAGAGCAGGCTTCGAGTTGGCCTGGGGTCTTGCTTGGGTCTTGGGGCCGTGATTCTCATCTGATTCACAGCTTCCTCAGGCGAGGGTCTGAGGATTGAGCTCGACACTCCGGGGGTGGCCTGGTTTCGTGTCGGGCTGGTTCGAGGGCTTCGAGGTTGGGTTGCCATTGCCATCTCCACCTGCGGGGTGGCCGCGCTTCTGGCCGCATGCACGATCCCCGTCCGGTTCGCGACGCCGGAAGAGGTGCGGCAAGCCACAGCTCCCAGCCCCGCACCGGTAAGCACAGGCGGCTCGACGACCATCGTCGGGGGCGGCCTGGACCACGTTCAGGCGGACCTACGCCGGCTCATTGCCCAGGCCGGCCCATCGGTCGTGCGGGTCGAGACTGCCTCCGCGACCGGGTCGGGTTTGCTCCTCGACGCGGCCGGCACCATCGTTACGCCCGCCAGCCTGGTTGCTGGTGCGCAGCCGGTCACGATCACCACCGCCGCCGGCCAGCGATACGCCGGCACGGTCAGCGGGTCCGATCCGGCCAGCGATGTCGCCGTCATCCGCGTGAGCGGCGCGACCGGGCTCGCGGCAGCGACGTTTGCTGATTCAGGAACCGTCCAGGTCGGTGACGTGGTGGTGGCGGTCGGCAACCAGCTGCCGCCTTCCGGCACCGCGAGCCAGGGGATCGTGAGCGGAACCACGGGGACGATGTCCGCGGGCGCGGTGACGCTGACCGGGCTCATCACGACCACCGCGCCGATGGCCGCCGGGACTTCGGGCAGCGCGCTGCTGAACACCACAGGGCAGGTGGTGGGCATGACGACGCTCGGCTCGGATGGGTCGCCGGCTCTCGGCGTCGCGATCCCGAGCAATCAGGTCAAAACGGTCGCCCAGAAGCTGCTCGCGGGAGGCTCCGGGACGCAGGCAGGGAACGCCTATCTCGGGGCATCGGTCACCGACGCCTCCGGCGGCGGCGCGCTCATCCAGTCGGTCGCCGCCGGCGGCCCCGCCGCGCGGGCGGGCATTCAGCCCGGGTGGGTCATCGTCGCCATCGGAGGCCAGACGGTGCCGAACGCGGCTGCTGTCGGCCAGATCCTCGCCGGCCGCGCACCTGGCCAGCAGGTGACGGTCGCGGTTCGCCTCCCGAACGGCTCCTCCCGCTCGATCCCCGTCGTGCTCGGAACCGCCTAACCCTAGCTAGCTCAATAGACAAGGAGTGAAGATGCCACAGCCACAAGCAGCCTGGAGCGCGACGCCGGCGACGACGGCCGAAATCTATGCGGCCCGCGTGCCGAAGGCGGTGGAGGAGCTGCTCTTCGAGGTCCGCAAGGTGATCGTGGGCCAGGACCGCCTCCTCGAACGGGTGCTGGTGGCCCTGCTTGCTGGCGGCCACATTCTCGTCGAGGGAGTTCCCGGTCTCGCCAAGACAGCGACCGTGCGCGCCTTCGCGGCGGCGATCGGAGGCAAGTTCGGGCGGATCCAGTTCACACCCGACCTCGTTCCCTCAGACCTGGTCGGAACCAGGGTGTTCAACCCGCGCAAGGCCGACTTTTCGACCGAGCTGGGCCCGATCTTCTGCAACCTTCTTCTCGCGGACGAGGTCAACCGGGCCCCCGCCAAGGTTCAGTCGGCGCTGCTCGAGGTGATGCAGGAGAGACAGGTCACCATCGCCAAGGAGACGTTCCGGGTCGATGAGCCGTTCCTGGTCCTCGCCACCCAGAACCCGATCGAGGCCGATGGCACCTACCCGCTGCCGGAAGCGCAGATCGACCGTTTCATGCTCAAGGTCGTGGTCGGCTATCCGACCGCGGGCGAGGAGATTGGAATCGTCGAGAGGATGATCGGCGAACCGATCCAGGTCAGCCAGGTGCTGTCTCCGCAGGACCTGGTCGAGCTGCAACACCAGGTGCGCAGGGTGTACGTCGATCCCGCCGTGATCGCCTACGCAACCAGACTTGTGGCGGCGACGCGAAGCCTGAAGGCGGCCGGGATCGATGCCTTCGAATCGGCGGTGGCGTACGGCGGCAGCCCCCGGGCGACGATCCATCTGGTCATCGCCGGCCGGGCACTGGCCTTCATCCGCGGCCGCAGCTACGTGCTCGGTCAGGACCTGGCGGCGGTGGCGCCAGAGGTGTTGCGGCACCGGATCGTGCTCAGCTACGAGGGCATCGCCGACAGCGTCGCCCCGGACGACATCGTGCGTCGCGTCATCGAAACCACCGAGATGCCGCGGCTCGACCTCGGGGATGGCCGTGTCGTCTGACGAGAGGCGCCGCCGCCGAGGGCGCCTTCCCAACCTCGAGGTGCTCGGCAGGCTTCGATGGCCGGTCCTCGGCCGGCTCGGTTTTCACACCTGGGGTGACGAACGCTCGCGCTCACGGGGTCCTGGCGTCGAATTCGCGGATGTCAGGGAATACCAGTTCGGCGAGGACGCCCGGCTGATCGACTGGAACCTGACCGCCCGCTCGGATCGCATCTTCGTCCGCGAGTCGCATCCCGATCGCGGACTGGACGCCTGGCTGATCGTCGATTCCAGCGCCTCGCTCGACTGGGGCACGGCCCTGACGCTGAAGCGCGAGGCAGCGCTCGAGATGGCGGCCGCCGCCTCCTCTTTGATCGCCCGCCGCGGAAGTCGGGTGGGCGCGATTGTCTTCGATGCGCAGGTCCGGCGGACGCTTCCGCCGATCGCCGGCCGGACCGGCCGCCTCCACCTCGTGGGGCATCTCCAGTCCGAGCTCGCATCCCCGCCTCCCCGAGCTGCCACCGCGCTCGCGGGCGCGCTCCGTCACGCGCTCAAGCTCGTCCAGCGGCGATCCCTGCTGATCGTGATCACCGATTTCCTTGCCGCGGGCGGCTGGCAGCGGCCGATGGCGATGCTCGGCCACCGCCACGAGGTAGTTGCAGTCAGGATGGTCGATCCGACCGAGCTCGCCATCCCTGACATCGGCGTGGTGACGTTCGAAGACCCAGAGAGCGGTGAGCAGCTGCAGGTGGACACGTCCGACGTACGCCTCCGAGCCCGGTTCCGGCTCGCCGCCGCGGAACAGAGCCGGCGGATCTCGAGCGACCTGCGGCGAGCTCACGTGACGGAGCTGATCATCACCACCGAGCAGCCGTTCCTGCCTCAGCTGATCGAGTACCTGCGCCGTCGCACCGTCGAGCTGCAACGTGGTCGAGGGGCCCCCGTGTCGTGATCATCTATCAGCCTGCGTTTCTGCTCGGGCTGCTGGCGATACCGCTCCTCATCGCGGGATACGTGCTCGTCCAGCGCCGGCGCCGCGCCTACACGCTTCGGTTCACCAACCTGGAGCTGCTCCGGTCCGTCGTCCCCCGCTCGCCCGGCATTCGCCGCCACCTCCCGCCCGCCCTCTTCCTGCTGGGTTCGGCGGCGCTCCTCAGCGGGATGGCGGTGCCTGTCCTGAACCTTGAAATCGCCCGGAACAGCGCTGACGTGGTCCTGGTCATCGACGTCTCGGGTTCGATGCAGGCGACCGATGTGACGCCTACCCGACTCGAAGCCGCCAAAAGCGCTGCCACGACTCTCGTCGATCAGCTGCCCGCCGGCTATCGCATCGCCCTGATCAGCTTCAGCAGCGGGGCCACCGTCAGGCAGGGCCTGACCACCGATCATGGCGCCGTGAAATCGGCCCTCTCCGCCCTTGTGCCTGGGGGAGGCACCGCCCTCGGCACCGCGCTTTCGCTGGCGCTGGACCAGCTTGGTGCGGGCCGCGGAAACGCATCCGGCGCGCGGGCGCGCCCGGCGATGATCGTGGTGCTCACCGATGGAGCGTCAAACGAAGGCGTGAATCCGCTCAGCGTCGTGCAGCAAATCGCGGCCTCGAAAGTGCCGGTGCAAACAATCGGCATCGGGCTGCGCGACAGCTCGGCGGTCGTTGGCGGCGAGCGGGTTGGCGGCGTGGACGAAGCCACCCTCAAGGCGATCTCTGCCGCGACCGGGGGGAAGTATTACTACGCTCAGGCCGCCGGCGAGCTTCAAAACATCTACAGCGCCCTCGGGACCCAGTTCGGCTGGCAATTTCAGCAAGTCAACCTGATGGTGCCGCTCCTGATCGGTGGGATCAGCCTCGTGGTGCTGGGCGCCGCGGTCAGCCTGGTCTGGTTCCGGGTACTGCCCTGAAAGAACCGGACCCGATTAGCGCGCGCCCACGAGCACGCCGGCCGCCATCCCGCCCAGGACGCCCACGAAGCCGGCCGCCAGGCCCGCGGCCAGGAGCAGGCGCCAGAAGACGAGGGGCGTGGGGCGCCGCACAACCGACGCCGGCGGCGGCGCAATCGGCGGCAGATTCGAAGCTGAGGTTCGAACCGGCTCAGGGCTGTAGGGCAGCCACCTCGCGCCGGGCGGAAGCTGCGCGGGCCAGACGTTGACGTCGTCGGTCTGCACTGCCCGCCAGCATGCCCGATGCCGCTTGGCAGCGCCTGTGAT
>Ga0066652_100001323_pt1 | contig 12757 bp, 15 predicted proteins | sample GraSoiAngelo_101_FD_71413 | JGI IMG/M metagenome (GOLD analysis project Ga0066652, IMG submission 71413) | Grasslands soil microbial communities from the Angelo Coastal Reserve, California, USA - 14_0903_02_30cm | ecosystem: Environmental > Terrestrial > Soil > Grasslands | place: USA...
CTGGCGGGCATGGAGTACCTGGCCGACAACGGGTTCCGCCTCGGGATCACCTCGCTCAAGTGCGGACACAGCCGCAAGACCACATCCGGCAGCGTCTCCGAGCACTCGACCGGCGACGCGATGGACATCGCCGAGATCGACGGCGTCCCGGTCGCCGGCCACCAGGGTCCGGGGACGCTCGCCGACTCGCTGATCAAGTCCGCGCTGAAGCTTCAGGGCGTGATGGCGCCGCACCAGGTGATCTCGCTCGAGAACCTCCCCGGCCCGGTGAGCTTCGCGATGTCCGACCACAGCGACCACGTTCACCTCGGCTGGAGCCCGCTCGGCGGTGCGGGCTACCAAAGCCCGTTCGTCGACGCGGTCGAGGGACGGATCGATCAGGGCGTCGACTACACCGGCACCGGCCCCATCAACGCGATCGGCAACGCGCGGATCCTCGCGACGGGCGCTCCGGGCTGGCCGAACGGCGGCGCTGGACCGGCGGGGCAGGGCGTCCTCTATCGGCTCCTCGACGGCCCGAAGGCCGGGCAGGTGGTCTACGTGTACGAGGGCCTGACCCCAACCGTCCATCCCGGTGAGGAGGTCATCGCCGGCCAGCAGATCGCGAGGTTCTACCCAGGTAGCTCGATCGAGATCGGGTTCGCCGACTCCTCCGGAACGCCGCTGAGCCACTCGGTGTATCACGAGGGGATGGTGACTCCGTGGGGACGCCGGATGGTGGCCTTCCTGGCGAGCGTGGGCGCGCCGGGCCACCTCAACGGAAAGTTCAACCAGCTGCTCGAGCCGAAGCAGTGGAAGCGGGTGATCAAGCGCCTCGGGCAGATCCACAACCCCACCGTCCCCACCTCGCCGTCCCGCTTCGCGCTGCCGGCCGGCAAGCACCGCGGCCAACACGCCGGCGACTAGTCGGCGCCAGGTAAGCCCGCCCCGGCCCCTCGAGGCTGCCAATAGGCTGGCGGCGTGAACGCCCGCGGCAAGTCGTTTCGCTTCGTCCAGTTCGAGCTGCCGGGGCGCCTGGGGATCGACGACGGTCGTTACCTCCTGCGAACCGACCGTCCCGCAGGCGAGGAGGCGGTGGTCGTGATCCAGACCCTCGGCGCTCCGCCTCCCCGGCGCCGAGCGCGCCGCCGCCGCCCGCGCCGCGCCGAGGCCGATTCGACACCAGAGCTCCCGCTGACGCGACTCACAGTGATCCCCGCCGAGCCGGGCCCGGCGAGTGAGTCCGCCCGCGAGCTCGAGCGGATCGCCCGCGATCCCGACGCGGCCGAGGCCGCGGTGGCCGCGGGGCTCCGGAGCGCGAATCGGATCCTCGGCGTCCATCGTGTCGTGACCGCCGACCCGTACGGTCACGAGATCTCACGCGATGCGACCCTGGTCACCCGGGTGGGCTACGGGGCCGGCGAGGAGGTCGCCGACGGGCGCTGGGAGGACGCCCTCGAGATTCCCCCTCCCGAGCGGCGCCTGCGTCGGGTCGAAGCGCTTCGCCCGCAGGAGCGTCTTGCCGCGGTGCTTGCCCGGCGCGAGTCGATCGACGTCTGCGAGAGGCTGCTCCTGCGAGCGCGCGCCGATCTCGATCAGGGGCGTCTCCGGGAGGCCGCGCTTCAGCTTCGCGTCGGCATTGAGGCGATGCTCGCCGAGCTCCCCGGGCGCTACGGCCGCGACCAGGACCAGGACCTGGCGGCGCTCGAACGCCGGCGCGAGGCGACGGTGGCGCTCGCCGACGAGGCACTTCGGAGCGCGCCTCCACCCGGAAGCGCCGACGAGATAGCCGAGACGCTCGCGATCTGCGAACGCGTCCTTCGGCGCAGGCGAATCCTCGCGGGCGACGAAGGCTAGAGAGCGTCCAAGACCGCGGTGAGGTCGTCGACCACGTCTCCGTCGAGGCGAACGGCTGCCTCGGAGTCGTACGGGGTGGCGCTTCGGGTGACGATCGCGATCCTACCCCCGTGGCCAAGCGTCAGCTCCGGGAGGCCGGCCACCGGATACACCTCGAGCGAGGAGCCCACGCAGAGCAGGAGGTCGGCCGTTCCGCAGAGCCGCTCCGCGGCGGCGAGCGCCTCCGTAGGGAGGAACTCGCCGAACAGGACCACGTCGGGCTTCACCTTCCCGGCACAGGATCCACAGGTGGCGATTCCGTCCCGGCCGAACAGCGACTCGACGTCGGTGAGCGAGTAGGTCGCCTCACAGCTCGTGCAGCTCGCGGTCGCGATCGACCCGTGGACCTCGACCACCCGCTCCGAGCCCGCCATGCGGTGGAGGCGATCGATGTTCTGGGTGATCACCGCCTCCAGTCGGCCGCGCCGCTCGAGCTCCGCAAGCGTCTCGTGGGCCGGGTTCGGCCGTTTCTCGCGCAGCAGCTGAACGCGCGGGCGGTAGAAGTCCCAGAATCGCTTCGTGTCCCGGTGGAAGGCGTCGATCGTCGCCACCGACATCGGATCGACCTTCGCCCAAAGCCCCTTCCCCGGCGTCCGGAAGTCGGGGATCCCCGAGGGCACCGAGATCCCCGCCCCTGTGAGCGCGACGGTGCGCTCGCTCGCCCGGATGAGCGCCGCGAGCTCGTCCACCCCCGTGCCGGAGGCAGTCTGTGGGTCAGCGGTCACGCCAGCCGAGTCTAGGTGCCGCGCCCCCGCCTACTTCCCCTGCCACTTCGGCTTGCGCTTGCCGAGGAAGGCGGCGATCCCCTCGCGAGCGTCCTCGGAGGAGAAGGCGGTGACGAAGCCCCCCTTCTCGGCCTCGATTCCCTGGTCCAGGTCCCCCTTCGCTGACACCTGCTTGATCTGCTCGACCGCCACAGGCGCCTGGCCCGCCAGCTTGCCGGCCCAGGCGAGTGCGGCGTCGAAGAGCTCGTGGTCGACGACGACCTCGTTCGTCAGCCCGAGCTCCTGGGCCTGGCGAGCCGAGATCGGCTCGCCGACCAGGTTCATCTCGAGCGCCTTCGCCTCTCCGACGAGCCGGGCCAGCCGCTGAGTGCCCCCGAACCCCGGGATGATCCCGAGGTTGATCTCGGGCTGGCCGAAGCTCGCCGACTCGGCCGCGATCCTGAAGTCGCACGCCATCGAGAGCTCGCAGCCTCCCCCGAGCGCCAGCGAGTTGACGGCGGCGATCGTCACCTTCCCCGACCGCTCGATCCGCCGCAGCACGCCGTGGCCACCGTCCAGAAGCTCCTTGCCGGCGGCCGGATCGGTCATCTTCGTGAACTCCTTGATGTCGGCACCGGCGCAGAAGACCGCGAAGTTCGACGAGGCGAAGACGACCGAGCGGATCTCCGGGCGCGACTCGATCTCGTCCCAGAGGGCGTTCAGGTCGCGGATCATCTGCGGCGAGATCGGATTGGTGGGCGGTCGGTTGAGCCAGACGATCGCGACCTCATCGCGAGTCTCGAACTGGAGCGTCTCGGGCTGCTCGAAGCCTTCGTCGGGTTGGGGGTAGAAGAAGAAGCCCTGGCCCGCCTTCTGCCCCAGCCGACCCTGGTTGACCAGGCGCCTCAGGAGAAGCGGCGCGGCGAAGCCGTCGCCCCACTCGCGCTCGGCGAGCTCGAGGCGCTCGAGCATGGCGTCGAGCCCCGCCTCGTCGGCGCGGGCCAGCGGCCCCGGGAGGATCCCGGCCCCCATCATCATCCCCAGCTCGACGTCCTTGGTCGCGGCCACTCCCTCGTCGACCAGCATCACCGCCTCGACGAACGCCTTGAGCTGGAAGCGCTCGACGACCGTCATCTCGCCCGTCGCGGTCGCGGTCTCCATCAACCCTCCCCTCCGTGCTCGTAGTAGCCCTCACCGGTCTTCTGGCCGAGCTTGCCGGCCTCGACCAGCTCCTTCATCCGAGGATGGACATAAAAGCGGTCCCCGTAGCTCTCGTGCAGGTGCTCGGCGACGTGGAGGACGGTGTCGAGGCCGAGCAGATCGGTGAGGAAGAAGGGGCCCATCGGAGTCACCTTCGCGTCGGCGATCTCCTTGTCGATCTCCTCCGGCGAGCGCCCGCTCTCGTCCTGATGGCGCCAGATCTCCGAGGCGGCCGAGTTCAGGACCCGGTTGACCACGAAGCCGGGCTTCTCGCCGCAGCGGATCGGGTTCTTGCGGATCTGCATCGCGAAGTTCGCGGCGGACTGCGCGGTCGCCTCGGACGTCGCCTCTCCCTCGACGACCTCGATCAGCCTCATCATCGAGGCGGGATAGAAGAAGTGGAACCCGACCACCTTCTCGGGCCGCGTGGTCGCCGAGCCGATCTGCGAAATCGAGAGCGCCGAGGTGTTGGAGGCGAGGATCGCGTGGCCCGGCGTCACCTCGTCGAGCTCCGCGAACACCGAGCGCTTGATCTCCATCCGCTCCGGCACCGCCTCGACGACGAAGTCGGCGTCGCCGAAGCCGTCGTATTCCGTCGTCCCGTCGATCGCGCCGAGGATCTCCTCGCGTCGCCGGTCGGCCTCCTCCTGGGTGATCTTCTCCTTCTTGACCAGCCCGGCGAGCTGGCCCTCGGTGACCTCACGCGCCTTCGTCAGGCCGGCGTCGACGAGCTCCTGCTTCACATCCTTCATCACCACGGGCACGTCGGCGGACGCGATCACCTGGGCGATCTCGCCCCCCATGGTGCCAGCGCCGAGCACCGCGGCCTTGAACACGAACATCTGCTGCGACCTCCGATCTCGAGAGCGCGAGAAGGCTATAGGGCGCGCCGAGCCGAGGGCCCGTGACCCCTGCTCGGCACGCCACGAAACGGGCCCGACCTGGGTCAGGTCGCGCGGTCCCGGGGCTCGGGCTCGGCCGCCGGCACGTCCTCGACCTCGAGCCGGAGGCGATCCAGAGAACGGCGCAGCGAGCCGCGCATCTGCGAGCGGATGAAGAGCGCGTCGGTGAGCCTGGCGAGCGGGCCGCGGCGCTTCAGGCGGTAGTCGAAATCCTGGGTGACGCGCGTGCCGCGCCCGTCGATCGCGAACTCCGTTCGCAGCTCGCCGGTACTCGCCGGGTCCCGGAAGGCGACCCGGTGAACGCGCCGAGGCTCGTGCTCCAGCACGCGTTCAGTCACCTCGCCGCGCCCGGCGGGGATCGAGCGCCAGCGGAGCGAGCCACCCCGCTCCGGATAGCCGTCCGACGACTCGACGCTCGCGAACCCGTCGACCCACGCCGGCCACCCGCGCGGCTCGAAGTAGTAGTCCCAGACCTCGGCCAGTGAGGCGTCGACGTTGACGGACTCGGTGACCCGGCTCATCGGCGGCGCCCGGGTCCCCCCGACTCACCGTAGATCTCGCGCTTGATTAGCGTCACCGACTGGATCACCGAGTCGAGGAACGGCTCGAGCTCAGCCACCAGGCGACGGTACTCGCGCCGGCCGTCGGGGGTGATCGAGTAGAAGCGCCTCGTTCGGCGGTCGGGGTGCTCCCACTGCCCCTCGATCGAGCCGCGCGATTCGAGGTCCCGGAGGAGGGGGTAGATCGTGTTCGGGTTGACGGAGATCGCGCCTCCCGTGATCGCCCCGATCTCCTCGATCAGGCGATTTCCGTAAGCGGGCTCGCGCGCGATGAGGTGGAGGACGAGGAGCGGGAACACGTCGCGACGGCGCACCTCGCCGCCGAACACGTCCATCGCGCCGCCGGCGCGGCGAGCCGACGGCCTCGCCTCCGCGCGGCCGGCGCGCGCCCTGGCGGCGCGGGCCGCCTGCGCCAGGCGCCGGTCGCTGGGCTCCCCTCCCTTCTCGCCCGCTCGGGCCATCGCCGCCGACTATAGGCGTCGCGGACGGGACAGTCGGGCCGACATGTGACGAACAGCACGGCACCGGCGGCCCGGAACGCGTACAGTCGTCACAAGCGCCCAGCGAGAGGAGACCCCGATGGCGAACATGACCGGCAGCGATCGCGCCCAGTACGAGCGACCCGAGTTGGCGGCCGCCGACCGGACGATGCGGGTCGCCAACCGGCGACCGGTGCTCGTGTTCAGCGCCCTGGGGCTGGTGCTCCTCGCGGCCCTCGTCTACGCGGCCGCCTGGGGCATCGACAACTGGACGCAGGGCCTCGTGCTCGGGGTGATCGTCCTGACCGCGATCGGGCTGATGATCGCGGTCAGCCCCACGCGCCGCGCCTGACGGACGGGGCTCTGCGCCCTCGCGACCCGGCTACGCGACCTCGGCCGCGGCCGGAGCCTGCTCGCGGGCCCGCTCGCCGGCGTCGGTCTCTTCACTGGTCGTCTCCGGGATGGGATCCTCGATCTGGCGCGGCATCAGGACCTCGCGAGCGATCACGAGGCGCTGGATCTGCGACGTCCCCTCATACAGCTGCATGATCTTCGCGTCGCGCATCAGCTTCTCGACCGGATACTCCTTGATGAACCCGTACCCGCCGTAGACCTGGACGGCGTCGACCGTCACCTCCATCGCCGCGTCGGCGGCGAAGCGCTTCGCGTGCGAGGCGACCAGCGTGTTGCGCTTTCCCTGGTCGAGCGTCACCGCGGACTCCCACACGAGGAGTCGCGCCGCCTCGACCTTGGTGGCCATGTCGGCGATCATGAACGCGACCGCCTGGTGCATGGCGATCGGGACGCCGAACTGGATGCGCTCCTTGGCGTAGTCGCACGCGAACTCGAACCCGGCTCGTGCGATCCCGACCGCGAGCGCGGAGACGCCGGGCCTGGTGCGGTCGAGGGTCATCATCGCCAGCTTGAACCCGTGGTTCTCGTCGCCGAGCAGGTTCCCGGCGGGGATCTCGGTCTCGTTGAAGGTGATCGCGGCGGTGTTGGAGGCGCGCTGCCCGAGCTTGTCCTCCTTCTTGTCGATGATCACGGTGTCGTCCCGGGGGACGACGAAGGCGGAGATGCCGCGGTGGCCGGCGTCCTTGTCGGTCTTCGCGTAGACCGTGTACCAGTCGGCGTAGCCGCCGTTCGTGATGAACACCTTGGAGCCGTTGATCACGTACTTGTCGCCCTTGCGGACCGCGGTCGTCTTCATCCCCGAGACGTCGGATCCCGCGTCGGGCTCGGTGAGGCAGAAGGAGGCGAGCTTCGCCTCCTCGGTGAGCCTGCCGAGGTATTCCTTCTTCACCTCCTCGGAGGCGCCGATCAGAAGCGGGGCGGACGCGAGCCCGTTGGCCATCAGGGTCGTTCCGATCCCGGAGCAGCCCCAGCCCAGCTCCTCCTCGATCAGGCAGCCGGAGAGGTAGTCGAGCCCGGGCCCGCCGTAGGCGTCCGGGATGTGGACGTTCATCAGGCCGACCTCGTAGGCCTTGTCGATGATCTCCTGCGGCCAGGTGCCGTCCCGGTCGTAGTCCCAGGCGACCGGGCGGATCTCCTTCTCGGCGAAGCTGTGCGCCAGCTCGCGAAGGTCCTTCTGCTCGTCGGTCAGGGTGAAGTCAACCAAGGCTCGCTCGCTCCTTTTCGGTTCGTCGGACGGGCCAGTCTGCCGGACCGATTGACTGGTCAGTCAACCAGCTCGAGAGCGAAGGATACCGAAGTACCCTAGGCGGATGCTCCGCTTGGCAATCAGCCTCAGCACCGGCGACGTGATCCTGATCATCGTCTTCGCGACGATCCCGATCGCGCTCGTGACCTTCGTGCTGGGGGCGGGAAACGCCCTGAAGCAGATCGGCAAGGGACCGCTGTCGGTCGAGTTCGAGAGCGACCTGCCGCAGAGGGTCACCGATGACGACGCCGCGGCGTCGCCGGCAGCCCGCGAGGCCGAGATCCGGCAGCTGCTCCAGGCGAAGGCGTACCGGCAGGAGGCGCGCGGGGAGGCGCCGCTCGACGTCGACGAGGAGCTGACCAGGCTGCTCGCCGAGAGGTCCGCCGGGACCGCGGGGGCGGACCCACAGCTCGCCGAGGAGGTCCGCCAACTCGTCGTCGCGCGGAACGAGCGGCGCATCCGGCAGGGAAAGGAGCCGCTCGACGTCGACCACGAGGTCGAGCGCCAGCTTCGGGAGCTGGAGAACCTCGGGCAGTAGGTAGGATCGGGCCTGGATGACGCCCGAGTTCGAGATCGAGAGCCGCACCGTCGACGTCGACGAGATGCTGGTTCGCCCCGGCACCTACTTCAACCCACAGACCGAGATCGTCGTCGTGGTGGACGACTCGACCTCGGTCGACCAGGAGATCTTCAACATGGAGGCCTACGAGGGCTCGGACTGGGTGCGGATCTCCGATGCGGCGCCGGTCGATGAGGACAGCCTCGACGAGGCCCTCCAGGAGTTCCAGACCCACTACCACTCCGGAACCGCTGGGTCCGTTTCGGCGACCGCCCTCGAGCAGGGCGACGGCACCGACGACGAGGAGGAGGATGAGGAGTCCCAGGATCCGGGGAGGGAGGATTGATGAGCGAGTGCAGGGTCGTCAAGCGCGAGGAAGTGGCCGACTGGATGGCCGAGTACCCGGGCTTCGGCGAGATGCGCTCGTTCACCGACGCACTCGGCGCCGAGGAGGTCGCGTTCACCTGGCGCCTGATGCCGTCCGGCACGGGAGGCAAGGGCTCCTACGGGCACCGTCACAAGGACCAGGAGGAGATCTACTTCGTCGTCCGCGGGAACGTCCAGTTCAAGCTCGACGACGAGGTCGTCGACGCCGGCCCGCAGACGGCGGTCCGCGTCCCCACCCACGTCTTCCGCTCCGTTCACAACGACGGGCCCGACGAGGCGGAGCTGATCATCTGCTCGAAGTGCGCCACCGGCGACGAGGCCGAGGCCGAGCAGACCGATGCCGACTTCTGGCCCGACTAGCCCCGATGCTTGGCGAGGGCAGGATGGCGCCCGATTTCACGCTTCCCGACCAGGACGGGAGCCCGGTGACTCTGTCCGGGCTGCGGGGGCAGATGGTGGTCCTCTACTTCTATCCCCGTGCCGACACACCGGGGTGCACGACGCAGGCGTGCGGGGTGCGGGATCACGCCGTCGACTACGAGCGGGAGGCGGCGCGGGTGCTGGGCATCTCGCCGGACCCGCTGAAGGCCGTGTCGAGCTTCGCCGACAAGTACCGGCTGGAGTTCACGCTGCTCGCCGATGAAGACCACTCGGCCGCCGACGCGTACGGGACGTGGGGCGAGCGGAGCATGCGCGGCAAGACCTACTGGGGGGTACAGCGGGCCACGTTCATCATCGACACCGAGGGACGCATCGCCCGCGTCTTCCCGGAGGTCTCACCGGACACGCACGACGAGGTCGTGCTGGAGGCGCTCCGGGAGCTGCGAGAGACCGCGGCGGCGTAGCCCGCGGGCGGCCGCTCGATCTCACGCGGGAGGCGGGTGGGACGGCGGTGAGTCAGGCGAGCAGAAAGACGATCACCAGGATCGCGTAGACCGAGAGGAGCAGGACGCCCTCGAGCCAGGTCGATCTGCCGTCGCGGCTCACGTAGTAGGCGATCGCCACCGCCGCGATCATGGCCACCAGCTCGTAGGCGTTCAGGACCAGCGGCAGCGGGGCGGGGCCGATCAGGAATCCGGCCAGCACCAGCACCGGGGCGACGAACAGCGCCACCTGCGCTCCCGAGCCGATCGCGATGTTGATCGAGAGGTCCATCTGGTCCTTTCGCGCCACGATCACGGCGACCCAGTGCTCGGCGGCGTTGCCGACGATCGCGACGACGATTGCCCCGATGAAGAACTCCGACAGTCCAAGGGAGTGGGAGGCGGAGCCGATCGACCCCACCAGGATCTCCGACATCACGCCGACCGCAACCCCGGCGATCGCCAGCATCGTCACCGATGTTCGGACCGACCAGCCCCAGGTCCCCTCCTGGTCGTACTCCGGGCGGACGTCGCCTCGAGTCGCGCGCAGGGAGAAGAAGAGCCACGCGACGTAGATCGCGATCAGGATCCCGGCGATCAGGCCCGAGACCACCTCCACCGGCGTGTCGAACGCGAAACGCGCAGGGCCGACCGACGGCAGGCCGTCGCCCCGGACGAGCTGCAGGACGGCGGGCACCGAGAACGCGGCCGCCGCGGCGAGGAGCATCAACGCCTGCGGGGTGGCGCTCTTGGGACTGAAGCGTTGGCCGGGGCGCCCCAGGCCTCCGACCAGCATCGCCGCGCCGAGGACGAGCAGGATGTTGCCCAGGACGGAGCCGACCAGGGTCGCCTTGACCACCTCGTGGAGCCCCTTCCCGAGCGCGAACAGGGCGATGATCAGCTCCGGGGCGTTGCCGAAGGTCACGTTCAGGAGGCCGCCGATTCCCGGCCCCGAGCGGGCTGCGAGCTCCTCGGTCGCCCGCCCCATCAACGCCGCGGTGGGGACGATCCCGAGCGCCGAGGTCACGAACACGATGGCATGACTGGCCCCGAAAAGATCGAGGACGACCGCGATCGCGATGAACGGGACCAGGAGATAAGGCCAGCCGTGCCCGAAGAAGAAGCTCGCGTCGAGTCGGGGAGTTCGGGGCTCCTGGCCGGGCATTCAGGGCTCCTCGGCGGGCATCCGGGCAGCCTATTCGCCGGCCGTGATCCAGCTCATGCCTGTCGCGGCGCCGGCCCGTTTCGGAGCTGAGGCTCCTTACTAGCTCATCCCGGAAACGGCACCACCCTGTTTCGGAGCTAAAGCTCCTCACCTACACTTCCTCCCGTGAGGATGCGCCGCTTCGGCGATACCGACCTCGAGGCCTCCGAGATCGGATTCGGCACCTGGGCGCTCGGCTCGACCTGGTGGGGCGACGTCAGCGAGCGGGCCGGCGAGCGCCTCCTGCTCGAGGCGCTCGAGCTCGGGATCACCTTCTTCGAGACCGGCGACGCGTACGGCCAGGGGGCCAACGAGGAGCTCGTCGGCCGGGTGCTCTCGCCGCACCGCGACCGGCTCCAGCTCTCGACCAAGTTCGGCTACGTGCTCGACTCCGGCCGCCGCGAGCATTCCGAGGGCGAGCGCCCTCAGCGCTGGGACGGCCCCTTCATCCGTGCCGCGCTCGAGAGCAGCCTCCGGCGCCTGCGGACCGATCACGTCGACCTCTATCAGCTGCACAACCCGCGTCTCGACGCCATCGACGACGACGACTGTTTCGAGACGCTCGAAGAGCTCCGAGCGGAGGGCAAGCTCCGCCACTACGGCGTGGCCCTCGGCCCAGCGATCGGCTGGCGCGAGGAGGGCCTGAAGGCGATCACAAGCCGCGAGATCGCCTCCGTGCAGACCGTCTACAACCTGCTCGAGCAGGACCCTGGGCGCGACCTCATGGCCGCCGCGGCCGAGCACGGCGTCGGCGTGCTGGCGCGGGTTCCCACCTCATCGGGCCTGCTCGATGACAACCTGAGCCCGGAGACGACCTTCGGCCCAGGCGACCACCGCCGTCACCGGCCCCGTGAGTGGCTGGTTGAGGGGCTGCAGAAGGTCGACCGCATCCGCTTCATCTGCGGCCCGGAGAAGCAGCGCACGATGCCTCAGGCGGCGCTCCGATTCATCCTCGCCCAACCTCAGATGACCGTCGTCATCCCGACGATCACCAGCGAGGCGGAGCTCCGCGAATACGCCGGCGCCGCCGACGTCCCCGACCTCACCGAAGACGAGCTGGCCCGGCTCGCCGGGCTGTATGAGCGGAACTTCGACGTCGAGCCGGTCTCGGCCGCGTAGCCGCCGTCTAACGCAGACTCGCTACTGCAGCTTCGACGCGCACTGGTTGATCTGCGAGGGCGACGCCTGCTGGATGCACTTCAGGTAGGCCTGTGACGGGCCGCCGCCGGAGGTGCCTCCCGTCTGCGGCAGGGTGGGTGCGGCGCCGCTCGCGCCACCGAGCGCGCCGAGTGGGCCCAGGCCCCCGACCCCCAGCTTCTGCAGGAGGCCGGCGATCGGCTTCGCGCCCTGTGGCGCCGTGATCGTCTGCGGCTGGTTGACGTCGCTGAGCGTCACCGAGAAGTCCACGTTGACGCTGCTCACCGGAGAGCCGGTGCTCGCCGGCGGCGCGATCGTCAGCGACAGCCCCAGCTTCCTCAACAGGTGGTCGTCCGTGCCGGAGTACACGTCGACGGTGGCGTCCTTGACCGCGCTCGTCAGCTGGTTGATCTGGCTCTGGCTGAGCGACTGCGCGGTGCCGCCCGGCGCCTGCTGCGCGACCTTGCCGAGGTCGGAGGCGATCTGGGGCACGTTGGCGTCCCCGTGGACGTGGATCGTGGTCGTCCCGCCCACGTCGGTCTCGCCCTCGTTCGTGACGTTCGTGAGCCACTTGCTCGGGTCGATCCCGAACTGCTGCAGCACCGATCCCGCGCTCTGGCTCTGACCCTGCTGCTGGGCGGCGGACTGCGCATAGGCCTTCGTGAACTGCTTGAACAGGGTCGTGCCGACCTCGTACGCCTGGCCCTGGTACTCGACGTAGGCGTTGTCCTTCGTGGCGATCGCGCTGCCGTCGAAGCTGATGTTCTGTCCTGAGCCGGAGGCCGTGACCTTCGCGTTCAGGTCGAGCTGCGGGAACGCGGTCGGGTCGTTGGGGTCGGCCTGGAACGGTCCGGTGATCGAGGCCGAGAGGTTGCCCGACTGAGCGCCCTGCGCCGCGCCGCTGACGCTGATGTCGAGGTTTCCGCTGGTGATTTTCGTCGGGTTGCTGAAGGTCTCGTGTAGGACCTGCTGCGGGTCCTCGCTGTTGCTGCTCGATCCCCCGCCGCAGCCGGCGACGGCGGCCGGGATGGGAATGGCGATCGCGAGGACGGCGACGAGGGTGCGGATGCGGCTCAAGTCAGGCTCCTTCTTGCGGGTGCTCGGTTTCGAGGACGGGCAGCGTACAGGACGCCCCTAAACGTCCCCCCTCGGCTACGCTCACCCGTCCGTGACCGGGCCGCGAATCATCCTCTACACCGGCAAGGGCGGGGTCGGGAAGACGAGCGT
>Ga0066652_100001325_pt1 | contig 12745 bp, 14 predicted proteins | sample GraSoiAngelo_101_FD_71413 | JGI IMG/M metagenome (GOLD analysis project Ga0066652, IMG submission 71413) | Grasslands soil microbial communities from the Angelo Coastal Reserve, California, USA - 14_0903_02_30cm | ecosystem: Environmental > Terrestrial > Soil > Grasslands | place: USA...
GTCTTGAGGTCGGCCTGGATCCCCGCTCCCCCACCGGAGTCGCTGCCGGCGATCGAGAGCGCCCGCGCCCGCGTGTTCGGACCGCTCATGCGAAGTGGTCCCATCCGGCGGGCTCGAGGGGACGCGTCACCCCGAGGTCGTCGGTCGCCTCGAGCCCTTCCTGGACGATCGTCCCGATCGCGGTGAGCGGCGTCACGAACATCTCGGCGACCTCCCGCGCCGCGTCCACGAACGCCGCTTCCGACGGCATCGTGGCGAGCAGCTCGTAGTCTTCGCCGCCGCCGAGGGCTTCGCCCTCGGCGGCGGCCGGATGCGCCGGCACCTTCCCCAGATCCAGTCGAACGCCGACACCACTCGCCTCGCAGATCCGCACGAGATCGCGCGTGAGCCCGTCGGAGACGTCGATCATCGCAGTGACGCCGCGGCGCGCGAGCACCGGCGCCTCGCCGACGCGCGGCACGGGCCGAGCGTGCCGGCGGATCGCATCGAGCTCGTCCTCGGTCCACGGCGCCCCGCGTTGCGCCAGCCGGCGACCGGCAGCCGCGCCGCCGAGCTCGCCGGTGACCACCACCAGATCCCCCGGTTCCGCACCGCTCCGCCGGACCGCAGCGCCGCGTGCCACCTCACCGCTCAGGCTGATCACGACGCTCACCTCAGAGCCGCGGGCGAGGTTGCCGCCGACCAGCGTGCATGCGAACTCCTCGGAGGCCTCCCGCATCCCGCCGAAGAGCTCCATCGCCCAGCCCGCGTCAACATCCTCCGATAACGTGAGCGCACAGAGCGCGTAACGCGGCGACGCGGCCATCGCCGCGATGTCGCTGACGCTCACCGCGATCGCCTTGTACCCGACGTCGCGCGGCGTGCTCAGCGACCGGTCGAAGTGGGTGCCTTCCACGAGGGCGTCGGTCGTCAGCACGAGGTCGCCCGTCCCCCCGCGCACGACGGCAGCGTCGTCGCCGACGGGCACCAGGACATCGGGCCCCGACCCGGAGAGGACCCGTCCGATCGCCGTGATGAGCTCGTCCTCGCTGATATCCACCGGTCATCCCTCGTCCGCGCCGCCCCACCGCGCCGGGGGGCGCGAGTGCGCCCTTGATCGTCCGATAAACTCTAGGCCGTTCTGCACTCCGTACGAACGTTTCTCCGTGTTCCGCACCAGCGAGGAGGCTTACGTGGCGAAGGTGTTCGACAACCCGACCCCCGAAGAGCTCAGGACCTTCACCGAAGCCATGCCGGAAGCTCGTCTCACGGAGTTCGGCAACCTCAACGTCCAGACGAAGGTCCTCTCCCGGAGCGCGGGCAGCACTTATGTCGTCGAACGAGCGTCCAGCGGGAAGACCATGACGCGTGCGCAGTACGACGAGATCGCCGCGCTCCAGGACGCGTACCTGGCCGAGATCGACGTGATCGTCATCGACGGCTTCGTCGGGAACGACCCCGAGATGCAGACGCCCGCGCGCCTGGTAATGGAGCAGCCCTACGCCAACATCGCGGGGATGCAGCAGACGCTCTACTTCGAGCGTCGCGACGGTCGGGAGCCCGAGGTGCAGGTCATCTACACGCCGGGCCTGGTGGCGCCCGGATACCCGGACGACCGCGTGATCGCGGTCGATCTCGACCACTACGTCACCCGCGTGCTCAATTCGGATTACTTCGGGGAGTCCAAGAAGGGCGGGCTCCGGATGTGGAACGACATCGTTTACGGCAAGGGCGGACTCGCGCTGCACGCCGGGCTCAAAGTCGTCCCCACGGACGACGGCGACAAGGTGTTCATGATCATCGGCCTGTCGGGGACCGGCAAGACGACCACGACGTTCACGACGCAGAACGGCTCCCGTCCGATCCAGGACGACTTCGTGGGGCTGATGCCCGGCGGCCACGCCTTCGGGACCGAGAACGGCTGCTTCGCGAAGACCTTCGGCTTGGACCCGAGCTTCGAGCCTTCGATCCACGGCGCCGTCGTCAAGCCCTCCGCGTACCTCGAGAACGTGTATCAGGATGAGGACGGACGGGTCGATTTCTTCAATGAGCACTACACGAAGAACGGTCGCGCGGTCTTCGAGATGAGCGACCTGCTCGCGTTCGAAGACGCCCGCAACGTCGGCCCCGTCGACTACCTGCTGATCCTCAACAGGAACGAGAACATCATCCCGGCGGTCGCGAAACTCTCCCAGGAGCAAGGAGCCGCGTACTTCATGCTCGGCGAGACGACCGGCACCTCGGCCGGCGGCGCCGCCGAGGAGGGGAAGTTCCTGCGCGTTCCGGGAACGAACCCGTTCTTCCCGCTCCCCCACGGCCTGCAGGGCAACCGCCTGCTCGAGCTGCTCGCCACGCACCCGATCCAGACGTATCTCCTCAACACGGGGCGCGTCGGCGGGTCCGACGGGGACGACCGCTCGAAGAAGGTGAAGATCCCGCACACCTCCGCGTGCGTCAAAGGCATCGCGGAAGGAACGATCGTCTTCGAGACGGATCCCGACTTCGGCTACGAGGTCGCGACGGAGGTGCCCGGGTTCGACGACCCCGAGCTCCTGCAGCCACGCCGGCTCTACGAGCGCCAGGGCCGGGCCGACGCCTACGCGGCGATCGTCGACACGTTGAAGACGGATCGCGTGGCGCATCTGCAGCAGTTCACCCAGCTCTCGGAGGAGATCATCAAGGCGGTCGGCTGACGCAGCCGGTCAGCGTCGCGGACCCTGCCCGTCACCGTGGTCTGCGGGAGCGCCGTGCCCGAGGAACCAGCCAGCGAGCAGCTGCATCGCTCCGAGGACCGCGAACACGATGACGTACCACCGGTACCGGCTCACGTCGTCGACGTAGACCTGTCCGGTCGAGGGCAGACGCTGACCGGTGACCGGATCCGTCGCTCCGACGAACGCGAAGAGATAGAACAGCCCGGCGAACGCGAACCACATGCCGACGCGTCCGGTCAGGTACACGGCGAAGAGCAGCTGGTCACGGATCGCGGTGGACTCGAACGGACGGCGCGCCCAGTACGCGGCGGACCGGATCCCGAACGCCGTGAGCACCAGCGCGACCGCGAACTCGAACGGTCTCATCCCGCTCCCGCGAGCGCCGCGCGGACCTCGTCGTCGGTGACCTGATCGAAACGCTCGTACCACTCGCCAACGGCCGAGAACCCGTACGGTGCCTGGAGCAGCACGACGGCGTCGCAGGCGGCGCCGAGTCGGGCCACCGTCTCCGGCGGCCCGACCGGCGCCCCGAACACCACGGTGGGCGCGCGCTGCGCGCGCGCCCACCCGACGGCGGCGAGCGCGGTTCCGCCCGTAGCCACGCCGTCGTCCACGATCACCGCGGTGCGCCCCTCGAGCTCGACCGGCGGACGATCGCCTCGGTACGCGACGGTCCGTCGGGCGATCTCCTCTTCCTGACGCGCGATCTCGCCCTCCAGGTACTCGGCAGAGACGCCGAGGCGCGCGATCAACGTCTCGTCGAGCACCCTCACCCCGGGCGCGACGGCCCCGAGACCCAGCTCGGGGTTGAACGGGGCGCCTACCTTCCTCGGCACCACGACGTCGAGTGGCGCTCGCAGGGCCCTCGCGACCGGAACCGCGACGATGACCCCCCCGCGCGGGATCCCGAGGACGACGGCAGGGCCGGGAACGACCCGAACGATCTCCGCCGCGAGCTTGATGCCCGCGTCGGTGCGATCGACGTACCGCATACCGTGATGATGGCAGGCATCCCGAAGGGTGAGGGTTGAGGCCCTCATGGAGCGTCCCGCGTTGCGCCGCTTCATCGGCCCGGACTAGCATGTGGCCTCCGCTGCGACAGGAGGCCCTCGACCGTGGTGAATGCGTACATCTTGATCCAGACCGAGGTTGGGAAGGCGGCATCGGTCGCGAACGCGGTGCGCGCGATCGCCGGCGTCGCGGAGGCAGAGGACGTGACCGGGCCGTACGACGTCATCGTCCGCGCGGAGGCGAAGACGGTCGACGAGCTCGGCAAGCTCGTCGTCGCTCGGATCCAGGCGGTCGAGGGCATCACGCGCACCCTCACGTGCCCGGTCGTGCACCTATAGGAGCTCGCGGACGTTCGAGTCCTTCGTTCGCGCGACCTCGTCGCGTTCGACCGCAAGCTCGAGGAGCCGCTCGACGAGCTCCGCGTAGGGAAGACCGCTCGCGTCCCACAGCTTCGGGTACATGGAGATCGACGTGAAGCCCGGGATCGTGTTGATCTCGTTCAACCAGAGTTCGTCGTCCCCTCGCAGGAAGAAGTCCACCCGAGCCATCCCCGCGCACTCGATCGCGAGGAACGCGCGGACGGACATCGACTGCACCCGGCCGAGCAGTTCGTCGGAGATCGCGGCCGGGATCAGGAGCCGCGCACCCTCGGCATCCAGATACTTCGCGGCGTAGTCGTAGAACTCGTGCCCTTCGGGCATGATCTCGCCGGCGACCGACGCTACGGGGTCATCGTTCCCGAGCACGGCGCATTCGATCTCGCGGATCGGCTCGATCGCTTTCTCCACCAGCGCCTTCCGCGCATACCGGAACGCTTCTTCCATCCCGCCGTCGAGCGCGGCGTGGTCATGGGCCTTCGTGATCCCCACCGAGGAGCCGAGGGTCGCCGGCTTCGTGAACACCGGGAACCCCAAGCTCTCGGACAGGGCGTGCACGCCTTCGGGATCCTCGCGCCAGCGCGGCTCGGTGACGACGTCGTGGGGAACGACGGGAAGACCGACCGCCGAGAACAGCACCTTCTGCACCGCCTTGTCCAACCCCAGCGCGGACCCGAGCACCCCCGCGCCGACGTAGGGCACACCCGCCAACTCGAGGAGCCCTTGGGTCGCACCGTCCTCACCGTACGGCCCGTGAAGGACCGGGAACGCGACGTCGATCGGCGCCCGAGATCCGTCGGCGAGCACGAGCTCGCGGCTCTTGCCATCGCCTTCCGCCAGCTCGGCCGCCGGACCGGATCCGTCCGTGACCTCCGGCATCCGCCCGGTCTCCGAGGGCAACGCGGGCGGACCGGGAAGCACGTGCCAACGCCCATCGCGCGTGATCCCGATCGGGATCACCTCGTTCTCCTCGCGGTCGAGCGCGTCCATCACCGATCGCGCCGAGATGCACGAGATCTCGTGCTCGGCGGAGCGACCGCCGAAGAGGATCGCGACGCGGCGTTTGCGATCCGCCATCAGATCTTCTCCAGCGCGCGCACGATGTCGTCGAGCAGATCGTCCGCGTCCTCGAGCCCGACGCTGACACGGACGAGGCCGTCGGTGATCCCGGCGGCTCGGCGGGCCTCCGGGGCGTACTGGCGGTGGGTCGTCGATGCAGCGTGACCGACGAGCGTGTGGGTACCGCCGAGGCTCGTCGCGACCCACGCCAGCTCGAGCGCATCGCAGAACGCTTTCCCGCCTTCGACGCCGCCTCCGACCTCCACGGCGATCATCCCGCCCGCGCCCTCAGGGAGCAGGCGCGCCGCGACGTCGTGATCCGGGTGCGACGGGAGCCCAGGATAGTGGACCCGCTCGACCTTGGGATGGCGCTCGATCTCGGTCGCGATCCGGAGCGCGGTTGCGCAGTGGCGCTCCATCCGCAGTCCGAGCGTCATGATCCCGCGCATCGCGAGCCACGCTTCGAAGGGCGCCATCGTCCCACCCGTGTCGATCAAAAGGTCCCGCAACGCCGAGCGTCCGTCGTCGCTGCACGCGATCACGCCGCCGACGTGGTCGTGGTGCCCTCCGAGGTACTTGGTCGAGGAGTGCAGCACGAAGTCGAATCCGAACCGAACAGGGTTGCAGAGCGCGGGAGACGCGAAGGTGTTGTCGACAGCTGTCGGTACGCCGTGCTGCCGGCAGATGTCCCCCAACGCCTCCAGATCAGCGACCGCCATCGTCGGGTTGGCGATCGTCTCCGTGTAGAAGAGCGAGGCGCCCGGGAGCGCGCGGTCGATCGCCTCCAGATCCCGTCCATCGATCATGTCCACCGTCACCCCGAACCTCGGCATGATGGTCGTCGCGAGGGCGAACGCGCCTCCGTAGAGCGCGTTCGTCGCGACGATCCGGTCGCCCGACCCCACGTGGGAGGTCCACAACGTATGGATCGCGGCCATCCCGCTCGCGAACGACATCGCCGCCTCCGTCCGCTCGAGCGACGCGACCACGCCTTCGAACGCGCCGAGCGTTGGATTCCCGTAGCCTCGGGTGTAGGTGTAGCCGGGTCGCTGGAACGCGATCGTATCCGCGTACGCGTCGGCATCCGCGAACCGGAACGTGGACGTCTGGTAGAGCGGCACGCTCGGCGTCTGCTGATCGATCGGCGGCAGGGACGTCCCGTGGATCGCTCGGGTCTGGAACCCGCGCTCGCTCATCTGCCCAAGCCTAGCGGCCGTTCGCCCACTTCTTGGGGTACCGGTCCCGCAGGTCGATCGTGAGCGCCGTGAGGACGTCCATCAGGTCAGCGGTCATCCGGCGGACCGCTGCATAGTCGCGGAGCGCGTCGCGACCGCTCCCCAAGTGGATCGGCTCGCCGACCGAGACCCACACCGGCCGACCCGGCTTCAACGAGCCGGGACCCGACTTCTGCCACACGGCGGCTGAGCCCCAGCTCGCCATCGGCGTGATGGGGATGCCGAGCGTGAGCGCGAGCCGAACCGTCCCGGTCTTGCCGGCCGTGGGAAGCCCGTCCGGCCGCGTCGTGACCGTCCCTTCGGGGTAGACGAGGACCACCTCTCCCGCAGCGAGGGCTCGTTCCGCCGTCGCCAGCGGCGTGCGGTCGCCGGTGCCGCGGCTCACCGGGATCTGCCCCGCCCCGGCGAGCGCGCGGCCGGCGATCGGTATCTCGAAGAGGTCGTCTTTCGCGAGGAATCGGGGTCGCCGGCCCGCCTTGACCACGGCGTAGGCGTTCGCGATCGGATCAAGATAGGAAGCGTGGTTGCACGCGATCAGTGCCGGTCCTCGCGCGGGGATCCGCTCGAGGTGCTCGAATCGCCATCGGAACCAGAGCCAGGCGGGCGGGAGCGCGACCGCCTTCGCCGCCAGGAACCACGGTTCGGCCACGATCTCCCTTCCTCACCGGGATGCACCCGCCCGGTGCGGTCGCCTTGAGACCCCGATCCGGAGACCCCGATCCGGAGGCCCCGAGCTGGGCCGTGAGCCTACCGGATGACCTCGGCTAGGCTGAAGATCTGGTGCGAGCCATCGCGTTGCCGGTGAAGTCGTTGGACGAGGCGAAGGGTCGACTCGCCCCGGTCCTTTCCCCCTTGGAGCGCGCGGCGCTCACGCTCGCGATGCTCGAAGACGTCCTGGACGCGACGCTGCTGCTCCCGGGGTGGGAGACGTGGGTGGTCTCCCCCGATGAGTCGGTCCTCGAGGTCGCTGCGGGACGGGGCGCGACACCGATGCCCGAAGAGCAGCCTCCCCTCGCGCAAGCCATCCGCCAGGCGGAGGAAGAGGCCTTGTCCAGAGGGATCGACTCGCTCGCCGTCCTGCTGCCGGATACCCCGCTCGTGACCGCCGCGGCGCTCACTCGCGCGGTCCACACGCTCGGCCCCGTCGTGCTCGCGCCGGCCGCAGACGAAACCGGAACGAACCTGCTCCTTCGCCGGCCCCCCGTCGCCATCCCCTCGAGCTTCGGGAGGGACTCGTACCGCCGGCATCTCGAGGGGGCAGCGCAGCGGGACGTTCCGGTGGCCGTGATCGATCATGCCGAGCTCGCGTTCGACCTCGACCTGCCGGACGATATCCTCACGGTCTTGAACGATCGCCGGGCAGGACGCACGCGCGAGGTCCTGCGAGCTATCGATGTGTCGACGCGCGTGCACCCGGCGACGTGGGCAAGGTAGGAGAGCATGCAGGGAACGATCAAGCTTTACGACGAAGCCTCGAAGACGGGATCCGTGGTAACGGACGATCGGACCGAGGTCGCGATCGATGCTCGATCGCTCGGAGACGACTTCATCCGGACCTTGCGTCTGGGACAGCGGGTGCGTTTCGAGGTCGAGGACGACGAAGGCCGGCAGGTGGCGCGCGAACTGCGATTGGTGACGTTCGCGGGACGCTAGGAGCGCTGCAGGACCTGCGCCCGGAATTCCTTGCCGGGTGTGAATGACGGAAGGTCCCGCGCCGGTACCACTATGGGGACGTCGGGCTTCCGCGGATTCCGCGCGATGCGCTCGTTGCGATGTTTGCGCTCGAACGTCCCGAAGTCCGCGAGCGTCACGCGCTCGCCCTTGACCACGGCGTCCCGCACCGCGTCGATCGACGCATCCACGACACGGGCGACGTCGGCCTTGGACAAGCCGGTCCGCTTGGCGACCTCCGATACCAATCCGCCCTTGTTCATCTGCCCTCCCATGTCGTTCGGTGGGGTCGTCGCGCCCACCGTAGTCCTGCGCCGCAAGGAAGGTCAACCTCGCAGGTGGCGGCGTCGTGGTTCGCGGAGGGGGCCTTGATAGAGTGCGCGGGCAGTGCGGTGGGGCGTGGTGTAATGGCAGCACGACAGGTTCTGGCCCTGTTAGTCGAGGTTCGAGTCCTCGCGCCCCAGCTGCGTCCGCGATCACGCGACGGCTGAACGGCCATCCTTCGTCGCTACGATACGTGCCGGTTCGGACGGACCGACTCGAGGAGGCGCGTGTGACCGAAGACCGAGCCCGTATCCCCGTGACGCTGATCCCCGGCGACGGGATCGGCCCCGAGTGCATCGACGCAACGCGGCGGATCGTGGAGGCTGCAGACGCGCCGATCGACTGGCAGATGGCGGATGCCGGCGCCGATGTCTTCAAGAAGGGCGTCGCCTCCGGCGTGCCGCAGGAGACGATGGACTCGATCGGTCGCACGAAGGTCGCCCTCAAGGGACCGCTCGAGACACCCGTGGGGTTCGGCGAGAAGTCGGCCAACGTGACGCTCCGCAAGCTGTTCGAGACCTACGCGAACGTTCGGCCGGTCCGTGAGATGCCTGGCGTGAAGACGCCTTACAGCGGCCGCGGGATCGACCTGGTGGTGGTCCGCGAGAACGTCGAGGACCTCTACGCCGGGATCGAATACATGCAGACCCCCGGCGTCGCCCAAGCGCTCAAGCTGATCAGCGCGAAAGGCTCCGAGCGGATCGCGCGGTTCGCGTTCGAGTACGCCCGGAGCGAGGGCAGGACGAAGGTCGCGTGCGCGACGAAGGCCAACATCCTGAAGTTCTCCGAAGGCGAGATGAAGCGAGCCTTCGAGAAGGTCGCTCCCGACTACCCCGAGATCGAGCCCTGGCACGTCATCGTCGACAACGCCGCGCACCAGCTGGTCAAGCGCCCCGAGCAGTTCGAGGTCATCGTGATGACGAACATGAACGGCGACATCCTGTCGGATGAGTCCAGCGCGCTGATCGGCGGGCTCGGCTTCGCGCCCAGCGCGAACGTGGGGAACGAGGTCGCGATCTTCGAGGCCGTGCACGGCTCGGCGCCGAAGTACGCGGGCAAGAACGTGATCAACCCGACGGCCGTGCTGCTGTCGGCGGTCTTGATGCTCCGCTACCTGGGCCTGTTCGATCAGGCGTCCGCCATCGAGCACGCGGTGTTCGTCACGCTGGAATCGGGCGTCCTGACGGGCGACGTCCTCGGGTACGATCGGGGAACGCCGACGACCGAGTACGCCGACACGATCATCGGGAACCTCGGGGAACGGACCCAGACCTGGACCGTGCGCGACGTGAAGCCATTGGTCCTGCCCAAGCTCGATCCGGCGCCCGACTACGTGAAGGCGACGTCCCGCGCCGTCGTCGGTCTGGATGTCTTCGTCGAATCACCCCTGTCCGCGTCCGAACTGGGCGCATCCATGATGGAGCTCACGCACGACACGCGGCTGTCGCTCAAGATGATCTCCTCTCGTGGCACGAAGGTCTTCCCGCCGACGGGCGCCTTGACGGAGACCGGGGATCACTTCCGATGCCGCTTCATCATCAAGGAGAACCCTGGCGACCTCCCCGACGAGGACGTGCACCAGCTGCTCACGCGGATCTCCAGTCGGCATCGGTGGATGCACATCGAGAAGCTGCAGGAGTTCGACGGCGAGCTCGGTTTCACGCGCGACCAAGGGGAGAACTGAGGCGACGTGTTCGAGCGGTTCACGCAGAGCGCCCGCCGCGTGATCGTGCTCGCCCAGGAAGAGGCCGGGCTGCTCGACCATAACTACATCGGGACCGAGCATCTGCTGCTGGGCCTCGTCGCGGAGCGTGAGGGTGTTGGCGCACAAGCCCTCGGAGCCTTAGGCATCCCACTACCCGCGGCCCGGTCCGAGGTGGAAGTGATGGTCGGTCGCGGGAAGACGATGCCGGCTGGCCAGATCCCGTTCACCCCCCGCGCGAAGAAGGTCCTCGAGCTCTCCCTCTTGGAAGCCCGTGAACTCGGTGATCAACACATCGGCACGGAGCATCTTTTGCTAGGTCTCGTCCGCGAGGGTGAGGGTGTCGCCGTTCAGGTCTTGCGCACGTTGGGGGTGGACGCCGACGACGTTCGACGGACGGTGATCACGATCCTGTCGGGAGACGCGGAACGCCCACCGGAGCCGCTCGTCCTTCGTCCGATGCTCCCCGATGAGTTCGTCACGTATCTCGATTGGGCGATCGATGACTATGCGGCCGAGCTCGAGCGCAACGGGAAAGCGATCGGCGAGGCCGCGCAGATCGCCTCGCGCGCGTCGTTCGATTCGCTCCTGCCGGACGGACTCGCGACCCTCGGCCACACCGTCTTGGTCGCGACGAACCCGGATGACGGCGAACGGGTCGGCGTGCTGTGGTTCGGCCCGTCGACCGATGACCCGGCGATGGCGTGGATCTACGACATCACGGTGGACGAGGACAAACGCAGACGTGGCTGGGGCCGGGCGATCATGCGCTCGTTCGAGGGTGAGGCCCGCGCGCGCGGCTTCATGCGCGCCGGGCTCAACGTCTACGCCGACAACCACGTCGCGCGTCGCCTCTACGAATCGCTCGGGTACGTCGAGACCTCCCGGCAGCTCCATAAGGAGCTGCCCGACGCATGACCCCTAGTATCCTGAGCCGGTCCGACGAGCTCGGCGCGGTCCCATCGTCTAGAGGCCTAGGACACCACCCTCTCAAGGTGGAGACACGGGTTCGAACCCCGTTGGGACTACTCCTCTGACCAGCGGTAACGCCCTCAGTGGAACACGCGAAGACGGATCCGGGCACGGATCAGCCAGGTGCGAGCCGCAGGAACCCCGTCACGAACTCGGGCCAGAGCGTCAGTGTGGCACCGGCACTGGAAGCTTCAGCTTCCATCCCTTCAACGATCTGCTCGCCGGCCGACCCGTAGATCTCAAACCCGATAGGTTCGATGTACTCGAAGGCCTCACGACTCCGCTCGTCCGCTCCTTGCCAGTGGAGTTGCATGGCCTCGATGTCGGCGAAGGCGTGCATGAAGGTGACCTCGGTGTCCTCTTCGCTCATGTAGGCCAGGTTCAGCAGGGTCCGGGGCTTCTCCGCCTCCATCACTGACCACATCTCAGCGATGGCTGCTTTCAACGCCTCGGCCTTGGCAGGCTTGACCCGATGATGACTGATAAACACGATCGGCTCGGACATCGCCATCCTCATCTCCACATCCCACGCCGGGACGCGTCGTTGCGAACTGTAGTGAACCCTTCGCCGCCGCGCTTCGTTGGTCGGAAGGACGGGCTAGGCTCTCGCCCCGCCATCTCTCGCCCGTTCCTGTCGAGGAGTGAACCTCTCTTCCACGCTGGACCACGCGATCCGTGAAGGGCTCGTTCGTCCCCGCATTCGTCCCGCGAACGGCCAGGAGAGTCAAGAAACGACGGGAAGTGCTCGGGCATCGAATCCGCAGGTCAGGAACCAGATTCGACCATTGCTGCAGGTAGCGAGATCGCCCCGAGAACACTCTCAAGGTGGAGGCACGGGTTCGAACCACGTTGGGGCTACCGTGATCCGTGGCTCGCCGCCTCAGGTCGTCGCCACTTTCCGGTTATCCGGAACTCCAGGTCGGAGACTCGCGCAGGCTGACGTTTCGCTCGCGTTCCAAACGTGGCCCGGACCCGTCGCTCTTCCGGTGAGCCGCGGACGTTCGTTCAGGGTTTCCGGCCAGTCTCGCCTGCCCGATAGCTCGCGCCCACCCGGAAGCGTCCGGGTCAACGGTAGGCGCGTGGGGTCGCTTGACAGTGGAGGAAGAAGTGCCCGGCTCGGTGTGCAACCGCATCCCATCCGAGCTCGTTCAGTTCGGCCACGAGCTGCTTCGGGCGATGGAGCACCTTCCAGACCCGAAACGCGCGTCCGTCCGAGAGGTGACGTACGACCGATCCTTCTTCTGGCCCCGGGTGCTCGGGATCCAACGCCGCCGCTTCGGGGCTCGCGAGGTTATCGATGAAGAAGACACGACCGCCCGGTGCGAGGGCGGTCCGGACCAGGTTCCAGAACTGTTCGAACCGCTCCGGCGGCACGTGAGACAGCCAGAAAGAGAAGAAGACGACGTCGTAGGTCTCGGTGGGCGTCCACGAGAACATGTCCGCGTGGATATACCGCACCCCGTCGCCAACGCGGCGCCGGTTCAGCTCGAGGGCCTCCTCGGCGCCGTCGACCGCCGTCAATCGGTCGGCGTATCGGGTCAATCGCTCGGTCCACTGACCCGTCCCACACGCCAATTCCAGGACGCGACCGGAAGGATGGAACCGGTCGAGGGCGCGGTCGAGCTTCGCGATATCGGCGAACCACTTCGCCCGTTCGCGAGGCCCTCGATCGAACCCTCCCTCCCGGAGTGCCCACGCGTC
>Ga0066652_100001326_pt1 | contig 12735 bp, 7 predicted proteins | sample GraSoiAngelo_101_FD_71413 | JGI IMG/M metagenome (GOLD analysis project Ga0066652, IMG submission 71413) | Grasslands soil microbial communities from the Angelo Coastal Reserve, California, USA - 14_0903_02_30cm | ecosystem: Environmental > Terrestrial > Soil > Grasslands | place: USA...
GATTCGCTCCCCGAGCCGAGGATCGAGGCGCCGCCCGCACCCATCGTCACGTTCGACATCGTGCTCGCCGTCGCCGTGAGGTCGCCCGTGATGGAGGGGGAGACTTGCCCGTTGACCCCCTCGTTCCATCTGTCGTTCGAGCCCGGCTCCGGGTCGTTGGCTCGCACGGTGTTCGACGCACGCTCCGGCCGCGCGGCGGTCACCTTCACCGCGGCAAGGAGCGTGAGGTCTCGCGCGAGCTTGAAGTCGGCCACGAGCTCGCGCTCCGTGGCTTGGCGCTGCACGCGGCGGCGCTCGGCCTTGAACCCCGTCGCGCTCACGTAGACCAGGTAGTCGCCCGTGCCCTGCTCGAAGCGCGAGCTGAAGGCACCGCTGCTGTCCGTCGTCGTCTGCTGGGTGAGGCGATCTGGTCCGCGCGTGATCATCACCGTCGCGCCCACCACGGCACGCGACGAATCGTCGGTGACGCGACCGCGGACGACGTCGGGCTCCGATTGGGCGGCGGCGCGGCCTGCGGCCAGGGTTATCGAGAGAAGAGCGGCGAGGAAAGAAAGAGCCCGTGGCCGGAGCGAAGGCATCACGAAAGGGGCAGTCGGTGATCGGGGCGCGCGTTCGTCGTCCAACTCTCGTACGGCATGTCCGCCGGAAGGTGTCGGCGATAATCTATGGACACTGGCCTGTGGCCCAGGGTTGCGCCCCGTCCCTTCCCCTCCACTCCGCGCTCCCATGCTCAAGAGCCTGCGCGTCCCCGAACGACTCTTTCAGCTCGCCGGATGGGCCGTCTCGATCGTCTTCGCCGGCTTTCTCATCGGGCTCGGTGGCAAGCTCGTCGGCGAGCTCCCCGGCGTGGACAAGTACACCACGCTCGAGCAGTACATGGATCGGACGCGCACGAGACGCGTGAGGGTCGCGAGCGACTCGCTGGTGCGACTCGAGCGGGATCTCTCGGCATCGCAGGAGCGGGCGAGACTGACCCTCACGGCTGCGTCGAACGCGTACCGCTCCCGGCGCGAGAGCTTCGACAACTGGATCGCCACGCGAGTGGCGACGACCGACCCGCGGCAGGATCCCGAAGTGGTGCGCCGCACCGCGGAGCTCGATCAGCTCAAGGCCGGCGAGCGCGCGGCGCAGTCCGAGGTCGAGCGACTCGACGCGTCGATGCTCCGCGCATCGCAGTCGCTCGAGGCACAGCGCGAGGAGGAAGCACGACTCGCCGAGGCAGCGCGAGGACAGTACGAGCGCGCGCGCTTCCGACAGGAGCTCCGCGTGTTCGGTATCCGGCTCGCCCTCACTCTGCCCTTCCTGCTGCTGGCGGTGTGGCTCGTCGTGCGGCGGCGGCACAGCCAGTACTGGCCCCTCTTTCGCGGCTTCGTGTTGTTCGCGCTGTTCGCCTTCTTCTTCGAGCTGGTGCCGTACCTGCCGAGCTATGGCGGCTACGTGCGCTATGGCGTCGGCGTGATCCTCAGTGCGCTCGCCGGCCTCTACGTCATCCGCGCCATGCGGCGCTACGTGGCGCGCCGCGCCGAGGTGGAGCAGCAGACGGAGTCCGAACGGCGGCGCAGACTCGGCTACGAGGAAGCGCTGAAGCGGATGGCCGGCGGCGTCTGCCCCGGCTGCGAGCGACCGATCGCGGCGTCCACCACCGATGCGCCGTCGAACTTCTGCGTGCACTGCGGGATGACGCTGTTCGACCACTGCCAATCGTGCCACGCCCGGAAGAATGCTTTCTTCCAGTACTGTCCGGCATGCGGCACGCCGGCCGCGGGTGTCGCGCCGCCCGCCGAGCCCGCGGTTGCCTAGCGCGCCAGCTCGGCGATCGCGCGCTGCGTCGCCGCGATCGTGCGGGCGACGTCGGTCTCGTTCGTCCGCCAGTTCACGACGCTCACGCGCATCGCGCGGCGACCATTCCACGTGACGCCGGCGAAGAACGCCTCGCCCGTCGCGTTGATCGCGGTGATGACCGCATCGGTGCGCGCGTCGTGGTCGGCGTCCGTCGCCCCCGGTCGCGGGTCGAGGAAGCGCACGAGCCCCTGATCGAGCTCGGGCTCCCACAGCATCTCGGCGCCCGGCAGCGCGCCGATGCCGGTGACGATCGCATGGCAGTGCGCACAGCATCGGTCGATCAACGTCGACAGCCCCTCGCGCCCCAGCTCGCGCAGCGCCGCGTACAGCGCGAACCCTCGTGCGCGGCGCGAGAACTCGGGATTGTAGTCGATCTCGTCGCGCACCTCGTGCGAGGCCTCCAGATACGACGCGTGCACGGTCATCGCGTTGTAGTGCGCCTCGCGATCCCGCACGATCGCCACGCCGCTGTCGTAGGGTACGTTGAGCCATTTGTGCGCGTCGGCGGCCCAGCTGTCCGCCAGATCGACGCCGTCCAGCATGTGCCGCTTGGACTTGCTCGCGCGCGCCATCAGTCCGAACGCGCCGTCCACGTGCACCCACGCCCCCGCCGCCTTGGCGATCGGGATCAGCGTTCGGAACGAGTCGAAGACGCCGGTATTCAGATCGCCCGCGGCCAGCACGACGATCGTCGGTCCCGAGTCAGCCTCGAGCGTCGAGCGCAGCGACGCCTCGGTCACGCGACCATCGCCGTCGGTGGGGATCTCGATCAACGCGCGCTCGCCGATGCCCAGAAAGCGCAACGCCCGGTCGACCGAGTCGTGACGCGTCGCGTTGGCGAGCACCCTGATTCGCGGCGCGCCGAACAGACCATCCTGCGTCGCATTCCACCCCGCGTCGCGCAGAACACCTTCTCTCGCCGCGGCGAGCGCCGTGACGTGCGCCATCTGGCAGCCCGTCACGAACGCGAACGAGGCATCGCGCGGCAGCTCGAGCAGGTCGAGCAGCCACGCCCCCGCGACCTCCTCGGCGACCGCCGAGGCGGGCGAGGTGGCGAACAGCCCGGCGTTCTGGTCCCACGCCGACGTGAGCCAGTCCGCCGCGAGCGCCGACTGCAGCGTGCCGCCGATGACCCACGCGAAGAAACGTCCACTCGGCGAGCCGAGCAGCCCGCCTTCGGTCGCCGCAGCGAGATCATCGACGATCTGCACCGGATCCGTCCCATGCTCTTCGAGCGGGACGCCGAGCCGGGCGCGCATCTGCTCGAGCGTGGCGGTGGCGTTGACGGCACGGGTATCCAGCCCCTCGAGCCAGCGCGCGGCGTGCTCGTGTGCGCGATCGAGCGCGGGGTGATTCTGCGTCACGGGAGCCGCTCGAACACGAAGACGCCTTTCTTGCTCGAGCTCACGATGTCCGCACGCCCGTCGCCCGTGACGTCCTGGATGACGATCTGAAGACCGATTCCCGCGTCGCCGTCGATCAGGTACGGCGTGAACATCGCGTGCCCCGTGGTATCGCGTCCGCCGCGGTACCAGAGCAGCACCGACGGGTCGTACTCGCCAGGGTCGTTGCCGTTGTGCGCGAGGAACCGCTTTCCCGTCACGAGGTCCATCGCGCCGTCCCCATCGAGATCGCCCGCGGCCAGCGCATGCATCACGGAGACGCGATCGTCGATCGTGTGGTTGACCCAGCGTGTCGCGCCGGCAGCATCGCGCACCTGCTCGTGCCACCACAGACCGTAGTTGTGGGCCGAAGAGGATACGACGTCGCGGTCGCCGTCGCCGTCCACGTCGAACGCGTACATCTGCGCGGCGGGTGCGCCAAGATCGGCCAGGTGCTCTTCCCACACACCGTCGGCCCGGGCCGGCGCGCGGTACCACGCGTCGATCGAGAACACGTCGGCGCGACCGTCGCCGTCCACGTCTCCGACGCCGAGCCCGTGCGGCAGGGCGCGGTCACGCGCCGGCGGCAGCGGCTCGCCGATCGCGTGCCGCGTCCACGTCGTGTCGCCGGCGCGCGCGGGCGCCTCCATCCACACCATCTGCCGCGCCGAGGCGTCGACGAACAGGAGATCGGCGCGCCCGTCACCGTTCACGTCGGCCAGCTGCGGCGACTCGCTCGCCACGGCGGGATGCACCACGCGCCGCACCCACGCGCCGTCGCGACCCTGCGGATTCTCGTACCAGTAGCCGGCACGCCCGGGGAAGTCGAACTGCACCACGTCTGGCCAACCGTCGCGGTTCACGTCGAGCGCGAAGTCGAGGAAGGAGTCGCTGTAGCCTCGGTGCACCGAGAACGTCTTCACGGGCCGGAGCTCGTGCGCACGCCAGCTCGGTGCCTCGAACCACAGCGCGCCCGCGACGACGTCCACGTCGCCATCGTGGTCCACGTCCGCCACGGCGACCCCTTCCGACACGAAGTCGTGGCTGAGGACGTGCTTGCGAAAGCGCACGGTGGCCGATGGCGACGCGAGCGGCCCCTCGGCACGCGGCGTCAGCTCGCGAATCTCGATCTCGCGAAGCCGGACCGTGTCCGACGTCTCGCTGCCGCCCCGGATGCACACCACCCCCGCGCGCGGAAGCGCCTTCACGCGATCGATGTGGTCCGACAGCAGCCGTCCGTTCACGAACAACCGCACCTGACCGCCGTTGGCGTACATCGCGTGGTCGAGCCATTGCGCCGTGTCGCTGATGCGCGCGAGGACGTCCGCGTCCCCGCGCGCGAGCACGCGGCCTCGCGCGTCGCGCAGCGAGCCGGCGCTCGCGAGCGCGATGCTCGTGGCAGGACCGCTGGCGCTCCGTCCATCACTGCCTGTCTGCGCGCGCAGGAGCACGTCGGACCGTGCCCTGCTGCTCGACGCGTGGGCGCGGAAGCGCAGCACGAAATCCCCGTACGACTGCTCGGTGCACAGCGCGTCCGACGGATTGCCGCCGCGCAGCACCAGCGCGCCGTCCTCGATTCCGTACTGCGCCGCGCCCTTCCAGCCAGCCAGGGAACGCCCGTCGAAGAGCGGCGTCCAACCGTGCGCCGCCGCGGGCTGCTGTGCCGCCGCGGACGCCGTCGCCAGTGCCTGCGCGATCGCGGCTGCGAGGAGAGCGTGAGTTCGGCGGCGAGTCGATGCGACGGACAGTCTCGATGTCGGCATCTAGCGCAGCGTGCCGAGGTAGGCGATCAGATGGTGCAGCTCCGGCTCGGCGATGACGTCCATGAAGTTGTTCGGCATCAGCGTGTACGGCGTGATCCGCCGCTGCGCGATCTGCGACTTCGGCACGCTCACCTCCTTGCCGTCCCGGTCGACGAACGTGACGCTCACTCCCTGCTCGCGGCGATAAAGTCCCGTGAACACGTCGCCGTTCCTCAGGATCACCGTCTCGTAGCGGAACGCCGGCGCGACGTTGCGGTTCGGCGCCAGCACCTTCGCCAGCAGATCGGCCGGCGCACGATGGCCGACACCGTCCAGCTGTGGACCGACCTGTCCTCCCTCGCCGCGCGCGGAGTGACAGGGCGCGCAGTTGGCCGCGAACACCCGCGCGCCCTGCTCCGGCGAGGCCGTACGCACGTCGAGCCGGCGCGTGATCGCATCGATGCGGCTCTGCCGCGTCGACTCCGCCGAGGAGTCCGCACGCGCCAGGTCGGCGACCGCAGCGCGGATCGACTCCGGCTTGCCGGCGACGAGTCGCTCGCGAAGCGTCGGGTCGGCCACCGCCTGCGCTGATACGCGCCCGCTCCGGACGGCATCGAGCAGCAGCTCGGCGCCCGCGGCGCTTCCCGCGAGCGCGTACGTGATGCGCTCGCGCACGCGCGGGGAGGCCGCATCGACCGCGCGCGCGAGATGAGGCAAGCCTTCCGGCGCGGCGGCCGCGAGGACGCCGACGAGCTCTTCGCGCATCGGTGCGGGCGTCGTGCCGTCGGTCAGCGCGCCACCGACGAGGGCGAGGTGCCGCGATCGATCGAGCGCCAGGAGCGCGCGCCCCGCCGCGACGCGCGCCGCGGGCTCGGATCTCGGATCGGCGAACAGCACGAGCAGGGTCGGCTCGGCCGATCGCATTCGCAGATCGCCGGCGATGCGCGCCGCCTGCTGCCGGCGCAGGCTCACGTCTCCCGGCTTGAGCCCCGCCCCGTACGCCGGATCGAGGTAGTGCGCGACCAGCGACTCGCTCCACGCGCGCATCGTCGCCGGTGCCGCCTCGCCGCGCTCCGCGATGCCCGCCCGCGCCACCTCGTGCAAGTCGATCTGCAGATCGAGATCGGTCGGCACGCTGCGCTGGACGAGCCCGGGCAGAGGCTCGGTCTCGGCGGCCGGCGCGTAGCGCGCGACGTGCCGCAGGTAGTGGATCATCCGCTCGCGCGGCTCCGACACGCGCTGCAGATGCGCCAGCAGCAGGCGGGCCGCACCCGCCGTGGGAATCCCGCTCGCTGCGTCGGCGATCGCCCTCGAGTCGCTCTCGGTCCACTCCGTCGCGCGCGCCCGATCGAAGATCGCGGGATCGCGCAGATGATCGCGCAGCGCCACGCGCACCGTGTACAGGAGATGCGTGTCTTCCGGCGGCACCTGACTGCGCAGCTCCAGCAGCGGTCGCATCGCGCTCCACGCCGGATGCCGGCCCAGCGCCTCGACGGCGACTCGACGCACGTGCGGGCTCGCGTCGCGCAATCCGCGCTCCGCGACCGTGCGGTCGGCATCGGAGAGCGATCGCGCCTCGCCCATGATTCGCAGCGCGTGCACGCGCACGAGCTCCTCGCGATCGCTCGCGGCCTCGCGGAGCCGCTCGGGAGGCAGCGCACCAAGCCGCGCCAGGACCCACAGCCCGCTCGCGCGTTGCTCGGGTGTCGCCGAGCGTCGGGCGACGATGCGCCGCACCGCATCGGTGACGGCGGGTCCGCCGCGGTCCGCGAGCTCGTTGGTGGCCAGCAGGCGTACGGCCACGTTCGCGTGCGCCAGGTCGTCGATGAGCTCCTGCGTCGTGGCGCGCGTCCAGTCGCGGCGCGGCATTCTCGCCGGCGAGCCGACACCCTCCCCCGTGTACACGATGCGCCAGATGCGCCCACTTCGCCGGTCGCGGCGCGGGTCGTCGAGCGGGAACTCGTAGTGCCCGATGATCGGGTTGTAGAAGTCGGCCACGTACAGCGCGCCATCGGGACCGAGCTCGATGTCGACCGGGCGGAAGTTCGGATCGTCGCTCACGACGAAGTCGGGCTGCTCGACCGCCTCGGGCGAGCTCCCATGCCACCGGAGCGTGTTCCGATTGATCCGGTTCGTGACGACGTTGCCGCCGAAGAAGTTGTCGCGATACGCGGCGGGGAAGTGATCGGCCTCGTACAGCACCACACCGGCGATCGCCGTCGAGCCATGCAGATGCTCCATCATCGGCGGGCCCCAGCCGATCCCGCTCGGCAGCCGGCCGAAATGCGGATACTCGGCGCCGCGGATCGGCTGGTAGATCGGCTTCGTGTGCGAGTCGGACGAGTAGAAGTAGCCGAACCGGTCGACGAACATCCCGAACGGGTTGACGCGTCCCCACGTGAGCTGCTCCACGCGCGTGCCGTCGTCGCGGAAGCGGAACGTGTTGCCCGAGACCATGCGGATGCTGTCGCCGTCCGTGCCGGCCACCGTCGACCGGTTGCTGAATCCATGGCCCGCGTGGATCCATCCGTCGAAGCTGCGCAGCAGACTGTTCACCATCCCGTGCGTGTCGTCGTACTCGAACGGCCCGTAGAGCACGCGGCGCTCGTCGGCGTGTCCGTCGCCGTCGTGGTCGACCATGCGATACACGTTCGGGATGCTGTAGACGATCGCGCCGTCGCGCATCGGCACGATCCCGATCGGGATGTTCAGGCTGTCGGCGAACGTCGTGAATCGGTCGGCGCGGCCATCGCCATTCGTGTCCTCGAGGATGGAGACGCGGTCGCGCCCTGCACCGGCTGCCGCCGCGATCGGATACTCGCGCGAGTGCGTCACCCACAGCCGTCCGCGTGCGTCGAACGCCAGGTTCATCGGCTTGTCGATGTCCGGCTCGGCGGCGACGAGCTGCACCTCGAACCCGGGCGGCACGTGCAGTGCTGTCCGCTCCGCCTCGGGGGTGCGCCAGCTGGAATCCGGCCCGATACCGAGTGGGGGCTGGGCCGGGCCGTCACCCCCTCCTCCCGACACCAGGGCGAGCACGGTCAGTGCGGCGACGCCGTGGAGAAGACGCATGGGCGTGGGGCTGGGGTCGGGACGTGCTAGTCGCGCGTCAGTGCGATTCCTTCGCCCGTGAATCCGCCGCCGGTGAGCGTTCCCACCATCGTATTACCGCTTTCCACAATGGCGGTGAGCGTGATCGCCGACGCGCCGCTGGGGGTGAGCGTGCCTGAGAAAGCTGGCGGATTGAACGTCCCGGAGATCGAGAGACTGCGGGTGCCCGCCGCGGTGCTCGTGATGGTGCCGGTTCCCGCGACGGCCGCGTTGGACTGCTGCAGGTTGAGGACGAACGATTGGCCCGTGGATGTCCCGCGCCAAGTGCCGGTCACGGTGTTGTCGCGCAGGGCGGAATCGATGCTGCTGCAGGCAGCGAGCGTCGAGAGCGTGACGACGGCGAGGAGTCGGCGCATCGGGCCTCTGAAGAGTGGAGTGGACGGGCGAGTACCTGAGTGGCACGCGGCCCCCCGCTCGACGCAATCTCGTCCAGCGGGGCACACCGATGCAATGCCGACACCCTGGGTCTCCGGCGGCGTGCAGGCTATCTGGCGACGGCCGGATCCGGGCTCTATGATGGGGCAGCCGTTCGGAACGCAGCGGACGCCACGCGCCATTCCTCCTTCCGGTGCGCGTGCCTGAGCAAGTCACGACGTCATCGGCGGCCCGCAGGATGGGGTTCGTCCACCTCGACCGGTTGCGATGTCGCCCTCGGAACATTCCGATCTCTGGGACCGCCTCCAGTCGCTGCTCGGCGACGGCTATCGTGTGGAGCGCGAGCTTCCCAGCGGAGGGATGAGTCGGCTCTTCCTGGCGACCGATCTCTCGCTCGGCCGTTCCGTCGTCGTGAAGGTCCTGCCGCCCGAGCTCGCGGGAGAGGTCAGCGCGGCTCGATTCCAGCGAGAGATCGCCGTCGCCGCGCATTTCCAGCATCCGCACATTCTCCCGATCCTCAGCGCGGGCGCCGACGAGTCGCTGCTCTACTACACGATGCCGTTCGTCGACGGCGAATCGCTGCAGCAGCGCATGACGCGCGAGGGCCGGCTTCCTGCGTCCGACGCCTACCGCTACCTCGCGGAGATCGCCGACGCGCTCGCGTACGCGCACGCGCACGGCGTCATCCATCGCGACGTCAAACCCTCCAACATCATGATCGCCGGCGAGCACGCCGTGCTCGTCGACTTCGGTGTCGCGCAGGCGATGGTCGAAGCGGCGATCGACGTCAGGATCACCGGCACCGGCACCTACGTCGGCACGACGCAATACATGGCGCCCGAGCAGTTCGCCGCATCGTCGGACGTCGATGCGCGCGCCGACGTGTACTCGCTCGCGGTCGTCGTCTTCGAGGTGCTCACCGGAAGCTTCCCCAGCACCGACGGCACTGGTGGTGTGGTGGCGCAGTCACGGACGCAGCGGGCGCCACGCTCGCTCGCCGCGTTGCGGTCGGAGGTTCCGCACGCGCTGAGCGATCTGATCGAGAGAGCGCTGGCACCCGAGCCGGAGCAACGCCTGGCCAGCGCCGCCGAGCTCCGCGACGGACTCGCCGCCGCCCTCGTGCAGCCGTCGCGGCCCTTCTATCGACGACCGCTCGGCGTTCTCGCGCTCCTGGCCGGCGCGATCGTCCTCGCGGTGCTCCTCTGGCGTCGCGGCTCGAGACCTGCCGTCGACGACGATCGCGTCGCCGTCGCGCCGTTCGAGGTCGTGCAGGGGGAGAATGCGCTCTGGCGCGAGGGGTTCGTCGACGTGCTGTCGGCGAATCTGGATGGCGCCGGTCCGCTCCGCACCGTACCGCCGTCCGTCGTGATGCACCGGTGGGATGGTCACGCCGACGTCGAGTCAGCCGTCGCCTTCGGGAAGCGCACGGGAGCGCGCTTCGTCGTGCTCGGCCGCGTGCTCGAAGCCGGGCGCGATTCGGCGCGCGTCACGGCGTGGCTCGTGGACGTCGTGACGGGGCACCGTGCCGAGCCGGTCGAGCTGCGCGACGCCACGGAGCGGATGGATCGCATCGCCGATTCGCTCACGATCGCGCTGCTCCGCGACATCGGCCAGGTCCAACCGGTCGGCGCGGTCCGGCGTGCGTCCATGAGCTCCGCCTCCCTCCCGGCGCTTCGCGCCTTCCTGACGGGCGAGCAGTACCTCCGCCGCACCGAGTGGGACTCGGCTCGCGTCGCGTACGAGCGAGCGATCGCGCTCGACAGCACCTTCGCGCTCGCGCAGTCGCACATCGGGCTCACCTATGGCTGGTCGCGGTTCGGCACCGACTCGCTGGCTCGCGAGCACTGGCTCCGCGCGGGCGCACTCAACGTCGGACTCGGCGCGCGGGACAGCTTGCTCATCGTCGCCGACTCGCTGCGCAGCGTCGCCTATGCGTACGGCGGAGATCCACGATATCGCACGCACGTCGTGCGTCTCTTTGCCACGCTCCGGAGGGCGAGCAGCCGATACGAGCAGGATGCCGAGACTTGGTATCGACTGGCCGACGCGTACTTCCACTTCGGGATCGGGCCGGGGCTCGGAGTCCCCGAGGCGGACATTCTTCACACCTTCGATCGCTCGATCTCCCTCGACTCCGCCTTCGCCCCGGCCTACATCCATCCGATCGAGCTGGCGTTCTCGATCGGGGACTCCGCCCGCGCACTTCGCTACGCGCGACGGTACTTCGCCCTGCTGCCCGGCGACGTGAGTGCGGAGGGAACGCGGCTGGCGGCGCACTTGATGGGCGGAGCGAGTGACGTGCTCGAGGCACGCCAGACCATCGACACGGCGTCGAAGGACCTGCTCTTTCAGGCATACGCCGCGGCCCGGCGGGCCCTCGACCCGCGCGCCGCTGCCCTCGAGTTGCTGCGGGCGATGTCACGTGCGCCCCGCGCCGTCTCTCCACAGTTCGCCGACCCTGCATTCGCGCGCCAGCGGCTCGCGCTCCAGCTCTCGTTTCGCGGGAAGTTCGGCGAGGCGTTGGCGCTCCCCGAGACGCGGCTGAGCGGCGTGCTGGGCGAGATGGTGTTGGCGAATCGGAGTGTGGAATCGCAGGGACGACCGGTGTTCGCCGAATGGCTGCGGACCGACCCACGCGAGCCTGTGTACCGATCGCCGGTGCTCGTCGCTGCCGGTGCCTGGTGGGCGCAGCAGCACGACACGCTCTCCCTTCGCGAGATGATTCGTCGCACCGGGACCGTCTCGCCTCGTGGCGCCGCCGACGCTTCGATCGCCGCGTATTCCGGCGCGGTCGCGGGCGCCTACCTCGCACTCGCGCGAGCCGACACCGTCGAAGCGCTCCGGCGGTTCGCTGCGTTGCCCGACTCGCTCTGTCAGCTGTGTGCCGTGCCGCGCCTGGTCTATGCTCGGCTCCTCTCCTCGCGCGGGCAGTTGCGCGAAGCCGCGTCGATCCTCGACGATCGAGCCACACTCCTGCCCTCCGCGATTGACGTGCTCTGGGCACTCGAGCGCGCGCGCGTCGCCGACCGGCTTGGCGACCGACTCACGGCGCGCCAGGGTTATGCCCTGGTTGCGGGGGCGTGGCAGGACGCGGACCCCGAGCTCGCGCCCGTCGTCGAAGAGGCGCGCACCGCGCTGCGGCGACTGGGGCGCTAGTCACCGCGTGGCGATCGACATGTACGGCGCGACATTGTCGGCGATCGCCCGAAACTCCTCCCGCGTCAGCGGGAGCTCCTCCCCGATTGTCCGTCTCGCATCGCGCGCCACTCGCTCCCGCCACCAGTGCTGCATCACGGGACCACGGTTGGACGCATCCCCATGTTCTGCGCCGCGAATGCCCACTGGTCCGCGAGCTCGGCGATCCGCTTGTCCGTCGGGAGGTAGCCGTGCGAGCCTTGTGTCTGCACCTGGACGAGAATCGGTTTGTCGCAGCCCTGCGCCTCCTGCAGGGCAGCCGTGAACTTGAACGTGTGGCTCGGGACGACGCGGTCGTCGTGATCGGCCGTCGAGAGAAGCGTCGCGGGATAGCAGGTTCCAGCCTTCACGTTGTGGAGCGGCGAGTACTTGATGAGATAGTTGAACGCCGTCGAGTCGGTCGACGCTCCATACTCCGCTGACCAGGCGCGCCCACCGGTGAACTTGTCGTAGCGAAGCATGTCCATGACGCCGACGCCCGGGAGCGCGACGGCGAAGAGGTCTGGACGCTGCTCCTCGACGGCGCCGACGAGCAATCCGCCGTTGGATTCGCCCTTGATGCCAAGATGCGCTGGCGACGTGTACTTCTCGCGGACGAGGTACTCGGCCGCCGCGATGAAATCGTCGAATACGTTCTGCTTCTTCTCGAACATCCCGGCCCGATGCCAGTCCTCACCGTACTCCGCGCCACCCCGCATGTTCGCCGTCGCGTAGAGCCCGCCTTGCTCGAGCCACGCCAGCACGTCGGGGCTGAAGCGTGGCGTCAGGCTGACGTCGAATCCACCATACCCGTAGAGCAGTGTCGGGTGGGATCCATCGAGCGCGAGGCCTCTCTTCATCGTGATGAAGACCGGCACCTTCGTGCCGTCCTTCGATGTCGCAAAGACTTGACGCGTCTCGTAGCCAGCGGGATCGAACGCTCTGAGCTTTGGTGGTGAGATCGCCGTGCTCTTTCCGGTCGCCGGATCGTAGCGGAACGCCGTCGACGGATAGAGCGGCGACGTGAACCGATAGAACAACTCGGGCGAATCCGCGCGCGCCGTCATCCCCGCGAGCGAGCCGATGCCGGGAAGCTGCAACGCGCCGAG
>Ga0066652_100001329_pt1 | contig 12730 bp, 12 predicted proteins | sample GraSoiAngelo_101_FD_71413 | JGI IMG/M metagenome (GOLD analysis project Ga0066652, IMG submission 71413) | Grasslands soil microbial communities from the Angelo Coastal Reserve, California, USA - 14_0903_02_30cm | ecosystem: Environmental > Terrestrial > Soil > Grasslands | place: USA...
GTGAGGAGCGGGTTCGTTGCCGTTGCGGGGCGCCCTAATGTCGGCAAGTCGACGCTCGTCAACGCGCTGTGCGGAGGCAAGGTCGCGATCGTCTCCGACAAGCCGCAGACGACCCGGCAGCGGATCTTCGGAATCGCGAACGGCGATGACTACCAGTTGGTGCTGGCCGACCTGCCGGGCTTCCAGCGGCCGCGAGACGCTCTCACGGAGCGGATGCAGCGAACTGTCGATCAGTCGTTCGAGGAGGTCGACGCCGTCCTCCTCGTCCTGTCGGCGCGAGAGCGGATCGGCGCCGGCGACCGCTTCATCGCCGAGAGGGTCTTCTCGCTCGGCGCCCCAGTCGTGATCGCGCTCAACAAGGTCGACCGGCTGAAGCCGGGACACATCGCCTCCCAGATGCAAACCGCCTCCCAACTCGGCGAGTTTCACGCTTTGCACCCGGTCAGCGCGGTCACCGGCGACGGCATCGGCGAGCTGCGCGAGGAGCTCGTCGAGCTGCTGCCGCAAGGGCCGCTCTACTTCGCAGCCGACCAGCGCACCGACCTGGTGGTCGAGCTCCAGATCGCCGAGCTGATCCGCGAAAAGGCGCTTCAGCTGACCCGCGACGAGGTGCCCCACGCGATCTCGGTCGAGGTCGACGAGCTCGGGGAGAAGGTCGTCCACGCATCCGTCTTCGTCGAGACGGAGTCGCAGAAGCAGATCGTCGTCGGTCGCGGCGGTTCCGTGATCAAGCAGATCGGCACCCGCGCCCGCCCCGAGATCGAGCAGCTGCTCGAGCGTCAGATCTTCCTCGAGCTCCAGGTCAAGACCCGGCCGAAATGGCGCCGAGACATAGCGATGTTGGAGCGCCTCGGAATTTGACCGCGCTGCTGGCGCTGTTCGACCTCGACGGAACGCTCTTTCTCACGCACGATCCGATCAGCGGGCAGGCGCTGGTGCAGACGCTCGAGCAGGCGTACGGCAGGGAAGTCGCCCGCGATGCGCCCGCGAACGTCGAGCATCGAGGCCTGACCGCGAAGCGCATCGCCCGAAACGTGCTCCGAGCGGCAGGCCTCACCGACGCGCAGATCGACTCCTACCTGGATCCGTGGTGCACGCTGTACGCCGAGCGCTACCTCGAACTCCTCGCGGACGCCGACCCGACCGACTGGCAAGCGCGGCCAGGTGCGGGGGAGGGGCTCGCCCGCCTCCAGCGAGCAGGCGTCCGTCTCGCCCTCGTGACCGGGAATCCGGAGCCCATCGCCCAGGCTCGGCTCCAGCGGCTCGGCCTCGTCGGGTTCTTTCCGCCGGAAGAGGGCGCCTTCGGCTGCGAGGCCGAGGAACGAGCGGCGCTCCTGGAATTGGCGCGCCTCCGCGCGGGCGACTGGCCGGCTGAGGCGACCGCCGAGGTCGGGGACACACCGGCCGACATCACGAGCGCGAAGACCGCGGGGTTCCGCTCGATCGCAGTCAGCTCGCCGAGAACCGGTGATCGCGCCGAGCTCGAGGGCGCAGACGCGATCGTCGGCGACATGGAGGGCATCGTCGCGGCCCTGCTCGACGCAGCGCGCTAACCCTCGGTGCGCGGCGCGTAGTAACGAGCCAACCACCGCGAGAGCCCGTCGAGCCCGGGGAAGAGCACGCGCTCGGTGATGTTCGCCTGGTCGAGCTTGTCGCGCACTTCCCACTTGAGGTCCGCGGGGATGACGAGCCTGCGGGCGAGCTCGGGCCGCGGCTCGAGCCACTCATCGAGTCGGGCCTCCGGCCGCGACATCAGGGCGAAGAGCGCGTACTGGTTGACGATGCGCTCGTTCAGCGACGGCGGCTCGAGGAAGAGAACGTAGTCGTCGTCCGCCAAGCCCTCGAGGTCCTGCAACCCGCGGGCGACGTCCGCGAGCAGCTCCGCCGTGAACACGTTCATCTCCTGCGCGCCGAGGACCTCCCGCAGCCGCGCAGGCGCCTGCTGCTGAGTCCGGACGTAGTCGACCATCCAGACGACGCCGTCGCGATCGAAGAATTCCAGCCGCGAAGTAGCGAAATGAACGGCGACATATGGGGAGTAGGTCCAGTCGAGCAGGCGGGTCGGCAGGCCATGATGCTGCGCGAGCGCGAGCCAGTTCCAGACCGATTCGAAAGGCACGTCCTGACGCTGGGCGTACTTGCGGAAGTTCCGGAGCAGATGCGCCTCGACCGACGGTGCATTACCTCCCAACCGAAGCAGGCTCGTCCGTAGATCCTCGGCGACGTCGTTGCGGCCGCGGTAGGCGAAATCGGAGCGGTGGCGCCGCAGCCCGGGAGTCCAGGAGCCGGTGAAGAGTTGCTCCTGCAGCTCGGCCCAGGTCGAGACGCGAATCTCCTCCACGGGGAGGCGTTTGCCCGTCCTGCGAGGGCTACACTCATCCAATGGCTCAGCCGGCCCTCCCCACGGGCTTCGAGCTCCCGCTCGAGCCCAGACTGCCCCGCATCGGCTCGGTCGACCAGGTCGCGGTCGAGGCACGCGCAACCGACCTGTCGCGGCGTTCGATCAAGCGCGAGGCGAAGCTGTTCGCCCTCGACCTCGCCGTCCGGATGATGGACCTGACCACGCTCGAGGGTGCTGACACGCCCGGCAAGGTCGCCGCGCTTGCCTCGAAGGCCGTGCGCCCCGATCCGTCAGACGCGAGCGTTCCCTCGGTCGCGGCCGTGTGCGTCTATCCGAACCTCGTCCAGACCGCTCGCGAGCGAGTCGGCGACAGCGGCGTCAAGGTCGCCTCCGTCGCCACGGCGTTCCCCTCGGGCCAGAGCCCGACCGACCTCAAGGTCGCCGAAGCCCGCCGGGTGGTCGAGCTCGGCGCCGACGAGGTCGACATGGTCATCGACCGCGGCGCCTTCTTGGCCGGCCGCTACGCGAAGGTCTACGACGAGATCGTCCAGGTCAAGGAGGCGGTCGGCGAGCTACACCTGAAGGTGATCCTCGAGGTGGGCGAGCTCGGCACGTACGACAACGTTCGCCGCGCCTCGCTGCTCGCGATCGCCGCCGGGGCGGACTTCATCAAGACCTCCACGGGAAAGCTTCCGTCCTCAGCAACGCCGCCCGTGACGCTCGTGATGCTCGAGGCGATTCGCGATGTCTTCGAGGAGACCGGTCGCCGGGTCGGGATGAAGCCGGCCGGCGGGATCCGGAACGCGAAACAGGCAGTGCAGACGCTCGTGCTCGTTCATGAGACGCTCGGGCTCGACTGGCTGACGCCGGATCTCTTCCGCTTCGGCGCCTCCTCGCTCCTGAACGACGTGCTGATGCAGATTCGCAAGGAAAAGACGGGGCGCTACCAGTCTCCCGACTACTTCACGATCGACTGATGGCGGAGCTCGAACAACGGGGCGACCGGGCGCCGGCTCCATCGGCATGGGAGTACGAGAGCGCGCCCGAGTCGCGCGAGATCGTCAAGCTCGAGGAGCGCTACGGCCTGTTCATCGGAGGCGAGTTCGTCCAACCACGTTCCGGTGAGTACTACGAGACGCTCGACCCCTCGAGCGAGGAGACGCTGGCGGAGATCCCGCAGGCGGCCCCCGAGGACGTAGCAATCGCCGTCAAGGCGGCTCGCGAAGCCTTTACCGACGGCTGGTCGGCGGCGACTCCCGCCGAACGCGCCAAGTACCTCTTCCGGATTGCAAGGATTCTGCAGGAGCGCTCGCGCGAGTTCGCGGTGCTGGAGTCGTTGAACGGGGGCAAGCCGATCCGCGAGTCCCGCGACGTCGACCTGCCGCTCGCCGCTGCGCACTTCTTCTACTACGCCGGTTGGGCCGACAAGCTCGAGTACGCGTTTCCGCACCGGCAGCCGAAGCCGCTCGGCGTCGCGGGGCAGATCATCCCCTGGAACTTCCCGCTGCTGATGCTCGCCTGGAAGATCGCGCCGGCGCTGGCGGCGGGGAACACGGTCGTGCTGAAGCCCGCCGAGACGACACCGCTGTCGGCGCTGCTCTTCTGCGATGTGCTGCGCCAGGCGGAACTGCCCCCGGGTGTGGTCAACATCGTCACCGGCGACGGCGCCACCGGCGCGGCGCTGGTCAAGGCGGAGGTCGACAAGATTGCCTTCACCGGCTCGACCGAGGTCGGCAAGGCGATCCAGCGCGAGCTGGCGGGTAGCTGTAAGAAACTGACGCTCGAGCTCGGCGGCAAGGCGGCGAACATCATCTTCGACGACTGCGCGCTCGACCAGGCGGTCGAGGGCATCGTCAACGGGATCTACTTCAACCAGGGCCACGTCTGCTGTGCGGGCTCGAGGCTGCTCGTCCAGGAGTCGATCTACGAGCCGCTGATCGAGAAGCTCAAGCGCCGGCTGACGACGCTTCGGGTCGGCGACCCGTTGGACAAGAACACCGACGTCGGGGCGATCAACTCACGACAGCAGTTGGAGAAGATCGAGGAGCTGGTGGCGGCCGGCCAGGAGGAAGGCGCGGAGATCTACCAGCCGCCGTGCCGGCTGCCCGAGAAGGGCTACTGGTTCGCCCCGACGGTCTTCACCAACGTCGCGCAGAGCTACCGGATCGCCCAGGAGGAGATCTTCGGGCCGGTGCTCTCGGTGCTGACCTTCCGAACGCCCGACGAAGCCGTCGAGAAGGCGAACAACACCCCGTACGGGCTCTCGGCAGGCGTGTGGACGGAGAAGGGCTCGCGAATCCTCTGGATGGCGCAGCGCCTCGAGGCCGGTGTGATCTGGGCGAACACGTACAACCGCTTTGATCCAGCGTCCCCGTTCGGTGGCTACAAGGAATCGGGCTTCGGACGGGAGGGCGGCCGCCACGGGCTCGAGCCCTACCTCGACTTTGACGGCGCGGAGGCGTTCGGTGGTTGAGCTGAGGCGTCGCTTGCGACGCCGACCTGGAGGCCGTGCGTGCTCTGCTCGTGCGGCTTTCTCAACCCGGTTATTGGGCAAGCGAAGGATCCGTGGTGGGGGGTAGCCAAGTGGGTCGGAACCGCCTCCCGGTCAAGAAGACCTACAAGCTCTACATCGCGGGCGCGTTCCCGCGCTCGGAATCCGGCCGCACCTACGAAGCGGAGGGCCAGAACGTGGCGCGCGCGTCACGGAAGGACGTTCGGGATGCCGTCCGGGCGGCCCGCGCGGCGCAGCCGAAGTGGGCCGGCATGACCGCATATAACCGTGGGCAAGTCCTCTACCGGGTCGCCGAGATGCTGGAGGCGCGTACGCCGGAGTTCGCGGAGCTGACAGGGGACGAGACCGAGGTGCACGCGGCCGTCGATCGCTTCGTCTGGTACGCCGGCTGGGCCGACAAGCTCGCGCAGGTACTCGGCTCGGCGAACCCGGTGTCCGGACCGTATTTCAACTTCACCGTCCCCGAGCCGACCGGCGTGGTCGGCGTGCTCGTCCCGGAAGAGCCGCCGCTGCTCGGCCTCGTCTCGCGGCTCGCACCCGTCCTCGTCGGAGGCAACGCGGCTGTCGTGGTCGCCTCGGAGTCGCGCCCGCTCGCCGCGATCGAGCTCGCCGAGGTACTCGCGACCTCGGACGTGCCCGGCGGGGTCGCGAACCTGCTCACCGGCGTCCGCGGCGAGCTTGCGCCCGTGCTCGCCTCGCATATGGACGTGAATGCACTGGACGTGACCGGAGCGGACGGCGACGCACCGGAGCTGGAGCGGCTGGCGGCAGACAATGTGAAGCGGATCGTCCGGGGCTCAGCCGAGGCTCAGAGCGCCTGGGAGATCGCCGGCTTCCTCGAGCTCAAGACGGTCTGGCATCCGATGGGGACGTGACGTCTGGCGCTGCCATCTCAACGGGAGGCGTCCGATGGCGTCTGAGGAGGTCGTGTCCGATGCCGACGTCTCAGGCGTACCCAGCCTCCTCCCCGTGACGAGCATATTCAGGAATTTCATGCGCGGGGGTGACGGGATCGTGAAGAATCTGCGTCAGTGAACGGAGGGCGGCGCTTCAGTCAGGCGGTATCCGAGGGCGACGGCATCTCGCTGATCGCGCGGGTCTCGGCCGCCGGCGATGCTGCTCACGTCGAGGAGCAGGGTGCAGAGGCGGTTCTCGTGGCGGCAACAGACGACGGGGCGCTCGCGCAGATCCGTGAGGCCACGAACTTGCCGGTCCTAGTCGCCTGGCCGGGGGGGCTTGGCACGGCACCCCCGCAGGCGGACGCCTGTCTTCTCGACGTGGGCGAGGACCTCGATTCGCTTGCCCGGCTTTCCAGCGAGCTCGGCGATGCCTGCGAGCTCGCGTTCCGGATCGACGACGAGGAGCGGCTGGAATCCGCCCTCGAGGAGCTCGACCCTGAGATCTTCGTCTTGGCCGCTCCCGACGCGGACGGCGAGGAGGCGCTCGAGCACGTGCTCGATCTCCTGCCCGACGTTCCGGCCGGGAAGCTGGCGATCGCGGAGCTGTCGGCCTCGAGCCGCGACGACGTCGGTGCGCTCGAGCGCGCAGGCTTCGACGGGGTCATCGTCCAGCCGCGCAGCGTGGCGGACCTCGTGGGCGACGCCCCGCCCGAGGTCTAACCCTTTACGGCAGGCGCAGGAGGGGGCAGGTGAGGCAGGTAGGGCCGCCGTCGCCTTTTGACAGCTCCTTGCCTTGGTAGACGAGCACCTCAACGCCCGCCTGCTCGAGGCGGCGGCGGGTCTCCGGGTTTCCGGAGACGACCAGCGCGACTCGCGGCGCCAGCGCCAGCACGTTGGCGCCCATCGACTCGAACTCCTCATCCGGTACCTCGACGATCTCGATCCCGCGCCTGGCGAGCAGCTGCGCGAGCCGCGTCGGCAGCAGCGGCGGGTACGCGACGACGAGGTCCTCGGCGAGCGGGCTCAACAACGAGAGTAGGTGCATGACCTCCCCTTCGCCGCGCCAGTGCGGCAGGTCGAACCTGACGACGTCGAGGCCGGTCAGCTCCGCGAGAGCGTCCGAGCCGGCCTGGTTCGTCCGGTAGCCGAGGCCGACGAGCAGGGTTCGCTCGTCCAGGCGGATCAGATCCCCGCCCTCCGCCTGGGCGCGCTCGCCGAGCCTTCCCGCGAACGGGATGCCGACGCGCGCGAGGTCGATTCCGAGCGCCTCTGGCTCGTTACGCCTGCCCGGCTTGCCCGGCCGTAGCAAGACCGCGCCGTCGTCGGCGATCAGGACCGGGTCGTACACGTAGACCGCGTCAGGGTCGTCCTCGACCGGCTCCTCCGCGAGCAGCACATCGGCCCCGGCGCCCGCGAGGAGCTCGCAGAGCGCCTCGTGCTCGCGCTCGAGGCCGATCGGGTCGGGCTCAACACGCCAGCCGTACTCGCGCCAGAACCGCAGGTCTTCCGCGCGAGGTGCCCGAAGGAGCACTCGCCGTAGCGGCGCGGTCATATTGGGACAGCCGTGAAGCTTTGGCTCGATCGCGCTCATCGACCCGTCAAACCTCGCGCCGCCGAGCTCGACTGCGGACTCATCCGAAAAACGCCTTCGCGACCTCGTACCATTCCGGCGGCACGGTCTTCAGCTCGGCGGTCGCCTCCTCGAGCGCGACGTCGACGATCCGGTCGCCCTGGAGCGAGGCCATCCGTCCGAACTTCCCCTCGTGCGCGAGATCAGCCGCCTTCAGCCCGAAGCGCGTGGCCAGCACGCGGTCGCGGGGAGTGGGGGAGCCGCCTCGCTGGACGTGTCCGAGCACCGTCACGCGCGTCTCGAAGCCGGTGCGCTCCTCGATCTGGTGCGCGAGGGCGTCGCCGACGCCGCGCTGGGAGAGCCGGGTGTGCCCGAACTGGTCCTGCTCGCCTCCATCGGTGAGGCCCTCGAGCTCATAGCCCTCCGAGACGACGACGATGGAGAAGTCCTTGCCGCGCTCGTGGCGGCGTCGGATCTCGTCGCAGGCGTCGTCGATCGAGATCGGCTGCTCGGGAATCACGATCACGTCGGCACCGCCTGCGATCCCGCTCATGACAGCGATCCAGCCGGTGTGGCGGCCCATCACCTCGACGACCATGACGCGGTTGTGCGACTCGGCCGTCGTGTGCAGGCGGTCGATCGCCTCGGTCGCGATGAAGACGGCCGTGTCGAAGCCGAAGGTGTAGTCGGTTCCGTTGAGGTCGTTGTCGATCGTCTTCGGCACGCCGACGACCGGGAACTCGTGCTCCGCGTACAGGCGGGTCGCGACCCCGAGCGTGTCCTCCCCGCCGATCGCGACCAGGGCGTCGAGGCCGGCGCGCTCGAACGTGTCCCGCACTCGATCGACGCCGCCGTCCAGCTTGTAGGGATTCGTCCGCGTCGTTCCGAGAATCGTGCCGCCGCGCGGCAAGATCCCCGAGATCTCGCGCGGCCCGAGCGGCTCCAACTCGTTCTCGACGAGCCCGCGCCAACCGTCCCGGACCCCGACGACCTCCTTTCCACGCGCAAACGACCGTCGGGCCACGGCGCGAATCACCGCGTTCAACCCGGGACAGTCGCCGCCCCCGGTGAGAATCCCGATCCGCTTCGCCACCGCCGAGATCATGCCAAGGCGGGACTCGAAGCCACACGGGCGTGAGCCCCAGCGGATCCTGAGTCCGAGGGAGTACGCCGCTCTCGGAGGGATTCAGCCTGTTTCAGCCCGGCTCCGCTGCCCGATATCGACCGATATGGCTATGGCTTGCGCCTCCGAAAGCCGTATCGTCTTTTCGAGGCGGCTTCACACCTTGCGGATTTACACCGTGGTTTTTGGGCTTGGAGCCCGCGCCCGAATGCTTGACTTCGCTTTGATTTCCGGAATAACGTGTCTGGCCAAGGGCACCTGTTCTGGGTGCCGAAGACACAAGCGAGAGGGCAAAATGCTGCGGCTATTCGTGTGTGCGGTCTTTGTGACCGCCGTAATGGCTCTTGGGGCGAGCGCGGCGTTCGCCGGTGAAATCACCGGCAACGGCCAGCTTAAGACTGTGCATGGCAATTCTCCGTGCGCATTCTCCGGACAGGAGGACAACCAGTGGTACACGGACAACAGTGACACCACGTTGAGGGCGGATCCCACGAGGGGTGATCCGGCGCACTCGCAGAATTGGGGGCACATCAAAGCTGCGACAGGCGCGACCGGCGGCGCGAACTCGACGGATGCGCTCGGTTTCCCGTGGGGCTGCAACGCCCACGTGTACGGGCTCAAGCCGTAACCCAGTAGAAAGCGTCGGGCAGGAGCTTGACCCCTGCCCGACGCTTCGTTTGCGACCACAAAGCCGCATCGGCTTCGAGTCATGCCGAAGGTGGGAGTCGAACCCACACGGGGCGTGAGCCCCACCGGATTTTGAGTCCGGCGCGTCTGCCAGTTCCGCCACTTCGGCGCGCGGCTTTAGAGTAGCCCCCCTCGGTTGCCGGCACCGTCGGCCGGCTCGGCAAGACCGCGCTCTTGCCGAGCCAGCACTGCGGCTTAAGGGCGAGAAGGAGGGGGCTCACGGGGGAACCATGGGTTCACCCGTGTCCTGCGGCCGGTCAAAAGTTGAAAGCCTGCTGTTCTGCCCTGATACTTGCGCACGGCAGGAGCCGGGCCCACGCCCAGGGCCCTGCTTGCAAAGCGGGACATCGGGCTACGGAGGAGGAAGAGTGACGAGACGTGTGACGATTGGAGCGCTCCTCGCCGTTGTCGCAGCGCTGGCTCTGACGGCGGCGGGCTGCGGCGGGGGGAGCAAGAAGAGCAGCAGCACGAGCGGCGGCGGGGGCAACGGCGTGACCGCCCTACCGGCGTCATCGTGCGGATCGGTCCAGTACAAGGGCTCCGGCAAGCCTGACTATCTGATCGCCTCCGACCTGCCGTTGATCGGCGGCTCGCGGCAGCAGGCGACGCAGATGAACCAGGCCATTGCCTACTACCTCGGTCAGAAGGACTGGAAGGCCGGCAAATACAAGATCGCGTTCCAGGCGTGTAACGACGCTTCGGCACAACTGGCGAAGTGGGATCCGACGAAATGCAGCGCCAACGCCCATGCGTACGCGGGCGACAGCAGCCTGCTCGGCGTGATCGGCACCTTCAACTCCGGTTGCGCGGCGATCGAGATTCCGGTTACCAACAAGGCGCCGGGCGGTGGTCTCCAGATGATCTCGCCCGCGAACACCTACGGCTGTCTGACCGAGCCGTGCGCCGGCAACGAGCCGGAGAAGTACTACCCGAGCGGGAAGCGCACCTACGCCCGCGTCGCGCCGAGCGATCCGAACCAGGGTGCGGTGCAGGCGAAGTTCATGCAGCAGAAGGGCGTCAAGAGTCTCTACATCCTCAACGACAAAGAGGCCTACGGGCTTGGAGTCGCCAAGAACACCCAAGGTGCGGCGAAGGCGCTTGGAATCAAGATCCTCGGCTTCTCGGCCTTCGACCCGAAGTCGACGAACTTCCAGGCGCTGTTCACCAAGATCAAGAACACGAACCCCGACGGCATCTTCATCGGCGGCCTGATCGACGAGAACAGCGGCCAGCTGATCAACGACAAGGTGAGCGTGCTGGGTAAGAACACCGCCAAGCCGACCAGCGCCGGGGGCGGCGTCATGCTCTTCCTCCCGGACGGGTACACGACGCCTGCGATCTTCGACCGCTCCCAGGGTGGGACTCCGAATGCCAACGGCGCCTACTTCAGCGTCGCCGGCGTCGGCCTCGACAAGTACAAGGGCGCCGCGCAGACGTTCATCAGCGGCTTCCAGAAGACGCTGAACGGGGCGGCGTTGAACCCGTACGCCATCCTCGCGGCGCAGGCCGCCACGGTCCTCCTCGACGCGATCGCCAAGTCCGACGGATCGCGATCGAGCGTCACCGACAACGTGTACAAGACGAAGATCGACAACGGACTGATCGGCAGCTTCACCCTCAACTCCAACGGCGACCTTGCCAGCGCCAGCGGGCCATCGGTCCTGTTCACGGTCTACATCGGCCAGAACAACAAGCTGGTGACGCTCGTGAACGGCGTCGGGCCTGTCGGCTCGCTCGTCAGCGCAGCGCGGAAAGAGGCTGCCGGCTAGTCCTGTTTTACGAACGGACGAGGGAGGGTCGAACGGCCCTCCCTCGTCGTCTTAGAATCCCGCAATCGCAGCCGACGCTCCTACCGCCTCACCGCCGGTGCGCACGGCGCCTCGAAGCCGACGGCGGCCGGCGCTCCTGTCGATCATCGGCCTGGGGCTCGTCGGGCTGCTGATCGCCTGGCTCGTCGTCAACGCGATCAAGACCCCGACCGACTTCTTCAACATCATCCTGATCGGCATCACGCTCGGCTTGGTGTACGCCTTGGTCGCGCTTGGCTACACGCTCGTCTATGGGATCCTGCAGCTGATCAACTTCGCGCACGGCGACGTCTTTGCCCTCAGCGGGCTGTTCGCGAGCACGCTGATCATCTCGGTGTTCAACCTCGGAACCGGCACCGCCGCACTCGCGATCATCGGTGGGCTGGCGGCGACCTTCGCGCTGGCGGCCGCGTTCGGCGCGATCGTCAACTCGTCGATCGAGTTCGTCGCCTACCGGCGGCTGCGGAGCGCGCCAAGGCTGGCCGTCCTGATCACGGCGGTCGGCATGTCCTTCATCGTCCAGAACATCTCGCTCGCGATCTACGACGTCAACTTCCGCAGCCTGCCGCCGCTGATCTCGAGCGGGTACGTCTTCACGATCCGCGGCGTGCACTACTCGTGGGAAGCCTTCTTCGTCGTTCTCGTCACCGTGCCGGTGCTGCTCTTGCTCTCCTGGCTGGTCAAGTCGACGAGGCAGGGGAAAGCGATGCGAGCGACCTCCCAGGATCCCGAGGCCTCGGCGATGATGGGCATCAACGTCAACCGGACGATCTCGTTCACCTTCGCGCTGGCCGGCGCCCTGGCCGGGATCGGCGCCGTGCTGTACCTGGTCGAGTTCAACATCCGCTACGACAGCGGTTTCCAGCTCGGCCTGATCGCCTTCACCGCAGCCGTGCTCGGCGGGATCGGAAATCTCACCGGCGCCGTCCTCGGCGCAGTGATCATCGGGCTGATCCAGTCGTGCAGCGACGGCCTCTCCTGGTTCGCCCCGGGCAGTGACTGGACGCGCTCGATCGTGTTCGCGATCCTGATCGCGATCCTCGTCTTCCGGCCCGAGGGCCTGCTCGGGGAGCGCACGCCGGAGGGCGCCTAGCGATGTCCCGCCCTAGGCGAGGCGGCCGCCGTCCGTCTGTCCGCGGCTACGCCGCGGAGCTAGCACGCAAGGCCCGGCTAGACCGGGTGGCCGCGGTCTGGCGGAGGATCCCCGACCCTGTTCGCGGCCTGGCCCCATTGGCTCTCGTCGTCTGTCTCGCCGTCACGTACCCGTTTTACGTCCAGGGCTTGCCGACGAACATTCCGGTGATCCTGACGCTCCCGACCGTGCACGACGCCGTCTCGATCCTCGTCTTCGTGATCATGGCCGTCGGGCTGAACGTCGTCGTCGGTTACGCGGGGCTGCTCGACCTGGGCTACGTCGCCTTCTACGCGATCGGCGCGTACACCGCCGGCTGGCTCGCGTCCGGGCAGTTCGAGCAGGTCAAGGTGCACTTCGGCGCGATCGGCGTCTCGTCGTCGGAGACGGGCATTCACATCTCGCTCTGGCTGGTGCTGCTCTTGGCTGGAATCGTCACGGCGATCGGTGGGATCCTGATCGGACTTCCGACCCTGAGGCTTCGCGGCGACTACCTCGCGATCGTCACGCTCGGCTTCGGCGAGATCATCCCGCAGTTCGTCCGCAACGCCGACAATCTGCACGGCTTCGACCTCACTCACGGGACGTTCGGAATCAGCCCGATCGACGCGCCGGGGTTCGGCCACACGCTGCACAACGCCGTCGGGCTGCCCGTCCG
>Ga0066652_100001333_pt1 | contig 12711 bp, 7 predicted proteins | sample GraSoiAngelo_101_FD_71413 | JGI IMG/M metagenome (GOLD analysis project Ga0066652, IMG submission 71413) | Grasslands soil microbial communities from the Angelo Coastal Reserve, California, USA - 14_0903_02_30cm | ecosystem: Environmental > Terrestrial > Soil > Grasslands | place: USA...
CAGCGCCGCCCCGGCAGCCGCTCCGCCGGTGATGCCGAAGACGAGCGCCACCGCGATCGCGATCTCCGCGGCGATCGTCCCCGCCCAGAGCGCGGTGCGGGCCCACGGCGCCGAGATCCCATAGGAACGAAGCGCCGCGCGGGCCGACGCGCCGGCGCGGAGCTTTCCCGCGGCTGCGACGAGCAGCACCGCGGCGAGGACGAAACGAAGGAGACCCGCGACCGTCAGAGGCGAGAGGATACCGTTGAAACGCAGACGCTTCGGTGCTTTCGTAGAAGGCCACACCGAGGAACGGAGGACTCATGACACGCAGGCTCCATCCGCCTTCGCCCGCGCTCGTGGTCGCGTGCATCGCGCTCTTCGTCGCGCTGAGCGGCTTCGGCTACGCCGCAATCAAGCTGCCGAAGAACAGCGTCGGCACCAAGCAGCTCCGCAACGGCGCGGTGACGGGGAAGAAGATTGCGAAGAACGTGGTCACGGGAACGAAGGTCGCCGACGACTCGCTGACGGGCGCCGATGTGCTCGAGTCCAGCCTCGGCCGGGTCCCGTCGGCGGCGAGCGCGACCAACGCGACGAACGCGACGAACGCGACCAGCGCGACCAACGCGGCGAAGGTCGGCGGCCTCCCTGCGTCGGCCTTCATGCGCGCGAACCGGTTCTACGTCGGAGCGGGGAATCCAACTGCTGCGACGGCGACGCCGATCGTCTCGATCCCGAACGCGATCCGGCTCGAGACCGACGGTGACGGCGACAACACGTTCGAGGTCAGGTTCCTGAACTTGACCGCCGACGCGTGGGATCTGACTACGAGCCAGAACAACGGGCTCACGGGCATCTCTCCCAATGGGTCGGTCTTCGTCGGAGCCCAGCCCACCAACGGCTTCACGTATTTCGCACGCGACACAGCGCACCTCGACCGGTACCTGATGGTCACCTGCGGCTACGTCGGCGACCCGCCGACGAACCAGATCGAGTGCTTCGCGGAGGTCTCACCGGCGCTAGCAAGCTAGCTCAGGCGCCGCCGGCCTCGGGCGAGCGCCGCCGTTACGCCTCGCGCCACCACGGCGCAGCCGACTCCCACACACCAGCCTCCCAGCACGTCCGAGGGCAGGTGCCAGTTCTCGTAGACGAGCACCGTTCCGAGGGTTGCCGCGAAGAGGGTGCCGAAGACGAGCGCGACCCAGCGGAGGCGCGTAGGCCAGGCGACGATCACTGCGGCCGCCACGAGCGCGGAGGACGCGGCCGAGTGGCCGCTCGGGAACGAGTACTTGAGCTCTGCCCGCTCGAACGGCTCCTTGAGCAGAGGCGTGAGAGCAAGGGTCGCGGTCCCGGCGGTGACCACGAAGAGCGCGTCCTGTGTTCGCCCCGACCTCAACAGGATCGCGACGAGGGCGATCCCCAAGATCACCATCGCCGCCGTGCCGCCACTATCGAGCATGGAGTTGGCAACCCGGTCGAAGACCGAGCCTTGCGCATGTAGCTCGTGACCGTGCAGGAATCGCCAGACGGCTCTGTCCCACGCAAACATGTGACCCTCGCGGGCCTCGAGGCCAAGTAGAAGAAAGCCGACCATCAGGCCGAGACCCCCAGCGAGGGCCCAGAGCCTGCGTGTCTCGTGGCCGCGGGCCCTTTCGACCGGTGTCATGAGGTGAGAGTCGGCTCGGGCGTGCTCAGTGGCAGGCCGAAGAGCCGGAGTCGCTAAACGTTCCGCCGCTCTCGGGGACGAACTGCCAGTCATAGCTCGTCGCGTGCAAGGTCAGCTTGAGCACGCCGAAGGTGTCGGAGTTGAAGACCTGGCTGTTAGCCGTCTGTGCGACGAAGCCCTCGTGCTCCTGGCCACCGGTCCCGACGACGAACTCGCGAACCCCGTTCGGATCCGCGTGCTGCGCGTCGTCCTGGAGAGCAAAGCGCTCATAATCGTGGTCGTGACCGTTCAGGACGATGTCGGCGTGGGCGTTGTAGAGGTCGTACCACCACGTCGCGTAGGAGTCATCGCTCCCGTGGAGGCCCGACGTGAACCTCGGCCGGTGCCAGTACGCGAGCGTGCAGGCGTTGCTGTGGGTGTTGAGGTCGTTGCGGAGCCACGTCTCCTCGGGCGAGTTCGATCCGCAGCCGCCGACGTTCGCGCACTCCGAGTTGAGCGCGATGATGTGCCACGTGCCGATGTCGAAGCTGTAGTAGCCCTTGGCCGGGTCGCCCGCGCGCGATCCGAAGTACCCGTAGTACCCCGCCGCGCCCTGGGTCAGGTATTCGTGGTTCCCCGGGATCGGGCGCGTCAGCGACATTAGCCGTCCCCACGAGGCGTCGTACGACTGCATGAACTTCCACTGGGTGCCGTCCTCGTACTGGTTGTCGCCCAGCGGAAGTACCGCGGCGAGATCCGACCCGAAGAGGATGTTCGAGGTGGCCAGCTCCCTGCATGCCCCCGAGATCCCTCCGCCGCCGTTGTAGCGGCCGTCGGCGGGGTCGCAGGAGATGTCTCCGGCCGCCGCGACGACCGGATCGCTCGAAGATGCGGAACCGGTCGTTCGGGAGACCGATGTCGACCGCGCCGAGCGGTTACCGGCGCCGTCGAATGCGTCGACTGCGTAGCTGTACGACGTCGACGAGGAGAGGCCGCTATCGGCATATCCCAGGGTGTTCGGACCGAGAGTCGCGATCGCGTTTCCGTTTCTGTAGAGCGTGTAGCCCGTGACCTGGTTGTTGTCGGTGGACGCGTTCCACGTGACGTTCAGCCGGGTGGAGCCAACCGGAGCCACGGCCACGCCTGTAGGCGTGGTTGGAGGCGAGACGTCCGCAGCGGTCGAGACGATCTGGTTGTCGAACGCAAAGTCGAACGTACTGCCGGTCGAGTTGTCGCCGATGTAGATGCGCCCGACCGGAGTGGTGCCGAGCGACTCCGCCGTCTTGGCGATCACCTTCGTCCCGTCGAGCCAGACCTCCACCAGGCTCGAAGCTCCGTTGATCAGCACGTGCACCTCGAGCTCGTGCCAGCTTCCGGCCGAGATCTGGGGGCCGGAGGTGGTGACGCCGGAGAGTGCGTTGAAGTACGAGAGCTTGCCGTTGCTGAGGCGGTAGATCGAGAAGATCGAGTCGCTTGCGGCCGTTTTGAAGCGGGCGATCGAGACGTTGGTTGGGCCCTGGCTGATCGGCCGGAACCGCCCGTCGTAGTACAGCTCCGAAGCCGTCGCGGGGAAAGCCTTGTACGCGTAGCCGGGCGAGCCCGTGCTCGTCGCTCGCGCCGCCCACGAGCCGGCGTAGGTGACCTGTTGCTGGGCGGTCATGCCGCTCGATGCCGTCCATCGCGTTAGGTTGCCGGTCTCGAAGTCGTCGCTCAGGATCGTGCCCGGCGTTGTGACCGTTGCGGCAGTCGACTGTGCGGAATGATTTCCGGCCGCGTCGAACGCGTCGACCTTGTAGGTGTAGGTGGCGTTGGCGGTCACGGAGAGGTCTGAGAACGTCGTGGAGCCGACGTTCGCGATCACGCTCCCGTTCCGATAGACCGTGTAGCCGGCGACGCCGATGTTGTCAGTCGAGGCCGTCCAGGAGAGGTCCACCTCGGTCGTCGTGATCACGGTCCCGGTAAGCCCGGTCGGCACCGTCGGGGGATTCGTGTCACCTGCCGGAGGAGTCGTCACGACGGCTGGCGACGACTGCACCGAGTGGTTCTGGGCTGCGTCGAAGGCATCGACTCTGTACGTGTACGTGGTCGCCGCGCTGACCGTGGTGTCGGAGTAGGTCGTGGTGCCCGAGACGGTCGCGATCGCCGATCCGTCGCGGTAGATCGTGTAACCGGCCACGCCGACGTTGTCGTTCGAGGCCGTCCAGCCGAGGTCGACGCGGTTGGGGCCGATCGCGTTGCTGATCAGGTTCGTCGGCGCGCTCGGCGCCGCGGAATCGACCACGATCGCCGTTTGAGACGACGCGGCCGTGCTGGAGCCGCCGTCGTTCGAGGCCGTCACCGCGAATCGGATCGTCTTGCCCAGGTCGGCGCTGACGAGCCCGTACGTCTGCGACGTGGCGCCGGCTATGTCGTTGCAGTTTGCGCCCGCCTGGTCGCATCTCCGCCACTGGTCGGAGTAGGCGATCGGCTCTGTTCCGGACCACGTGCCGTTGTCGCCGGTCAGGGTCTGGCCGACGACTGCGTTCCCGGAGATCGTGGGCGGCGACGTGTTCGAGGGCGCGATCGGCGCAGGAATCGTGACGACCGCCGTGGGATTGGAGGTCGCAATGTTCGACCCGGTGGTGTTGGACGCGGTGACATCGACACGGACGGTGTCGCCGACGTCAGAGGCCGTGAGCGTGTACGTCTGGGATGCGGCACCGAGGATGTCCAGGCAGTTGGCGCCGTCCTGGTCGCAGCTTCGCCACTGGTAGCCGTACGAGATCGGCTGGGTGCCCGACCACTGCCCTGGGTCAGCTGTCAGCGTCTGGCCCATTTGCGGCGTCCCGGAGATCGTCGGCAGCGAGGTGTTGGACGGCGCAATTGGGCCGGGATCCGCGACCACCGCGGTCGCATCGGAGGTGGCGGAGGCGGAGCCGTATGCGTTCGATGCCGCCACCACGACGCGCAGAGTGGTGCCGATGTCGCCCTGCCCGAGCGTGTAGGTCTGCGAGGTCGCCCCTGTGATGTTGTGGCAACCGTTGCCCGACTGGTTGCAGCTCCGCCACTGGTACGTGGTGGTGATGGGTGACGAGCCCGACCACTGGCCGGGATCTGCGGTCAACGTTTGGCCTGCGACGGCGTTGCCCGAGATCGTCGGAGGCGAGCTGTTGGCCGGCGCACTGGGCGTCGTGACGACCGCCGCCGGCGAGGACTGCGACGAGTGGTTCGCCGCCGCGTCGAACGCATCGACCGTGTACGAGTACTGCGTCGCGGGGGAAACGGTCGTGTCCGAATAGCTCGTCGTCGCGCCGCCGGTCACGTCGAGCTGAGACCCGTTTCGGTAGATGGTGTACCCCGTCACTCTGACGTTGTCGGTCGAGGCGTTCCAGGTCAGGTCGACGCGCGTCGGGCTGATTGCTGTCGCCGTTACCGAAGCCGGAGTGGTCGGTGACTGGACGTCCGAGACCGGGGTGATCGTGAAGGCGTTCGAAGGTGGAGAGTGGTTGGCGGCGGCGTCTATGGCATCGACCGTGTAGGTGTAGGTCGTCCCTGAGATCACGGTGGCGTCGTGATACGTCGTCGTTCCCCCGCTCACCGTGGCGAGGACCGAGCCGTTTCGGTAGACCGTGTAGCCCGTGACGCCGATGTCGTCCGTCGCCGCCGTCCATGAGAGGTCGACGGCCAGGGAGCCCACGGCGTTTCCGGTGAGATTCGTCGGCGCGGTCGGTGGGCTGACGTCGGAGGAGGTCGAGATGATCTGGTTGTCGAACCCAAAGTCGAACGTACTACCGGACGAGTTGTCGCCGATGTAGATGCGCCCGACCGGGGTGGTGCCGAGCGACTCCGCCGTCTTGGCGATCACCTTCGTCCCGTCGAGCCAGACCTCCACGAGGCTCGAGGCTCCGTTGATCAGCACGTGCACCTCGAGCTCGTGCCAGCTTCCGGTCGAGACGAGAGGGCCGGAGGTGGTGACGCCGGAGAGTGCGTTGAAGTACGAGAGCTTGCCGCTGCTGAGGCGGTAGATCGAAAAGATCGAGTCGCTTGCGGCCGTTTTGAAGCGGGCGATGGAGACGTTCGTCGGACCCTGGCTGATCGCCTGGAATCGCCCGTCGTAGTAGAGCTCGGACAGAGGGGTGCTCAAGTTCTTGTAGGCGTAGGCGGGCGAGCCGGAGCTCGTCGCACGCCCAGCCCAGGAGCCGGCGTAGGTGACCTGTTGCTGGACGGTCATCCCGCTCGATGCGGTCCACTGCGACAGGTTGCCGCTCTCGAAGCCGTCGCTGAAGACGAGACCTGTCGCCCCGGCCGTACTTGCGATCAACCCCAGGAAAACCGCGACCAGCAGGAGTGGTACGAGCGGACGCCAAGGCAGCCTTCCCGACCGAAGGCGCCCTACGCAAGTCCAGGCGCGACGGGGATCGCCCCCGCGATTCGCAGGATGCTCAACCAAACCCGCTCTTTTCCTCCCTCTCCCCCGATCAGGAAAAAGCCCGTAGGCAGCCGCAAGATATGCCGCTCCCCGTAGTTTGCTCTAAAAGGGCTCGATTCTCAAGTCCACGAACGGGGAAGCCGCGGACGTCAGCCGACGGTCGGGTCGGACAGGGCCGAGGGCCGAAACGCGAGACGAAGTGTGCGCCGATCGACGCTGGAAATGCCCACGACGCGTAGGAGAATCAAGGCATAGGCGACGACCAGCAACGTTGCCAGGACTGCAGTACCGAGGAGCGATGAGCCGAGAGACGTGAAACTGTTGATAGCCGCGACCAGAATCGAGGCGACCGCCGCCGCAAGCAGGGGACGTAGGAGCGAGAAGCTCAGTGCGGTCAAGTGAACTCTTCGATAGAGGAGGTACGTCTTGGCGGCATTCCGAACGATGGTGTAAAGGAGCACGCTCACCGCGGCGCCGGTCAGCCCATAGCGCGGCGTGAGCACGGCGGCCACGCCGACGATGACGATCGTCGAGGCGACGTTCGTGGCCATCTCGAGCTTCACAAACCCGGTCATGATCAAAGCCCGCTCCACCGGTCCCGCCAAAGCGTTGAGCAGCGTGGCGATCGTCATGAGAGTCACGGCGAGGGCGGCCGCATGGTACTTCGGGCCGTAGATCTGCAGCAGCGGCCCGGGAAGGGCGATCGCGACCGCGTACAGGGGGAGCGCGAACATCGCGACCCACCGCGTCACGCTCCTCAGCAGCTGGTCGACTGCCTCGTTCTCGCCCCGATCCCAGAGGCGGGCGATCGCCGGCGAGAAGCGGTACACGAAGGCGTTGTAGACAAGCAGCGGGAGTTGTGAGATCGCGAACGCAGCACCAAAGAGGGCGACCGTTCGCGCATCGGTCGAGCGCGAGAGGATCACGAGTGTGGCGACCACCCACAACTGGTTCGCCACGTTGCCTATCGCTTGCGGCCACGCGAAGGCGAAGACAGCCCGTGAGCTCGACTTCTCGGTCGTCCCTCCCCGTGGCAAGGACCGCTGCAGGGTGTAGCCGACTGCAACGGCCGCCGCCGCCGCGGCCGCAGCCATGCTGAGCGTCGCGCCGACTACGCCGAAGCCGAGCGCAAGCACGAGCACGGCGAACGCGATCCGCCCACCCTGCTCGACGACTTTCCGCACGAGCTCTCCGCGAGCGTGCTCGAGTCCGCTGAGGCAGGCCGAGAACATCTGCGCCAAGACGGTCAGCGGGAGCGTCAGCGCGGCGGCACGAAGCACGTTGGTGAAGTCAGGCTGGCCGAGAAGATCTCGAGAGATGGGCTCGGCGAAGATCGCGACCAGGATGGCGAGACCGATATTGAGTCTTATCGCCAGCCAGATCGGGGCCACCATTGCGCCTCGCTTGGCCCCCGCCGTTCTGGCGGCCGCGACATGGCGAATTGCCGCGTAGTCTGCGCCGGCGATCGTCACGGTTGCCCCGACGGTAAGCAGGTTCACGGCCAGGACCATCAACCCGAAGTCGTGCTGGAGCAGCAGCCTTGCCATGACGACGCCAAAGACGAATCCGAGGCCGCCGCCGAGCACGCTCCCAAGGAGCGCCACGGACATCCCGCGGATGATCGCCGCGAGCTCCGAGGTATGTCCTCGCGCCGCAGAAGCTTGCGCGTCTTCCACGGTTTTCACCCTAGTCCACGGATCTGGAATTGGGAACGCCGGCGCGACGGCATTCCGTCACTCGACTAGGCTGATTGAAGGATGTGCGGCATCGCAGGCTGGTTCGGTAGGGAAGACCTCGACGCGGTCGCGGGCGAGCGCGTGCTCGAGGCGCTTCGTCATCGGGGCCCGGACGGAAGAGCCTCGAAGAGTTGGCCTGAAGCAACGCTGCTGCACACGCGGCTCCGCATCATCGACCTCTCGCCGGCGGGGGACCAGCCGATGTCCAACGAGGACGGCACGGTCTGGACTGCCTTCAACGGCGAGGTCTACAACCACCGTGAGCTTCAGGCCGACCTGGAGAAACGAGGCCATCGCTTCCGGGGACGCTCTGACACGGAAGTGCTCCCCCACCTTTACGAGGAGCATGGCGACGCCATGTTCACTCTTCTGCGCGGGATGTTCGCGATCGCCATCTTCGACCGGCGGAAGCGGCGTCTCGTACTGGCCCGCGACCGCTTCGGAATCAAGCCGCTCTTCTACTCGGCGGACGGGAGCAGGGTCGCTTTCGCAAGTGAGATCAACGCCCTGCGTGAGTTTCCAGGCGTCGATCTGACGCCGGACCCTCAAGCGATCGCGGACTTCGCCGGTCTGCTGTTCGTGCCCGCGCCCAGCACGATTTATCGCGGAATCAGCGCGCTGAGACCAGGCGAGATCGTCGATTGCCGGCTCGGGACCGACGAACGCGTGAGCGTGACGGGGCGGCGGTTTCACGAGTTCGCCGCCGAGCCGAATCGCGATCTGACGTTCGATCAGGCCGTCGACGACGTCGACACCCTGGTGGAGAAGGCGGTCGTACGCCAGCTCGAGAGTGACGTCCCGCTCGGTGCGCTGCTTTCGGGTGGGATCGACTCGTCGCTTGTCAGCTTCTTCAGCCGGCGACACGTCGAAGACGACTTGTTGACCTTCAACGTGCGCTTTCCCGAGGACGAGTACGACGAGACGCCGGCTGCACGGACGGTTGCCGACGCGATCGGCTCTCGTCACCGGACGCTCGAGATGGACGGGCAGGGCGGGACCTGGGAAGAGATCACGGACCTCATGCGCGTCGTGGGACAGCCGTTTGCGGACACCTCTCTGTTCGCAGTCGACCGGATCGCTGCCGCGATGCGCCGGCACGTGACGGTCGCGCTCTCTGGCGACGGGGGCGACGAGGGCTTTGGCGGGTACGACGTCTACTGGCAGATCGCGGCCATCAACGGCCTGCGCTGGGCACCGGCGGTCTTCTGGCGCGCCGGTGTTCCTTTCGTCGCGCCCCTCGCACGCCTCGGCGTGGTGCGACCGACGCTTGCGCGCAGAATGCGCGACCTGGCGGGGGCCGACGAGACCGGCATCCTGCAGACCTTCTTTTCGTGGCTCGGCGAGCGGGACCTCCGGGAGCTGACCCGTCCCCTCGACAACGTTGAGCCGCTGCGCCGCCTTTTCGAGCCAGAGTGGCGCCACTCGCTCGGGCGAGGCTCCTCCCCCCTGGAACGCCTCTCCGCACATGCGGTCGAGCTCAATGTGCGTCTCATCCTCGCCAACGATTACCTGCCGAAGGTGGACGCGGGAAGCATGCGGCACAGCCTGGAAGTGCGTGTACCGATGCTGGACGAGGATCTGATTGCCTTCGGATTGACCCTCCCGCACGCGCTGCGTGTCGACGGACGGAAGGGGAAGCGTCTGCTACGGGCGTTGGCCGCGAGGCATCTCCCGGCGAGCATCGCGGCGCGGCCAAAGCGGGGATTCTCGGTTCCGGTAGATCGATGGGTAGATGGTTCCTTCCGCATGATGTTGCGCGAGAGCCTGCTCGATGCTGGGAGCCCCGTGGGTGAGTACTTTGTGCCGCGCGTGTACACGCCCTGGGTCGAGGCCTTCTGTCGAGGAGGCACAGTCCCAGGCCTTTCGCGTGAGGGGCTCTACCAGCGCGTAATGATGCTGCTGGCCCTCGACCTCGTTCTCCGGGATCTGACCGAGAAGCACCGAGCCGCCGCGTAGCTGCTCCGTCTTTTGCTTCGAGACGCCTACGGCGCGTCGGCCGTCTGCTCGGCAGCGAGCAGGTATTCGGCGGTGCGCCGGAGGCCCTCGTCCAGGTCGACGCGCGTCTCGTATCCGAGGAGTTCGCGCGCTGCGCTCAGATCCGCCGAGGAATCTCGGACCTCGCCCGGCCGTGGAGGGAAGTACGTCTTCTCCACCTCGCGGTCGACGACCCTGCCGATCCTGTCGGCGAGCTCATTCACGGAGATCGGACTCCCGGTGGCAATGTTCACGATGCGGCCGCTGACACCCTCGGCGGTTGCCGCGAGCAGGTTGGCTTCGACGACGTTCGCGACGAACGTGAAGTCGCGTGACTGCATCCCGTCGCCGTAGATCGGCACCGGCCGACCCGCCGCAATCTCCTGGATGAAGAGAGGAACGACTGCCGCGTACTGCGACCTCGGATCTTGGCGGGGCCCGAAGACGTTGAAGTACCTGAGTGCGACGGTCTCGATCTCGTAGACGCGGCTGAAGCTGACGCAGAACCGTTCGGCAGCAAGTTTCGCAACGGCGTAGGGGGCGATCGGATCGGGAGGCGACGTCTCGGTTCGCGGCAGCTCACCTGAATTGCCATACACGGAGGACGACGAGGCGAAGACAACGCGGCGCACGTCTTCGTCCCGCGCGGCCAGAAGGACGTTGAGTGTCCCCTCGACGTTGACTGCCGTTGTCGTCAGCGGATCGTGGACCGACCGGGGCACCGACGGCAATGCGCCCTGGTGGAAGACGAGCTCGACGCCGCGGACCGCGTTATGGACTCGCTCGTAGCTCCGCAGCTCGCCCTCGACGAGCTCGACGTCGTCGGCGACGTCCACCAGATTCCCGCGGTTGCCGGTGGAGAAGTTGTCGATCACACGCACTTCGTGCCCCGCCTCCAGCAACGCGTGGACGAGATTCGAGCCGATGAAACCGGCTCCACCGGTGACGAGCGTCTTCAAGAGCGCTCCTCTGGTCTTCTGCCATTCATGTAGTAGCTCCTCCCTCGGACCGCGGCAAAGGTGATGATCGCATCATTTGAGCGATTGCCAGCCTCGTCAACAGTTGAAGGTACGGTTTTCGGCGTGACGGACTTTGCGGTAAGCGGTTGCCACCGGCGGCGTGTGCCAAGAGGAGGCGCTCCTCTCGGGGCGATCCGGCGGTAGTCGAGTGCGCGTGCTCGCGGTCACGAATATGTATCCAACCGATGCGCATCCGGACGACGGCACCTTCGTCGCCGGACAAGTGGAAAGCCTTCGCGATATCGGCCTTGAAATGGAGGTACTCGCAGTCGACCGCCTGGACTCGGGAAGGCAGGTCTACCGCAACCTCGCCAAGACCGTTCGCGCCAGCCTCGAGACCGTGAATCCGGACATCGTGCACGTGATGTACGGCGGGGTGATGTCGGCTGTCGTGACGAAGGCGATCCGCGAGCGGCCAGTGCTCGTGTCGTTTTGCGGCTCTGACCTTCTCGGAATCAGAGGTGGGGCTGTCCAGAAACTCTCGTCCCGTTTCGGCGTAGCCGCATCGAAGCGGGCAGCGGTTCGCGCGGCCGGCATTGTCGTCAAATCAGAGAACCTCTTGCACGCCCTCCCGAGAGGGATCGACGACTCCCGCGTTTGGCTGCTCCCGAACGGCGTCGATCTCCGCCGCTTCAGCCCGATGGACAGGTTGGAGTGCCAGCGCCGCCTTGGGTGGGACCCGTCCCGCAGGCACGTGCTGTTTCCGGCGAACCCAACCCGCCCTGAGAAACGGTTTGCTCTTGCGGAAGCGTGCGTAGCGAGTCTCCACCAGAGCGGTGCCGATGTCGACCTGCACGTTCTCAGGGACGTACCCCACGAGGATGTGCCGAGGTGGCTGAACGCTGCGGGGGCGATCCTGGTGACTTCGACCCACGAAGGCTCTCCCAACGCTGTCAAGGAGGCGTTGGCGTGCAACGTGCCGGTCGTCTCGGTCGATGTCGGTGACGTCCGAGCTCGGGTCGCCGGCATTGACGGCTGTTTCATCGCCGAGCCGACCCCGGAGGATCTCGCCGCCAAGCTCGGGCAGGTGTTCGAGCGCAGTGCGCCGATCGATGCGAGGAAGCAGTTGGATGAGATCTCCCTCGAGCACGTGGCCGAGCAGCTACGGGAGATCTACGGGACGTTGACCGGCAGATCCCCCGATCCTCTGGCCTCTCAGACCCGCGACGGTTGAGTATCTTCGGCGGCGACGGTGCGGGTATTTTCATGTTCTTCGATGAGCACCGGCAGCGCGAGCGCAATTCCTATCAAGATCCAGAGGGGGCGCGCAGTCTCGGCTGACGCAAAGAAAGAAGCAATGCACCAGGCGACGAGGCTTATCAATGATGCATTCGCAATTCGCATGAGGTAGCCGGCGCCGGCGTCGCGAGCTCTTACGGCTGCGCGCCAGAAAGCCCGCACGGTTGCGAGCAGCATGCCGACAAAGAGAATAAAGCCGGGGATCCCGACCTCGGCGGCGGTCTCGATGTACGAGCTATGTGCATATAGACCACGTGGGCGCAGGGTCATATTCGTTAAGTTGTTACCTGGTGTACGAAGCATCAATTGATTAGCCTCGGAAATAAAACTTCCGTAGCCGAGGCCGAATATGGGCCGCTCTTTGATGGACGTCCAGGCGCCGCGCCAGACATTCGTTCGACCTGCGCCTGTCTGATCCTTGGCAAAGATCGATGCCAGGCGAGGAGCAAGTGTTCCCGACTCCGCCTTGTAGGCGAAGAACGTAAAGGCGGCAACCAGCGCAAGCACAAACGCCTTGTGCGCCCGACTTTGAAAGAAGCTGCTTCGAGCCGGCAGGACGAGGGCGGCCACCGCGACCGTGGCCAGTGTCAGGACTCCACCCCGCGAGAGAGATGCGAACACCGAGACGATGATGACGAGGACGACCGCGTAAAGGCTTATCCGCAGGGCTCGCCGCGGTACCTCCGCCGCCAACGCAAGCACCAGCGGAAG
>Ga0066652_100001334_pt1 | contig 12709 bp, 12 predicted proteins | sample GraSoiAngelo_101_FD_71413 | JGI IMG/M metagenome (GOLD analysis project Ga0066652, IMG submission 71413) | Grasslands soil microbial communities from the Angelo Coastal Reserve, California, USA - 14_0903_02_30cm | ecosystem: Environmental > Terrestrial > Soil > Grasslands | place: USA...
GAAGGGCCGACCATCGAGCTGGCGGCCGAGCTCGGCCGATGATGCATGAATGCCGGCGGCCAGCGCGCAGGCACTCATCACGTCGACGGCGCGCGCGAACCCGTGCTGGGCCAGCACCTGACCGCTGGGATGGAGGAGCAGCGCCAGCTCGGCCCCCGCGTCGTCGACGAATCGCTTGAGCGGTCCCTCGATCCACGCCTCGACCACGGTCATCTGCATCAGGCTACCTCGCCGCCGGCGGCCAGCAGCTCGCCGACCGCTCGCAGCAGCTCGACGCGTACGAGCCCGACGTTGACCGCTGGCTCGGCGACCACGACGAGCACGAGGTCTCCGCCGCCGACCGCACAGATCCGGCCTCCGGGCGCCTCGAGCTGCATGAAGGAGACGGCGCCAAGGCCGGCGGCCTGCGCCGACAGTCGCGCCTTGCGATAGAGCGACGCGGCCAGCGCGGCGACGCGGTCGCCGGACTGGCCGATCTGGAGATTGGACTCCACCACGATGCCATCGCGCTCGCTCACGACCAGCGCCGCCGTGACCCAGCGCTGGCGCGTGAGGCTGTCGAGGATCGACGCGAAGGGGCGCGTGCTCATATCCGCCCCCCCTGCCAGCGGCGGGCTCGCTCGGCGCACCGGTCGAGCAGCCGACGCACGAGGCCGAGCGGCGTCGCCCGCGAGGTGGCGAGGACGAGGAGCCCGTCGTTGGTCGACGGCGTCATCGCCACGACGGCGACTTCCGTCTCGAAGACGATCGACGTCCACTCGCCGAGCGAGAGGTGCCGCGTGGCGCGGCGAGCCGCGTCGGTCACGCCGCTGAGCTCCGCGCCCACCTCCTGCCCCACGTCGCGGCCGTCCCACGCCACGTACGCGCCCGCCATCACCAGACCGTCGCGGTCCAGCAGGAGCGCGGTCTGCTCGGCCTCGCTCAGCACATCGGCGAACAGGAAGCGCGGATCGTGTGTCGTGCCGGCCGGGAGACGGCTCGGATCGCGCGGCAGCTCGGCGACCTCGCGCCGTGCGTCGCGCACGTGCTCGAGCGCGCTCGCGACCTGCTCGTCGCCGTCGCCCTGCGCCGCCGCGGCGGAGAGATACTCCTCCGCCTGCGCGAGCCGCCCCTGCTGGAAGCAGACGAACCCCATGCCCTTGAGCGCCCCGAGATGGCCCGGCACGAGCCGCAGCACCATGTCCCACTCGTCGAACGCTTTCTCCAGATCGCTCCGGTCCACCGAGATGCGCGCCAGCAGATCGTGGCCGTCGGCGAAGTGTGGGTGCCGCTCGAGGCCGCGCAGCGTGACTTTGAGCGCGAGATCGAGCTGACCCTGTCGGCGCAGAGCCTCGCCGAGCGGTACGAACACGCGGCTGCCCGGATCGCGGGCCAGCTCGTCGCTCAGGCGGCGGACGTCGTCAGCCATCGGCGTGGGCCTCGAGGAGGTGCATGAGCCGCGTCAACGTCTCGAGCGCGGCACGTGCGCGGCCTGCGTCGCTCGCCGTGGGGGCGAGACGCAGGTAGTGCTCCCAGCTCGCATGCGCGCTGGCGAAGTCCGCGACGCGCACCGCGGCAAAGCCGAGGTCGAGGTGTACCGTCGACGTGAGCGGATCGCTCTGCACCGCGCGTCGCAACTCGTCCACGGCGTCGCCGTAGCGGGCGAGGCGATTCAGCGCGCGCGCCGCGAGCAGGCGCGCTTCGGTCGACGCCGGGTCCGCGGCCAGCGCGGCTCGTGCGTTCGACAACGCCTCTTCCGGTCGTCGGCCGGCCATCGCCGAGCGCGCTCGCTCCAGCGCGGGCTCGGCGCCAAGCGCCGCCTCTGCCGAGGAGCGCGCGGGCTGCGCCTGGACCAGCTCGACCACTCCCGTCGACACGAGGCCGTACGCGATCTTCGCGATCTCGAACTCGTTCCGTCCCAACGCCGCCGCGATGCCGCGCAGATCGCGGGTGGCGTCGATCATCATCAGCACCTCCCACTCGTGCGGAAGGAGATCGAGCACGGAGGCGCGGTCGTCCTCCACCGGCGCGAGCATCGGCACGACACCGAGATGCGGCACCTTGTCGGCGATGCGCGACCATTCGTCGATGCGCCGCGCGCCCTCCATGAGCAGGGATTCGGTGGAGATCCGGATCCGCGCGTCGAGCGGCACGTCGGCGACGGAGCGCTCCTCGAACGAGAAGAACCCTTCCTGCCACGACAGCAACTCGAACACCACGCTCTCGATCGCCAGGCGGAGCTGGCGCTCGAGCTCGCGCTGCGTGATGACGCCGGCGCGAACGAGGCGATCGCCGAGCCCTTCGCCCGCGAGCGGCTCGAGCGCGGCGGCAACCGCCAGGTCAGAGTCGCTCACCTTTCCCGCATGACGCAGGATCCGCTCGATCGACGTCGGGTGGCTCCGCACGCTCGCATGAACGACACGCCCCCCGTCGAACAGCACGACACCCTCGTCGTCGCGCAGGTCCGACGTCACGCGCAGCGCCCCCGTCTTCCGGCTCAGGTCGAGTAGCTGGAAGACGTCGTGGATGCCGAGCTCGCGAAGCGGTCCCTCGATCGGCATCGCTCAGATCCCCGCGGCCGCGGTGGCCGAGAAGATGGTGTCGAGGTCCATCGCCGTTCGCGCTTCGCGACGCGCGCGGCGGGCGAACTCGCTCGACGGTGCGAGCTCGATCACTCTGCGCCACCGCTCGATCGCATCGCGGAAGCGCTTCTGATCGGTCAGCAGGACTCCGTCGTAGTAGAGCGCGCCGACGTGATCCGGATCGAAGCGGAGGATGCGCCGGATCGCCGTCAACGCGTCGCGCTTGCGGCCGATCGCGAGCAGGGTCTCGGCGAGGGCGAGGAGCGCGTCGAACTGGTAGGGATCGCGCTCGAGGAGCGCGATGAGGAGATCGAGCGCCTCGTCCGTGCGGCCCGATGAGCGCCGCAGTGAGCTCAGCTCGAGCGTCGCCTCGGCGTACGTCGGCACTGCGTCGAGCGCGCCCTCGAGCTCCTGCTCGGCCTCGCGCAGATGCCCCTTGGCGCGCAGCAACCTGGCGAGGTTGTAGCGCACGACGGCGAAGTCCTGGTCCAGCTCGAGCGCATGCCGATAGGCGGCGATCGCGCCGTCGAAGTCGCCGAGCGACGCGGCGATGTCGCCCGTGCGCTGATGCACGTCGGCGCGCAGCGGCGCGAGTCGCCGCGCCTGCTCGAGCGCCTGGAGTGCGGCCGCGGGGTCGCCCGTCTCGCCGCGCGCCGCCGCGACGAGCATGAGCACGTCGATGTCCGGCGGGCCGGCCGACAGGAGCGCTTCGGCGATCGGGCGCGCCTCCGCGCCGCGGCCCATCGCCATCAGCGACGTTGCTTCGCCGATCGCCGGCCGCAGCGTATCCGTGGCCAGCTGTTTCGCCTCGCGGTAGCGCTCGAGCGCCTCTCCGTGCACGCCCTGGCGAGCATAGATGTCGCCGAGCAGGCAGTAGCCGTCCGAGCGCGGCGCGCCGCGCAACAGCGCGCGACTCACTTCAGCCGCTGCACGCTCGTACAGTCCCATGGCGAGGTAGTCGGTCGCCATCGCATACGCGTCCCGGTCGCCGACGCCCGACGCCACACCGTTCTCCGCCGCCGACGCGACTGGCGCCAGCGTCGTGAACAGCGAGTCGAGCACGCCCGGATCGAACGCAAAGTCCTCGACGTTCTCCTCGGTGCGTTGCACCGCGCCGAGATCGGGCTGGATCGAGAGGTCGGGGTCCTCGTACTCGAGGTCGATCGCCAGCTCGAACTTCTGCGCCACGTAGTACGGGTCCAGCTCGAGGGCGCGTTTCGTCTCGCGCAGCGCGCCCTCGAAGTCGCCCAGATTCGAGAGCGTGAAGCTCAGGTTGTAGTGCGCCTCGGCGTAGTCGGGGCGCGCCTGGATCGCGCGCGCGAATGCGTTGCGGGCATCCTCGTGCTTGCGCAGCTCGGAGAGTACGAGACCGACGCCATTCCATGCCGCCGGATCCTCGCTCGCCGTCTGGAGCACCGCGCGGTACGCCTCGAGCGCCGCCTGGAATCGCTTCCCCTTGCTCAGCAGCAGCGCGAGGTTGAGCCGCGCCTTGGTGAACGTCGGCTGCGCCTCGAGGGCGACACGAAATGCGGCGATCGCCTCCTCGGTGTTGCCGCGATGATAGAGCGCCACGCCCAGATTGTTGTGCGCGAGCGCGTAGCCAAGCTCCGCCTGCACGGCGCGCCGATACGATTCCTCGGCCTCGGCGAACTTGCCGTCCTGGTGCAGCGCGACACCGCGCTCGTTCCACAGCTTCGGGCTGTCCGGCTGGTGGCCGATGAGCTCCTCGTAGAGGTCCACCGCCGCCTTGGCCTCGCGTCGCAGCAGATGCACCTCGGCCATTGCTTGCAGGACGAGCGGTCGGTCTTCTCCTTTCTCGAGCGCCTTGGCGTACTCGCGCAGCGCCTCGCCGTAGTAGCCTTTCTGGCGGAAGGCGAGGCCGAGATTGAAGTGCGCGAGCTGGCCCTCGACATGGACCTCCATCTGCGTCGCGCGCGAGGCGTCGCGCCCTGGCGCTCGCTCGGCGGCGTCGCGGTTCTGGTCGATGGCGAGGTTCGCCTGCGCGCGCGAGAGTGTCGGGTTCAACTGGATGGCGCGCCGCGTCACTTCGCGCGCCTCCTCGTACCGGCCCATGTCGCCGAGCACGAACCCCATGAGATAGTACGCGTCGGGGTTCTGCGGATTGAGCTCCACGGCGCGGCGGAGCGCCGCGAGCGCTCCCTCGTTCACGCCGCGGTTGTAGAGCACCTCGCCGATGTAGAAGTTCACGACGGAGCTCGACGTGTCGAGCGCCAGCGCGCGCTCGAGATACCCGAGCGCCCGGTCCAGGTCACCGTTCGTTCGCTCGGCGAGACCGAGTTGCACGAGCGCCGGAATGTCGCTCGGGTGGTGGCGTAGCAGCTCGGCGAAGTCGGCCACGGCGTCCGCCGTCTGGCCGAGCAGCGCGTGCGTGCGACCCAGCTCCCAGCGTGCTTCACGATCGTCGGGACGCGCGCGAAGCCGCTCGTTCAACTCGGCGACGCGCTTGTCGTAGTAGCCGGTGTTGAAGTACGCGATCTCGAGGTTGCGCTGCGCGACCTGCATCTTCGGGTCGAGCTCCAGCGCGCGCATGAAGGCGGCGACCGCCTCCTCGTAGAGTCCCTTGTTGTAGTAGAGCACCCCCAGGTTGTTGTGCGCCCCGGCGTCCGACGGATCGATCCGACGGGCGAACGATCGGAGGACCTCGCGGTCGCGCTCGGAAGTCAGGCTGGGGGACATCGAACGGTCGGCGTGGCCGGGCTAGGCGACGCGAACGGCGCGCAGGATGGCTTGCAGCGAGGCGGGATCTGGAAGCAGCAGGAAGAAGCCGCGAAGTCTCTCGTTGACGTCCGTCATGAAGAACTCGCTCTCCACACAGAACACGTAGTCGCGGTCGGTGCCGAACTGCAGGTAGGCGGTGGTCAGCACGGCGGTGCTCATGTCCACGGCGAGGCTCGGCGGGGACGGCAGCAGCATCATGCCCATGAAGTCGCTCAGCGCGTTCATGTAGGCGCTGCTGAGGATGTTGCCGGCCTCCTTGATCGCCGACTGCTCCATCTCGCCCAGCTCCTCCGAGCTTCCGTGCGGCCGGCGCAGCATCAGCTCCGCGAGGCGGACGGCCGTCGGCTTCGGAAAGACGAGCAGCGTGCGGCCGGTGAGGTCGCCGAGCATGTGCATCAACACGGCGGCCACGGGCTCCTCGGGCGCCGAGACCTGCGGCGGCACCTCCTCGAGCCTCGACACGTTGATCGTCGGGACGCTGATCATGATCGTTCCGCCGATCATCTGCGACAGCGCCGTGGCCGCGTGGCCGGCGCCGATGTTCGCGACTTCTCGGAGAGCGTCGAGCTGCAGCGCCTTCAGAGAACGAATGTCATCCATGGGAGTGCCGTTAAAGGAGACTGCTCACATCTATGATCAGCGCCGGTGCTCCGTCGCCGAGAATCGTGGCCCCACCGAACAGCGTGAGTCCGTTCTGTACGCCGTCGAACTGCTTGACGACGACCTCCTGCTGACCGATCAGCGCATCCACCACCAGTGCCGCGCGTCGCTCCGCCATCTCGACGACGACGACTTGCTCGAGGCCACGAGTCGCGTCGCCCTCGTAATGCAACAGCTGCCGCAGCCGGATCAGCGGAAGCACCTGCTCCCGGATCATCAGCACTTCCCGCCCCTTGAGCGTGTGCATGATCTGCGGGTGCAGCTCCACCGTCTCGCTCACGTGCGTCATCGGGATCGCATACGTCTCGTCGCCGATCCTGGCGAGCAGCGAGCGCACGATCGCCAGCGTCAGGGGCAGTCGCAGCGTCACCGTCGTGCCCTTGCCAGGCGCGGTCCGGATGTCGACCGAGCCGCCGAGGGACCGCACGCGGTTGTGCACCGCATCGATCCCGACGCCGCGTCCGGACAGGTCCGTCACCTTGTCCGCGGTCGAGAATCCCGCCTGCGAGATGATGCGGAACAGCTCCTCGTCCGTCAGCTCCGTCTTGCTCGCGTCGATGAGGCCGTGCTCGCGCGCGCGCTGCAGCACCTTCTCGCGGTCGATGCCGCGACCATCGTCGGTCACCCGGATCGCGACCGCCGAGCGGTCGCGGCTCGCGCTCAGCGTGAGCCGCCCCGACTCCGGCTTTCCCTGCTCGCGCCGCACCTCCGGCGACTCGATGCCGTGATCGATTGCGTTGCGCAGCAGGTGCACGATCGGATCGCCCACCTCGTCGAGCATCGAGCGGTCGAGCTCGACCTCCTTTCCGTCGATCGTGAAGTCGACGGGTTTGCCGACCGAACGGGCGGCATCCCGCACCAGGCGCGGGAAGCGGTCGAAGACCTGCCACACGGGGACCATGCGGCTGGTCATGATCTCGTCCTGGAGGTCGGCGACCAGTCGCGAAGTCTGTGCGACCGTCTCGGCCAGCGCCGGGTCGTCGACCGGCCCCGTGAGCTGCACGAGTCGCCCGCGCGTGATCACGAGCTCGCCGATCAGGTTCATGAGGTTGTCCAAGCGGCGCAGGTCGATGCGCACGCTGCGTTGCTGCCGCACCGCGCCGCCGTTGGTCGCGCCGTTCCCGCCGTTCCCGCTCGATCCGTTCGTCGCCTTCGTGGGTGCGGGCGCTTCCACCAACGGGGCGCTCACCGCGGCGTCGTCGGCGCTGACCTCGTCGACGTCCCCCGCGCGACGCAGCGCGGCGATGACGTCGTCTCTGGACAACTCGGTCGTGAGGCGCAGCGCGAAGTCGTGGTCGAAGGCGTCCGCCTGCAGCGCCTCCACCGGCGGCGACACCTCTCCCACTTCACCGAGCTTCTTCGCCGCTTCCACGGCGAGGAACGCGCGCACGCCCTTGAGCGGCGTGCCCTCCACGATGCGGACGCGCACGAGCATTCCCGGACCGGCGGGAACGGCGGCCGTCCACGCGCCGGGAATCGGCATCTCCGCCGTCATCCCCATTCCCATCCCCGGCACCGGCAGCTCGGCCGTCATCGCCATCGACAGGAACGTCTGCGAGTCGCGGCCCGCTTCGGATTGCAGCTGATGGATCATCGGCAGCACGTCGACCGCGTCGACGCCGCTCACCGCAGACTCGATCGCGCGCTCCAGCAGATCCGCCGCGCGGAACAGGAGGTCCATCAGCCGAGCGTCCACGGTACTGCCGCCCCTCCGCACGACGTCGAGCAGCGTCTCCAACTCGTGCGACAGCGACGCGACGGCGGTGTAGCCCATCGTCGCGCTCATCCCCTTGATCGTGTGCACGCCGCGGAAGATCGCGCCCACGGGCTCGTCCCCACCCACTCCACGCTCGAGCTCGAGCAGCGAATGGTTGATGGCTGAGACGTGCTCGCGGCTCTCCGTGAGAAAGAGCTCGGCGTACTGGGCGCTATCCACGCGCGTCAGTCGACTGGGAGGAGGGAGATGGGCCGCGCATGGCGGCCGCGAGGCGGGAGCCCGGCGCGCACCGCTGCGCCGAGGGTGGTGCGAGGCGACGCGTGACGCGTCACCCCAGGACGCGCTGCACGGCTTCGAGCACTCGGCTGGGCTGGAACGGCTTGACGACGAAGTCCTTCGCGCCCGCCTGAATCGCCTCGACGACGAGGGCCTGCTGCCCCATCGCGCTGCACATCAGGACCTTGGCGTTCGGATCGAACTTCGTGATCTCGCGGACCGCGTCGATTCCCCCCATGTCGGGCATGACGATGTCCATCGTGACGAGATCGGGACGCAGCTGCTTGTACTTCTCCACCGCCTGTACCCCGGTCTCGGCCTCTCCGACGATCTCGAATCCCGCCTGTTGCAGGATGTCGCCGACCATCGTGCGCATGAAGATCGCGTCGTCGCAGATGAGAACTGTATTGCTCACTCGATTTCCCCCTCTAGAGCAGGACTTGCGTGACCAGCGTGTGAATGTCGACGAGAACGACGACATCGCTCTCCAAATGCCCGAGGCCACGGATCAGCGCGTCCCGCGCCCCACCGTGTGCCTCGACGTGCTCCTCCGAGATGCCCTGGACGTCCATCACCTCGTCCACCGCCACGCCGACGACGCGCGTGCCGTGCGCGGCGAGGATGATCGAGCCGTCACGGATGGGTGGCCGCGCCGGATCGAGTCGCGCGCCCAGGTCCAGCACCGTGACGATCGTCCCGCGGAGATTGACCAATCCCTGGACGAATGGCGGCGCGCCAGGCAAACGCGTGGCACGCCGGTACGGAATGATCTCCCGCACCGCTTCGATGTCGCAGCCGTACACCTTCCCCGCGACGCGGAACAGCAGCGTACGCGCGGTGGCTCGCGATTCAGGCAGTGTCTCGGAAGAAGCCAAAGTGCTCCAGTGGATCGATATCGACGAACGAATCATCGGCGCCCGCGACGGCGGCGAGCGCCTTCACCAGCTCGGGCGGCAGCGGCGACCGCACCTCGACCGGGGCCCCCGAGACGGGATGCCGGAAGCGGAGCCATGCCGCATGCAGGAAATGCCGTTTCGACGGCAGCGGAACCAGACGTCGGCCGCCCCCTCCCCCGTAGGTGTCGTCCCCCACCACCGGATGTCCGAGTGTCGAGAGATGTACCCGGATCTGATGCGTGCGACCGGTGTGGAGATGGGCGCGCAGCAGGTCCACCGAATCGAAGCGGGCGAGCCGCACGAAGTCCGTTCGTGCCGCTCGTCCCGTATTGACGATCGCCATACGCTTTCGGTCTCGCGGGTCGCGTGCGATCGGCTTGTCCACCGTCACGCGGTCGGCGTCGAGGTGGCCCCAGCACAGCGCCGCGTACCGCCGGACGATCTCCCGACGGCTCATCGCCGCGCCGAGCATGCGGTGCGCGCGGTCGCTCTTCGCCACGAGCAGGAGTCCGGACGTCTCCTTGTCGAGCCTGTGCACGATGCCCTCGCGCTCGTCGCCGCCGACCTCGGACAGCGGCCCCCCGCGACCCTTGAGCGCGTTCACCAGCGTCCCGCTCCAGTTGCCCGGGGCCGGGTGCACGACCATCCCGGCGGGCTTGTCCACCACCAGGACCTCGTCGTCCTCGTAGAGCACTGCCAGCGGGATCGACTCGGCCGCCACCTCGCGGCCGGCCGGTGGGGGAATCTCGACGACGATCCGCTCGCCGGCGCTCGGGCGATAGCTGGCCCGCTCCGATCGTCCTGCCACGCGGACCTGGCCGTTGGCGATCAGTGTCGCCGCCTGCGTGCGCGAGAGCTCGAGCGCGCCGGCGATGTAGAGGTCCAGTCGCGGCGCGCCCGGTGGCGCGACCAGCTCGTGGCGGGTGACGGTCCGGCCTGCGCCGGCGTCGCTCACGTCTCCGGTCCCGGCGCTCCCGGCGTCGCGTCGCCCTCCCTCACCACCGGCGCGTGCGCTGCCTCGCGCGCGTGACGCTCCTGGCGCTCCTCGCGCGACAGCGACCACGCCAGCATGACCGCTCCCACCGTCACCGCCGAATCCGCGACGTTGAACGTCCAGAAGCGCCAGGAGCTGAGGCCGACGTCGATGAAGTCGACGACCCCGAGCGGCGACCGGACGCGGTCGAGAAGGTTCCCCGCGGCGCCCCCCCATGCGAGCCCCAGCGCGAGGATCCGGAGCCGGTCACCCGCACGCTGCGCCGGACCCGAGAGCCGGTACAACCGCCAGAGCACCACGAGCGCGATGACGGCGAACGTGCCGAAGATGAATCGCGAATAGGGGCCGAGCGACATGCTGAACGCGGCGCCCGGATTGTACGCGAGCGTGAACCGCACGAAATCGCCGATGATCCGGTGCGGCACGTAACGCGGCACGAGATAGCGCTCGGCGAGCAGCTTGGTGATCAGATCGAGCGCGATCACCGTCGCCGAGGTCCCCCAGAACAGCCGGGCGCTGCTCCGCTCCGGTGGAGGCGCGGCGGTCAGACGAGATCGCCCGGCTCGCCGCCGGACGCCGAAGCGGGAACGCCCACCGGTGCGACAGCCGGCACCGACGCCTGAATGGACTGGTCCTCCTGCCACAGCACCCACGCGAGCAGCCCTGCGCCGATGCTCACCGCCATGTCCGCGACGTTGAACGTCGGCCAGCGCGACGTGCCGATGCCCACGTCGATGAAGTCGACGACCCCGAAGAACGAGCGGACGCGATCGATCAGGTTGCCCGTCGCGCCGGCGCACACGAGTGCGAGCGCCGTCGCGCGTGCCGCGTCGCCGGCACGCGTCGATCGATACAGGCGCGCGAGGATCACTAGCGCGACGAGCGTCAGCGCGGCGAAGATCCAGCGCGACTCCGACCCGAGGTTCAGCCCGAACGCCGCGCCCGGGTTGTACACGAGTCGGAGCTGCACCGCGCTCCCCAACACCTCGTGCGGGATCCCGCGCATCAGCGCACGTTCGGCGATCGCCTTCGTGATCACGTCGACCACGAGGACGACGAGCAGCACCGGCCAGAACATCGCCGCGTTACTTCGACTTCGCATCTTCCTCGCGCTGCTTGCACTGGATGCAGTAGCGCGCGTGCGGCAGCGCGTCGAGCCGCTCGAACGCGATGTCGTTCCCGCAGTTGTGACACTTGCCGAACGTCTCCGGCGACCGGTAGAGGCGGCGCAGCGCCTCGTCGATGTGCCAGAGGAAGCGGCCCTCCTGGCTCGCGAAGAGGAATGCCTTCTCGCGCTCCATGGCATCGGTCCCCTGATCCGCCATGTGGAACGAGTAGCTGCTCAGATCGCCGTCGGACTCCTGCGAGGTCGCGCCGAACGCCTCCCCGTAACTCCCCAGCTCCTTAACGGCGCGCCGGCGCTCCTCCATCAGCCGCTTCTCGAAGTGCTGCAGCATCTTCTTCGCCATCGGCTTGGACTTCTTCGCCGTGTTCTCTGACGTGGGCATCGCTACTCTTCCTTGGTTAGGGCTAGCTCCGCGTGGATCCCGTCGAGATCCACCCGTTGCCTCGCCAGCGTGGTGCCTTCCCCTGCCGACGGGCCACCGAGCACGACGTCGGTCGCGAGCACTTCACTCGCGATCCACTCCCGGTGCATCGCCGCCGCCGCCACTGCCTCGGCGTCGCCGCCGATCGCGAGATGGATGCGGTCGCTCACCGCCAGGCCGGCGTCCCTTCGCATACGCTGTACCCGACTGATGAGTTCTCGTGCCATCCCCTCCTGCCTGAGCTCGGGAGTCATCGCGGGATCGATCGCCGCGAAGTATCCGTGCTCTTCCTGGACCACCAGCGCGCCCGACGCGCGTCGCACGATCGTCAGATCGTCCGACGTAATCGTGTGCGTGTCGCCGTCCACCGTGACGCTCAGCTCTTCACCCTGTTCGAACCGCCGCAGGTGCTCGCTCGTGAAGCTCGACACCGCCTCGGCCGCGAGCGGCGTCTGCTTGCCGAACTTCTTGCCGAGTGCACGGTAGTTGGCTTTCGCCTCGAGCGTCACGAGCGCGTCCGCGCTCGTCGCGAGCTCGACGCGCTTCACGTTCAGCTCCGAGGCGAGGATCGGCAGCAGCGGCGCCAGCGTCGCCTCGCTCATGTTCGGCGCCACGCACACGAGCCGCGAGAGCGGCTGCCGCACGTTGATCCCCGCCTGCTCGCGCGCCGCGCGGCCGAGCGTCGCGAGTGTACGGATGCTCGCCATCTGCGCCTCGAGCGATGCATCGGACGGCACGCCGCGGTCGCGAACGAACGGCGCGAGATGCACCGACTCGCCCGTCAGCTCCCGATGCAGCCAGTCGGTCACGAATGGCGCGAACGGCGCGAGCAACCGGCAGACGACGACCAGCACCTCGTGCAGCGTCGCGAACGCGGCGCGGTTGTCCGCACTGTCGACGTCGTAGAACCGCTTCCTCGATTGACGCACGTACCAGTTCGCGACGTCCTCGTCCACGAACTCCAGCAGCGTCCGCACGGCGACGGTCGCGTCGTAGTCCAGGAGCGCCTCGTCCACCGCGCGCTCCACCGTCGCCAGCCGCGACAGGATCCATCGGTCCAGCAGTGGCCGCTCGGCCGGCGCCGGGTCGGCCGCCGAGGGCGACCAGCCGAAGTTCGCGTATTGGGCGAACATCCCGCTGTAGATGTGCTTGAGCGTCAGCAGGAAGCGCCCCGCGCCCTGGCGGATCTGGTTCTCGTCGAACGAGCGTGGCTCCCACACCTTGCTGCTGCTGACGAGGAAGAGCCGCACCGCGTCCACGCCATGGCGCGAGAACACCGCCCACGGGTCGACCACGTTGCCGCGGCTCTTCGACATCTT
>Ga0066652_100001335_pt1 | contig 12703 bp, 14 predicted proteins | sample GraSoiAngelo_101_FD_71413 | JGI IMG/M metagenome (GOLD analysis project Ga0066652, IMG submission 71413) | Grasslands soil microbial communities from the Angelo Coastal Reserve, California, USA - 14_0903_02_30cm | ecosystem: Environmental > Terrestrial > Soil > Grasslands | place: USA...
CCTGGCGATCACGAGTCCCGTCTGCCCCTTGAGCCGCGTCGCGACGAGGCCTGACTCGTTCACCGCGCGCAGCGCCAGGGTGTTCTTGATCACGACGTACTCGACGTTCGCGCGGCGAAGCCGGCGACGGAGCTCGGTCATGCGCTTCACGTTCAGACCCGTAAAGTCGGTGTAGTACAGCGCTTTCGCGCCGTTCAGTTTTTCCTTGAGCTCGGCCACGAGCCGGTCTTTCTCTGGTTTTCTCATCGCTCGCTACCGGTAGGGGTTCGGATCGATCTTGACGCCCGGACCCATGGTGCTGGAAATCGAGACGTTCCGGATGTAGACGCCCTTCGACGACGCGGGCTTGGAACGAACGATCTGGTCCATGAACGCGTTGAAGTTCGTTTCGAGTGACTCGAGCGGAAACGAGACCTTGCCGATCGCGGCCTGCACGTTGCCGGCCTTGTCGACGCGGAACTCGATCTTGCCCGCCTTCGTCTCGCGCACCGCGCGCGTGACGTCCATGGTGACCGTACCTGCCTTCGGGTTCGGCATCAGTCCACGAGGACCGAGCACGCGACCCAGCTGGCCGAGCTTGCCCATCTGGTCCGGCGTGGCGATGAGGACGTCGAAGTCCAGCCAGCCGTCCTTGATCTTCTGGACGTATTCGTCCGTGCCGACGAAATCGGCGCCCGCGGCCTCGGCCTCACGTGCCTTGTCGCCCGTCGCGATGACGAGGACACGCACACTCTTGCCGGTGCCTGCGGGCAGCACCACCGTCCCGCGTACGACCTGGTCGGCGTGCTTGGGATCGACGCCCAGCCGCACCGCGACTTCGACGGTCTCGTCGAATTTCGCGAATGCGGACTTCTTCACGAGCTCGAGCGCCTGGCGCGACGCGTACGTCGCGGCCACGTCGCGGTTCTTCTCAGCGGAGCGGTACTTCTTGCCGTGCAATTGGTTCGGCATCAGTCTGTGACCTCCAGCCCCATCGACCGCGCGGCGCCCGCGACCATCTGCATGGCGGACTCGATCGAATCGCAATTGAGGTCCGGCATCTTGATCTCAGCGATCTTCCGGATCTGCGCCCGTGTCACCTTGCCGACCTTGTTGCGGTTCGGCTGGCCGGAACCCTTTTCGATGCCGGCCTCTTTCTTCAGAAGCACCGCGGCCGGCGGCGTCTTCAGAATGAAGGTGAAGGACTTGTCCGAAAAAATCGTGACTTCGACCGGCAGGATCATGCCTGCCTGGTTCTGCGTCCGTGAGTTGAACTCCTTCACGAACGCCATGATGTTGATCCCCTGGGGACCGAGCGCCGTACCCACCGGGGGTGCCGGAGTCGCCTGTCCCGCCGGGATCTGGAGCTTCACGAACCCGGTGACTTTCTTCGCCATTCATACTCCTTTTTTCGACTGTAGTCTCCCACTGCGTTCTTTTGAGTCGGAGTGGTGACCGACTGAGTCGCGGCTAGTACGCCTTCAACTGCAGATAATCCAGCTCGACGGACGTCGGCCGCCCGAACAGCGACACCGACACACGAACCTTGCCCTTGTCCGGCATCACTTCCTCGACCGTTCCGTTGAAATCCGTGAACGGCCCTTCCGTGATCGCCACCGCCTGACCGACGAGGAACGGAATCTCCTCTCGCGGCTCCTCCTTTTCCGTCTCGTCGGAGATGCCTAGGAGGCGATTCACTTCGTCCGGACGGAGCGGCTGCGGCAACCGGTCGTGGCCCACGAACTTGATGACGCCCTGAATGGAGTTGATGGTGTGAATCGTCTCCTGATTCATCGTCATCTCCACCAGCACGTATCCCGGATACAGCTTCCGTTCGACGTTCACCTTCTTGCCGTTCTTGATCTCCACCACTTCCTGCGTCGGGACCAGCGCCTGCCTGATCGGACGGTCGGATTCGGCGCGCGTGTCCTGGTCGATCTTCCGCGCGATGAGCGACCGCACCTTGTTCTCGTGGCCGGCCGTCGTCTGGATGGCGTACCAGCGGTGCTCCGTCATGGTGGTCATCAGCGGAAGAGCGACGGAATGAGCTTCTGGAGCACGCCATTCAGCGCGAGATCCAGCAGTGTGATGAACATCGCGACGATCAGCACGAACACGATGATGGCGAGCGAAGCCTGCCGCACCTGCGGCAGGTCCGGCCACGTCACCTTGTGACGGACCTCGCGAAACGAGTCCACGATGAAGGCGATGGTGCGTTGCCACCAGTTCGGCTGGATGACGTCGGTCGCCATCTACTTCGTTTCCTTGTGTAGCTGGTGCTTGTTGCACCGCGGACAGTACTTCTTCCACTCGACGCGCTCAGGATGCACGCGCTTGTTCTTCGTGGTGAAGTAGTTGCGGTTCTTGCACTCGCTGCAAGCCAGGATGATTTTGTCTCTCGGCATTCTTAAGCTTCCCTAACATGTTCAGAGCTCGCGACCGGGATTGAACCGGTGACCTCACCCTTACCAAGGGTGTGCTCTACCAACTGAGCTACACGAGCCAAGCAACTGTGCTGCGACGTTCGTTTCAGCCGGATGGCTGATGAGAGCGGGAGACGGGGCTCGAACCCGCGACATCAAGCTTGGAAGGCTTGCGCTCTACCAGCTGAGCTACTCCCGCAATGCGTTGTTCACCCCTGTGTTGTCCGGCCGCATTCTCTGTCTGTCTTCCCGTCACCACGTTGCGCGAGTGGTGGGGGAAGGATTCGAACCTTCGAAGGCGTGAGCCGGCAGATTTACAGTCTGCTCCCGTTGGCCACTTGGGTACCCCACCGGTGAAACAGCTCGTCAGCATGCTGCTTGTCTGAATCGCGATTCTTCAAACAAGCTCACATACCGACAAGCGTCTCGTGTTCTCTTGGTGATTGATGTCCTCGCCAAACGGCTCACCGCGACGGCTGCACAGGCAGAGCTGACGGTGGGAATCGAACCCACGACCTGCCGCTTACAAGGCGGCTGCTCTGGCCATCTGAGCTACGTCAGCGACGAAGCCTGTTTTTGCGAGACTCGTAGGATAGCCAGACCAAAAAATCGTGTCAAGGCGAAACGGGAAACGAAGTTAGCTCGTGCCTACCGGCCGAACCACCTTCCACTTCGTCCCACCGCCCGCGTCCTCCACCACCACCCCTCGCGCTGACAGCTCTGACCGGATCCGATCCGCTTCGGCGAAGTCACGGCGGGCTCGGGCTGCCTTGCGAGCCTCGAGTCGCTCTTCCACCCACGTGGACAGCTCCGCTGAGGCCGATTCCCGGTCCGGAATGATGTCCAGGACCGAGTCCATGGTCTGGAAGACGCGTCGGGCCGCCGCCAGACTCGCCATATCCGTTCCGTTCCGATCGAGCTCCCGGTTGGCCGCCTTGAGGAAGGTGAAGAGGGCCGCCAGAGCCTCCGGGGCGTTCAAATCATCGAAAAGGGCCGTCTGGAACGCGGCCTCGGCCTGCGCCGTGGCCTTGCCCAGCTCGGCCGTTCCCCCTTTGGCCGCCTCGAGCCGCTCGGCGAACTCGCCTACGCGCCGCACCGCCTCGACCGCCGCTTCGATGGCCTCCTCGGACAGGTTCAGCTCCTTCCGGTAGTGCGTGGTGAAAACGAAGTACCGGATGGCCGCTGCCGGGATCTTCTGCTCCCGGAGCTCCTTCACGGCGAAGACGTTCCCGAGTCGTTTGGCCATCTTGGCCCCATCGGTCAGCAGGAATGCGCCGTGGCACCAGAAGCGGGCAAACGGCTTCCCGGTGGCTGCCTCCGACTGGGCGATCTCGTCCTCGTGATGGGGAAACACGAGGTCGATGCCGCCCGTGTGGATGTCGAGCGTCTCGCCCAGGAGCTGCATCGCCATTGCCGAGCACTCCAGGTGCCAGCCCGGCCGACCACGTCCGAAGGGTGCATCCCAGGCGGCGCCGGTCTTCTCATCCTCCGCCTTGGCGCTCTTCCACAGTGCGAAATCCTGCGCGTGTTCCTTTGTATAGTCGTCCTGCGCGACGCGCGCGCCCGCCTTGACCTCGCGCGTGTCCAGCCGGGACAGTCGGCCATAGTGCGGAAAACGCCCGATGGCGAAGTACACGGACTTGTCTTCGGCCTGGTAGGCGACCTTGCGATCGAGCAGACGCTGCACGAGCTGGATCATCTGCGGGATGAAGTCCGTCGCTCGCGGATACTCTTCGGCTGGCTGGATGCGCAGGTAGTCGCGGTCGGCGAAGAAGACCTCGGTGACGGGCCTGGTCACTTCGTTGATCGTCTTTCCTTGCTCTTGCGCGCGCTTGATGATCTTGTCGTCAACGTCCGTCAGGTTCATGGCCTGACGAACCTTCCACCCACGCAGCTGGACGGTGCGACGCAGCAGATCGTTGAACAGGAACGTGCGAAAGTTGCCGAGATGCGCCGGGTTGTAGACCGTCGGGCCGCAGCTGTAGATGCGGACGGTTTCGCCGTCGGCGGGCGCAAAGGAGTCGACCGAGCGGGTGACGGTGTTGTACAGGCGGAACGCGGGCGCGGTATCAGCCATTGCCTGGTGCGCCGTTCGTTCGCTTCTCGACGAAGGCGAGCACGTCGAGAGGCGGACCGGCCGGGACCAGCACCCCGCCACCCGGTGCGGGAACGCGCAGGAGCAGTGGCCGCTCCCGCGTCGTTCGGCGGAAGCCCTGCCCTTCGTAAATGCGCGTGATGAGGATGCGGCGCACGATCACCATCATCACGGCGAGTGTCGGCACCGCGACGACCAGCCCCATGCCGCCGAGCAGCTTTCCCATGACCAGCACCGACATGATGGTGAGCACGGGTGGAAGATCCACCTTTCGCGACATCACGAGCGGCGCGACGAGATTGCCTTCGAGCAGGTGGATTACCACGCCGAGGAGCACCACCAGCACGGAGTGCCCGACGGGCCCGAACGTTCCGATACCAGTGCCGTTCAGGAGGAACAGCGCCGGGAGCGTCGTGGACACAAGCGTACCAAAGAACGGCACGATGGCGACGAGGCCGGTGAAAACTCCGAACGGGAGCCAGAAGGGCACGCGCAGGGCGTACAGTCCGATTGCCGTCAGCGCCCCGAGGAAGAACATCGCGAGGAGCTGAGCGACCAGCCACGATCGCAGTGTGGTGCCGAGATCGCTGAGAACGTCGCGGACGAGATCGCGATGGATCGGCGGGAACAGCGCGATGAGCCACTCGCGGTACAGCGCTGGATGCACGGAGAGGTAGATACCCATGACCATCACCGCGAACACGTTGATCGCGCCGTGCACGAGACCGAGCGCCCTCGGTACGACGTCGCCGAAGCTCTCGGCGAGACGATCGTACGCCGCGCGCAGGATGCGGTGGTCTCCGGGTCCCACGAAATCGCGCAACGCAGGGTACTTCTGCATCCATCGTTCGATGCCGGCTTCCCATCCCGCGATGTAGTCCGGCAGCACCGTGAACAGCTGCTGCGTCTGCTCGATGACGGGCGGCACGAGGACCCAGAGCAACATTCCGACAGCCGCGAAGCTGAGCACCAGAGCGGCGATGTACGCGAACGGGTCCGGCACCCGCAGCCGGCGCTCGATCAGCTCCGCGAGCGCGCGCAGGTACAACGAGATGAGGATGCCGAGGAAGAGCAGGACGAGGACGTTCGCGACGTTCTTGACGAGCAGCAGGAGCAGGATCGTCAGGACCGTCGCGGTCAGGATCGGCGCGAAGCGAACGCGCCGCAGCGTCTCGCCAATCAACGCGTCTTCTTCTCTTCGCTGGCGTCCTCGATCTCGGCGCTCACGGTCTCGGCGTCGCGCTTGCCGGCACCGAGCTGACCACGCGTGGAGGTACTCGCGGGCAGCACACCCATCTTCTGCTTCAATGCCAGGAGACGGTCATCCACCGCGACGGTGCCCGCGCTCTTCTCGAGCTGCTTGAAGTCCTGCTGCAGCCGATCGCCGGTGAACTCCTCCTCGATCTCCACCGACGCCTTGAGGGTGCGCTCGTTCTGCTCGATGCGCTCCTCCATCCGGGCGAAGGCCTCGAAGGCCGACTTCTCCGACAGCGACGACATCGTCTCATGGATGCGCTGCTGCGCCTGCGCACGCCGCTGACGCGCGATGAGCAGATTCTTCTTGCGCTTGGCTTCCTCGATCTTGTCGTTCAGGTCGCGCAGGGATGTCTTGAGCTTCTCCGTCTCGAGCCGGTGCGTTTCCCATGTCTGCTCGAGCTGGGTGCCGTGTGACGCATGCTCCCCCTGACGGACGAGCGCCTGCTTGGCGAGATCGTCGCGCCCTTCCTTCACGGCGAGCATGGCGCGCTGCTCCCATTCGGCGGACTGCTTGTATTCGCCGTCCGCCTGGTCGCGCAGGCGTTTCTCGTCGGCGATGGCGGCGGCCACCTGTTGTTTGGCCTTCACGAGCTGGCCGCGCATGTCGACCAGGATCTGGTTCAGCATCTTCTCGGGGTCTTCGGCCCGCGAGATCAGGTCATTGATGTTGGACCGGAGCAGCGACGAGAGTCTGTCTAAGAGGCCCATGGGTTACTTCCCCCCGCGATAGGAACCGATCTCGCGAAGGTGCGACGCCAGCGCGAGGGTGATGCTCTCGTACGCTGCCAGGAATTCCTCGAAGTCGAGATGCGCGAGCTCGAGCGCTTCCGTCATCACGATCGAGTTCGAGTTCTGCTCGATGCCGTATGACCCGTGCACCAGATCGCTCGCGTTGAGCTCCAGCAGGCGCCGGCTCAGCTCCGCGAGCGTCGCCTTGTCCCGCGGCAGCTCCATGACCTTCACGCGCAGCACGACGACCGGGGGCGAGAAATGGACGACCACGTCGAAGTCCAGCGCTCCACCGGGCTTCACGACATAGAGCCCCGGCTCCACTTCCTTATATGAAGCGCCCTCCGTGCTCAGTCGGTCGAGAAACCCCTCGATGTCTTCCTTTGTAACCATGTAGGAGGCCCGGCGTTGCGGCGTGTGAATAGCCTACGTGTCCACGGGTTGGGACGTTTCACCCAGAAGGTAGGCCGGGCCGTGCGGCTCGGCAACGACGCCTCAGTTGTCTGCGCGCTTGATCTGAACCAGGCGCTCGCGGGCGAGGCGCCGCCCGGTCGGCGTCGCCGCGAGTCCGCCGCCGGCGGTCTCGCGGTACCGCACGTCCATGTCGCGCCCGATGTCCCCCATGGTATCGATCACCTCGTCGGCGGGGATGGCGAACGTGATCCCCGCAAGCGCCATCTCGACGGCGGCGAGCGCAATCGCGGCGCCCGTGGCATTCCGGAAGACGCAGGGCAGTTCGACCAGACCGCCCAGCGGATCGCACACGAGCCCGAGCGTCCCCTGCTGTGCGAGCGCTGTCGCGTGTCCCACCTGTGAGGGTGTTCCGCCCAGCATCTCCGTCGCGGCACCCGCGGCCATCGCGGCGGCCGCTCCGGTTTCCGCCTGGCAGCCGCCCTCCGCGCCGGACAGGGACGCGCGGTCCGCGATGACCGCGCCGATCAGGCCAGCGGTCGCCAACGCGTCCACGAGCTTCGCGTCGCCAAGCTTTTTCTGATCGGCGACGCCGGTCAGCACCGCGGGCAGCACCCCCGCACCCCCCGCTGTAGGAGCCGCGACGATCACTCCCATCGCGGCATTGATCTCCTGCACGGCGAGCGCTCGTGCCAGCACGTCACGAAAGAGCGTGCCCGCGAGCGGTCCCGGCGGTCCACTCCGGAGCTTGGCCGCGTCGCCTCCGACGAGGCCGGACGCGGACCGATGCTCGCCGGTCAGTCCCTGCGCGATGGCGCCGCGCATGACGTCGAGCGCACGCTTGAGCGCCGCGCGGATCTCCTCGACGGGCCTCCCCTGATCCTTCGATTCTGTCTCGAGCGCGAGCAGCGCCAGTGTGATGCCGCGCGCTTCCGCGTCGCGGATGGCTTCGCGCAGCGAGCGATACATCTACGCGCTCACCTTGTCGAGCCGATACGCCCAGCGCACCCACGGAAGCGCGCGGATGTCCTCCAGCGACGTGGAGGCCGGCCCCTCGTCCACTTCGATCACCATGAACGCGTCGCCACCACGTTCTTTGCGCGTCAGCCGAAGCGTCGCGATGTTGACGCCGTCCTCCGCCAGGATGCCGGCGATGCGCGCGATCGAGCCGCGCACGTCTTCCGCGACCAGCACGATCGTGTGATAGGATCCGTGCACCTCGACAGGAAATCCGTCGATCTCGCTGACGAGAATCCGACCTGCGCCGAGCGACGAGCCGAGCATCACGGCGTGCCGCGATCCGTGCTCCACGGTGATGCGAACACTGTTCGGGTGCATGCGATCGTCGTCGCCGAGCTTCGTTTTCTCGAACGTGTAGTGCAACTGCTCCCGCTCGGCGATCTCGAGCGCGGTCCGAATGCGCTCGTCGTCGGGCCGAAAACCCATCAGCCCGGCAACGAGGGCCTTGTCGGTCCCGTGCCCCTCGCCGGTCCGCGCGAACGAGCCGTGCAGCTCGAGCAACGCCTTTTGTGGAGTGCCACCGACCAGGCATCGCGCCAGCAGGCCGAGCCGGCATGCTCCCGCCGTGTGCGAGGAGCTGGGGCCGACCATGACCGGGCCGATGATGTCGAGCAATGAAACCATGGTTGCAACTTACTGCGCCGAAATGCGGGAATTGGCCGACTAGCCGGCTTTGCGCTTCGCGGCTTTGCGCTTCTCGAGCAGCGTTTTGAGATAGCGGCCTGTGTGCGACGTGTCGACGCGAGCGACGTCCTCGGGGGTGCCAGCCGCGACGATGCCGCCGCCGCGATTACCGCCCTCGGGGCCCAGGTCGATGATCCAGTCTGCCGTCTTGATCACGTCGAGGTTGTGCTCGATCACGAGCACCGTGTTGCCGCGATCCACCAGACGGTGCAGCACTTCCAGCAGCAGGCGCACGTCCTCGAAGTGCAGCCCCGTGGTCGGCTCATCCAGGATGTAGAATGTCCGGCCGGTGTCGCGCTTCGAGAGCTCGGTCGCAAGCTTGACGCGCTGCGCCTCACCGCCGGACAAGGTCGTCGCGCTCTGACCGAGGTGGATGTAGCCCAGGCCGACGTCGTTGAGCGTTTCCAGCTTCTGACGGATGCGCGGCTGGTTCTCGAAGAATGCGAGCGCGTCCTCCACCGTCATGTCGAGCACTTCGCTGATGTTCATTCCGCGGAAGCGCACCTCGAGCGTCTCGCGGTTGTAGCGCTTGCCCTTGCACACCTCGCACGGCACGTACACGTCCGGCAGAAAGTGCATCTCGATCTTCACCAGCCCATCCCCCTGGCATGCCTCGCACCGCCCGCCCTTCACGTTGAACGAGAAGCGCCCAGGTCCATAGCCGCGGATCTTGGCGTCGGGGAGCTCCGCGAAAAGCTCGCGAATCGGCGTGAACAGCCCGGTATACGTGGCTGGATTCGAGCGCGGCGTGCGGCCGATCGGGCTCTGGTCGATGTCGATGACCTTGTCGATGTAGTCGAAGCCGGTGATGCGGTCGTGCGCGCCCGGGATCACGCGCGCGCGGTAGAAGTGCCGGGCGAGCGAGCGATGCAGGATGTCCTCGATGAGTGTGGACTTCCCTGATCCTGAGACGCCGGTCACCGCGACGAACACGCCGAGCGGAATCTCCACGGTGAGATCGCGCAGGTTGTGCTCGCGCGCGCCCTCGACACGCAGCGCGCGACGCTTGTCCCACGGGCGGCGCGCGGACGGAATGGCCACTTCGCGTTCGCCGGCGAGGTAGCGACCCGTGAGCGACTGCTTGTTGGAGACGATGTCGGAAACCCCTCCCACCGCGATCACGTGTCCGCCATGCTTTCCCGCACCGGGACCGAGGTCGATCACGTAGTCGGCGGCGCGGATCGTCTCCTCGTCATGCTCCACGACGATGACGGTATTGCCGAGATCGCGCAGTTGCTCGAGCGTCGCGAGCAGGCGCGCGTTGTCGCGCTGGTGCAGGCCGATGGACGGCTCGTCCAGGATGTACAGCACGCCGACGAGCCTCGAGCCGATCTGGGTCGCCAGGCGGATGCGCTGCGCCTCACCGCCGCTCAACGACTCCGCGGCGCGGCCCAGCGTCAGGTACTCGAGTCCAACGTCCGCCAGAAACTGCAGGCGCTCGCGTACCTCCTTGAGGATCGGTCCCGCGATCTCGGGGTCGAGGCCCGGCTTCCCGTTGCCCCGGACCGGCACGACCCTGAAAAACGCCAGCGCCTCGGTCACGGGAAGCTCCACGAGCTCACCAATGTTCCGTCCCACGATCGTGACAGCAAGCGCCTCGCGCTTGAGCCGGCGTCCCTGACAGAGATCGCACGGCACCGCGATCATGTACTCCTCGAGCTCCATGCGAACCATGTCGGAGGAGCTTTCCGTGTAACGCCGTTCGATGTTCGACAGCACGCCTTCCCAGTTGTGCTCCGCGTCTCCATTGAGAATCGAGCGCCGCACGTTCGCCGGCAGATCGCCCCAGGCAGTGTTGAGGTCGAACTTGAACTGCCGGGCGAGCGCGGGGAGCACGACTTTTCGCAGGTAGCCCTGCGGCTCACCCCACGGAATGATCACGCCCTCGAGCAAGGAGATGCGCGGGTCGCCGAGGATGAGCTGTTCGCTGACGCGACGCCGGGTGCCGAGACCACCGCACCCCGGGCACGCGCCGAAGGGCGAATTGAACGAAAAGTGCCGCGGCTCGAGCTCCGGAAGCGATATGCCGCACACCGGGCAGCCGTACTTCTCGGAGAAGAGCTCGACGGACCCATCGTCCGCGCTGGAAACCTCCACGAGGCCGTCGGCGGCCTTCACGGCCGTCTCGACGGAGTCGACGAGACGAGCGCGATCATCGGCACGCACCGTCAGCCGGTCGACGACGACGGAAATCGAATGGTTCTGGCGCCGATTCAGCTTCGGTGGATTCGCGACTTCGATGAGATCTCCGTCGACATACGCGCGGATGAATCCCTGCTTGCGCGCGTTCTCGAAGAGCTCGCGGAACTCGCCTTTGCGCTGCTGCACGAGCGGCGCGCGCACCTCGATGCGGGTGCCTGGCGGCCAGGTGAGCACGATCTCCGCGATCTGAGCGGCGCTCTGCCGCTGCACGGGCCGTCCGCAATTCGGACAATGCGGCGTGCCGGCACGGGCAAACAGCAGTCGGAGGTAGTCGTAGATCTCGGTGACCGTACCGACAGTCGAGCGCGGATTATGGCCAGCCGTCTTCTGCTCGATGGAGATGGCCGGTGACAGCCCCTCGATGAGGTCGACGTCCGGCTTCTCCATGAGCCCGAGAAACTGGCGCGCGTAGGCCGAGAGGGACTCGACGTAGCGTCGTTGCCCCTCCGCGTAGATGGTGTCGAACGCGAGCGACGATTTCCCCGATCCCGACAGCCCGGTGATGACCGTCAGCTTGTCGCGGGGAATGGAGACGTCGATGTTCTTGAGGTTGTGCTCCCGGGCGCCCCGGACAAACAGCACTTCTTCCGCCATAGCCAGAGTAAGCTGGAAGGCCGAAAGGGCTGATTCAAGCCGCTATATTTCAACGTCGCCTGTTTTGCGACGTCCGCAGCCTTCCCCCGAAAGGTCCCGCAGCCCCGACGACCGGCATGCCGCATACGGACGCCGTTGTTGTTCTGACGACTGTCGCGAACGAGGACGAAGCGGTTCAGCTCGTCCGCACGCTGCTCGACCGGCGGCTCGTCGCTTGTGCGACGCTGCTTCCCGGTGCGCGCTCCATCTATCGCTGGCAGGGCAAGATCGCCGACGAGCGTGAGCACGTGCTGCTCCTCAAGACGCGGTCGGCGCGCATCGCGGCGCTGCGGACGGCCTTCGAGGAGCTGCATCCTTATAAGGTCCCCGAGCTCCTGGTGCTCGCGGTGGACAGCGGCCTCGATCGATATCTCGAGTGGATCAACGCCGAGACGTCGCTCACGCTCACGTGACCGACGCGCGAGGACCGGTGACGGCCGCGGGGATCGAAGTCCGGATCGACGATCTGGCTTTCTATGAAGGCGAAGCGATCGTCCGCCCCGTGAACGCGCGACTCGGCGCCACGACGCCCGTGATGCGTCGTCTGGAGCAGGCCGCGGGTCCGCGCTTCTTCGATTCCGTTCGGGTATCGGAGCCGCTGCCGGTGGGGGCCGCGGTGGTGACCGGCGCCGGCGACCTTGGCGCCGAGCTGCTGATTCACGGCGTCGTGTGCAGCGACGACGAGCCGGTGAGTCGCGCGTCCGTGCGGCAGGCGCTGGTCAGTGCCCTGCAGCGCGCGGTCGCCTTCAGGATCGAGGCGGTCGCGATCGCGCCGTTCGGGCTGGGGGCCGGCAACCTCGACATCGAAGACAGTGCCGACGTGATGGTGTCGGTGCTCACTGAGCACATGAAACGCGCGGCCTATCCTGCCACCGTGGTGATCATTGCGGAGACGCAGATCGAGGAGCAGATCCTGCGCTCGCGACTGGACGGATCACGCACATGAAGAGTCGGCTTTTTCTGTCCCCAGTGATTCTCGTCGCATGGATCGCCGGCCTCGGCATGCTCGTACGGCGCGAGTACTTCCGACCCAACATCGACCGCCTCGCCGAAGCGGCGCTGCGAGTCACTCCCGGCGCCGTGTTCTATGCGGTATTGCAGGGCGAGAAGCAGGTGGGCTTCGCCTCGTCCACGATCGACACGTCGACCAACAGCATCGAACAGCGCGACTACCTCGTCGCCGACCTGCCGGTGGGCGGCACCATACATCGCGCGACTGCGCGCACGAACGTCACGCTGACGCGCACGCTGCGCCTGAAGACGTTCGAGG
>Ga0066652_100001338_pt1 | contig 12698 bp, 10 predicted proteins | sample GraSoiAngelo_101_FD_71413 | JGI IMG/M metagenome (GOLD analysis project Ga0066652, IMG submission 71413) | Grasslands soil microbial communities from the Angelo Coastal Reserve, California, USA - 14_0903_02_30cm | ecosystem: Environmental > Terrestrial > Soil > Grasslands | place: USA...
GGTCGTCCGCCTGGAACGTCAGGCGCAGCGAGAGGCTGATCGAACCTTCCGGCACGCCTTTACCCTGATACCGGTCGAAGACGTCGACGCCGAGGAGCGGCGCCGGCACCCCGCGCGACGCCGCCTGAATGGTGCCACGAATGATCGCTGCGGGCAAGGCATCCGGCACCACGATCGACAGATCGCGGACGACGAACGGATAGCGCGGAAGGGGACGCGACGATTCGTCGATCGGCGGTTTCGCGGCGGCGAGCGCATCGAGATCGAGCTCCGCGACGAAGACGCGGTCCTGGCGGGGCAGTTCGCAGGCGACGGCGGCCGCTGCGGTCAATTGACCGACGACGCCGACACAACGTTCGCCTGAAGCCTTCGCGCTCCTTTTCAGCATGACGCGCGCGGCTTGTCCCGCAATGAGGAATGGCTCCGCCGCCGGCTCGAATTCGACGGCGACGCCGAGGGCGTCGCACAGAAGCTGCACGGCGCCGCTTGCGTCGTACAAATCGACCGCGCGGGCGGGCGCGGACCAGTGCACGCGGCCGACAGGGCCGGTCCACGCCATCGCGACCGCGCGCGTTTCGCCGGCCGGGGAGAAGCGCGTGCCGATCTCGAAGAGCGCGACGCCGTCGCGGCCGTGGCGGCGGTTGTGCGACACCGAATCGACGACCCCGCCGATGAGCGACGGCCGCAGCGTGTCGAAGCGATCGTTCAACGGGTTCGAGATCGCGATCGGAGTCCCCGATCCGAAACGTTCGGCGGACGCGCGCTCGACGATCCCGAACGTCACGGCTTCGGACAGTCCGGACGCGGTGAGGACTCTGCGCACGAGCTCGTCGCGCGGGATGCGCGGATCGGGCGCCGGCGCGGGTGCAGCGACGACCGGGAACGTCGCCGGCAGTTTGTCGAAGCCGTAGTGGCGGCCGGCTTCCTCGATGACGTCCACTTCGCGGCGCACGTCCACGCGGAACGTCGGCGCGACGACGTCCCAGCCGTCGGCGGTCCGCGCGGCGGTCATGCCGAGATGCGTGAGGATCCGTTCGACATCCTCCGGCGGCACGCTGACGCCCAGCAGCGCGTTCATCCGGCGCTCGCGCATGTGCACGCGCTCGGGCTGCCGGGGCGCGGGATACACGTCGATCACCGGCGCGACGATCGCGCCCGCGCCGGTCTGTGCGAGGAGGGCGGCGATGCGCTGCAGCGCGACGGCGGCGCCGTTCGGATCCGCGCCGCGCTCGAACCGCGCGGACGCCTCGGTTTTGAGTCCGAGCTTCCTGCTCGTGCGCCGCACCGACGTGGGCGTGAAATACGCGCTTTCGAACGCCACCGTGCGCGTCGACGCGGAGATTTCCGAATCCGCGCCGCCCATCACGCCGGCGACGGCCTGCGCGCGATCGCGATCGGCGATCACCAGCATGTCCGCATCGAGCTTCCGCTCGACGCCGTCCAGCGTGCGCAGGACCTCGCCGGTCCGGGCGCGGCGAACCCGAATTTCCGATCCCGCCAGCGTCTGCAGATCGAACGCGTGCGTCGGCTGGCCGAGCTCGAGCAGCACGTAGTTGGTGATGTCGACGATCGGACTGATCGGCCGCACACCCGCCGCGTGGAGTCTCTTCGTCATCCAGTCGGGCGATTTCGCCTGCGGCGACACGTCGGCGACGAGCGCCGCGTACCGTGGACAGAGTTCCGCATCGTCAATCGTCACGCGCAGCCGCGGCGAATCGCCGACGGGGATCGCGGCCAGCGCGATCGTTGACGCCGCCTTCGCCGACGGCACGCGCATCGGCCTGTCGAACGCGGTCGCGACCTCGCGCGCCAGCCCGATGACGCTCAGGCAGTCGGGACGGTTCGCGGTGACTTCGAAGTCGATGACGCCGTCGCCGCCGTCGAGGATCTCGACCGCCGCGACTTCGAATCCGCGGAGACCGATCCTGGACGCAACGTCCTCGGCGGACGCGTCGAGATCGACGAACTCGCGGAGCCAGGAAAGGACGAGTCTCATCAGTACGGGAATTGCTCGAGGAACCGGAGATCGTTCTCGTAAAACAGCCGGATGTCTTCCACCTGATACCGCAGGATCGCGACGCGCTCGATGCCGATGCCCCACGCGAAGCCGGTGTATTTCTCGGCGTCGTAGCCGACCGCCTCGAAGACGGCCGGATGCACCATGCCGCACCCGCCCATTTCGATCCATCCCGTCTTCTTGCACATGGCGCACCCCGCGCCGTCGCATTGCCAGCAGCTCAGATCGATCTCGGCGCTCGGTTCGGTATACGGGAAGAAGCTCGGCCGGAATCGCACGCGTGAGGTCGGCGAGAACATCTGCCGCGCGAACGCGAGCAGCGTCCCTTTCAGATCCGCGAGCGAAATGCCTTCGTCCACGACGAGCGCTTCGATCTGGCTGAACGCCGGCGAATGCGTCACGTCGAGATCGTCGCGCCGGTACACACGGCCGGGCGCGACGATGCGGATCGGCGGCGCGTGTTTCTGCATGTACCGGATCTGCATCGACGACGTATGCGTCCGCAGCAGGTTTCGGCGCTGGCTCTCCGGATCCCCCGGCATGGGCGGAAGCGCGTGCGCGAGGTACAGCGTGTCCTGCATGTCGCGCGCGGGATGCTCGGCCGGCATGTTCAGCGCGTCGAAACAATGCCAGTCGTCCTCGGCCTCGGGCCCTTCGACGACCGCGAATCCCATCCGACCGAAGATCGCCTCGAGTTGAGCACGGACGATGGTCAGCGGATGGCGGCGGCCGACTGCGGCCATCCGGCCGGGCAGCGTCACGTCGACGGCGCCCGCCGGGCGCGCGGTGGCCTGTGCCTGCTCCTGATGCTGCTTCCATCGCGCTTCGATCGCGGTCTTCAGCTCGTTCGCGTACCGGCCGATCGTCTTCTTCTGATCCGGAGGGGCCGATCCGATGGACGCCATCCAGGATGCGACGACGCTGTTATTGCGGCCGAGGAAGCGATCGCGGACCGTCTGCGCGTCGCGTGGAGACTCCGCACGCGCGAGATCGGATTCAAACTGCGCGATGTGCGCGGCGACGGATTCTGCGGAGGGAACATCCATAGTCAGTCGGGAGTCGGGAGTCGGTAGTCTGGACTCCCGACTCGACTCCCGACTGTCATTACGCGCGAGCGGCCTTGGCTTGGCCCGCGAGCTTTGCAAAAGCGGCCGGGCTCGCGATGGCGATCTCGGACAGGCTCTTGCGGTCGAGCGTGACGCCGGCCGTCTTCAGGCCGCTGATGAACTGCCCGTACGTCAGGCCGTTCTGGCGCGCGGCCGCGTTGATGCGGATGACCCAGAGGCGGCGGAAGTCGCGCTTCTTGCGGCGGCGGCCGACGAACGCGTACTTCAGCGCGGTGTCGACCGACTCTTTCGCGGCCCGGTACAGCTTGCTTTTGTTGGCGTAGTAGCCCTTGGCGAGCGTCAACAGCTTCTTGCGCTTCGCCCGGCGGACTGTTCCTCTCTTTACCCGCGGCATTCCGTGACTCCTGTCATTAAGAATTGAGAATTAAGCATTCAGAATTAATTCTCGATTCTTCATCCTGAATTCTTCATGTCGTCATTATTTATACGGCAGCATCCGCGCGATCTTGATCTGATCGACCTTCGCGACGGTCGTCGTGCCGCGCAGCCCGCGCTTGCGCTTGGTCGTCTTGCTGCTCAGGATGTGCTGCTTGAACGCGCTCCCGCGCAGAAACTTCCCGTTCTTCGTCCGCTTGAAGCGCTTCGCTGCGCCGCGGTGTGTTTTCAGCTTCGGCATCTCGTTTCGCTCGGCTAACGCCGCGCGCTCCTTATTTCTCCACGGTCGCCGGTCTCGCGACCGGTTTCGCCCGCCCGCCGCTTTGTGGCTTGCGGGTGAGGATCGTGTGCATCTGGTTACCTTCCATCCGCGGCATCGTTTCCGCGATGGCCACGTCGCGCAGTTCGTCGACGAGCCGCTCGAGGATCCGCCGCCCGATTTCCGGATGCGCCATCTCGCGTCCGCGGAAGAAGATCGTCGCCTTGACCTTGTCGCCGTCCTCGAGGAAGCGCTCGATGTGCTTCTTCTTGAACTGATAGTCGTGCTCGTCGACCTTCGGCCGGAACTTGATCTCCTTGACCAGGATCACCTTCTGGTGCTTCTTGGCCTCCCGGCTCCGCTTCTGCTCCTGGTACTGGAACTTGCCGAAGTCCATGATGCGGCAGACCGGCGGCACCGCCGTCGGCGAGATCTCGACGAGGTCGAGTCCTTTCTGCCGTGCGATGGTCAGGGCCTGCGGCGGCGGCATGATGCCGAGCTGCTGGCCGGTGTCGTCGATGACGCGGATTTCGCGGACCCGGATGCGCTCGTTGACCCGCACGCGATCGTCGCGGCGGGGACCACTGGTGAATGCGATAAAGCCTCCCTACAAAATGCTACGCCGCGGCCTGATCGGCCTTGCGACCCTTCGTCGCGATTTCCTCGTTCGCCATCGCGACGAACGCGTCGATGGTGCTTGCGCCCTGATCTCCGCCCGCGCGCGTCCGCACCGACACCGTCGACTCCGCCGATTCCCGATCGCCCACGACGAGCATGTAGGAGATCTTCTGCAGCTGAGCCTCTCGAATCTTATAACCGATCTTCTCCTGCCGGTCGTCCAGCTCGACGCGGAGGCCGGCCGCCGCCAGCTTGTCGCGAACGGCCGCGGCGTACGGGAGGTGACGATCCGAAATCGGCAGCACGATCGACTGCACGGGCGCGAGCCACAGCGGGAACGCGCCGGCGTAGTGTTCGACCAGAAGCGCGATGAAGCGCTCGAAGCTGCCGACGATCGCGCGGTGGATGACCACCGGACGGTGCTCGGCGTTGTCCGCGCCGATGTACTTCAGATCGAAGTTCTCGGGCTGCATGTAATCGAGCTGAATCGTCGCGCACTGCCACTTGCGGCCGATGGCGTCGGTGATGTCGAAGTCGATCTTCGGCCCGTAGAACGCGCCGTCGCCGTCGTTGATCGCGAACGCCAGACCCGTCCGCTCCATTGCCTCCTTGAGCTGCCGCTCCGCGTGCCGCCACGTCGCTTCCTCGCCGAGATGTTCCTCCGGCATGGTCGACAGCTTCGCCGTGTACTCCAGGCCGAAGTCGCCGTAGACGTCCTGCACGAGGCGAATCAACCGCTCGACTTCCTCGCCGATCTGCTCCGGCGTCACGAAGCAGTGCGCATCGTCCTGCGAGAACTGGCGCACGCGGGTCAATCCGGAAAGCACGCCCGACGCTTCGTTGCGATGCAGCGGCGTTTGTTCGTGATACCGGATCGGCAGATCGCGATAGCTGTGAGCGCTGCTCGCGTAGGTCAGAAAGTGTCCGGGGCAGTTCATGGGTTTGACACTCATCGTCTCGCCCTCGGATTCGATGAGGAACATGTTCTGCCGGTAATGCGCCCAGTGGCCGGACCGCTCCCACAGCGCTTTGTTGTAGATCAGCGGCGTCTTCACTTCGACGTAGCCGGCGGGGAAGAGCTTGGCGCGCATGTAGTTTGCGAGCCGGTTGTACAGATCGGTGCCCCTCGCCAGCCAGAACGCCGCGCCCGGCGCCCACGGATGGAACGTGAAGAGGCCGAGCTCTTTTCCGAGCTTGCGGTGGTCGCGCTTCTTCGCTTCCTCGATCTGGGTCTGGTACGCCTTCAGGTCCTTGTCGCTGAAGAACGCCGTCCCGTAGATCCGCTGCATCGGCGCGTTGCTCGCGTCGCCTTTCCAGTAGGCATTCGACGTGCTCAGCAGCTTGAACGCCTTCAACTTGCCGGTCGACGGCACGTGCGGCCCGACGCAGAAGTCGATGAACGTGTCGGGATCCTTGATCGTGTAGCAGGAGACCTCGGCCTGACCCTCGGTCTTCTCGTCAATCAACTGCACCTTGAGCGGCTCGCCGTGCGTCGCGAAGAATGCCTTCGCCTTTTCCCGCGGCCACATCTGCCGCTCGTAGGGCAGATCCTGCGACGCGAGCTCCTTCATCCGCTTTTCGATCGCCTCGAGATCCTCGGGGACGAACGGGCGCTGGACGATGAAGTCGTAGAAGAATCCCTCGTCGGTCGCCGGACCGATCCCGCACTGCGCGCCGGGGAACAACTGTGTGACCGCGGCGGCCAGCAGATGCGCGGTGCTGTGCCGATAGAGCTTGAGCGCCTCCGGACTGCGGTCGGTGACGATGCGGACGGCGGCATCGTGGTGCAATGGATACGTGAGATCGACGAGCGTCCCGTCCACGACGGCGGCGAACGCCGCGCGAGCGAGCCCCGGCGAAATCGCAGCCGCGACGTCGCGCACGGGAGAGCCGGACGGGAGACTGCGACTGGACCCGTCCGGAAGCGTTACGTTGATCTCGCTCATTGCTGGGAACTAACGAATGGTAGGCACGGGTGGACTCGAACCACCGACCTCCTGCGTGTCAAGCAGGCGCTCTAACCTCTGAGCTACGCGCCTACATCACAAAAGGCTAAGTATAACAGGTCAGGCGGCTTTCTTGACGTTCAGCCGTTCGAGCGCCTTGTCGAGGACGGGATCCCCGGTCGGCCGCGGCGATCCGAATTCGGTCGCTTCCGGTTCGTCCACCGCGACGGTCGGCTCGAGGCCTTTTTCGTGGAGCGGCGTGCCCGATGGCGTGAGGAATCGCACCGTCGACAGCCACAGGCCGCTGCCGTCCGGCAATTTGACGAGTTTCTGCAGCGCGGCGCGCCCGATGGTGTGCTCGCCGATCGTGTCCGCGCGCTTGTTGCCGAGGAGCGCCGACGCGAAGAGTTCGGCGGAGCCCGACGTACCGGTATCGACGAGCAGCGTGACCGGCTGCGTGAGTGCGCCATCGCCCGAAACCGCGGTAACGGTCTCCTTCACGCCGCCCTTCGACTCGCGGATTGCAAGCGTGCCGCTCGGCACGAACAGCCGCGCGAGCGCGATGCCGTCGTCGAGCGAACCGGTCGACACGCGGCGGATATCGATGATGAGTTTCTCCGCGCCGCTCTTGGACAGGTCGGCGATCTGCGATTTCACCTGCGTCGCCGTTACGGCGCTCATCGCCGGAATCCGGACGTAGCCGACGCGGGGCCCGGCGAGGTGTCCGGTGACCGGGCCGGGCGTCTCGGCTTCGCGCGCCAGCTCGACGACGTGCGGATCCTGCGCGTTGCCGCGGATGACGGTGATCGAGACTTTCGTTCCCGGCGTGCCGCGCAGTGCGCGCATGCCTTCCCAGACGGACATGTCGCGGGTCGCCATCTGGCCGATCGCGCGGATGTAATCGCCGGTCTGCAGACCGGCCTTCGCGGCGGGCGAGCCGTCGCGCGCGGCGATGACGCGCAGATAGTATTGACGCGTCAGCTCGAGGCCGACGCCGCCGGTCGGCGCCGGCGCGCCGCTCTCGACCTGCTTCACCTGGTCCACCGTCAGGTATGCGCTGTCGGGATCGAGCCCTTCGACGAGGCCGTGCATCGCGCCTTTCATGACCTTGTCGATGTTCGCGTCTTCGACGTAGCTGCTGCGGATGAGATCGACGACGTCTCCGAAAATCTTGAGACTCTGGAACGTCTGCTGCTGGCCGCCCGCCATCACACGGCCGAGGAAGCCGCCGACGATCGCGAAAGCGATCACCGGCGCGGAAATGGCCATCACGATGACGCGCGTGCGAGCATTCATAGCACCTACTTCTTTCTAAGCCATTGTAGCGGGTCGACGGGCTGGCCGTCGACGCGGAGCTCGAAATACAGCCCCGCGGCTCGGGTGGGCAGCGGACCGACCGATCCCACGGGCTGGCCGCGCTCGACGCGCGCGCCCTTTGCCACCGCCAGGTCCAGCAAATCGCCATACAGGCTGAACGTCTGCGCGCCGTGGTCGACGATGACCAGGTTGCCGAAGCCGGCGAACGCATCGGCGAACGCGACGATGCCCTCGTGAATGGCCCGAACCGGCGCGCCGTCGGCGGTCGCGATTTCGATACCCTTGGGTCGCGCGCCCCGTCCGAACGGGTTCTTGACGCTGCCGGCAGCCGGCCAGTCGAGATCACCGCGGAACGGCTTGAGCGGCAGCGCCGCGGCGTCCGACGGCTCGGCGCCGGCGCGCAGACTTCGCAGTTGGGACTGCAACCGCTGCGAGGCGGCCTGCAGCTCGCTGGTGAGCTGCGCATTGAGATCGCGCTGACGATCGATGTCCTGAATGAGATCCGCGCGCGCCCGGGTCGCGTGATCGAGCGCCGTGTGCGCCGTCTGCGCCTGCGCGCGCAGCGAGTCGAGCGTGCCCGCGCGTTCCCCGAGGGTCGCGCGCACAGCGTCCAGCTCGGCGAGACGCCGGCGGTGTTCCGCGATGCGATCGCGATCGATCTTCGAAAGCGCGGAGACGGTCCGCGTCGCCTGGCCCAGGCGCTGGAGATCCGACGTCGACAGCAGGATGCGCACGTAGCGCGCTTCGCCGAGCTTGTACATCTCGGCAAGGCGGTTTTGCACCTGGCGGCGCGAGGAAACCTCCGCCTGCTGGACTTCCGCCATGCGCTTGTTGGTGTCGCCGAGCTCGACGCCGACACTCGCCGCGTCGGCGTTGATCCGATTCAGTTCTTCGGCCTTCATCTGACGTTCGATCTCGAGCTTGCGAAGGTCGCCCAGCAGCGACCGCTCTTCGGACGCCAGTCGGTCCGCTTCGCGCTGCAGCGCCTGCAGCCGTTCGGTCGCGCGGCGCGCGAGCGCCTCGGTGCGCACCTGCTCCGGCGGTTTGACGGGGAGCTGGGCGGTGATCTGCGCGGTGACACTGACGACGAACACGAAGGACACCAGGGTGTCCTTTATGTCCCTAAAAGAGCGGCTTGCCATCGATATCACCTGGTATCGGCAGCCCGAAGTACTTCAACACGGTGGGCGCGATATCAATAATGTCCGGGCTCCGACCGGCGATCGCCAGTGCACGGCTGGAGATCAGTATGCCCGACGTCGATTTGTAGTCGAATGATCCGTGATCTCCGGACCACTTCTTCCTGTTCGGATAGACGATGCCGGGCGGCGAGCCGCCGAGCGTCGACTGCCACGACACGCGGTAGCCGTCGGCGAGACCGACCTGCAACTCCGACGCGTTCTCGAAAAACGGTCCCGTGTAGATTTCCTCGCGTTTGTAAACCGCGTCGACGATCGGCTTCCCGGTCTCCGGATCGGTCATCGTCATCAACCGCGCGGCAAGGTCGTCCTCGACGGCCTTCGCCTCGGCGCCCGGCGAGATGATGCCGCGGCCTTCGCGGCCCTTGAGGTTGAGATAGACCTGCCCGAGACCCATGGCGTATGCCTTCGTGCGGGACCAGTCGACGTTCTCCCAGAAGGTGCCGCCGCCGAACAGGTCTTTCAGTTTTTTCTCGCCCGGCTGCTGGCCCTCGATGGCCATGAACCCCTCCTGCACGAGCCAGGTGTTCAGGTTCACGGACTGGCGGAACGAGTGGAAGCCGTGATCCGACACGATCAGAATCGGCGTGTCGTCGCCGGCGCGAGACATGACTTCGCCGACGAAGTCGTCGCAGCGGCGGTACACGCGTTCGATCGCATCGCCGAACTTCGCCGCGAGCGCCTTGTCGTACATCGGGTGCTCCGGATCGAGCAGCCGCCAGAACATGTGCTGCACCCGATCGGTCGATTCGATGACGCCGACGACCAGATCCCACTGCTTGTGTTCGAGGCGCTGCAGGATGACCTGGGCGCGGTCGTCGAACGCGCGGTACAGATCGTCCATGAACGTCTTCTCGTCAATGCGATCCTCGTTGAGCGGCCACGTCGCTTCGGCCCACCCGAGCGTCCGGTACGGACCGAGGCGGTCGTACAGGTCCGACGCGAACGAGGCGGGCGACGACATCGGCGCGGGAGGCGCGTTCGGTTTCCAGTTGACCGGGGAGACATACAACTGCAGCTCCTGCCCCGCGTTGATCAGATAGAGCTGCGCCATGCCGTGGACGCGTACGATCAGGTTCACCTCGAAATCGAGGTTGATCCACTTGCTCCACTGGTGCTCGGCGAGGAGGATGGAGTTGCCGCCGATTTCGATCGTCGCCGATCGTCCGGCGCGGTTCCAGTGCAGCGTCATCGGGAGACGCACGTCCTGGTGCGCCTCGAGCTCGGCGAGGCGCATCCGGTCCGCTTCGTTGAGATTGGGCTGAGCGCGCAGGCCGCGCAGCTGCTGGCGGACGATCGGATTCGGCGGGCCGACGAAGTCCGTGTGCACCACGTCGCCGCTCTCGACGAGCAGGCGCCGGATGATGCCGCCCATCTCGGTGTCGCCCGCCTCGTAGCGGCTCACGTCGGTGCCGTAATACGAGAACGTACCCATCGTGCCGCGGATGTCGGGCAGCGGCAGTCCGGAGAGCATCTCGCCGTTCGGCACGTCCTCGGGCGGATACGTCACCGGCACGGTCAGCTCGCTCGATCGCACGCCGGCTCGTCCCGCGGTGACCCAGAACGACGTGCCGCCGCGAATCGATCGGATGTCGGGACGCGAGGTCGGAATGTAGTTGAACAGGAAGCGGGGCGGATGGCGCTCGACCATACCAAGATCCGGGAGGTACGTCTTCGTATCCCGGACGAGGAAGTCGTAAATATTGTGCTTGCCGGCATTCACGCCCGTTGCGAACGACGCCCACGCGGTCGGCGACTCGGGCGAATGCGTCGTGCCGAGTTTCTGCACGCCGGCGCCGCCCCGTTTGGCGAGCTTCGCGAGGTTCGGCAGCTTGCCGTCGTCCATCCATTTCCGGACGAGGCGCGGGTCCATGCCGTCGAAGCCGAGAACGACGAGCTTCTGATGAAACTTTTCGGGCGGACTGCCGCGTCCGCACGCAACGGCGAGACCGAGGACGGCCGAAGCGAGGAGAATCCGTTTCACAAGCAGGAGCGCGATTGTAACATCAGCGTATGCGGGTTCTCGCGATTGACGCCGGTGCACGACGCGTCGGCCTCGCGATCAGTGATCGATCACGGACGCTCGCGCGTCCGCTGACGACGGTCGCCGTCACGAGCGTCGCCGACGCGATCGATCGCGTCGCGCGCATCGTCGATGAACTCGCGGTGGAGGAGGACGGTCTCGAAACGATCGTCGTCGGACTGCCGGCGCGGCTCGACGGATCGCCGACCGACAGCACCGCTGATGTGCGATCGTTCATCGACGGTCTGACCGCGCGGACGTCGAACGTCCATGCGGGCGCCCCTTCCCCGCGGTTCACGATCGTGACCGCGGACGAACGGCTGACGACCCGCGAGGCCGAGAGCCGTCTCGCTGTCCGCGAGCGAGACTGGAAGAAACGCAAGAAGCAGCTCGACGCCGTGGCGGCGGCGATCATCCTGCAGGATTATCTGGATCAGCTGTGAAACGCGTTCTCCTGTTGCTGTTCGTGCTCGTTCTCGCCGCGACGGCCGCGCGCGCGTGGTGGCTCTGGGAGCAGGTCCATGCGCCGTTCAAGGGTTTTTCCGCCGCCGAGCAGTTCGTCGAAATCCCGTCGGGCGCAGGCAACCGCGCGATCGCCGGCCGGCTCGTCGAAGCCGGTGTCGTCCGCGATGCGCTGACGTTCCGCGCGGCGGCTCAATTGAGCGGTGAAGGGCGGAAGCTGAAGGCCGGCGAATACCGGTTCGACCGCGCGCTGACGCCGCTCGAAGTGATCGACAAGATCGCCCGCGGCGACGTCTACGTCGTTTCGATCACGTTTCCGGAAGGCCTGAATATCGTCGAGATGTCGAAGGTGTTCGAAGCGCACGGCTTCGGCACGGCCGCATCGTTCGTCGAGGCGGCGAAGGATCCCAAACCGATTCACGACCTGGATCCGGCAGCGACAGATCTCGAGGGCTACCTGTTTCCGGACACCTATGCGGTCCCGAGGAAGACCGACGCCCCGAAGCTCGTGCATCTGATGGTGGCGCAGTTCCAGAAAGCGCTGACGGCCGACCTGCGCGCACAGATTGCCGCGGGGCATGTGCAGGTCCGCACCGTCGTGACGCTAGCGTCGATCGTGGAAAAGGAGACGGCGAAAGCCGAGGAACGGCCGCTCGTCGCGGCGGTGTACGAGAACCGCCTGCGCGTCGGCATGCTGCTGCAGTGCGATCCGACGGTCATCTACGCGCTCGAGCGCGCCGGACGGTATCACGGCAACATCCACAAGGACGATCTGCAGATCGATTCGCCGTACAACACGTATCGCTTCGCCGGCCTGCCGCCGGGGCCGATTGCGTCTCCCGGCAGGGCGTCGCTCGCGGCCGCGGTCGCACCCGCCGACGCCGACTTTCTCTATTTCGTCAGTCGCAATGACGGCTCGCACGAGTTCGCGACGACGCTGACGGAACACAATCGCAACGTGCAGAAGTACCAGGTGCAGTATTTCCGCGACCGGAGGCGCTCGCAAAAGTGACGCGCGTCGCCGTTTGTGGCGGATAATGCACGACGATGAAACGCCTGATCATGTTCGCCGCCGCGACGCTGGCGATCGGCGCCACGACCCAGGAAACGGTCGCCCGCGTGCGCGCGTGGCGCGTCGAGCACGAGAAGCCGATCCTGGCGGAGTTGTTCGATTTCCTGTCGATCCCGAACGTCGCGACGAATCAGAACGACATCAGGAGGAACGCCGACGCGCTGACGCGCATGTTCGAGCGGCGGCGGTTCGCGCCCGAGATTCTGCCGACCGGCACGAATACCTCGCCGCTCGTCGTCGCGGAGCGGCGCCTGCCAAACGTGCGCCGGACGATTACGTTCTA
>Ga0066652_100001339_pt1 | contig 12693 bp, 10 predicted proteins | sample GraSoiAngelo_101_FD_71413 | JGI IMG/M metagenome (GOLD analysis project Ga0066652, IMG submission 71413) | Grasslands soil microbial communities from the Angelo Coastal Reserve, California, USA - 14_0903_02_30cm | ecosystem: Environmental > Terrestrial > Soil > Grasslands | place: USA...
GATGAAATTGTCTGATGAACACAGAGCCGTGGTTACCATGTTCCATATCCAGGGGATGCCCCACGCAGAGATTAGTAAAATCTTGCGCGTCTCGGAAGGAACGGTACGTTCGAGGCTCTTCTACGCGAATCGACAGCTACAGAATTATCTGGACGAATTTCGGAAGAATCCTGTTTCCTAATCCGCGCTGAAAAATGAACGAGTTTGACGATAACGAAATCGCGAGGCTGCTTCGATTGAAGCGCTACGAACAACCGCCGCCGGGCTATTTCGAGAATTTCCTGCATGAATTTCATCGCCGGCAGCGCGACGAAATGCTCCGCCAACCGTTGTGGCGCATCTGCATGGAACGCGCTCACAGTCTCATGCTCCGCCTACATGTTCGTTCCCTTGCCTCGTATCCAGCTGCCGTGGCGGCAGTGCTGCTCTGCGCAGCATTGATTTCATTGAAGATTTATCAGCAACCGGAGACAGCTCGCGTTGCCCTCCAAAGTCCGCCGGTCTTATCAGTGCCGGCGAATACTGAAGAAGAATTGACGCTTGCATCTCCGGGAATTGTGCGGATCAGGACGCAGCCGCTTCGCAGTTTTAATGAAAGCGCCCAGACTCACCGAGCCGCAGCTCCAACGCGCTACGTCCTCGATAGCGTCCCCGTGAGTTATGAGCCGACTTTCAGATTTTAGGACGCTCAGAAGACAACTCGACGGGTTGCGCAGTCTAGTATGGCACGTTAAGAGTTTGCGCCTCGTTATGTCTCGTAAAGCTGCATTCGCGCTGATTTTCTGCTTAAGCGCCAGTCCGCTCGTCGCGCAGGAACAGTCCGCTAAAGCGACTAGCGATAAGACTAAGGAAATGCTTGAGCGCGCCATAGCTCGGGCCGAGTCGGCCACAGCGGTGAGCCATCAGGTGAAGGAGATTTTTAATCGTGCGGCCAGGGCAGTTGTCAAAATTCATGGTGTCGATGAGCACAGCCCAATTTGCGGCACTGGATTTTTTATCGATCCAACGGGCACTCTCTACACGGCGTACACAGTGGGCGGCGAAGCGGAGGACTTCACGATCGAATTTAATGGAAAGAGGTATCCCGCGCGTCAGCTGGTCAAAGACCTTCGCAGCGGAATTGCCATGTTGAAGATCGATGCTGCTACTCCAGCGCTGACCGTAGGCAAATCAGAAGAAATGGAGGTCGCAACCCCGGTAATCGCGATTGGGTATCCTTTGGATTTACCGGAAACACCGAATTTCGGGATGATCGCGGGATTGGATCGCAAATATCTTGGCCAGTATTTTTCTACAGTCCACTTACGCGCCAATGTGCCGACTCAGCGCGGCGAAGCTGGTTCGCCGTTAGTGAACATGAAGGGAGAAGTCGTCGGGATCGTGGTGGCTGGTATCGAAAACAATTCGGCGTGCTATGCGGTGCCGATTGAGGCAGCGGAGAAAATCCGCAGCGACTTTGTCCGCTTTGGCGAAGTGCGCGACGGTTGGATCGGAGTCAGCCAGGTTTTGGAGGCTCCCCAATCGGCGGAAGGCTCGCGAGTGGAAATAACGCAGGTTGTGGACGGCACACCCGCGGCCAATTCCGGCATCAAACGGGGCGACGTTCTCATCCAACTCGGGCAGAGAAAAATAGCCAAACCCGAGGATGTGATTGATGCCTCATTCTACGTTACTGCTGGTGACGTTGTCCCGGTCACGGTAATGCGCGGCAACCAGAAGCTGAGCTTTAGCGTTCGGGCGGATCTTCATCCGGATAGTCATCGCGGCAACCCGTTAATTGCTTCTCCCGTCTCGCCCAGAACAAACCAGGCGATACCACTGTCGCTCGGTTCGGACGAGCCACAACCTTAAGGCCGCAATAGCAGAATTCTTTTCACCGGCGCGGCAGATAGTGACGGACAGCTGAGTCACCGCATCGTGCGAAACTCCGGTTCGTCGATGATGCGGACGCCGAGTTCTTTCGCCTTGTCGAGTTTGCTGCCTGGCTCTGCGCCTGCGAGTACGTAATCGGTTTTCTTGCTCACGCTGCCAGTAACGTGTCCCCCGAGCGCTTCGATTTTCTCTGTCGCTTCTTCACGCGTCATGGAGGGCAACGTTCCTGTCAGCACAAACGTCTTCCCGGCCAGCGGCAGCTCCGCCGCTTTTTTTGCTGAGATCTTCTCGCTCTTGGGTTGAATTCGCAGTTGTCTCAGCCGTTGCGGGATTTTTTTCCCGTTTGTTGAAGCGAAAAAATCCAAGATGCTTTTCGCAACTACGGGACCCACTTCCGTGGTAATGCTGCGGCCTTTTTCGGATTTGCTTTTTGATGGTTTCGCGAACCCGGCTTGAATCAGCCGATCGGCAACTTCTTTCGCATCGTCTTTTTGTTCGCGTTTTTCGTGGTACTGCAAAACATCGCGGAGTAATTGCGAATTGGCGACGTCCTCGATGGTTTCGTGGAAACGGGCCAGTTGCGCTGCTGTCGTTCTTCCCACGTCCGGAATGGCAAGCGCAAAGAGCCATCGCGAAAGCGGCAGCGTCCGGGCCCGCTCGATCGCGCGGATCGCTTTCCTCGCATTTTTCTCGCCGAACACGCGCGGTTCTTCGTCTGTTCCGAGATTCAGTTTGGCCAGCTCTTCCGTCTTTAACTCAAAGAGATCGAGCGGTTCGCGTACAAGGCCGCGTTCGACCAGCTTGTCCGCCACGATTCCGCCGACACTTTCGATGTCCAGCGCGCTGCGCGCCGCAAAAAATTCGACCCGACGCGTTGTTTGCGCCGGGCACTGAAGATTTTCGCAGCGCCAGGCAACGAACTGCGGGTCGCGGCGAATTGGACTTCCACATATCGGGCATTTTCGATGAACATGTTTGGCGAAATCGAAGGGCCTCGCGTCGCGCGGTCGTTTCGATTTAACAACTTCGACAACGGCCGGGATCACTTCGCCCGCTTTTTCGATGACCACCGTGTCGCCGATGCGGATGTCTTTGCGTTTGATTTCATCCTCGTTATGCAACGTTGCCCGCCCAACAGTGCTTCCGCTTACCAGCACCGGCTCCAACATTGCTACAGGCGTCAGAATTCCCGTGCGGCCGACTTGAATCACGATGTCATTCAGGCGGGTCTCCACGCGCTCAGCCTCGTATTTGTAAGCGATGGCCCATCTTGGCGATTTTGCGGTGAACCCGAGCCGCTCGCGTTGCGCAAACGAATTCACTTTCACTACGGCGCCGTCGGTTTGATAAGCGAATTTGCGACGGATGCCGTCCAATTCGTGTATGGCATCCAGAATTTCTTCCACTGACTCAGCCACCCACCAGCGTCCGCTGACCGGCAGACTCAGCTTTTTTAGCAGCGGAAAAATTTCGGAGTGAACATCGACATCCACTCCCTCGGTGGCGCCGGTCCCGTACAGCACCACACCGAGGGGACGTTTCGCCACGATCGCCGGATCGAGTTGCTTGAGGGAACCGGCCGCGGCGTTGCGCGGGTTGGCGAATATCGGTAGTCCGCCTTTTCGCCGTTCGTCGTTTAATTTTTCAAAACCATTTTTGTCCATGTAGACTTCGCCGCGCACTTCCAAAAGTTTCGGGGCAGTGCCGCGCAGTCGCTCCGGCACCGAACGGATCGTCCGAATGTTTTGCGTGATATCGTCGCCTACGGTTCCGTCGCCGCGGGTTGCTGCCTGACGCAGCCTGCCGTTTTCGTAAACGAGCGAAACGGCAACGCCGTCCACCTTTGGCTCGATCACCACTGGAATTTTTTCGTTCGGCAAGAGGCGCTGAATGCGAGCGTAAAAATTCTTCACTTCCCCTTCAGAGTATGTGTTGTCGAGGCTAAGCATTGGAATGAGATGCGGCGCTTGTTCGAACGCTTTGAGTGGCTTTCCGCCGACACGTTGAGTGGGCGACTCGGGCGTGACGAGATCGGGAAACTGTGTCTCGAGATCGACGAGTTCTTTATAGAGGCGGTCGTATTCGCGGTCGCTAATGACTGGCGCAGCTTCTTCATAATAGAGCCGGTCATGCTTGCGGACTTCGTCTCGCAACTGCTGCATTCGCTTTGCCGCCCGCGTTTCGTCTTTCGCCATGAAACACGATACAAACAGGCAAATCCTCGGCAATGCCACCGTCGGCATTCCGAGCAAGAATACTTCCAATCTTCAACGAAAACGGCTAAGCATAGTAAGGTGTGAAATCCGGCGAGCGCATCCTCGGCGTCGAAGGAGGTGGAACAAAAACTGCCTGGGTATTGGTGGAGGCGGTCGGTTCGACCGGTGATGCCGGGGTAGAATTCCAAATTCTCGATCAAGGCAAACTGCCGCCATCTAACCTGCGACTGACAACGCCGGAACGTTTGCGAGAGATTTTTGTCGAGTTGCCAAAGCAAGTCGACCGCGCGGGAGTTTTCCTTGCCGGTTGCGGCACCGAGGAGGATCACCAATCACTCGCGGTCATTTGCAGAGGGGTTTGGCCGAATGCGAAAATCGTGACGGGGAGCGACCGTGATTCTGGTCTGGCGGCAGCCCTCGAGCACGGAGATGGTATTGTCGTCAATGCAGGCAGTGGATCTTCGGTGACCGGCCGGCGAGGCGATCGAATCGAGAGAGCCGGTGGTTGGGGACACATCCTGGGCGACACCGGCGGCGGGTATTTTCTCTCCATTGAGGCGCTGCGCCTGATATTACGCGAATACGATCTGCATCGTGGTGAGATGTCGTTCACTGAGAAAATCCTGCACGCCCTTTCGTTGAACAATCTTGATGAACTTGTCCGCTGGGCGCAAACGGCGGACAAAAACGAGATCGCGTTGCTGACTCCGGTCGTATTTGAAGCCGCAGCCGGAGACGACGCGCGAGTGAACGAAATCGTCGAAGAGGGCGCGCGTGTTCTCTGTGAATACACCGAGGCCGTGGCCTGTCGTCTGCACCTGCTTGCGCCCAAAGTCGCGCTGATGGGCGGCCTCTTTTACCGCGACTCGATCTATACCCACGCGTTTCGACGCAGACTAAAAAAGAATCTCCCCGATGCGCGCGTGACCGTCGCAGAACGAGCTCCCGAACTCGGCGCCGCGTGGCTTGCCGCGGAGACAGGTGATCATATTGCTTTTCAACCCAACCTTTCTGAAAAGGAAATCGCCGATCTGGCCGCCGCGCTTACCGAACAACGCAATCCGCGCTCCGACAACCTGGAAAAGATGAGTGCGCGACAACTGGTCGAACTTTTTGTCGAGGAAGAGAAATTCGTTGAGGACGCGTTGCGCCGAGTCACTGCGGACCTTGCCAAAGCGGTGAAAATGGTAACCGAATCGCTTCGAAACGGTGGTCGCTTGTTTTACGTCGGTGCTGGCAGTAGCGGACGCATTGGCGTCCTCGATGCGAGTGAAATTCCGCCAACGTTTGGCGCGTCCCCTACCCTCGTACAGGGAGTAATCGCCGGCGGAGTGACCGCTCTTTATCGCAGCGTCGAAGGCGCGGAAGATGAGCAAAGCGCGGGCGCGTTGGCACTGCAGGAAAGGAGAATAAATAGTAGCGACATTGTCATTGGGATTACCGCCAGCGGGCTCACGCCTTTTGTTCTCGGCGCGCTCGACTACGCAAAGTCGCTGGGCGCAAAAACGATTCTGCTCACCTGCAATCCGGCTGTAACCGCGTTCGTTGACCGCGGTGGGCCGCAGCCGGCGGCAGCAGCTAGCATAATTGATCTTGTGATCGCACTCGCCGTTGGCCCCGAGGTCTTGACTGGATCGACCCGATTAAAAGCCGGAACGGCTACCAAGGCTGCGCTCAACATTATCAGCACTGGAGCGATGGTCGCGCTTGGTAGAGTGCGCGGGAATCTAATGAGTGACTTGCATACCACCAGCGCAAAGCTACGCGACCGAGCTGTGCGGGTCGTCGCCAATCTAGCGCAGTGCAATTACGACTCTGCGCGCCGGCAACTCGAAGCTTCGGACTGGAACCTGCGTGCCATACTGGAAAAACTATAGCCGTCCCGGTTCACCAAACACGCTATAAATCGGCAATCCGTACAAAAACTTTGGTTTCCATAAGCGCACCGGAACCATATCCCACGAAGGAACATGTGACCTACCGAAAGGAACATTATGCTTTGGACAATATTTGTGATCTTGCTGGTGCTCTGGCTGCTTGGGCTGGTCAGCTCGTACACGCTGGGCGGATTCATTCACATTCTGCTCGTTATTGCGATTGTGGTGCTGATTATCCAGTTAATTTCAGGCCGGCGGGCTTTGTAAAATCGCGCCGTGAAACCGGCTGTAATCATCGGCATTATCCTGATCATTGCCGGCTTGATCGGTTTTTCCTGGGGCGGTTTAGGTTGGACAACACAAAAGAAAGATGCCCAGTTGGGGCCACTTGAGATCACGCACAAGGAAAGTCACGGAATCGCTTTTCCGCCGATCGCTAGCGGGATCTGTCTAGCCGGCGGAATCGTTCTCGTAATCGTGGGCACCCGAAAGGGCTAATCGCCCGCTTTCAGGACCGCAAAAGTTTTGCTGCCTTTTCGGTCGAGGTAGAGAAGGACGCCGCGTTTCGGATCGGCTTTGCTTAGCGCCTCACGAAACGACTGCACACTCGTGACCGGCTTGCCATCCACTTCGGTGATGACGTCTTCGCGCTGAATGTCCTGACTCGCTGCGATGCTGTTGTCCTCGACGTCCGTTACGACTACGCCTTGCTGCACTGGCAGATGAAGACGTTCCGCAACATCTTTGGTCAATTCCTGCACCTGCAACCCAAATTTGCCGACACTTTCCTGCTTCGGCTGCGACGGCTGAACCGGTAGCGTATTTGACGTTCGCGCGATCTCGTTAGGTAACTCACCGGTCTTGACGGGAACCTTCATGGTTTGGCCTTTGCGCCACACCGTCAGCTGAACACTTTGGCCGATTTTCTTTTTCAAAATCTCATGCTGCAGTTGCGAGTCCGAGTCGATCGGTGTTCCATCCACGTGCGTGATTACGTCGAATGGTCGCAAATCACTTTTGGCAGCAGGCGCATCGGCTTCAATCGTGCGCACCACAACGCCTTTATCGGCGCCTTTAAACAAATCGCGAAGGTCCGGGTCGTCACCGAGGGTCTCGATCCGGATGCCCAGCCAGGGTCGCATGATTTTGTGACCGGCGATCAATTCGGCGCCAATTTCTTTGGCCATATTACTGGGAATTGCGAAACCAAGGCCGCGATTCATCCCGTTAATCAGCGTGTTCATGCCGATCACCTTGCCGTCGATGTCACAGAGTGGACCGCCGCTATTGCCCGGATTAATCGACGCGTCCGTCTGCAAATAATCGGAGATGGAATAGGCGCCTGTCTGAAGCAATTTGCTCCGGCCTTTACCGCTGACCACGCCGTAAGTAAAAGTGTAATCGAGCTTGAATGGCGCACCGATCGCAAATGCAAACTGGCCCACCCGCACCGCATCACTGTCCCCCAACTGGACCACGGGCAAATCTTTCGCATCGATCTTGATGACCGCGATATCAGTCTTCTCATCCGTCCCTACGACCCTCCCCGGAAAATTCCGGCCGTCCTTCAATTTTACGTCTATCTTGTCTGCGCCTTCGACAACATGAAAGTTCGTGAAGATGTAACCGTCTGGCCGGACAATAAAGCCGGAGCCTTCGCTTTGGATCGGTCGTGGCGCGCCCGGGGTTTGGCGTTGATTGCTGTCATCGGGTGGTCCCTGAAAGAACAAGTCATCGAGCGGCGAGCTTTCGGCGATGTCATTTTTCTTGGAAACCTCTATAATCACAACACTCGGCGCGACGGTTTCGAAGACTTTTGCAAAAGCATTATTCAATTGATGAACGACATCTTTGCCTGCCTCGGCCACAGCGGCAGGAACAGTCGACGTCGGAACAGCCTCAGGTTGCGCGGCCAACGATGTACTGAGTGCAACGCACAGGGTCAAAATGGATAAGCGCATGGGTTGGAATTTGGACAGCAGGGAACATGCAACGTTCAACTGGATACGTCCAATCCCGGTTCACCACGGTGAATCCGTCCCGCCGTCCGGCGGGCGGACTTGCTCGAAGGTAGGTTCGCCGTTCAATCCGATCCCCGTTCCAGTACTGGACACAGCCCGTATAATGGCTGGCCCAACCCTGCATATGCGCGTGTTCAAAAGGCGATTCGTCTTTCGGATTGCCGTCGTACTTTTGGTAGTGTTCTGGGTGACGGTGCTTGGACCGGAACCTCCGGCGCGCATTTCTATTTCGCCGGGCGAACTCGTTCGAGCTGTCACAATTCAACGGGACTCGCTCATTGAATTGTGCCTGATTGATCACGTCGATCCAAACGGGCATGATGCCCAGGGCCGGACGCCGTTGCTGATCGCAACGTCGCAGCAGGATTGGAAAACGGCTCAGCGGCTCATCGGCGTCGGTGCGCTTGTCGATCTTGCTGACCAGAACGGTTTTACACCGCTGATGGCCACCGCGATGCATGGCAATCTCGAAATCTTTCGTGAGTTACTGGCCCGCTCCACAAGGCTTCACGCGGAAGCCCGCTGCAAAGATGGCACCGATTTGCTGGGAACGGCGCTCGATGGGGGCAATCGGGAAATCGTCAGATCTGTTGTAGAACGTTTACCAACAATGCCTCAATGGCGAAGCAGCACGCAGCGCGCTCTTCAAGCAGCCTTAATGACCGGAGACAAGGGCGAAATCCAGTTGTTGCTCAACAAGATTTCCGCCCCTCCAACACCCGAAGGGAAGAACGTGCCACTGCTCGCGTATGCCATTGCTGGAAACGACTCCTCCCTTTTCAGTACGCTTTTAACTTGTGGCGCCGATCCCAATACAGTTTTGCCAGCGAGTTGCGATAAGGATTTTCTGGCGATGCTTCCGTCGAAAGGGTTCAGCAGTTACATCGAAGGAGACAGGGGCGTCACGGTGCTGATGCTGGCTGCGGGCCTCGATCGGGAAGATTACTTGCGCACGCTGCTCGGAACGAAAGCCAACCGGAATCTACTGACCAAGCGCAACAAAATGTCTGCGTTGGACATTGCGGCGGAGACTGGTCACTGGCGTTCCTCGCAAATCCTTCTCGGTGGCGGGCCTTCTCCGGACCAATTGCGGGTGGAAATTTCCCTCGCCTTGCAGCGGGTTGCCCTCTTTAAGAACGGCGTGCCGGTATATCGCACGCAATGTTCGACTGGACGGCAAGGTTACTCGACGAAAACCGGCGAGTTCGTAATCACGAACAAGGAACGAAATCATCGGTCCACTCTCTACCACGTCGAGATGCCCTATTTCATGCGCCTGAGTTGTCTCGACTTCGGAATGCATGCCGGAGTTGTGCCGAACTATCCAGCATCGCACGGTTGCATTCGATTGCCGGAGGAAGCTGCTCGCAAATTCTTTTCCGAGATCCCAATTGGGACGCTGGTGACGGTGCAATAAGCGAGCGTTTATCGCAATTGCCTGTAGTCGCCCGCACTTATGAGCGCCAAAAAAGAGGGCAACGCTCAACGTCCAACGCCCAACGCTCAACTATCTAAATTGGACGTTGAAGGCGTTCACATGAAGCCTCTGATCTTGTTCGCTCCAGGAGCAGGCGCTCCTTCGTCGCATCCCTGGATGCACAATTGGAAGCGTCGCCTTTTTGAGATCGGTGACGTCGAAACTCTCGATTACGCCTACATGCGCGAGGGCCGGAAGCGCCCCGATCCATTGCCGAAGCTTATCACCGCGCATCGAGAAGCATTGAGCGACGCGCGAAAACGGCATCCCGCCGATGTAACGATTCTAATTGGCAAGAGCATGGGTGGCCGCGTTGGATGTCATCTTTCACTGGAAGAAAAAGTGGATGGCCTTGTTTGCCTCGGATACCCGCTCTGCGCGATGGGAGATCGCACAAAACTCCGCGATGAAGTTTTACGGGCCCTGAGTACACCAATTCTCTTTGTGCAAGGCACGCGGGATTCGCTTTGCCCATTGGATCTCCTCGAGCGTGTCCGTGCCGAAATGAAAACTCAAAACGTTCTACACGTCGTTGAAGGTGGCGACCATTCGCTGCGCGTGCCGAAACGCCAGCTTCAAGCGACAGGCAGGACGCCCGAAGATATCGATCAACAAATCTTCGAAGCCATAGCTGGATTTGTTGACCAAACGCGAATTGCTGCAGATTAGATGAAGATGAAACCGGTTCCCGTTTCTTTAGCGGAAGTCCGCAGACGAAGCGTAAAATCGCGCGCGTTTCATTCCGTTCGCGCCGGTTCGATCGAATTCGTGAAGGTCAATACCGACGCATGGAGATGGCGCGACATTTATCGCTGGCTGCTTGGGTTACGGTGGCCGCAGTTTGCCGTGTTCGTCGGCGTGCTTTATATCGCGCTCAATCTTTTTTTTGCCGGACTCTATAGTCTCCAGCAAGGCAGTATCGCTGGTAGCACTGGTGGGCATTGGTTTTTTGATTGCTTCTTTTTCAGTGTGCAAACGCTCGCCACCGTGGGCTACGGCCATATGTATCCACAAACGCTCTATGGCCACATCGTCACTACTATTGAAATCATGAGCGGCATCTTTTTGCTCGCGGTGATGACTGGGCTGATCTTTGTCCGGTTCTCGCGGCCGAGTGCGCGAGTTGTTTTCAGTAACTCAATTGTGGTCGCACCTTTAAATGGAAAGCCCACCTTGATGGTACGCGTGGGAAACGAAAATCAACACAGCATGGTTGAAGCGGAGTTTCGGGTCATGTTTTCGCGCGACGAACCATTGCTCGAGGGTGGCGATTTCCGGTACTTCTACGTTTTGAAACTACATTTCGACCGGCTCACGGTATTCCCAGCGGCCTTGACTTTGCGGCACACGATCGACGAAACAAGTCCGCTGTTCGGCGCAACTCCCGCGTCGCTAGAAGCCAGCCGAGTCCTTTTTATCGTGTCAGTGGTCGGAATCGATCCCGTCATTGCGGCTGCGGTTCAAACCCAAAAGGATTACAGCTGGCGCGATATCCGTTTCGGCGAACGTTTCGCCGAGATGTATACCGAGCATGGCGACGGCAGACTCACCGTCGATTACGGCCGCCTTCACGATACCGAGCAGGTGGAGTTTGCAGTTCGCGGTAACGGATCTGACGTGTCTTCCACTGACGAGTAAAACGAGTGGGCGGTGGCTCCTGAATTTGGCTTGTCTATGTTAACTACGCTCCGATACTTTCCAGGGAGATTGGCGCGTCTTGCTTCCTTGAGGATAATCAAAGGTAATGAGCTTCATTGCCATGGTGTGTCTAGTTTCGGCGATAGCCAGTGGGCTGGATGTGCGCCCCAACCTTGATGCTGCAAGACTTCTAACCGGATCGTTTTCCTTCCGTACGTTGGTGAACGGTGCGGAGGTAGGCCGGAGCCGAATTCAGATTCGCAGGTCCGCCGAGCTGGGAAACTATGTGTTTTCCAACCTGGTTAATGGGAGTTTCAGCCAATCCTGGGAGGCCGTTACCTCACCGCTGTTTGCTCCAGTATCGGCAAGACTCAGTTTCGGGCAAGGGAGCGCGGCACGCATCGCGTTCGAGCTCTCCTATCACGACGATCGAGTGACGGGGTTCGTCATCCCTCGGAAAGAACCGTCCAACAGGCGTGAAGTCGACGAAGCGATAGCTGATGACACCGTGGATCAACGCATAGACTGGGCTGCTGTCATGGCCCGCAAGGAATATGTTGAGGGGCAGGATTTCCGATTTCATGTCTATGATCCTGAGGCAGGAAACTCGCTTGTGACTGTGCAAATCGGCAAGAGTGAGACGACCGAAGTTCCGGCGGGCTCGTTTGAGACAGTGCGTGTGTCTTACCAGATTGATAAACGTGGTCACACCGAAACGTATGAAGTGTTTATAACAAAAAAACCTCCGCGGTTTCTGGTGAAAGAGAAATTCCCAAATAGCTCAGTAACTGAGCTGGTGGAGCTTACTAAACCAACATCCGAAATGCCTTAGTATCGGGTTAGGCTTCGGAGCGAAGTTAGCTGCATCGATTCGAACTAACAGAGGTAGGACATAATAGGAGGTGGCCCGCGATGCCCGGACGGCTCTAGAATTACTCAGCAGCAAAAGCAAAGAGGCAGCCCCAAAAATTTCGGGCACTGCCTCTTCGTTAACCTAACTAACGGAGAAATTAGAATCTCTTCTTCAACCCGACGTACCAGAAGCGGCCTTTGATGGTAGCAAGCGACTCGTCGTAACCGTTCTCGAAGGAACCCGCCACAAATGGAGGATCTTCATCCAGCACGTTCTGCATGCCCAGCGTGACGGTCGTGTTATTAAGCCACCACTGCCAGTTGCTGCAGCCATACTCGGCTGTGGAGACGGGTACCACATTCTTCTCCGTGCCGTCTTTCATCTTCACATTCTTCCCACCATCCTTGGCAAAGCCAGGTACCTCTGCAGGCGCTGGCGGTGGTAGGTTAAATGTGTAGTTCAAGATCAGATCCAGCGTGGTCCACGAGGATACTTTGCGCGCCCGTACTTCGTCACCGCCACCGAGCGGGCCACTCCTGGGCTCCTGTAGCTTTGTCGATCCTGTCAGAGTGGCGTTGTCATCCTCATACTGACCGGTCCAGTGGACTATCGCGCCAATATCCAAGCCCTGCATCCACGTGTCCGCCGGACCATCATAGAAGATACTAAAGTTGGCCCGATTCCATGGCGTCGAGTTGGTCAGAGTACCTCCCGGCGGCTGGAATGTACCCGCGATACC